>Ga0187844_10003389_pt1 | contig 10671 bp, 12 predicted proteins | sample SpaLakP09_SKY_50_FD_134517 | JGI IMG/M metagenome (GOLD analysis project Ga0187844, IMG submission 134517) | Oligotrophic lake water microbial communities from Sparkling Lake, Wisconsin, USA - SP09_SKY_50 | ecosystem: Environmental > Aquatic > Freshwater > Lake | place: USA: Sparkling Lake...
GCAGCCGATTCAGAAGCGGATGCAGCCACCACAATCGTGTAGTCCATGGCGCCGGCTTTCTCCAAGGCGCGCACGACGTTTTTGATAGACGAGGCTTTCTGGCCGATCGCCACATACACGCAGGTCATGTTCTGACCTTTTTGATTGATGATGGCGTCAATCGCGACGGCGGTCTTGCCCGTCTGACGGTCACCAATAATCAACTCACGCTGACCACGGCCGACAGGCACCATGGAATCAATCGACTTGAGGCCGGTTTGCATCGGCTGGCTAACGGACTCACGCGCTATGACACCAGGCGCAACTTTTTCAATCACGTCGGTCATCTTGGCGTTGATTGGGCCTTTGCCGTCAATCGGCTGGCCCAAGGCATTAACTACGCGGCCAATCAGCTCGGGGCCGACGGGCACTTCCAGGATACGGCCGGTGCATTTGACGGTGTCGCCTTCCGAGATATGCTCGTAGTCACCCAAAATCACCGCACCGACGGAGTCACGCTCGAGATTAAGCGCCAAGCCGAAGGTGTTTCTAGGGAATTCCAGCATCTCGCCCTGCATCACGTCGGATAGGCCGTGCAAGCGAACAATGCCGTCGGTAACCGAAATAACGGTACCTTCGTTGCGGACATCGGCCTTGACCGCAAGTCCTTCGATACGGCTCTTGATGAGCTCGGAAATTTCTGCCGGATTGAGTTGCATTACTCTTTCCCTCTTTCTTGTTAAAACTAAATCTCGGACATCAGCCGCTTACGCAGCCAAAGCCACTTTCATTTGTTCCAAGCGGGCTTTGACAGAGGTATCCAGCACCTCGTCGCCGACCGCAATACGTACGCCGCCAATCAAGTCTTCTTGTATCTGCACAGTAATGTGCAATTTGCGGCCAAAACGCTTCTCTAAGGTTGCGCGCACACTGTCCAATACCTGGGGCTCAACGGCAAAAGCGCTGTAGAGCACCGCATCCGAAGCACCTGATTGGGCATTCATGTGCTTACGAAACTGGGCCGCGATTTCGGGCAAGGCACTCAAACGGCTGTTGTCAATGACTTCAACAAGGAAATTGCCGGCAAGCCCCGCGTTAGGCGCTTGGGCACTGACGTTGAGCAAGCCCTCGATCTGGGCGCGCGTCGCCTTCGGATTACTGGCAAAGTGCTGCAATTGAGGGTCGGATGCCAGGGCCGCAATTTCATCTAGCCACAAAGAAGTCGCCTGCAGGTGCGCACCACTCGCCTTGAACAGCGCGTCCGCATAGGGCCTGGCAATAGTTGCAAGTTCAGCCATGCCAGCCTCTAGAGTTCGGTCTTGAGGCGCTCCAACAAGTCGGCATGCACTTGCGGATTGACTTCTTTACGCAGGATTTGCTCGGCACCTTTTACGGCCAAGGCCGCCACATCATGCCGCAAAGATTCGCGCAGTTTCACCACCTCTTGTGCAGCCTCTTGGTGAGCCGCGGCGATGATACGCAGACCTTCTTGGGTGGCGCGCGCCTTGGCTTCATCAATGATGTGCTGAGCGCGGCGTGCAGCATCGGCAAGCACCGCTGCCGATTCAGAACGGGTCGCGGCGAGTTGGGTCTCAACCTCGCGATGTACGTTAGAGAGCTCAAGCTTCGCATGGTCGGCAGCGGCCAGGCCATGCGAAATTTTCTCTGCCCGCTCGTCAAGCGCCTTCACCAGGGGAGGCCATATGTATTTCATCGTGAACCCGACCAATATCAGGAACACAATCATCTGAATAATCAGCGTGCCAGTAATACTCACTTCTCGTCCTTTCCCGAATTTATTCGGTTAGCCCTGGCCGCAACGCAGCCTTGGCTCTCACTGAACAGGGGAATTACTTAGGCAGATTTGCAATCTGACCCAGGAACGGGTTGGCGGTGGCAAACCAGAGCGCGATACCAGTTCCAATAATGAACGCAGCGTCGATCAGGCCCACCAGCAAGAACATTTTGGTCTGCAATTCGCCCATCAATTCGGGTTGGCGTGCTGCCGCTTCCAAATACTTACTGCCCATAATGCCGATACCGATACATGCACCGAAAGCGCCAAGACCTATGATCAAACCTGCGGCGAGCGCAACAAAACTGATAACTTCCATGATAGCTCCTTAAAAAAAACGAAAAACAAAATTAGTGGTGATCATGCGCCTGACCCACATACACCAGGGTCAACATCATGAACACGAAGGCCTGCAGGGTAATGATCAAGATATGGAATATTGCCCAGACCGTACCTGCAACGATGTGCCCAAGGGACAAAGCAATGCCTGTGAAAGACAGGGAGATAGCGCCACCCATAAGTGCGATCAATAAAAAGATCAGTTCGCCCGCAAACATATTGCCAAACAATCGCATGCCTTGCGACACGGTTTTTGCCACGAATTCAATCATTTGCATGGCAAAGTTAAAGGGGTAGAGCAAGAAGTGGTCACCAAAGGGTGCCGTGAATAACTCGTGCAACCAGCCACCCAAACCTTTAATCTTGATGCAGTAATACAGCGAGATTAACAACACGCTGACCGAAAGCCCCATGGCCGCTGACAAATCAGCAGTGGGCACCACGCGCATGTAGGCATGGTGGGCGTCGCCACCATTGGCGGTAAAGACGACCTCCCAAATCAGGGGAATAAGGTCAACCGGCAACAAGTCCATGGCGTTCATCAGGAAAATCCAAACGAACACCGTCAGAGCCAGAGGCGCAACAAACTTACGGCTTTCTGCATTGTGAACAATGCTCTTGGCTTGCGCGTCCACCATTTCGACCATCAATTCAACGGCAGCCTGCAAACGGCCGGGAACCCCAGCCGTCGCACGCCTCGCGGCCAGCCACATCACAAAACAACCCAATACGCCAAGGGAGATCGCCCAAAAAAGCGAATCCATATTGAATACCGAAAAGTCGACAATCCCAACCATTTGTTTGTTTTGCAAATGGGTCAGATGGTGGCTAATGTACGCACTGGCGCTCGGTCCTTGTTCAACTGACATATGTCCTAGAGTCCTAGACTTGGTTTGGCACTGTTGGCTTAGGCTGAATAGCCAGGGCCAACCAGTGCACTTTCATCGTTAACACCAAGCCCACCATTAAAGCAGGCCAACTCAAATTCTTCACTATCCAAGGCGCGCCAAACAGCATCGCTAGCGTCAAAGCCACCTTGACCATTTCCCACACCAACAGAGCCGACATCGCGGACAGTACGTTGTACGACGCCGATTTTCGCGACATTCCACGCGCCAGTAAGGCATTGGGAAGCACTATCGCAAAAACGCCATACGCAACCGACCAGCTCCGCTCACTAACAAGCTCCGCTGTAGCTACAAACACTAAACCGCACAGCGCTTGAAGCGCGACGACTTGAAATGCTGACCATCCCGGTTGCCGTTCACGCAAGGCTTGCGCCTGCGCGGCATTGAGCGTAACAAAACTCTCATCAGAATCTTCTTGCCAGGGGTCTTTATGACCCCCTGAAAACTCTGTCTTTTTTTTTGACACCCCGGTAAGTCCGAACAAATGTGTGAGCCTCCGAGTGTATAACAATTTTATTTAAGTTCCTATTGTGTGGCATGCCAGTGCACTGCGATCCAAGCTAGCCCGATAATCTGGTCATGAACAAAAGCCCTTCGGCATCCCAGACCCCTCCTGTTTTGACACCGGCGGAAGCCGGTGACTCCTTGATTGACTACCCTTGTGATTTCCCGGTCAAAGTCATCGGCCAGCGCCATCCTGAGTTTGTGAACACCATGGTTCAACTGGCACAAGATTTTGACCCTGAATTCGGTGTGCACAAGGTAGAGCTACGAGCCAGCAAGACCGAAAAATACCTGGGCATTACCCTGATCGTGCGCGCCACCAGCCGCGCGCAACTGGACGGCTTGTACTTGGCACTGACCGGACACCCGATGGTCAAAGTTGCTCTTTAATCAAAGGCGCCCATGCGGATTGTTATGCTGGGCCAGGTCGACTACCGACCCACGCTGGAGGCCATGCAGGCCTTCACCGCTGCGCGCCAAGCGCACACGGCCGATGAACTTTGGATCTGCGAGCATCCGCCGACTTTTACCGAGGGCATGTCCAGTCGTAGCGAGCACCTGCTGGCCACTGCAGATATACCGATTGTCAAAACAGACCGCGGTGGCCAAATCACCTACCATGGTCCCGGTCAGGTAGTCGCCTATCCGATGGTGGATTTAAGACGCTCGGGCTATTTCGTCAAAGAATATGTTTTCCGCATTGAAGAGGCGCTGATCCGCAGCCTGGGTGTATGGGGAGTGACCGGCTACCGCGTTCGTGGCGCACCCGGCATTTACGTGCGGCCAGAGGATCCGGGTGCCCATGGCCGCCTGATGCCTACGTCGGCTGGCGCGGCGCCAGATTTCACTGGGCTTGGTAAGATCGCGGCATTGGGTATCAAGGTCAGCCGCCATTGCACTTACCACGGCGTGGCGCTGAACGTAAATATGGATTTGGCACCATTCGATTTGATTAATCCTTGCGGCTATGCGGGCTTACGCACTATCGATCTTTCTACAATCGGGCTCGCCGTCTCTTGGGAAGAAGCCGCGGCACAACTCGCTGCACGTTTACAAAACGCTCTGTCGCCCTGAAAGTACCCATGCTCCACACCAGCCAGCCCAGCCCTGCCTACGACCCCTTGGTAAAGCAAAAAGCCGGCGCCAAACTGGCGCGCATACACATCAAAGTGCAAGCCGCGGAGGTCTTGAAAAAGCCCGATTGGATTCGGGTGAAAGCGGCGTCGAGCGGTACCCGGTTTTATGAAATCAAGGACATTTTGCGGGCCAACAAATTGGTCACAGTCTGCGAAGAGGCCTCCTGCCCCAATATCGGCGAGTGCTTTGGCAAAGGGACTGCCACTTTTATGATCATGGGCGATAAATGCACGCGACGCTGCCCGTTTTGCGATGTAGGCCATGGGCGACCCGACCCTTTGGACGCCAATGAACCGGACAACCTGGCAACTACGATTGCTGCCTTAGCCCTCAGCTATGTGGTGATCACCAGTGTGGACCGCGATGATTTGCGCGATGGCGGCGCCGGCCACTTTGTGCAGTGCATTCAAAAAATTCGCGAACTTTCACCGACTACCCGCATTGAGGTGTTGGTGCCCGACTTCCGAGGTCGTGATGATCGTGCGCTCAAAATCCTGCAAAGCGCCCCCCCTGATGTAATGAACCACAATATTGAAACGGTGCCTCGCTTGTACAAAGAAGCTCGGCCAGGTTCAGACTATCTGTTTTCCCTCAATTTGCTCAAGAAATTTAAGGCGCAATTTCCAGATATTCCGACCAAAAGCGGTCTGATGGTGGGATTGGGCGAAACCGACGAAGAAATTATGGCCGTCATGCAGGACATGCGGACCCATGACATTGACATGTTGACCATAGGCCAATACCTGGCGCCATCGAGCAGCCATCTGCCAGTGCGCCGTTATGTGCATCCCGATACCTTCAAGGCGTTTGAAACCCAAGCCTACGCCATGGGGTTCAAACACGCGGCCGTGGGCGCCATGGTGCGCTCAAGCTACCACGCCGACCGCCAGGCGGAACACGTGGGCAATTCGCCGCGCGTCTAAGCCCCCAGCTTATCGAGGCGCAACGCCCTAAGAAGCCGAAGCAACACCTCCGGTGAGGTCATTGCTTGCGAAGCAATCTAGGTTAGCTTGGAGGGTCAAGCAAAGATGTCATGAAAAAAGCCCGTCGAAAAACGGGCTTTTTTTCTTTTGAGCGCACGCGGCGCCAAGGGTGCCAACAGCCGCCTATGCCGCCGCCAACCAATACCCCGCATTGAAGGGGCTGCTCATGCGCAATGCCAATGGCGACACATCAATTAAAAAATCGCCCGGCAGCTTTTCTGCAATGCCTGTCAATTCGGTTCCGGCTGTGCTCACTGCCTCGGTACCGCTGTTTGCCTGATTCGCCCGTTCTGCTTGGCTGGTTTGTGCAGAACGGGCTACAGAAAAGAATAGAAGCACCTAAACGGTATCTTTCGATCCGCCCAATAATCAGCGGTGTCACGAAAGATATCGAGTAGTTGTTCGCGGGCCTCTTTGTCAAACTTGACATTGGCCGGTATATGCTCGAGCACAGCTAAAAAACCAGGCTGAGGGCCTGATTTGTGCAGCGGATCGGTCATATTGTCATACAAGGCGTCAAAATTCTTGCCCGCATTGGCTGACAGCATGAACTGAGCGCCGATCATGTCCAAAACATCTTGCTTGGTCTGGGCGCTTCCCAAATTAGCGTATAAAAAATGCTGACCCAAGTCTTGGGCCGCATCCTGCAGGTCCGACACGCGAAAAGCGCGTATCGATTGAACGATATTCGTTCTGACAGTTCGAAGTGGCGTGTCCATCCCTGATTCACTTTCTCAAAAAAACAAAAAAACTCAAGGCACAATCTTGCGAAAACTCGCATAGTGATCGGCCGTGTAGTAACAAGCTTCAGGTACTGTTGCTGGTCCACCACACACAATTCTTCGGGCCCCGCGATTGCGTTCCCCAGGGGTCCGGACGGTGTATTCCCGGTAAAAACCACGTTTTTGTGGCGGAAGCAAACGCTCCCGATTACCGAACACCACACCATCCTTACCAAAAGGGAATGGCCCCCCGTTTCGAATGTTGCGGTAAGTCTCCAAGCCCTGTTCCGGCAATTCATGCGCAGATATGCTGGCACCCGGGGCTGCGAAGTCCTGTTGTGCAGGTGCAGCAAACGCTATCAGCAGACCGCTACACAGCAGCAAGGACTTGGCAAGACGGGACGCTAGATTCCACCATCTGGAAAAAGCTCGGCTTCCCCACTTAGGCTTCGACAACGAATAGGTCACCGAAAACACCTTAAATCCCTGTCAACAATCGAAAAAAACACCAAAAACTCTCAATCCGATTGTCTCCCATCTGTTGGGAAAAGGCAATAACCCAAACGCCCGAACGCCCAAAAATATCAGGGTTTGCACTTAAGGGCTTTTGCTAGGGGCTAAAAACAAGCCTTCGTGGGCTATTTTCTCGATAAAAGTCATCCAAAGGGTATTTGGGCAACTATTAAATCGGAATTTGCAGTCCCGATTCCTGTGTCGCCGGGGCGGTTATTGGCTTGATTTGCGGGCCGCGTGCTGCCGCATGGCCGCGAATGCTGACGAAAAATGCGTTTTCACCCCGCGCGGCAGCGGCATCCATCAAAGTAATCAGGGTCGCAAAGTGAACTTCGGCGGATTCCTGCTCGGTGCTGCCGAAACGGCATGCAAAGTCCCAGTAATCGCTTCCTTCCGGCAAGGGCGCGCGACGCTGGCGTGCGACGTATTTGCGCACCGTGTGCTTGCTGGCCTCGAGCCAGCGCTCGCGTTGACGCCCAGGGAGATCTAATTGAAAACTTTGCTTCACGGGCGTACTCTTTTTTAGAAATAAGCCGCGCCCGGCGGGCACGGCGTGGACTTCAGCGGTTGGCGTTGGCGTCGGCCACCGTCAGGGCGGTCATATTGACAATACGCCGCACGGTCGTGCTGGCGGTCAGCACATGCACCGGCTTGGCCGCGCCGAGCAAAACCGGCCCGATGGCAATATTGCCGCCAGCAGCAGTTTTAAGCAGGTTATAGGCGATATTGGCTGCGTCGATATTGGGCAAGACCAGCAAATTGGCATCGCCCAAAAGGGTGGAGTTGGGCATGAGCGCCAGCCGCGCATGGCCATCCAGCGCCACATCACCATGCATTTCGCCATCCACATCTAGCCAGGGCGCGTCGCGTCGCAAGATTTCCAGGGTGTGGCGCATCTTGATGGCGCTGGGCTCATTGCTGCTACCGAAATTGGAATGGCTGAGCAAGGCGGCCTTGGGCATGAAACCAAAGCGCATCATTTCTTCGGCCGCCATGATGGTAATCCGCGCCAACTCGGCGGCATTGGGGTCGTAGTTGACATGCGTGTCCACCAAGAACAGCTGACGGCCCGGCAGCATGAGCCCGTTCATACACGCATAAATGGGCACATCGCCAATGCCCCCCTGGCGTTTACCAATCACCTGGTCAATATAGCCCAGGTGCAATGCGGTGGTGCCCCAAGTGCCGCAAATCAAGCCATCCACATAGCCTTTGTGCAAGAGCATGGAGCCGATCAAGGTCAGGCGCCGGCGCATTTCAATTTTGGCCACTTGCACCGTCACGCCCTTGCGCTCGGTCATGCGGTGGTAGCTCTGCCAGAAGTCGCGGTAACGCTCGTCGCTCTCCACGTTGACTACGGCATAGTCCTGGCCTTGCCGCAGGCGCAGACCAAATTTTTCTACGCGCTCGGCGATGATGGCAGGCCGCCCTATGAGCGTGGGCATGGCAATGCCTTCATCAACAATGATTTGCACCGCACGCAGCACCCGCTCGTCTTCGCCTTCGGCAAACGCAACGCGCTTTTTCAAACCGTTTTTCGCCGCCGCAAAAATCGGCTTCATGGTGGTGCCCGATGCATAGACAAAGCTTTGCAACTGCTCGCGGTAAGCCTGTAAATCTTCTACCGGACGCAATGCCACACCGCTGTCCGCTGCAGCTTTAGCCACGGCCGGCGCAATCTTGATCATCAGGCGCGGATCAAACGGCTTGGGAATAAGGTACTCGGGGCCGAACGCAAGTTGTTCGCCAACATAAGCGGCGGCCACGACTTCGCTCTGCTCAGCCTGCGCCAGTTCTGCAATGGCGTAAACCGCTGCGATTTCCATCTCTACGGTGATGGTGGATGCGCCGGCATCGAGTGCGCCCCTAAAAATATAAGGGAAACACAAAACATTGTTGACCTGGTTGGGGTAATCGCTGCGTCCGGTGGCCATGATGGCGTCGTCGCGCACGGCTTTGACTTCTTCGGGCAGGATTTCAGGCGTGGGATTGGCCAGTGCAAAAATCAAAGGGCGTGGCGCCATGCTCTGCACCATGTCCGGCTTGAGCACGCCACCGGCCGATAGGCCTAGAAACACATCGGCCCCAAGCATGACTTCGCGCAGCGTACGGGCTTCGGTCTTTTGGGCAAACTCAATCTTGTCCGCATCCATCAGCTCAGTGCGGCCTTCGTACACCACGCCAGCCAAATCGGTAACAAAAATGTTTTTACGCGGCACACCCAGTTTGACCAGCAGGCTCAGGCATGCTAGCGCGGCCGCGCCGGCGCCGGAGGTAACAAGTTTGATGTCCTTGAGTTCTTTGCCGACTACTTTGAGGCCATTGAGCAACGCCGCACCCACCACGATAGCGGTGCCATGCTGGTCATCGTGGAACACCGGTATCTTCATGCGCTGGCGCAACTGGCGCTCTACGTAAAAACAATCCGGTGCTTTGATGTCTTCTAGGTTGATGCCGCCAAAGGTGGGCTCCAGCGAGGCAATGATGTCCACCAGTTTGTCCAGGTCGTGCTTTTCGTTGATTTCGATATCAAACACATCGATGCCGGCGAACTTTTTGAACAAAACCGCCTTACCCTCCATCACCGGCTTGGCCGCCAGGGGGCCGATGTCGCCCAACCCGAGCACCGCCGTACCGTTGGTGATGACCGCGACCAGGTTGCCGCGGCTGGTGTACTTAAAGGCGTTATTCGGGTCTTTAACGATTTCCTCACAGGGCGCAGCAACGCCGGGCGAGTAGGCCAGCGCCAGGTCGTGCTGATTGATCAGCTGCGTGGTCGGCGCGATGGAAATTTTGCCCGGGTTGGGGTATTGGTGGTACTCCAGCGCAGCGCGGCGCAATTCGGCCCGCTTGTCAGCCGCCTGCACATCAGCAGCATTGGGGGGGGATGTGGGTACGTCGTCAGCCATCGTGCTTCCTTGGGCGCCAAACGGCATGCTTGCAGCCGGGGCGATCTACTGGTGGGAGACCGATTGTAGTCAGGGGCTCTGGCTGACTCAAATCCCAACGACCTATCCGGACTTGGGTTGCGCGCCTATCCGTCAATGCCCCCTGGCCGTACGCTACAGCATCGTGGCTTTTGCCAACTCCATGCGCCGCGAACTTTGTTTCCCCGTGAGCACAAAGCCGCGTTGATGGCCGGCTTCGTCGACAAAACGCCAAGCACCACCAGTACCGGGCTCCACGCCCTCGTCTTGCGTCCACTGTCCGCTCAGGGATGGATGGGGAGCCGCCACCACAATGGGAAGTGCCGGCGTTTTCACCGCCACCGGCATCAAGGGAAATACCAATTCCGTAGTCTGCCCGGCTAAAGTTGCCGCCAAGGCTTTGGCGGCGTTCATGATGGGCATGACATAGGGCAGCACGCGCGCACCGGCGCTGGCGTATTGCGCACAGTCACCTAAGGCATACACATGGGCAGCACTGGTTTGTAAATGCGCGTCCACCACGATGCCGCGTTCGCAGGCCATGCCCGCCGCACCGGCCAGCGCGGTATTGGCGCGCAAGCCCACCGCGCTAAGTACCGCATCGACTTGCAAGTGGCTGCCATCGGCCAAAGTCGCCCGCAAGCGCCCCGAGGACGCATCTGCGTCCAGACTTTGCACCGTGGTGCCCAGATGCCAGGCCACGCCTTGCCCTTGCAAAGCCTCTTGCAACTGTTCGCCCGCCGCAGCGGGCAGCAGCAAGGCCAAGGGCCGGGGCGATGGATCGACCACATGCACACGGTAGCCACCGAGTAGCAAGTCGTTGGCGAACTCGCAGCCAATCAAACCGGCACCGATGACGAGTAC
>Ga0187844_10003390_pt1 | contig 10671 bp, 6 predicted proteins | sample SpaLakP09_SKY_50_FD_134517 | JGI IMG/M metagenome (GOLD analysis project Ga0187844, IMG submission 134517) | Oligotrophic lake water microbial communities from Sparkling Lake, Wisconsin, USA - SP09_SKY_50 | ecosystem: Environmental > Aquatic > Freshwater > Lake | place: USA: Sparkling Lake...
CCGGGCGGGCCGCGGGCTGAACCGGGCGCGGGGTGTCAGGGCGGGCAGGGCCCGGTGGACGAGGGGGATGGGGGAGCTTGGCGTTCACGAGGCGCGGATTATCCGTGCTGCGCGCATTCCCGCCCGGGTGGCTGGCCAAGCGCTCAGGCCGAAGCTGAAGCCTGGCACCGTTCACGCGCCGGATCCGCAGCGCGCCTCACCTCGGGAAGACCCGCAGCTGCGGCACAATCCCGGGCCATGAGCCTTGTCTTCCCCCACACCTTCGTCCCCTGGTTTCGCGCCGTGGCGCCCTACATCCACGCTTACCGAGGCGAGACCTTTGTGGTGGGCATGCCGGGTGAGCTGGTGGCGGCCGGCAAGCTCAATGCCTTTGTGCAAGACCTGTCCATCTTGCACGCCATGGGCATCAAGATCGTGCTGGTGCACGGCTTCCGCCCGCAAGTGAACGAGCAACTGGCCGCCAAAGGCCAGAAAGCCATTTACAGCCACGGCATGCGCGTCACCGACGCCGTAGCCCTGGACTGCGCCCAGGAGGCCGCCGGCCAGCTGCGTTTTGAGATCGAAGCGGCGTTCTCCCAAGGCCTGCCCAACACGCCCATGGCCAATGCCACGGTGCGGGTGGTCTCCGGCAATTTCCTGACGGCCCGCCCGGTGGGCATCGTCGACGGCACCGATTTCCAGCACAGCGGCCTGGTGCGTCGCGTCGATGCGGCGGCCATCCAGCGCGCCATCGACAGCGGCGCGGTGGTGCTGCTGTCCCCGTTCGGCTTCTCGCCCACGGGGGAGGCTTTCAATTTGTCGATGGAAGATGTGGCCACCAGTGCCGCCATCGCCCTGCAGGCCGACAAGCTGCTCTTCGTCTGCGAAGTGGCCGGCGTGCGCGAAGACCCCAGCGACCCGGACAGCCCGGTCGACACCGAACTGGCCCTGGCAGACGCGGTGCGCATGCTGGCGCGCTCGAACAAGCCGGCCGCCGGCGCCACACCGCCGATCGATGTCGATTTCTACCTGCAGCACTGCGTCAAGGCCTGCCAGTCGGGCGTCGAGCGTTCGCACATCGTGCCCTTCGCGGTAGACGGCGCCCTCTTGCAAGAGGTCTACACCCACGACGGCATCGGCACCATGGTGGTCGATGAAAAACTGGAAAGCCTGCGCGAGGCCGACTCCGACGACATCGGCGGCATCATCGCCCTGATCGAACCGTTCGAGCGCGACGGCACCCTGGTCAAGCGCGACCGGACGGAGATCGAGCGCGACATCGAGCTCTACACCGTGATCGAGCACGACGGCGTGATTTTCGGCTGTGCCGCGCTCTACCCGTACGTGGAAGCGCGCACGGCCGAGATGGCGGCCTTGACCGTCTCGCCCGATGTGCAGGGCCAGGGCGACGGGGATCGCATCCTCAAGCGCATCGAGCAACGTGCCAAGGCGCAGGGCCTGAGCAGCATCTTTGTGCTGACCACCCGCACCATGCACTGGTTCATCAAGCGCGGCTTCCACCCGGTGGACCCGGAGTGGCTGCCCGAAGAGCGCAAGCGCAAGTACAACTGGGACCGCCGCTCGCAGGTCCTGGTCAAAAAACTGGGCTAAGCCCACGGAAAAAAACTCGCCGCTGGCACGGCCATTGTTCGCACGCTAGAGTGCGCCACCCTGAGCCCCCGAGCCACACACCTTTTTGTTTCGCTTCGTTTTCACGACCCCACAAGGATTCACCCATGGCACGCACCATCCACTGTACCCATCTGAACAAGGAAGGCGAAGGCCTGGATTTCGCGCCCTACCCGGGCGAACTGGGCAAGCGCATCTACAACAACATCAGCAAGGAAGCCTGGGCGCTGTGGATGAAGCACCAGACCATGCTGGTCAATGAAAACCGCCTGAACCTGGCCGATCTGCGCGCCCGCCAATACCTGGCCCGCCAGATGGAGCAGTTCTTCTTCGGATCTGGCGCCGAAGCGGTGGCGGGTTACGTCCCGCCCGCAGCCTGAGCGAAGCGAGGACAAGAACTGCGGGGAGCACGCATCTACACGCAGTGCGGGTGATGTGATCACCAACAGTTCTTCTTCGGCGTAGGCGCTGAAACCGTGGCGGGTGATGTCCCGCCAGCGACTTGATCACGGCACCACTTGGCGCTGAACCTTGGCCGTCGGGCCAGACAGCAGGGCACCGGCTGATCAGCCGCGGTGTCTACAAGAAACAACCCGCTGCACGCGGGTTTGTTTTTCACCTCAAACAAGAATAATTCTTGTTCAATGTACACTTTCAAGCATTCTCAAGGACCGGAGTTGTCTCTCATGCGAAACCTCACCCCCACCCTGCGTCAACGCATTTTCTCGCCGCTCCAACGCCCCCTGCTGGCCCTGAGCCTGCTGGCCGGTTTGAGCGGCGTGGGGACCTCGGCTTGGGCCCAGGAACAGCTGAATTTGTATTCGGCCCGTCATTACCAAACCGACGAAGCGCTGTATGCGAATTTCACCAAGGCCACCGGCATTCGCATCAACCGTGTCGATACCGATGACGCCGGTCTGCTGGCCCGTTTGAAGAGTGAAGGCGCGGCCAGCCCCGCCGATGTGGTTTTGCTGGTCGATGCCGCGCGTTTGTGGAGGGCGGAAGAAGAAGGTTTGTTCCTGCCGATCAAATCGGCTGTGCTGGAACAACGAATCCCAGAACAACTGCGCGCCAAGGAAACTGCCCAGGGCACCACCTGGTTTGGCCTGTCGACCCGCGCTCGTGTGGTGGTTTACAACAAGCTGAACGTCAAGAAAGATGACGTGCTCAATTACGAAGACCTGGGCGCTGCCAAAAACAAGGGCCGGGTTTGCACCCGCTCGGGGTCGCACCCTTACAACCTCTCCCTGTTTGGCTCGGTGTATGAGCATTTGGGCGCGGCGGCCACCGAGCAATGGCTCAAAGGCATGGTCGCCAATATGGCCCGTGAACCCAAAGGCGGTGATACCGATCAAATCAAGGCCGTGGCCAGCGGGGAATGTGGTGTGGCGATCACCAACACCTACTATCTGGCCCGCATGATGCGCTCCGACAAACCGGAAGACCGCAGCGCCGTGGAAAAGATCGGCGTGGTGTTCCCGAATCAGCAAAGCTGGGGCACCCACATCAATATCGCCGGCGGCGCCGTGGCCCGCCATGCCAAAAACCGCGCCAACGCGATCAAGTTCCTCGAGTATCTGGCCAGCAACGAAGCGCAGGCCTATTTCGCCAACGGTAACAACGAATGGCCGGCCGTGCCCTCGGTGCGCCCGGCCAACCCGGCGCTCGACGCCCTGGGCCGCTTCAAGAGCGAAACCATCCCGGTGGCCGTGGTGGGCAGCCATCAACCGCAGGTGCAGCAGATTCTCGACCGCGTCGGTTTCAAGTGAAGTGCGCGGGGCCAGAGTTTGGTGTTTCAGTTCTGAATATCAAGGGATACTGAGGATCAAATCACAACAGGGTTTGAACGGGCTTGTTTGATTTTGTGGCTTCGTGCCTATAATCAAAGCGACCATTTGGGTTGGACACCAAACCTTGCGAGGATTTGCACCGATGTCATCACTGAAAGACCTCCTGGCCCAACGGGCTGCGCTTGACCAACAAATCGCCGAAACCAAGGACCGCGAGCGCGCTGACGCGATTGCCAAGGTGCGCTCCCTGATGGCCGATTTCGGTTTGACCGCCGCCGATTTGAGCACCCGGGCACCCAAGGTTGCAAAAGCCGCCTCCAAAGTGGCCGTGAAATACCGCAACCAAGCCACCGGTGAAACCTGGAGCGGCCGCGGCCTGCAACCCAAGTGGTTGAAAGCCGCCATTGCCAGCGGCGCCAGCCTGAACGATTTCCACGTTTGAGCGCCGGATGGCGCCGTGCCTGGCACATTCCTTTTGAATGACCCCGGCCGAATAGCCAGGTCGAATTTCATGCCCTATACAGGAGCTGAATTTCAGCAAATTCAGAAGCTGCCGCACCGCCATCTGCTACACCCCAACTCGACGCGCTGATCGCACCGGGTTTGAAAAAGCCGCCGCCTCGGGCGGCTTTTTTCTTGGCGCCCAGCCCTGGTGATTCCGATCGGGTTTCCTCGCCTGAATTGGGCGATCGACGACCCAAAACCCTGCACGCCCACCCCGTTTGCAGGGGCTGGCAGTCATGGCAAGGCCACTCCCGCCTGCTAGCATCGCCGCGCCGCTGAACGGCAAACCCCTGCCGGAGTCGTTTCAGCCTGAAGTGAGCCGGGCCCGCGCCGCCAAAACTGATGTTCCGTGCGCGGGTGCTTTCGATTGTTCCCACCCCACATGCCGCCGGCCCTGCTGCGCGCACCGATTTGGACGAGATCGCCGCCCTCCCCCACGCGCCCGCGCTGCACCCATCGCAAGTGGCCCGCCGCGTTCGCCTGCTGGCCCAGCAGATCGGCGTGCTCTTGGCCGGCCTGCTCTGGGCCTGGCTGCTGCTGGCCGCGGATCTCAAGCCCCCACAGCTGGGCCTGAGCTGGTTGCCGGCCGGCATGAACGGCCTGCTCTGGGCGCCCGCCGCGGTGTCGCTGGTGGCGCTGTGCCTGTGGGGGCCGCGCCTCTTGCCCGCCCTGTGGCTGTCGCAGTTCGCCACCGCTTACCTGATGCAAATCCCGCCGGCCCTCGCCGCCGGCCTGGCCGCCACCCAGCTCGCCGGCAGCTGGGTCGCAGCACAAGGCCTGCACGCCGTTGGTTTTCAAAGTCGGCTGCAACGCCGCCGCGACGTCGCGCAATGGCTGACCCTGGCAGGCCTGGGCGGCAGCGGCCTGAGCGCCTTGTTGAGCTGCCTGCTGCTGCAGTTCAGCGGTGCCATGCCCGAGCATGGTGCTTGGCCCGCTCTGCTGCTGAGCGCCTTGAGCCAGGGCCTGGGCGTGGTGAGCCTGGCGCCCCTGCTCTTCCACCTGGCGCATGCGCTTCCGAACCCGACCCAGGCCGGTGAGCCGGGCACACGGCGCTGGCCGGCCGCGCCGGGCCTGTTGCCGCCCAGCCGCCACTGGAAGCGGCTGGCGCTGAGCGGCGCCCTGGCCCTGTCCTGCCTGGCGCTGCACGCTGCCTTGCTGCAACAGAACCACGGGCTGGACGCCAGCAGCCTGGGTTTGATGCTGGCGAACCTGCTGGTCGTCAGCCTGCTGGCCCTGGTCAACTCGCGCGGCTGGCTGGCGGCTGCCCTGCTGCCCCTCATGCTCGGCAGCCTGAGCCTGAGCTGGGCGCAGGGCTGGGGCCCGCTGCAGGGGCTGACGGCCTTTGAACTTTGCGCCGTGATGGCCGCCGAAGGCCTGGCCCTGGGCCTGCTGCCCGCCCTGCTGCAAGCCCAGAATCTGGAAACGCGCAGCGAGCGCCACCATTGGCAAGGCCTGCTGGCCGCCACCGGCATGGGCTTGGCCGAATGGCGGCTGGAGCGCAGCGCACAAGGCGCTCGCGGTCTGGATGTCAGCCACCAGGCCTGCCCGACCTGGCGGCGCTACACCGGCGCCGCCGCCGCGCAAGATGCTGCGGCCTGGCCCAGCGACTGGCTGGCCATCAGCCACCCCCTGGACCGCGAGCGTTGCCGCCAGGCTCTGGAAGGCCTGCTGCCGCCGGGCGGGCCCGATGAATTCATCGCCTCGCTGCGCCTGCCCAGCCTGGGCGGCGAGCCGGGGCTCTGGCACTGGTACGAGCTCAAGGGCAGCGTGCAGGCACGCGACCCGCAAGGCCATGCCCTGCGCCTGCTGACCCTGCTGCGCGACATCAACTGGCAACACCAGGCCGAGGAGCGCCAGCGCATGAGCGTGGCCTTGTTCCAGCATCTGCACGAAGGCCTGGCCGTCACCGACACCGAAGACCGGCTGCTGGACGCCAACCCGAGCTTTTGCCGCATGCTGGGCTACAGCCGCGAAGCCCTGGTCGGACAGACCGCGCCGCCGCTGCAGATCCAAGTCCTGCGCCAATCGGGCCACAGCCCGGAACAGCTGCAGCTGGCCCTGCAGAGCGAGGGCTTCTGGCAAGGCCGCGTGCATGCCCAGCGCGCCGACGGCAGCCCTTGTCATCTGCAGCTGACGGTGTCCACCATTCCCGAGCCTGACGGCCCGCTGCGCTACCGGGTGCTGACCATGTCCGACCTGACCCTGGCCCTGCAGCAGCAGGACCGGCTGGACCGGCAGTCGCGCTTCGACCCCCTGACCGGCCTGCCCAACCACGACGAGTTCATGCGCTTGCTGCAAGGCGGCCTGGAGGCCAGCGAGCGCGACGGTTTCCACCTCAGCATCTGCCGCCTCGACCTGGACCAGTTCAAGCGCATCAACGCCGAGCATGGCCCCGATCGGGCCGACCTGCTGCTGCTGCAGGTGGCCGAGCGCTTGCAAGGCGCTTTGCGAAGCAGCGCGCAATGGTCGGATGTGGTGGCGCGCCTGGGCGGCGACGAATTTGCCCTGCTGCTGCGCGCCAAAAACCAGGACGAGTCCGAGCAAGCCCTGGAGCGGCTCTTGGCCGTGGTGTCTCAGCCCTACAAGCTGGCCGCCAGCCAGCCCGGCCAGGCCGACACCTTGATCCTCGACCTCAGCGCCAGCATGGGCGCCACGCTCTATCCGCAGGACGACAGCGACGCCGAGACCTTGATGCGCCACGCTGGCCATGCGCTCTACCGCGTCAAGCACACCGGGCGCAACGGTTACCGGCTGTTCGACACCGCCAAGCGCCTGCGCAACGAAGCCAGCCTGATCGCGCTGGCGCGCGTGCAGCAGGCCCTGGATGCCAGCGAGCTGCAGCTCTACTTCCAGCCCAAGATCGACATGCAGACCGGTCAGGTGCTGGGTATGGAAGCCCTGCTGCGCTGGCAGCACCCCGAACGCGGCCTGCTGGGCCCGGCCCATTTCCTGCCACTGATCGAGCCCACCGGCCTGGGCGTGCAGGTCGGCGACTGGGTGATGGAACAAGCGCTCAAGCACAGCGAGCAATGGCTGGCCGAGGGCCTGGGCCTGAACATCAGCGTCAACGTCACCGCCCGCCAGCTGCAGATGCCCGAGTTTGCCCAGCGCCTGCAAGAGCTGCTGCAGCGGCACAGCGAGCCGGTGGCACGCCACCTGAGCCTGGAGGTGCTGGAATCCGCCGCCCTGGCCGACATCAATGCCACGCAAGCCCTGATCAAGCGCTGCCGCGGCTACGGCGTGAGCTTCGCCCTCGACGACTTCGGCACCGGCTACTCCACCCTGACCTATCTGCAACGCCTGCCGGTCGATGCGCTCAAGATCGACCGCTCCTTTGTGCAGAACATGCTGATCAACAGCCAGGACAGTGCCCTGGTCGAGGGCGTGATCGGCCTGGCCCACAACTTTGGCTGCAGCGTGGTGGCCGAAGGCGTGGAGACCGCCGCCCATGCCCGCGCGCTGCTGCGCCTGGGCTGCATCCAGGGCCAGGGCAATGGCATCGCCGAAGCCATGCCGGCCACCGAGGTAGCAGCCTGGGTGCGCGCCTTCCCGCAGTCCGGCTGGATGCAGGCACTGCGGGCGCGCGAGGCGGCAGGGGCCACAGTCACCCCGGGTGCGGCCCGAGGCTTGCCTTAGACTCGCCGCGTGATCCCACCTGGCTTTATCCAAGACCTTCTCTCCCGCACCGACATCGTCGAGGTCGTGGGCCGCCATGTCGAGCTGAAAAAAGCCGGCATCAACCACAAGGGCCTGTGCCCTTTCCACGGCGAAAAATCGCCCAGCTTCATCGTCAGCCCGACCCGGCAGACCTACCACTGCTTCGGCTGCGGCGTGCATGGCAATGCCGTGGGCTTCCTGATGGAGCACAGCGGCCTGGGCTTTGTCGAGGCGGTGCAGGAGTTGGCCCAGCAGGCCGGCATGCAAGTGCCGCAGGACGAACGCTCGGCCGAGGAGCGCGAACGTGCCGCCGCGCAGAAAAAGCGCCAGTCCACACTGACCGATGTGCTGCTGCGCGCCAGCGACCATTACCGCGGCCAACTGAAGAAATCGCCGCGCGCGATCGATTACCTCAAGAAGCGCGGCCTGACGGGTCAAATCGCCGCCCATTTCGCCCTCGGCTACGCACCGGAGGGCTGGCGCGCCCTGGCCAGCGCATTTCCGGCCTACGACGACCCGCTGCTGGCCGAAGCTGGCATGGTGATCGTCTCCGGCGAAGAAGGCGAAGAGCAAAAGCGCTACGACCGATTTCGCGACCGCATCATGTTCCCGATCCGCAATGTCCAGGGCGACACCATCGGCTTCGGCGGCCGGGTGCTGGACAAGGGCGAACCCAAGTATCTGAACTCACCGGAAACCCCGGTCTTCAGCAAGGGCCGCGAGCTCTATGGCCTGTTCGAGGCCCGAGCCGGCCTGCGCCAGCGCGGCTACGCCCTGGTGGTGGAAGGCTATATGGACGTGGTGGCCCTGGCGCAGAGCGGCTTCAACAACGCCGTGGCCACCCTGGGCACCGCCTGCACGGCCGAGCATGTGCACAAGCTCTTCCGCTTCACCGAATCGGTGGTCTTCAGCTTCGACGGTGACGCTGCCGGCCGCCGGGCCGCAGGCCGGGCGCTGGAAGCCGCCCTGCCCCATGCCACCGACACCCGCAGCGTCAAGTTTTTGTTCCTGCCGGCCGAACACGACCCCGACTCCTACGTGCGCGAGCTCGGCTCCGAGGCCTTTGAGCGCTGTGTGCAGGAGGCGATCCCGCTCTCTCGCCAGCTGATGGAGGCTGCGGCCGAGGGCTGCGATCTGGGCAGCGTCGAAGGCCGCGCCCGCATGCTCTCCAATGCCCGGCCGCTATGGCAGGCCTTGCCCCAGGGTCTGCTCAAGCGCGCGCTGCTGGGCGAGCTGGCCAAGCGCGCACAGCTCAGCGACCAGGATTTGATGAGCGCCTGGCAGGTGCAGGCCGAAGGCAGCCGTGGCGGCGGCCGCAGCGAGCAGCGCCCACCGCGCAACCCTGCCCCCAGCAGCCACTCGCCACGCAGCAGCTTCGAAGACGGCGACGAGCCGCCGCCAGATTTCGGCCCGGCCGACTACGAGCCCGCCGACTACGGCGATTTCCATCCCGACCCCGGACATGGCGGTGGCGCCGCGGGCGGCGGACCCTCGGCCGGGGAGCGCAAGCCCTGGCAGGGCAAGAAGGAATGGAAGCCCAGCGGCGACTGGAAGGACAAGAAAGACTGGAAAGGCAAAGGCAGCTGGAAACGCCGCGGCGAAGATGAGGCCCCGCAGCTGCCGCGCCGCGCCCCCAGCTCGCCCATGGACAACGCCCTGCGCATGCTGCTGCTCAACAGCGCATGGTGGGAGCGGCTGAGCGCCGAAGACCACCAGCTGCTGCACCAGCTGCCCGGCGTGCACGGCGAACTGGTGGCCTGGCTGGAGCGCTATCTGGTGCACCACGGCGCGGGACCCTGGTCGGCACTGGAGGCCAGCATGTCGGAGGACGGCGTGCTCGATTCGGCCCGTGGCTTGCTGGTCGACCTGTTCACCGAGGACGAGCCGCAGTTCGAAGTCTTCCAGCTGGCCCTGCGCCAACTCTGGATCGCCCGGCTGGAGGGCGAGGCCCAGAAACTGGTGCAAGGCACGCCCAGCAGCGAGGACCTGCGCCGCTTCACCCAGATCCGCGCCCAGATCAAGCAGCTCAAGGACACCCCGCTCAGCCAGGAAAGCACGGCCTGAGAGGGCCCGCCCGCCGCGCAGTCCGTTGACAGCACGGCCAGCTTGTCACGGCGATTTTTGTAGCCACCTCGGCTTTGGGCGATAATGTGGGGTTTTCGCGCGCGTCTCAAGAGTGACGGCATGTGCTTCCGGACCCGGCCACCCAGCGACACTGGGCACCCACAGCGGTATCAAGGCCACCTGTATCCGCCAAGCCTTGCATTGACAAACGTACACGCTAGCTTGGTCGCGCCACGTTGCTGACAACGCTGACACAGAAGCTCAGCGAGGAAAGCAGCGTCTGAATGCCACCTGGGTCGAACTCCGCCTTGAAAAGCGCAGTGAACGCCCCCAGGTGGCTGCTGCATGTCCGGCACACTGCAGCGCACCGGTTTCAGCGAAAAAATATTTCAGTTTCCCGCTTTCCCTAGCTTTTCGGCCCGCCCGCCCACCATCCACCCGAGGATCTGCATGACTGCCAAGAAGACCGCGCCCACCGCACCCGACGCCGAAGAAACCAAAAAGCCCGCCGCCAAGGCCGTGCGGGTGGTCAAGGCCGTGAAGGCCGACGCAGCCACTGCCGAAAAAGCCGAGAAGCCGGCCAAGGCCGTGAAGGCGCCCAAGGCCGCAGCGGCCACGGCAGAGGGCGAGGACAAGCCCAAGCGCGGCCGCAAGCCCAAGGCAGCCACCGAGACCAAGAAGGCCGCGGGCAAGAAGGCCGCCGAGGTCGAGGAAGAAGACTTCTCGGACCTCGAAGCCGATCTGGAAGGCGAGCCCGAAGCCGAAGCCGAAGTGGCCGAAGCTGCCGAGGACAAGCCCAAGGCCAAGCCCCTGCGCATGAAGGTCTCGCGCGCCAAGGAGCGCGCGCTGATGCGTGAATTCGGCCTGGAAGAAACGGCGCTGACGGAAGAAGAAGCCGCCAAGCGCCGCCACGAGCTGAAGACCCTGATCAAGATGGGCAAGACGCGTGGTTTCCTGACCCATCAGGAAATCAACGACCACTTGCCCGAGAAGCTGGTCAACGAGGAAATCCTCGAGGCCATCATCTCCATGTTGAACGACATGGGCA
>Ga0187844_10003393_pt1 | contig 10669 bp, 9 predicted proteins | sample SpaLakP09_SKY_50_FD_134517 | JGI IMG/M metagenome (GOLD analysis project Ga0187844, IMG submission 134517) | Oligotrophic lake water microbial communities from Sparkling Lake, Wisconsin, USA - SP09_SKY_50 | ecosystem: Environmental > Aquatic > Freshwater > Lake | place: USA: Sparkling Lake...
GAACTGGACGACGTCGTCCGGACTAGCCGGCCGGTCGGCGCCCGAGGCGAGAGGCAGGCTCATTCGATACTCGGCGATTGCTGCCCGGAACCTAGCCTTGCGGTTCCGCTTCGTCGATAGACGCATTCGCGGCGAAGCGGGCGGAAACCGCCTTGCCTGTCGGCGATCAAGGGCTAAGGACTGGCTCCGTCGCTTGCGCCCAAGACCAGCGACCCCCACGCGTCGAGACCTGAGTATGAAGCCAAGCCGCAGCCGGACCAAGCACGTCGCCAGGGCGACCGACGTCTTCTTTTCCGTCGCCGACCTGGTTTCGTTCCTGCGCGTCCACGCCACCCTGTCCGGAATCCAGCGCGTCCAGTCCAATATCGTCCTGAACCTGGTGCAGGGCGGACGGGCCGACCTTCGCTTCATCATGAACGGCGAGGGAGGCGGCCCGGCGTTTCGGGAGATCCCGGCCGCAACCCTTGTCGACCTGATCGCCTGCGTCAGCGGCGCCGTCGTCGAACGCCCGGCGCTCGATGCCGTCATCGCCCGCTGCGAGGCCGACAGCCGCCAGGTCGTTCCGCCGCCCGGCAGCACGGTCATTCTGCTGGGCAGCTTCTGGGGCAACGAGAACAACATCGACCGCTACATCGAGATCAAGCGCTCCGGTGTGCGGATCGGGGCCTATGTCTACGATCTGATCCCGATCACCCACCCGCAGTTCTGCGACGCCTACCTGACCCGGTGTTTCACCGCGGCCCTCAACGACCTCAGCCTGCTCGCCGACTTTTTCCTCACCATCTCCGATCACACCAACCGCGACCTCTCCAGGTTCCTGGCGAAGCACAGCCCCCGCCCCCTGCCTGTGCGGACGGTGCCCCTGGCCCACGCCATGGACGACGGACCCCAGGTCGATCCGGTCTGGCCCACCGCGCTGCAGCGGCTGAAGGGGCGCGACTATGTGGCCTATGTCTCAACCATCGAGGGGCGAAAGAACCACCTCTATGTCGTCAACCTGTGGCGACAACTGATCGACGAGGGCCGCACCGTCCCCGACCTGCTTCTGGCCGGTCGCAAGGGCTGGCGCATCGGCGGCCTGATGGACCTGCTGGAAAGTACGGACTACCTCGACGGACGGGTGCATCTGGCTCACGGCCTCTCGGACGCCGACCTGAAGGCGGTCTACGCCGGCAGCCGGTTCACCGTGTTCAGTTCGTTCACCGAAGGCTGGGGGCTGCCCGTCGGCGAAAGCCTGGCCGCCCGGACCATGTGCGCCGCCTCGAACGCGGCCTCGATTCCCGAGGTCGGCGGCGATTTCGTTGACTATTTCGACCCGACCAACCTGCAGGATGGCGTTCGGGTCATCGGCCGCCTAATCGACGATGGCGCCTACCTCGAGGCGCGACGTCGTCATATCGTCGAGGACTTCGTCGCCCGCACATGGGCCGATGTGGCCGGAGATTTCATGGACCAGGTGGACGAATTGCGAAAAGCGGATCCGCTCGAGCTGGAGACGCCGACCCTGCTCCAGGGTGTCGTCTACCGCCCGTCGGACCTGTTCGCGCCTCCCTCGCCCCATCGCGCGGAGGATGATCGGGCCACCCGGTTCCTGATCGCCAGGTCCTTCCCCATTCCCGAGAACATCGGCGCCTGGATGACGGGCCCGTCGGGCGAGCTCATCTTCAAGACCAGCCTGCCGCAGGGCGAGCCCCTCATCGTCTACCTGACCCTGTTCAACACCGGCCTTCTGGCGGGATGCACGCTGAAGGTCGGGCTCGACCCCGCCCCAGGCCTGCCTGAGCTCAAGCCGATCGGGATCAGCCCGGACGCCTTCCAGACATTCGGATCGACCCTGCCGACCGCTCATCTTCAGGTGCGCGGGCACGTCGGCCCGGAGGGCGTCTGCCGGCTGACGCTGGAGATCATCGGCGACTACCCGCGTCCCGCAAGCGACACACGGGATCTCGGTCTCGGCCTGTACAGCCTCGGCTATGCCGCGGTCGGAGATCTCGCGGCGCGCACCGACATCCTGGAGGCCCTGACCTTCCGCCACGCGACCCAAGTCTCTCCGTCGGGCCCCGACGCCAGCTAGAAAAACCCGAATGCGCACCCGCTTCTGGCATTATCATTCCCGGTTCGACGCCATCGAGACCGTCACCCGGCACGCGATGAACCAGCCCCCGTTCGCCCGAAAGCCCGGGCGAGTGATGAACTTCCTCGGCGTCGCTATCGACCCGCAGATCTTCCCCTCCGCCCTGGAGCCACTGAACGGCTTCATCGAAGCCGCGCCCATGCCCAACAACTGGCATGCGGACCTGGCGGAATGGGGCGCAGCCCTGCATGCCGTGGATCTCAGCGGCCCGACCTTCACCATGATCGAGCTCGGCTGCGGCTGGGGCTGCTGGATGCTCAACACGGGCACGGCCGCCCGCCGCACGGGTCGCGCCGTCCACGTCATAGGGGTCGAGGGCGACGCCGGTCACATCGCTTTCGCTCAGGCAGGCCTCGCCGAAAACGGATTCGCAGAAGGCGAATCGACGCTCGTCACCGGCATCGCCGCCGGACAATCCGGCGTCGCCCTGTTCCCCTTGCAGGAAACTGCGGGGGAGTCCTGGGGCCTCGAACCGGTGCTCGGCGCGGACGAGGTCCGGACGCAGGAATTGATGGCCACCGGCCGCTATTCCGCCCTGCCGATGATCTCGCTGGCGGAGCTGGCGGCCCCACACGCGCGCATCGACCTGCTGCACATCGATATCCAGGGCGGGGAAGCGGATCTGGTCGAGGCCTGTCTCGACATCCTCTCGGCCAGGTTCGCCTATGTCCTGATCGGCACCCACAGCCGCCAGATCGAGGGGCGGCTGTTCGATCTCATGATCGACGCGGGCTGGGAGCTGGACATGGAGCGCCCCGCCTTCCTGGACATTTCCCATCCCACGCCGATCGTCACCGTCGACGGAGTCCAGGGCTGGAAAAACCCCCGGCTGTTCTAGGCCCGTCTCAGCGGCGGGTGGCGATAACCGTGGTCCGGTTCGTCGGCTCGCGGGAGCCTGAGAATAGCGGAATGGCCCAGGACTCCACGAACCGGACATCGAAGCCCAGGTTCTCGAAGACCTGCCGGTAGAGACCGCGCGACAGGAAATACCAGGTGTGGTCCGCGCGGGGCTTCAGCGCCTTCCAGTTGGGCCCGGCGGTCATCGTCATCTCGTCGCTGTCCACAACCGGATCGAAGGCGATGATCACGGCCTCCTTCGCGAGGACGGACAGGTTGCCGATCGCCGTGACAGGGTCCGACAGATGTTCGGTAATGGCGCCCGCCAGGACGACGTCGAACCGGCGCTCCCACAGCGCGGCCTGCTCCAGTGGCGCATAGACGACCTCGGCCCGGCTGTTCGTCCGATGCCATCCGTACCAATAGGAATTCTTCAGCTTGCGCAGAATTTCGTCGGTCTCGGCGACGAAGGCCCGGCGATCGTTCAGATAGCCGCTCCGGATATGCGGGACCTGGGTGAAATCCGCGCCTGACCGCGCCTCCAGAGAGGTCACCGTCGCACCGGCCCTCTCGGCCGCGAAGCTCAGAAAGCCGGACGCCGCGCCCACGTCCAGGAGGGTCTTTCCGGCGATGTCATAGCCGCCGATGTAACCGTCGAAATGACCCCGAATGTCCCAGCCGCCCTCGATCACGGGTTCGCCGGGGAATTCCATCGTATGGTAGAAGATGCAGTCGGACTTCTCCGGCAGCGGCCAAGGCTTCACGGCCCCGAAGAGTTCAGTCGACAACGGCGTGCTCCTCCAACGATCGCATCGAGACTGATGCGCGGCGCCGAATGCGCTGGATTCACTACAGTCTTCGCGGGAGCCAAGTCCAGACGACCACTCCCCGGGACCAGCGATCGCGCAAAGAAGCGCCGAGGCGACATCTCCCCCTCCCGTTCCGGTTCTGATTGGACTAAGCCCGATCGTCCGCTGAATGAGCCGAAGCACTGGGTACGAGACGAATGCTGAGTTCCACGGTTTGCCGCTACGAGCATTTCAACACCGACTGGTATCGGGCCGCGGGAGCCGTGATGGGCATCACGCCGGGCGTGTCGACGGAAGTCCACGCCAGCTACCGCAAATGGTGGGAGTGGTGCGCGATCTTCGAAGCGCTTCAGGCCAGAGGCATGCTGGCGCGCGGCAAGAAGGGCCTCGGCTTCGCCGTCGGGCAGGAGCCGCTGGCCTCGGCCTTCGCCAGCCGGGACGTGCATATCCTCGCCACCGACCTGCATGTCGACGCCTCGACCGGTGACTGGGCCCAGACCGGCCAGCATGCCGCTACTCTGGACGCCCTCTATCACCCCGGCATCATCGACGAGAGCCGTTTCCAGGATCTTGTGAAGTTCCAGCCGGCCGACATGAACCATCTCGATGAGTTCGAAAGCGAATCCGTGGATTTCGTCTGGAGTTCTTGCGCGCTCGAACACATCGGCGACCTGGACGCCGGTCTGAATTTCGTCGTCAGCGCCACGCGCCTGCTGAAGCCCGGCGGTATCGGCGTTCACACGACCGAGTACAACGTCAGCTCCAACATGGAGACGGTCACCTCGGGTGACTGCCTCTATCGCAGACAGGATATCGAACGCCTCGACTACATGCTTCGCAGGGGCCGCTGCGGTCTGGAGCCGGTTGACTTCAATGCGGGGGTCCATCCCTACGATCTCGACTACGACGAGCCGCCCTATTTCCAGCCTGGCTCGCGTCACATCAAGCTTCTGCTCGACGGGTACGTCTCCACCTCGATGCTTCTGGTCGTGCAAAAGGCCTGACGGGCCACCATCGGCGCGCCGCGGCTCGAGTGCGCCGGGCCCTGTGCTTCGGAGAACACTGTCGTGCCTCATGGGCATTAACGGCGCATGACGCATTGCCAAGCGCCGCTCAGCCTGTAACACGGCTGAAATCCAAGATACTTTAGCGATCTGGACTGCTTGACGCAGGCGTCGGATGCTCGCGGGGAGTTAACGAATTGCGTTGGAAATCTCTGTTGCGCGGAAAATCCGTGAACCAGCGAAAGATCGGCGACGGTTACCGGGACGCTCGCGAGTGGAAACACGCGGCCTCCGCCTACCGGAAGCACCTCAGCACTCATCCCAAGGATGCGGCGATCTGGGTTCAGCTTGGCCACGCTCTTAAGGAAAGCGGTGATCTGGTCGCGGCGGAGGTGGCCTACGAGACCGCCGTCTCTGCGGCTCCGAACGACGTGGACGCCTACGTCCATCTCGGCCACGTCCTCAAACGGCAGGACAAGCATACGCCGGCGCTGGAAGCCTTTCGCACTGCGGCGAAACTGGGCGCCGGCGACCAGGTCCATGGTGAAATCGAGGTACTGATGCGATCCGTTCGGAGCGATTTGCCGCTGACGCGCGCGACCAACGAATATCTGTTCTCCATCCAGGACATGTTCTTCTACCTGAGAACGCACCCGACCATGTCGGGCATCCAGCGCGTCCAGGCGGGCATTACCCTGGCGTTGATGGACATGGATGACGTCGACGTCGGCTTCATCCTGACCGATTTCACCGAGGTCCTCGAACGCGGCAGTTTCTGGCTGCTCCGCAACAGCGACGTGAAGGCGGTGATCAACTACGCCGCCGGCGCCCACGTCGATCACCACCGGCTGCGCAAGCTCCTCTCGGCCTGCGAGCACAATGCATCGCCGATCACCGCGGGGGGCGGCAACACGATCGTCCTGTCGGGCGCCTTCTGGGGCCTGGACAACACCATCGACCGGTATCTTCCGGCCAAGCGGGCGGGCGCAAAGCTGGCCGCCTACATCTACGACATCATCCCGATCTCGCACCCCCAGTACTGCGAGGCGGAACTGACGCGGGAGTTCACCACCGGCGTCGGCGAACTCTGCCTGATCTGCGACTACATCCTCACCATCTCTGACTACACCCGCGTCATCCTGGACAAGTTCTTGATCGACAACGGCGGCCGCGCCGTCCCGACCGCGACCGTTCCCCTGGCGCATTCCCTGACCGGCCCGCCCAGCGAGGTGCAGGCTTGGCCCCAGAGCATGCAGAAGCTGCGGGGCAGGGAATATGTGACCTATGTCTCCACCATCGAGGGCCGCAAGAACCACGCCTATGTCGTGAACGTCTGGCGCAAGCTGATCGAACAGGGCGTGGACGTTCCGGACCTGGTCTTCGTCGGCCGCAAGGGCTGGCGCATCAACGGCCTGCTCGACCTTCTGGACGGCACCCGCAACCTCGGCGGTCGGGTCCACATCGTTCACGACCTGACCGACGCCGAACTGAACGCGGTCTACGAGAACAGCCTGTTCACCGTCTTCACCAGCTTCGTCGAAGGCTGGGGCCTGCCGGTCGGCGAAAGCCTGATGCACCACATTCCGTGCGTCGCCTCCGATACGTCCTCTATCCCGGAAGTCGGGGGCGATTTCGTGGATTACGTGGACCCCGAGAGCATCCAGACCGGCGTCGACGTGATCGGCCGCATGATCACCGACCGCGCCTACCTGGCCTCCCGCAAGCAGAACATCATCGACAACTTCAAGCCGCGCGGCTGGGATGACGTCGCCCGCATGTTCGTCGAGCAGATGAAGGCTCATGCCCACCTGCCGGTGGCGGAAGCCCTGCTGCCCACCCTCGCCGAGGGCCTGCAGTTCCGGCCCGGCGATCTGATGGAAATCAGAAAAGCCCTGATCGGCTATGTGACGAGCCCGTCGCGTTTGATGATCGCCGAGAACTTCTACGGCGCCGAACGCTGGGGCGCCTGGATGCGAGGCAGGTTCGGAGAGATCAGCTTCCAGACGCCTCTGCCGGAAGGCACGCCGATCATGGTCTATGTCGGGCTCAAGACCACACCCTGGTATGAGGAGTGCCGAACCACCGTCTATCTGGGCGACGGGCGCCATTCGGAAAGCCGTGCAATCACGCGCCATGAGATCGAGCACAATCGCCAGTTCCGGCTGAGCGGCTTTGTCGGCCCGAACGGCGTCTGCCGCGTCTGTATCGAGGTCGAGGGCGATTATGAACGACCAGAGGGCGAAACCCGGAACTTCGTCGTCGGCCTGACCGGGGTCGGCTATGCGCGCGTGTCGAATCTCGAAGCGCGCGCCGACCTGCTGGAATCCTTCAGTTTCGGCGCCGCTTCCATCGCGTGTCAGGCCCACGCGCAGGCCTGACACGGCTCCCGCCGTTGAGTATTCCTCCCCTTGTCTCCCGCCCTTGATCCGGGCCGGTGACGAGCGCGAAACGGAGAGACATGATGCAAAGCCCTTTCTGGCACTACGCCTCCACCTTCGACGCCCAGGAGGTGATGCATCGCCATGCCGTGGCGAACCCGAGGCCGCGTGAAGGCTTGCTGGTCAACTTCCTCGACGTCGCCATCGAACCCGAAGTCCTGCCGACCGTGCCGACGCCGCTGGCCGGGCTGGTCGAGGGCGTGCCGATCCCCGCGAACTGGCATGCCGACATCGCCGAATGGGGCGCCGCTCTGCGCGCGGTCGATCTCGCCGGCCCGCGCTTCACGATGATCGAGCTGGGCTGCGGCTGGGGTTGCTGGGTCAACAACATGCGCGCCGCAGCGCGCGCCACCGGCCGGGACGGCCGAGTGAGCGGCGTCGGGGGGGACGCGTAAAGAGCCGAGCTCGCACACGCGGCGATGGCTCGCAACGGCTTCACCGCCGAGCAATGGAGGATCGTCAACGGCATCGCGGCGGGCAAGTCTGGAACAGCCCTCTTCCCGCGTCAGGTCGGGACCGGCGACTGGGGCCTGGAACCCGTCTTCGACGCCACCGAGGAACAGCGGCGCGAGGCGATCGAATCGGGCGCCTTCAACGTCCTCCCGATGGTCCCGCTGGGCGACATCACAGCGGACCACGAGCGAATCGACCTGCTGCACATCGACATCCAGGGCGGAGAGACCGCCTTCGTGTCGGAATGCCTCGACGTGATGAACGAGAAGGTCGGCTACGTCGTCATCGGCACCCACACGCGCCAGATCGAGGGCGAGCTGTTCGACATCCTGAGCGGCGCTGGCTGGATTCTGGAGATGGAGCGCCCGGCCGTCCTGATGCTGACCGAAGCCGGCCCGATCACCACCGTGGATGGCCTGCAGGGCTGGCGGAACAAGCGCCTCAACCCCTGATCCCCGGGACGGGTTGAGGCCGGACGAGGTTACCGTATATTCAGGCCCGCGCGGCGACGCCGGGCCCAACCGACAGGTGTTGCTTGCCATTGCACATCAAAGAGTCCGACCTCGACGCCTTCGTCGCAGAGAGCGACCGCCTCGGGGGGCCGGGCTCACCGGCTTGCGAAGCCTGGTGGTCGGGGTTCAGCTACAGCCCGACGCTCCAGGTCGATCAGTCTCTGGATCCGTTCTCCGAGGCCTACGTCGATCAGCAGTTGGCCCTCCATGCTGAAATGTCCGGCAAGGCGTTCGATCAGACCGTCAACGAGTTGGCCCCCTTCGCCCTGGAGCCGCACATCCAGGCGGTAAACCCCTACAACCATCCCAACCCGGCCGAGTTGGCGATGCACGTCCAGCGCCTCTCGAAGGCGTTCCGCCAGGCCGGTGTCAAACTCGACGGACACCTGCTCGACATGGGCTGCGGCTGGGGTCTGTCGTCAGAGGTCGCGACCTATCTGGGGCTGCGGGTCACCGCCGTCGATATCAACCCGAACTTCGTCGCCTTGGTGAACGCCCGCGCAGAACGCAGCGGCTGGCGCATCAAGGCGGTTCAGTCCGCGTTCGACGACTACAAGCCTGTCGGCAGCCATGACGCCGTTCTGTTCTACGAATGCCTGCACCATGCCGTGCGGCCCTGGACACTGCTCCAGACCATGGTCGACGGACTTTCGCTTCCGGACGGCCGCCTGATCCTGGCCGGCGAGCCGATCAACGACGCCTGGTGGACGAACTGGGGTCTGCGCCTGGATGCCCTTTCGGTCTACTGCATCCGCAAGTTCGGCTGGTTCGAGAGCGGCTGGTCCATGGCGTTCCTGACCGCCGTGTTCGAGCGGGTGGGCCTGCGTCTGCAAGCCGTCGCCGATCCCGATCCGGTCATCGGCTTCACCATCGTCGGCGTCCCCGTCCGCGGCGTCCGCCACCCGATGCCCGATATCCTCTTCGGAACAGTGTCGGAAAACCTGACCGTCGAACGTGACTGGGTCCTGCTGTCGGGCCAGGGGTCGTTCGACATCAACTTCCCCGCCGGCGCCAACCGGGCCTGGCTCGAGATCGCCAACTATCGCGGCAAGCCGGTCAAGACGACGATCAAGGTCGGCAAGACCGTCGCCTTCAAGGGCGAGATGGCGGCGGGGCCGAACCGGGTCCTGCTGGAGCGCCAGCCGACGGCGAACCGGGTAGAGATCAGGGCCGACACCTGGAGCCCGGCCAAGGAGCTCGGCCTCGCCGACGACCGCCTGCTGTCGCTGCACCTCACCGGTCTGGTCTTCGACTGACGCGGTTGGCCTCACCCGGCCCAAAAGGTAAATAGCTGTTGTCTGTCGGCGGCTTGCACCGCTAAACAGGCCGCCAATTGGGGCGGCTATCGAGGCGGACGACATGGCTCAAAAATGCGCGGTGATCACCGGCGTCACCGGCCAGGACGGCGCCTATCTGTCGCAACTGCTGCTGGGCAAGGGCTACCGCGTCGTCGGCGTGGCGCGTCGGTCGAGCCACTACGGCATGGCGACGCACCGTCTCGACTGGCTCGGTATCGGCGGTCAGGTCGAGGTGGTCGACGGCGACCTTCTGGACCTCGGCGGCATGGCCCGCATCATTCGCGACGCCCAGCCTGACGAGGTCTACAATCTCGCCGCCCAGTCGTTCGTGAAGACCTCCTGGGACCAGCCGGTCCTGACGTCCCAGGCGACCGGGGTCGGCGTCGTCAACATGCTGGAGGCCGTCCGCCTCGAAGCGCCGAAGGCCCACTTCTACCAGGCCTCCTCGTCGGAAATGTACGGCCTGATCCAGGAGCCGATCCAGAGCGAGACCACCCCCTTCTATCCGCGCTCGCCCTATGCCGTGGCCAAGCTGTTCGGTCACTGGATGACCATCAACTACCGCGAGAGCTTCGGCCTGCACGCCTCCTCGGGCATCCTGTTCAACCATGAAAGCCCCCTGCGCGGCCTGGAGTTCGTGACCCGCAAGGTCACCGACGCCGTCGCCCGCATCAAGCTGGGCCTGGCCTCCGAACTGCGCATGGGCAACATGGACGCAACGCGCGACTGGGGTCATGCCAAGGACTACGTCCGCGCCATGTGGCTGATGACCCAGCAGGAAACGGCCGATGACTATGTCGTCGCGACCAACCGCACGGTCAGCGTCCGCGCCTTCGTCGAGGCCGCCTTCGCCCACGTCGATCTCAACCCGGACAAATACATCGTCATCGACCCGGCCTTCATGCGCCCGGCGGAGGTCGAGGTCCTGCACGGCAACGCCGACAAGGCCAAACGCAAGCTCGGCTGGACGCCCGAGATTACCCTCGAACAGATGATCGGCGAGATGGTCGATGCTGACATGGCCCGGCACCGCAAAGCCGGGGCCTGAGACCGATGGCCGCTGACCGGGCGGACCATCGGGTTCTGGTGACAGGCGCGGCGGGCTTCGTCGGCTCGCGCCTGATGCAAAGGCTGAAGCAGACCCCGGCCACGGTCATGGGCCTGATCGGGCCCAACGGCACGAA
>Ga0187844_10003395_pt1 | contig 10666 bp, 15 predicted proteins | sample SpaLakP09_SKY_50_FD_134517 | JGI IMG/M metagenome (GOLD analysis project Ga0187844, IMG submission 134517) | Oligotrophic lake water microbial communities from Sparkling Lake, Wisconsin, USA - SP09_SKY_50 | ecosystem: Environmental > Aquatic > Freshwater > Lake | place: USA: Sparkling Lake...
GTATATATATATATATATATATAATATTATTAGATATAATAAATAATAATACAGGTGCGCATTTTACGCTATAAAAAATTGTTCGTTCGCATCTACAACTATAACATTCTAATTCACATGAGCTATTACATTTTGTATGCCAAATTTCTCATTCAATATATTATTTTTTGTTTGAGGTGCCTTTTTCTGTATTTGTTTTTTAACTTGATAATTGTTTGAGGGAATAATTTTGTTGTTAATAATAAAGTCATCGTTATCTTCGTGAAATTCGGGCAATATCCGTGTCAATGGTTTATCCACAATTAAAAATAAACGATCGCTTCTTAATAATGCTCTATATTCTTGAATTGTCAAATTTCCATAATATTTATCAAGCATATAATGAGGATCAGGCGCCGGTTTGATATTCTTCTTATATTCGTATATTTTCGAATATATGTGATTTATTAAATGATATCTTTCAAATTTTGTTGAGCTGTCAATATTCTCTTCCATTAAATGCGCAACTGCACATTCTGGAGTGCAAAAACACCCATATACATGATAACTATCCTTTATAAAATGCTTTGGGATATAAATTGGTGGACTGTCGAAATCATGTGAACACCAAAAGCAAGCAGATTTCTTGTCTGAAATATTGTTTATATGCAAATCCTTTTCCAAAATCTTTAATTTGCGCCATATTTCGCGCGTTTCATTAGTATTGGAAATGAAATCATCTGAGTCATTTTTCTCTTTAATTGTATATATTTTATTTTCAATGCCATTGTTGTTAACATTATTTTTACCATTATTGTTACCATTATTGTTACCATTATTGTTATTCAGAAAATTAGAATTAGAAACTGTATTGGACAAATTGAAGTTATTATCGTTTAACAATTCATAAGTGAATTCATTCTTAGATTCAAAATTATAAGGGTCTACACTAGTAGTTGTAAAGTTTGAATTGTGATCTCCGCTGCTGTTTAAATCTTTTAAACAGCATTTTAAATGTAAAATAATATTAGGTTTGCTTTCTTGTTGTGGTAAAATAGTTGCACTCTGTTGAATAATTTTTCCACCCTTTGGTTTTCTGCCCCTCTTTTTTATACCCTGTTTAACAATAATATTTACTTCTTGCGTATTCATATTTACAACATTTACAACATTCTCATCCAATTTAATTTCTTCATTTTCATTTTCATTTGCAGAATCTATAACTGCAGAATCTATTTTGAATTCAATATTATTATCTATAATAACATTATCTATAATAACATTATCTATAATAATATTTTCTACAATTAATTGTTTATCTATTGTCGAAGATAGCGCTTGTTCTTTTGCTGCTTCGATTTCTTTTTTTGTTCTTCTTCCTCGTTTAGGTTTTATAATTTCTCCTCCAGCTGCATTCATATTCTTTTTATATTCAAAGTAGTGTAAATTTAAGTTGTTTTCATAAAGTCTTTTTTCGAAAAAAACATTTTCAAAACTATTTTCAAAAACTTTTCTAGGGGCTAAGACTAGTATCTAATGATTTTCATAACAATGTCTACAAACTGGAATATAATTGTCGCTGCCAATTAACATCTGCTGTTTTTCTTGAGTTAATCGAAGTGAAAATATGCCAGGGTTTCCATTTTTGCAAATGCTACACAAAGAAGTCAACTTTGTAACTTTGTCACACAAAGGAATAAGATCTAAAAGATAACCGAATTTCTTTCGTTCAAAATCGCCATCCAATCCAGCAATATAGACCTTTTTATCCTCATTCAACATTTGCAAAACGCATGGATATAAATCATCAAAGAATTGTCCTTCATTAATCAAAATAATTTCCGCTTTACGCAACACCAAATGCATCTCACATTCTTCATCAAATGTTCCTTCTAAAGTCGAATAATTCCATAAGGGCATCAATTCTCCGGTTTGAATGCAAGGGATCATTACTTTGTCATGAGTTGATAACATAGATTCGTGATATCTTTTATCGGCAGCGTGGTTAATTACTGCAATAGGAACATTGCAGAATTTATATTGTTTATATATTTCAAGCAATTTGCTAGTCTTTCCAGAGAACATAGGACCTACAAATAATTCCAAATAACCCGATACTGCTGTGTCTTTTGACATATTGACTCTTTCTCTAGATTGCAATTATTATATGCGGATTATTTTATTTCAATTTTTTGCCAATAAAAAATGAAAAAAAGATTTAAAAACAATATAATTATTAATATTATTATTACCAATAAATGAATTTAAACATAAATGCAACAAATGCAAGCGTACCGATGGTAGAGAAATGGCGTCCAACAAAATTCGAACATATTGTGCTGGATCCACTGAATAAGGTAATAATGAAGAATATCATAGATACCGGTTATTTTCCCAATTTACTTTTTTATGGGCCGCCTGGCACAGGCAAGACTACAAGTATAATAAACCTGATTGATGCGTATCAAGGGAAACACAATTACAATATGAAGGGTTTAGTTATTCATTTGAATGCCAGCGATGAGCGTGGAATAGATATTATACGCAGTCAAATAAGTCAATTTGTGAATTCCAAAGCACTTTTTAATCAAGGGATGAAGTTTGTTATATTGGACGAGGTTGACTATATGACAAAGAATGCGCAACAAGCATTGCGTTATTTGCTGCAAAGTTATTCTAGTGGAGTAAGATTTTGTTTAATATGCAATTATATAAGTAGGATAGACGAAGGACTGCAAAACGAATTTTTGAGATTGAGATTCAATCAATTGCCAGAAACAGATATAATAAATTTTCTCTTAAATATAGCCAATGAGGAAAAATTGAATATGAACAAAGATAAAATACAAATGATTCAACAATTGTATAAATCGGATATGAGAAGTATGATAAATTTTATGCAAACGAATCAAAATCACTCGGATGATGCGACATTTAATATAATAAACAATAATGTATTAGATGAACTTTATTGTAAATTTGAAAATGGAGAGAAAATAAACATAATAATTAAATTTATTCAAAAATTGAGTATGAATTACAACATTGATAAAAAGAATATAATTAAACATTATTTAAATTACATTATTCGAAATAAAAAAGAAATTGTTAATTCAGCGTTTCTTGCTTTTGTGGAAAATATAATGCATTTTCAAGACTGCAAAAACAGTCATTTTATTAATTATTCTATATCCAGTTTGTTATCTTTTACATCATCAAAAAATGTAAATATAAACTGATAAAATTAATTTTCGTTGCGCGTCATATTCGACATTCGCATATGGAGCTTAATCATAAATTCATTTGGGGGTGAACTTTTACTAGGATCAAAAAAATTCTGTTTTAAGCTATAACTTTTATTTACCGCATTACTTGAAATGTGATTTGCATTTAAGTTTTTTTGAATAGGTATCCATTTGGTTCTTTCATCAATGACGCGCGGAATACTCTGAATCATTTATATTATATTAAATAAAGAAAATAATTGAAATAAAATAATTTAAAGAGATATAAAGGCAAATTGAGAATACTAGCAATGGCAACCATTACAACAAACGCATTAAATAAAATAGACGATGAATGGCAGAATTTCCTTTCCACAAAATATAAAAACAATGATGATGACAATGTGTCAGAAGAATTAGATGGAATCGAAAAAGATGATAAAGAAACTATATTATCCGCGGATGTTTCTAAGGGTTTAATGCAAGAAGCTCCTAAAGCGACTGATATTTATATTTCCACAAAATCCAAAATTGCTTATTTGAACCAGCATATTGATCTAAAAACGCTATTCTGGGGAATTAAAGTAATTCCTTACTCAACACCATCCAATGGTATTATTAAAAAACAAATGAAATTCAATTCTTTAACCCAAGAAGAACTCTCTGAAGTACAAGACAAATTAAAAAACGAGACTCATTATGATGAGCAAATAATCACGAGCATTAATAATCCAAATGGACGGATTAAGTTTAAGGATATACGAAAAATTAGCGTGGGGGTTTCAAAAAAGGATATTATGAGTTATCGCTGCAAACCAAAGAGCGCATTTTATAATTGTTTTGTCATGATTATGAGACTCAAGATTCTAGACACATTTAAGGAATTTCATATTAAGGTGTTTAACACAGGGAAAATGGAGATTCCTGGTGTGCAGAACGACACTATATTTCAAGAAGTGTTAAATGCAATTATTTCTACGATGCAACCATTTATAAAAGATAGCCTAAATTACAATCAAAAAAGCGATACAGTTCTTATTAATTCTAATTTCAATTGTGGATTCTTTATTAATAGAGAAGTGCTCTTTGATTTGATGAAATACAAGTATAATATTCAATGCATATATGATCCTTGTTCTTATCCCGGCATTCAATGCAAATTTTATTATAACAAAGATTTAACTCAACAAACGGGTTTACAAATATCAGAGGAGGATAAGAAAAAATATAAGAATATTGTGGAAGTATCCTTTATGATTTTTAGAACAGGAAGTATTTTAATTGTTGGTATGTGTGACGAAAATGTATTATTTACAATTTACGAATTTATTAAGAAGATGTTAGTGTGTGAATTTACAAAGATTAATCAAAAAATCATTACTGCCGAAAACACACCATTAAAAGAAAAGAAATCTAAGATTCGCAGAAAGAGCATCTTTGTAGATGTAACTTTGTAGATATATTTCTAAACTGACTTTGACTCTGATACAGAGACACTAGGTGTATGCGATTTTCCGTAATTATATTTTCTTTTGGCTTTTTTTGCTAAAAGAAATGCCTTCTTTTTATGATTGCAACCTTTTTCAAGTATGTTATAATCAACTGCCGCAGCTTTTCCACCCGTTATTGCACTCGCAAGGCGAGCAAATCCCCAAGATTGCGCGGTTTGATTGGGGCGCGATCCTGATGAATAATAAGCTCCTTCTCCCTTTTTTACAATTTTATCGAGGGAAATTATAGAGCACCCAGTGGATCGCGCCAATTCTGCGGATGGAACTATTTTTTGTATTTTATAGGTTCTTTGCGCATTTTTGATATGTTTTGATGGCTTGGATTTATACGAAGCTATCTGTTTTCTGGTGTAATATTTGCGGCGTTTATACATTTTTCTTGATCTTGCTAACATTTTTATTTGTTGTTTTTTATCTTTTTGTGTCAAATTTTTTGGTAAATAACGAACGGGTATGCGCATTTTTACTTATATCTATACAAATAGCCAAGAAATAAACTTTTCGGGAATGTCTTGAAGGTTTTCGTAAAAATCCGAATGATAAATTTTTTCTGTAAGTTTTATTTCGACAACTTTGCTTTTATGGAATTTTTTCAAAAAAGTTCAATAATTTCAATATATTTTTCTGAAGTAATATCTTTATTAAGTTGTTCAATAAATGTTAGTATAATATTATATGCATTTTTAGTGAATTTTAAATTACAAATTTTATCAAAAATGGATTTTGAATTATTCAAAATGTTATTCATTTCTATTATTTTATTATTATTCAAAAATGTGCATTTATATGTTAGAAATGAAATAATTGATTTAATAATATTATTATAAATATGCAAAATATCAAAATGTTCCGTATAATTTTTGTGAGATGTGTTAACTAGCATATTTTTTCTATATTCATTATTTATATCAAAAATAGTTTTTTTATATACAAACATTGATGCATCACGAGAATTTAATTGAAGAAAAGTGTGTTGTTCATCTGATATTTGTTCGATGAATTCTGCATAAAAATAAAATGCTTTTTGTCCGTGATAAAAAGCCAAATCAATGTTTTTTGAGTAATATAGAATATTGTTAAAAATATGACTGATAGTTTCTAGTCCGCGAATAATAATAAATTTGTCACAATTTACATTTTTTAAATGTACCTTTTCTACGATGAATTTTAAATACTCGACAATCAAGATATTGTGTTTATTTAATATATCATTGATGCTATAATTTAATGTTGATTTGTAATTTTCTACATTATTCAATGAATAAAATGCAAAATTGGTCGCATTCGTATTATTGTTGCTATTTAACGAAATATTCATTTTATATATATATAAAAATACTTTTTCTTTAAATAACAATTTAAAGACTTTTAAAATTTCTATAATATAATGTCAACAACTGAACAAAAAGCGGGAACTGTAGCAACAACAGATACAACAAATTACAGATTACCAAGTGATTTAACTTTGAAACACGCTACCAAATTGGCCATTGTTGAGGATAAGCCAATCATGATGGATTACTGGTCGGCTTCTTTAGACAAGAAGGCATTGGTTGGTGTGAAAGAAACGGGCGAGAAATTATTGGTGAAGTCGGAGGATGAGTACACTTCTCCAATTTCCAAGTTTTACAAGAGTGCGACTGAGTATATTATTATTACGGAGAATTCAATTTATTTGGTTTCATCTGATATTCCTACTCGTAAGATATCTTAACTTCCAATTTTAGAAAAAGTTGAGCAAAATAGATGTACTTTTTTATACTTTTTCAAAAGATTGTTTTTGCTCCACTTTTTTCAAAAGTGGAAAAAGTGGAAAAAGTGGAAAAAGTGGAAAAAGTGGAAAAAGTGGAAAAAAATATAATCATAATGTAAATATGCCTTATGGAAATTTTTATTATGGAAAAACCGGTTTCTTCTTCAAAAAGTCGGGTGCAATTGGGAATAGACGCAACCCATCTTTAGGGGCCATTTGCAATCAACCACAAGATATAAATAATCGCTATATTCCTGGTTCGGGTGTCGGAGCCTCCGGAACAGCGCAACGACGCGCTAAATTAATTCATTCTTATAGAACAGCTCCTCAGAGTTGTGGAAACGGACCAGATCGTCTTGGTGTTTTTGCCCAAGGAGGATCCAATATGTATTCATTGAATTGGACTTTGTATTCTGCTTGCAAGTGAAAAAGAAAATAAAAAGAAAAAGTAATTTTATTATTTGTAATATCTGAAAATAATAAAATATTCAAAAAATGCATTATCAAGCCCCCTGCGAGAATTGAACTCGCGACCTCCAGTTATCAGTACATTATATACAAGACTGGTGCTCTACCTCTAAGCTAAAGGGGCACAATTATAAGTATTTTTATGTCTTTAAGTTGTTTTTAGCAAAATATATTATTAAAGTGTTTCAGACAATTTGGCGATTTGTTCTTCGCTCAATTTTTCGGGGAATGTAACTTTGAAATGAATAACAAGATTTCCATTCTTATGACCTTCTCTCGCCAATCCCATACCAGGAATTACTTTTTGATATTCAGGAACAATAATATTGCCTGCTTGATTATTAATTGAATAATTCTTTCCATTAATATATTTCATATCAAATGAGAAACCACACAAGGCTTCTTTGAGAGAAATAGTTTTTTCTAAAACTAAATCTAATCCGTGTCTTCTGAAACCACTATCATTTTCAACCTTTATAAATATTTTTATGTCACCCTTGCAGTTCTCGTTTGCAATATTACCTAAATCCCTTAACATGATTATTTCGTTATCATCTGAACCTTTGGGAATATTAACATAAATAGTTTGTTTTTCAAATATTTTATTGCCGTTTTCTACAATCCATCGTTCAATCTCTAAAGGGACGCTCGCGCCATTCAATACCTGCTCCATATTTATACAAATAGTATGAATAATTGGCGTTGGTTTTTGAAATCCGTTATGAATATTGATTGGAACACCATTTCTGAATACATGGACATTTGCACCGGGTGGAAAAGGCATACCAGGCATACCAGGCATACCGGGCATACCAGGCATACCTCCCATTCCACTAAAGAATATATTGGCAAATAAATCATCCATATTTTGAAAAGGTGGTGGCATTTCTCCATTTCCATTCATACTATTCATCCTAAAAAATGGATTGTTTCGAACACCATCATATTCCGCCTTTTTTTGAGGATCCCCCAATACTTCAAAAGCTGCACTTATTTTCTGAAAAGTTTTTACCGCTTCAGGTTTGCCAATATTTTTATCAGGATGATATTTGAGAGAAAGTTTTCTGTAGGCCTTTTTAATTTCATCTGCATTCGCGTTTTCCGGTATTTCCAATGTTTTATAATGATTATCTTCCGACATTTATTACTATTATCTAAGATAAACTTAAATACTTTTTAACCAATATAAATATATATTTTACATATTTGTAAAAATGACCACACTTGATTCAAGCCTTTTTATAAATAAATATCAACCCCTCCATTTTAATGATTTTGAAATGAGCACAGAATTAATAGAATTATTGAATACTCTTGTTGAAATGGATAATTTAAATATCCTTTTTATAGGAGATGTTGGAAGCGGCAAAACATCTTTGTTGTCAGCATTAATAAGAGAATATTACAAAAACATGGATTCTAAAATATACCAAGATAATGTTCTTTATATTAATAGTTTAAAAGAACAAGGAATTAATTATTATAGGAATGATGTAAAAACATTTTGTCAGACTTGTTGTACTGTTAAAAATAAGAAGAAAATTGTCGTTCTAGATGATATTGATATGATAAATGAACAAAGTCAACAAGTCTTCAGAAATTGTATTGACAAATATAGTCATAATGTTCATTTTATTTCTTCGTGTAGCAATGTTCAAAAGGTTATAGAAAGTCTTCAATCTCGCTTGTCCATTATAAAAATAAAACCATTGCAGAGAGAAAATTTATACAAAATTATAAATAAAATCAAAAGCGCGGAAAATATTATTATAGAATCGGACGCGGAAGAATTTATTTTAGACATATGTAACAATACTGCAAAAATTCTTATTAATTATATGGAAAAATTCAAAGTATTGAATCGCGTTATAACATTAGAACTCGCAAATCAAATTTGCACAAATATAAGTTTTTTAACATTTGTTGAATACACAAATTCTCTTAAAACCAAAAAATTAAATGAATCTATTGGTATATTATATGAAATATATGACAAGGGTTATTCAGTAATGGATATATTAGATAATTATTTTTTATTTGTAAAGTCTACACACTTGTTCAAGGAAACAGAAAAGTACAAGATAATTCCACTTATATGCAAATATATAACAATATTTCATAATATTCACGAAGATGAAATTGAATTGGCACTGTTTACAAATAATTTAATTCAAATATTGTGATTTTACACCCCCCTTTTATTTACTATTTATATTCATAATATATTATATATGTCAACTCAAATATTTAAAGAAGATATTCCCAATGAAAAATTTCTTGGATTGTTAGAAGATATAGGAAGAAAATCGGATAAATACTATATTGTAAATAACGAATCTTATAAAAAAGGATTATTTACAAATTCTATTCCAAACTTTATAGAACAGTGCAAACCATTTTATCATATATCAAAACAAAAATACTTGGAGAGAAAACTTACATATAATAGTTTTACGACTATATTAAGACAAATATGCAATTATAAAAAAATTAAATTTACTTCTCAAATAAAGTACCATAAATCTAAGTATGATATTATTTATTGTATTTATTGTATTTATTTATGAAAATTTTTATTAGTGTCATTGCAAATGCAATAAATGTAATATATTATAATTATATTTTATATTATTATATATTATTCCCGGTTATAGAAGGTTAAAAAGTATTTATCGTAAATAAAAATGAATTCACTATTTTCTAATTCGTATTATCTTTTGATGCAGAATCAAATAAAAAAAACAATAAAAAAAGTCACATTTTCTAATATTGTATCATTACACCTTATCCCATCAAGGCAAGAGATTATTGATGAAAACTTACTTAATGATTTGTGGTGGGATAAACAAGATTGTACTCGGTTTTATCTAGAATGGCTTGAAGAAATGAGAGAACTAAAAGGAAAACACCCAGATATAACACGCAATCAAATTCTAAAATTATTATATCAACCATCTAATATTTCTTACGATGAATCAAATTTTTAATTGTCTGGATAAGCAAGTCGAGGTGGATAAGGACTGTCTCCCAAATTAATAGGTGGTAACCCCCACACAGGAGCGCCAGATGGTACTTTCCAAAAACTTATCCATTTAGGTTTATCCTTCATTGGTTCAATGACACCCATTTTAGCATCGGGTGCATTTGCAAGTAACAAATATTTAGAAATGATAATTGGAGACTCCAACACTTGAACTGGAGACATTCTGGCAAACCATTCATAATGGCGGCGTTTTAGTACCTCGTTTGCGGGAATGTAAATTCCATAAGTGTTGGAGTAAATATCAATATAATCGTTGGAGAGAAGTTCATCAATTAAAATAGGTGTATCTTCCATTGTTTTTGTTCCAACCAATTTTCCGTCAATAAGATTGATTTGATTTCTCTCAATACGTGCATTACACCAACGATCGAACTCGCCCAAGAATTGACTTTCTGCAGTATAATCCTGCGATATAGTTCTTTGCATAAAATCGATAAGCTGTGATACAATGAGGTTTTCTTTTTGAGTACCCATAAAATCGATATTCGGATAAAAATCTCTATGAGTGGAAGTAATATTGCGATCCACCATTTCGCAAATAAACATTTTTCCGCCAGATGTTCCAATTTGATATAATTCGCTCAAATCGCGCATACACACGAAAGAAGCAGGAACACGAATTCCTCCATATTTGTACAAGAGTTGAGCCATTCCTAATTCTCTCATATAGTGTTTTACGGGATTCGAA
>Ga0187844_10003397_pt1 | contig 10658 bp, 15 predicted proteins | sample SpaLakP09_SKY_50_FD_134517 | JGI IMG/M metagenome (GOLD analysis project Ga0187844, IMG submission 134517) | Oligotrophic lake water microbial communities from Sparkling Lake, Wisconsin, USA - SP09_SKY_50 | ecosystem: Environmental > Aquatic > Freshwater > Lake | place: USA: Sparkling Lake...
CACGTAGTGGGGTCCAGCCAAGCACCACCCCGTCTGCGACGATGACGCTTGGTATGCTTTTTTGTTCTACGTGTCATTTGTATTATGAAAAGAATTTAACGTCTACCTGCGACAGGAACATATTCCTTTAGATATGGAACAACATAGGAAACAACCGCTAGCGCAATAAACACATTGATGGTCTGAACAATCACGTCACCAATGTTTAATTTAACTCCTCCAAGCTGAACGACTAGCTTGGATACGCCATTTTCAACACCAGCAACAGGGGAAAGAGCAGGAAGAACAAGGTCTCTCATCAGGGCAGTGAAGAAGGTATGGAGTAAGAGACCAACATAAACTCCCAAGGCAGCAATTAAAACCTGATTATCAGCAGCCATTTATTTCTTTTAACAGAAAAGAATAATGGATGTCTCATTCTGGGGACCTTCTGGATGGCAATTATTACATTTATTAGCAGCAAAAGGGGATAGAGATACTCTCCTATATATGCCCGATGTGCTTCCGTGCAAATACTGTAGAAAGTCTGCTCGTCAATTTCGCAGAGAAGACCCACCACATGGCGATCTACAAAGATGGCTATACAACTTTCATAATAAGGTAAACTTAAAACTTACCAAGCAACATGAGAAAGATCCAAAGTGTCCTAGACCAATACCTGCTGGAGCATTTGAAGGAATCCAGAAACGTTACGAAGACTTATTGAACAGTCAACCAACAGAAATACCAGGACGTGATTTCTTATACAGTATGGCCTATAACTATGAAACACGATTCCAGAAATATCACGAAAGATTCTGGCAAGCGCTGGTCAAGAGCTTTCCTTTCTTTAAAATTTCGATGCCAGATCTTTCTTCTAATTTGACTTACCTAGAATCAGTGTATGAAATGTTTTCTAAAATTAAACCACAAAACTCTCTTCAGGGAATCAGACAACAGCTAGCCTACTACAAGGCTGGATGTTCGCATAAGTCATACAAGGGAAAGACGTGTAAAAAGACGGGAACTGGATATACTAAGCGGAGAGACCGAGAGAAGACATACCGTTTGACACATTCGAGGTTACTGTAGAGTGTGGGATATGCCAATCAGCCATATACTGCATACACAGCTGGCAACGACCTTCGAGATTCTCAAATGGATAGTTAAAAACTTTATAGTAACATTCAGCACATACGGAAGTATCCTTACAAGGATTCTCGATACATTCGATATCACGTAGGCACACTGCGCACATTTCCATTTTTAGTTCTATGATCAGACAGTTTAAATGCTAACCTTACATGTTTCTTCGTGTATTCTCCCTTCCGTGCCTTTTCCTTCGGATCCTTTTTAGTTTCACGTCGGGTCTTGGGCTGGTCCATGTTTACAGTTACGATACTTGCTATAATAATTCCATTTTAAAGAAGAAAGGGTAGTTCTTCCAAATGTCATGTCCAATATGTTTTGATGAGATGGATATGGTTGAGTTTAAAGATGAACGGGCTGGCACTGAAACATGTTATAAGCTAGAATGCGGTCATGCCTTTCATACGAAATGTATAATCCAAGTTCTGAGTCGGACAGAACATAAGTGTCCTTCGTGTAATCAGCATAAGACACCAGAAGAGAAGCTAGAAATAGAAGGTGTTCTTCGAAAACTTCTTCGGGAAGTCAAGAATGATGATAGAGTGCGGATTGCTAAACATGAGTATTTAGAAGCAACAAAGGAATACAAGGCTGCAATGAGTCGACTCAAAAAAGAAGCTACTGAATGGATTAGAAATAGAGCAGCTGAACTAAAGATTCTAGAACATAAGTCGTACTATTTACGTTCGACAGCAGGTGTAATGAATGCTGCATCTGAGGTAGCCCAGGAGAAGGGTCCTAAGTTCATTGCTGCTACTAAGTCTATGAAAACAATGGAACGTAATGGAAGATATGCTATCAACATAGTAAAGAGTATTCTTTTTGGAATGCACTACGCAACTCATTATGATTGGAAATTACGTCACCCGCGTATCTGGTGTAAAATTTAATTAGTTTGACTTACAAATGAACTGGCTTCTACCAATCGTTATGGGAACAACAGCATTTGCCTATGTTCACATATTCAATGATACCGCAAAACTTTACAGAGAATCAGGCTATACGCTAACATGGAAAGAACTCGTAGATAAAAAGATGAAATCAACACCCTTTTTCTAGCCACTGACACAACCCGGGGGTTGCATTTTGGGCTGTCGTGATAATCATGTCGACAAACGAAGACGACGTAAACCACTCAGTAAACACAGAGCCTGCGCACGTCCATTGAACTCCGTAAAGCTCCATTTTTACGAGTCAGAGGCAATAAAGTAAAAATTCCATTTTTACTTGCGCTTGCGGATCATCTCGCGCAGGTAGTGCTCGAGAATCTTGATCTCCTCCGGGCAATTCGAAGTCTTCCGAATGCGGGAGATTCGCTCTTGGGTGAGGACGATAAGCTGGTCAAGGACATTGACCTTGGGCTTGGAGCGCAGCGCGCGGGCGTGCTCAATGAGCTCGGCGATGAAGCCGATGTAGTCCGACGGCGGCGGGGGCACCTCCTCGTCGGGCACGATGCCGGGCGGGAGGTCGAGCGACATCCCGTTACAGGAGAGCGCGCGGGCGATGCGGTCGGGGAAGATGTCGTAGGCGGGCTCGGGCGAGAGCTCGGGGATCTCCTCGGGGGTGACGGGGATGGCCGACCACATTTTGAGGTCGGAGTTGGACATCTTGGGGGAAGTGCTGTAATTCTATAAATAAACTATCCATTTTACAAATTAAACTTCTTCTTAAAGGCATTGATACTCTGACGTAAAGAAGGCTTATTCCATAAGACCCAGCGAGACAGAGCTCCTGGCGTATCAGGCTTATCCCACGACTCTCCCATATTCCCGTGACGCTTGAGATAACGTGCCTTACGTGTCTTATCCCTATGCTTGGTATAGTCAGACATTCCAGCAGCTCCGAAAGAAACAACTTTCTCCTTGCCATCTTTAACAAACACGGCATCCCACTTCTTCTCGGGCTTGTGAGACTTTCGAATAGTCTTTAGTTTCATTTATATAAATGGAAGAATGGAATACTTTGGTCAGAAAACTAACAGACGAAGAAGAAGACCAAAAACAATTTCAAGAACTAGCAAAGGCTGTCTTTAGATGGCTAACAACTCATAAGATAAAGGATATGCGTAAGTTTGAACAGCGTCTAGGAAATGATTACGAACAACTTATGGAAGATCTAAAAAATCCAATGCTAAAAGATCTTTTGGAAAACGATGAGTTTTTTGAGCTCTCTCTAAAACTCAGAAAAAAGTATAGAGTTTAAATAAAAATGGGGCACAGAGGTGGATTTTTAACAGAGATGCTTGCTTCGCGTAACGGCCATACTGATTATCAATTTCTCTGGAGATACATGTATTATATGTATGTCGGCCTTCCTCTTTTAATACTATACTTTCTTCTTTACCAAGCGTTCTTTTTATTCATCGTAGGAACAGTTCAGAAGCTACTTGGTCTTGGTGATGTGACGTCCTTTGGCCAGATTACATGGGTCCACGGTCTTGCTCTACTCGTCGTTCATCTAGGAGTTGTTCTCGCGCTACATCACTTTAAGATTCTACCCCTAGTCTTTATTCCAGTCAAGTATATTACCAGCGTCTAAAACGAATCCATCTAAAGACTATCTGGATATAACAAAGAATGGGTGATACTATTATCGGAGTCCAATTTGGAATCGCCAACCCTGATGACATTGTGTCACGCAGCGTTGTCGAAGTAAAGACAGATAAGACATATCAGAGCACTGTTCCCGTAGCGGGCGGCGTATTTGATTCTCGCTTCGGTGTTACCGAGCATGGTAAGGTCTGCCCGACCTGTAAGCAGACGAATCTTCTCTGTCCCGGACACTTCGGTCACATTCGCCTAGCGCGTCCTGTCTATCTATACCAGTTTATCGATGTAGTTCAGAAGCTTCTAGCAGTAGTATGTCTTTCATGCTCCAACCCCTATCTACCTGATGAAGAACTCGAAAAGATTTCGAATACCGCTAAGGGTGTCGAACGCTTTGATGTTGTTCGTGATGCTACTACATATTACAAGACTCACGAACTAAAGCAAGCAAACGCCTGCGTCCACTGTGGCGCTCGCACTATTAAGAAGGTATCAAAGATTGAGTTCTCAGTCGCTGCTCTTCAGGCAGAGACCTACGAAGAGGAAGCCGAAAAGATTCCTCTACAGCCAGAGCTTGTTCTTCGCTGCTTCCAGCGCATTACCGATAAACACGTAACACTACTCGGCTTCAATCCCAAGTTCTCTCGTCCTGACTGGATGATCTGCACAGTTCTTGCTGTTCCTCCACTAACTGTTCGCCCCTCTGTAGTTATGGAAGACAACCAACGAATGGAAGACGACCTAACCCATCAGCTCATCATCATTGTTCGTCACAACATCAAACTACGAGAGAAGATTGACAAGGGAGAAAATGTAGATATCATCGACAAACTAACAGAGCTTCTTCAGTTTAACGTAGCAGCCTATGTCGACAATGACATCAAGGGTCTACCTCCCGCTGCTCAACGGTCAGGCCGTCCACTCAAGACTCTTAAGTCTCGTCTCGGAGCCAAGACAGGTCGCGTTCGCGGTAATCTAATGGGAAAGCGCGTTGACTTTTCTGCTCGCTCAGTCATCACACCCGATCCCAATATCGATGTAGACGAACTTGGTGTTCCAGAGGAAATTGCAATGAATCTTACCTTTCCTGAGATTGTAACACCATACAATCGTGACCGTCTCATGCATGCCATCAAGAACGGTCCAGCTAAGTATCCTGGCGCTAAGAATATCGAACTCCGCGATGAGAAGCGCACAGTCCGGCTTGGATACATCAACCGTGACTCACTGGACATCAAGGAAGGAGATATTGTTCATCGTCACCTAGTAGACGGAGATGTTGTTCTATTCAATCGCCAACCATCACTTCACAAGGCTTCTATGATGTGTCATCGGATCCGTGTTCTTCCTCACTCAACCTTCCGACTCAATGTTTCAGCAACCAAGCCATACAACGCAGACTTCGACGGTGATGAAATGAATATGCACGTCCCCCAAAGCATCGCAGCAGCAACTGAACTGAAGGTTATCGCAACTCTTCTTCGTCAGATTGTATCTCCTCGTGATTCCAACCCTATCATTGCGGTATTCCAGGATACTCTTACGGGCGCATATCGCATCTCACAGCCAGATGTTGTAATCCCCGAACACATCGCCATGAATATTCTTGCTCGCACGCCCCGCTCAGTCAAGCAGTTCAAGCGTATGGATCTTCCAATGTCAGGTATGGATGCGGTATCTCATGCCTTTCCTCTCATGACCATCAAGGGTAAACTTACTATTGAAGATGGGCGACTCGTCAAGGGTGTTCTTGGTGATGGAGAGGGTTCAAACAAGACCATCAAGGGCGTCGTTCACACAATCTACAATGAATTCGGACCAGAGCGCTGTGGCCAGTTTATCAATGCCCTTCAGAACATCGTAACCAAATACAACATGTTCTCAGGTTTCTCCACAGGTCCTTCTGACCTTATTGCGAGTGTCAAGGCATATGAAGATATCGAGGCAGCAATGAAGAAGAGTAAGCAGGATATTGCCGACATTATGTCCAGTATGCACGCTGGACGGTTCCAGAATGTAAATGGTCGTGCTGATGGAGAGGAACTAGAAAACAACGTAATGACAGCCGTTCGCGAACTTAACAGCAGGGTTAACGAAACTGTTGTAAAGGACCTCGAGGCAATGAAGGGAAATCGCATGATTATCATGTCAGACCGTGGGTCTGGCTCAAAGGGTAAGGCTGACCCGAATCTAATGCAGATGGTAGCGACCCTAGGTCAACAGGTAGTTGATGGTAAGCGCATTCAATACACGATGGATGGTCGCACACTTCCTCATTTTCCTAAGTATGACGATGGTCTAGAATCTCGTGGGTTTGTAGAGAACTCCTTCATTTCTGGAATCCGTCCTGCTGAGTTCTTCTTTCACGCTATGGGTGGTCGCGAGGGTCTTATTGATACAGCTGTAAAGACGTCAGATACTGGTTACATTCAGCGTCGACTTGTAAAACTGATGGAAGACATTCACGTAGCTCAGGATAGAACGGTTCGTGACATCAACGGTTCCATTGTTCAGTTTACCTACGGCGAAGATGGTATCGATGCTGTTGGAATTGAAAGACAGGAATGTGAGTTAGGTCTCATGACTATGGAACAGCTATATTCTCGATTTGCGGCAACCAAGGAGGACTTCCGAATTGTATCTCCTGAAACAGGCGATGATCCTCCAGACATGGTTCCACAGCTTCTTGAAGACAGAACCATGTTGGTTAAACATGTGATTCGTTACATGAACAAGACAGACATTCGTGCTCCAGTCAACCTATCAAATCTTATCCAGAAGTTTCGCAATCCCTATCTTGTCAAGACAGACCTTACCCCCGAGTATGTTGTAAGTGAACTAACCAAGCTATGTCATTCATCATATATGATTGATCATCGCCTATTTCACGTTCTTCTGCGTTATTATCTCGCACCTAAGCTTTCGATTATTGTCTATCGTTTCACTGTAGCAATCTTCGATGAGGTGATTCGTGAGATTAAATTCAAGTATAAGAAGGCACTCGTAGACCCAGGTGAAATGGTTGGACCCCTGGCTGCTCAGTCCATTGGTGAGCCTACGACTCAGCTTACACTGAACACCTTCCACACTGCTGGAACTGCGAAGGCAAATGCAACTCAGGGTGTTCCTCGCATCCAAGAACTGCTCAGCGTATCACAGAACCCGAAGAATCCTTCAAATATCATCTATCTGACAGCTGCGATGGCAGAGTCAAATCAGAGCGCAATTTCTAGTATGAAAGAGATTCAGAAGACAACACTCCGCGACATCACAAAGGCAGTGCGTATCTATTATGATCCCAATCCTCTTTCTTCAAATACACTTATCCAGGAAGATAGAGACATCCTACTATCCTATGAAAAGTTCAGTCTACTTCAGGGACAGAACTGCACATCGCCGTGGATTATCCGTCTAGAGCTAGATACCAACCAGATGATGGCTCGTAACATTCTAGATATGACTAAGATTCGCATGAAGATTGAATCTAATAAGGTTCTACGTGTCTTCGAGTGTGTCCATACGGATATCAATGCGCCAGGTAAGATGGTTATGCGAATTCTATTTGGTAATGATGTTGTTAAGAATGCCTTATCACTTCGTTTCATCGAAGAGAAGCTGCTTGATACCATTCTAACTGGGATTGATGGTATTGGCCGTGTATTTCCTCGGGAGAAGAAGGACGAGATTATCTACGATGAGCGAGTAGGAGGATATGTTCCAGTCAAACAGTGGGTCCTAGACTCAGAAGGAACTAACCTTCTAGACCTCTTTGTTCAGCCCAATGTAGATCCTACTCGCACATTCTCAAATGACATTCACGAGATTCTGGATGTCTTTGGAATCGAGACTGCGCGTATGGCACTGTATGACGAATTGACTGATGTATTCGGAGATGGTAAGATTAGCTACCGCCACCCGTGTGTGCTGATTGATTCTATGACCTATCACGGATATCTGATTGCCATTGACCGCTTTGGCATGAACAAGCTGGAAAATGGTGTTCTTGCTAAGTCTTCCTTCGAGATGACTTCTAAGGTTCTCTTTGATGCAGCAGTTGCGGGAGAGTTTGACAGTATGCGTGGTGTTTCCGCAAACATCATGTTTGGTCAGAAGCCACCATGTGGAACTGGATTCGTTGACCTTCTAATTGACGAGTCTAAGTTTCCGGAGGGACATGAAGAAGTTGACCTAGAAGATGCGGAACTTGCTCATGCGAATGCGCTAGTTGATGAAGAGATTCGTAAGGATGGGAAGGCAGGCCAGTGCCGTATGGATGATATTGTTATGGCTTGGTAATAATAAATGAAAACCAAGAAGCGAAGTATTAAAATAACAAAGGAAGATATTAAAGACCTAACTGTTTTTCAATCTAAATCTCCAAAAATCCGAGTAGGATCAGATAATGATGGCGGATATGTAATTGCAGATGGATTTAAGTATGACCTTCTGCTTTCATGTGGCATTGAAACAAATATAGATTTTGAAATAGAGTTCTTAAAACAAAATCCTAAGGTAACGTGCTACGCGTTTGATGGAACAATAGATAGATTACCTCAAGATGTTGACAGATTAAATTTTATTAAGAAAAATATTGGCCCAGAAAATACTGAAACAACAACAAACTTACGTGAATATTTAACCCATAAAAATATTTTTTTGAAAATGGACATCGAATCTCATGAGTATAAGTGGATCCAGTCCTTAACAGATGATGAACTTAAAAAGTTTAAACAAATAGTAATTGAAATTCACCGCCCATATTCGTATAAACACAAGAAGTTTTTAGAATCATCTATTTTAAAAAGGCTTGCCAGCACACATTGGCTAATCCATCTTCATGGAAATAATTGCTGTGGAACAAAAAAGATAGGAAGAGTTGTTCTTCCTGAAGTGTTTGAATGCACATATATTCGTAAGGATTCTCAGAAAAATTCCAAACTAAATACCGATAGCTTACCTTCAGAGCTGGATGCTCCAAATTTAACTGATAAACCAGATATTGACCTAAATCACCCACCTTTTAAAAATATTCGAATGGCATGATAATCCTATCTTCCTAGTATACTTTTCAATAAATCTTGGATAAAAAATTGTCCAGCTACCCCCACATTATTTTTTGAAAAAACATACTGTATTGCTAAAACTCCGCCTACAAGTAGACAAGTATATAATACCGGATTAGAAGTATGAGATTTCATGTAAGGGTAAACGAAATAAACAATAGCTAACAAACCACCTACTAAAAATGCTAGTAAAACCAAGTTCATTTTATTTAGATACAATGAGAATATTAACTGTAATGGAAGACTCGATTGTTGCTTCAGTAATCCAGTCTTTTAAGAAGCGTTCGATGGAAGGTATTCTGAAATATGGAAAAACATTGGATCGTAACGACCTAACGTTTTTACAGTGGATTCAGCATGCTCAAGAGGAGATGATGGATGGAATTCTGTATCTTGAAAAGATGAAGAAGGTTATGACTTTTTCTGATTCTATTAGTTCGAGTAAGCAAGACCACCCATGCCCGACATAACGCGAAGGATATTGTAGTTAATGGCAAAGACGCGCACGTTCCAGTTTAAGTTATCAGGAACCTTGTTAACATTTCTGCTTGTGCCGGAGTCACTGCCAGCCATTGTAATTACAATTGTTGCTGTATCGATGCGGGAAAAGTTACACGTTCCAGACGGCTGGTGTTCTTCAGGGCGGATGGCAAACGAGTAACCATATGCACCAGAAGATGGGAACTCACCAGTGTGGTGTTGGTATGGCTGAACCCGATTAAAATAGCTACCATACCGCATACTTAGACGATCTTGTCCGTTAATTTGAATATTCTGTTCGTAAACAGGGTCAGTGCCATAGTAAAACGGGTCTAACCTTGAGTTGCCGAGCTGCTTAGATAAACGGCAGTCAGTATAGTAAGCGGGTTGGATAACCCAAAGGAGCTCTTTAACTGGGTGGTTAAAGGTTAAGTCAACTCTGGCGTTGGGTCCGGTTATTCCCTTCTCTTCGTTAAATTGGGTTTGTTCGACAAGATACTCGTGAGAAGCTTGGGCCATACGACGGCGTTCCTCTGTATCAAGATATATATAATCAATGTAGAGGGCGCATTGCGTAGCCATCTGGAGGGGGTCTAGGGTATTAAAGTTTCCAGCAATTAGATTCAGCTCGTTCCAAAGAATATTAATCTTTACTTCGTGATACTGAAGAGCAATAAGAGGAAGAGCGGCTCCTGGATTACGGGTAAAGAAGAATGGTATAGGAATGTATAGTACATTCGGAGGAAGTGGGCGACCGTCACTACCGCATCCAGTCCCGTTAGGCATAGTAACCGCATTAGCGTCGGGTGAACCGGCGACTGCATTAGCAGTTAGCATTGTGGTTAGCTTCTCTCTTCCCGTAGTTTCATTTGTCAGCTGTCCCCAGATAAACATAAACTCTCCATATAGGCGGTCAACAACCTGTCCGCCTATGTCTAATTCCGCGTATCTAATTAGATTATATCCAAGACCACCCCCGGAATTGTTCCATACAAAATTAGTGGTAACGTTGGTTGTAGTGCCACCGTTTGTTACCGCTACAGTTTTACTTTTTGGTAGAACTACCTCAAGGTATGTTGAGAATAGGAGGTCGGCGTGACGCCCAATAAGGGCAGTCTGCTTGGTTCCCCACTGCATCTGTCCTGACATGTTAATTCTAAAAGGCTCCATGGCAAAGTTGGTGTGGCGCTTAAATAACCCCTTCCAGAACGTAATCTGGGGGTTCCCAGTAATGTATGCGTCCTGTGCTCCGTATGCAACGAGTTGAAGTAGACCACCTCCCATTTGTCTTTATATGTTACTTATAATCATTTTTTCTAACGACGATGGCGGCGGCGACGACGTGTGCGGCGACGTCCACCCTCGGTCTCTGTCGTAGCGGGCGTAGCAGGCGTGGCTGATGAAGCGGGAGCTTCTTCCTCGGATCCACTCCCTCCACCAC
>Ga0187844_10003400_pt1 | contig 10651 bp, 12 predicted proteins | sample SpaLakP09_SKY_50_FD_134517 | JGI IMG/M metagenome (GOLD analysis project Ga0187844, IMG submission 134517) | Oligotrophic lake water microbial communities from Sparkling Lake, Wisconsin, USA - SP09_SKY_50 | ecosystem: Environmental > Aquatic > Freshwater > Lake | place: USA: Sparkling Lake...
GCGATGAACAGGATCATGCCATAGCGCTGATGCAATTGCACAACGGGCGTATGATCGCCCGCATGGGCTTCATTCACGATCTTGTTGAACCATGTGAACATGGCCGCGATCAGCAGCGCCAGCCCCGCCCAAGGCACCACCGCACCACCCGACATCTCGTGCATTTTCAGCACCATGCCCGTGGTAAACGTGAAAGCGCCAATCGTGGTGACCAAAGGCACCAGATCGGGCGGCAGGATATGATAGTCATGTGTCTTGCCAGCGGCCATCGCATTCATCCCCTTTTCGCCATGACGCGGGCCTGTTTCGGCCTCTCTGCCCGGCATTTGTTGTGTGCAAACCTATCTTTCCTGCGTCCCCCGGTCCAGCATGATTTGCAACCAGAAAACGCCAATTCTCATGCCCCCCTTAACGGGGTGACCTAAGCTCCCGGCACGGGATGACCTAAGCCCCCGGCACGGGATGAAACGTGTAACTCAGAGTAATCTGCTCCAGACCTTTCAGATCCTTGTCCTCAAGGATCTTGGGGTCGACATAATAACTGACCGGCATGGCCACGCTCTGCCCCGGCTGCAAGGTCTGCTGGGTGAAGCAGAAGCAGGCGATCTTGGTGAAATAGCGCGCAGCCTCGTCGGGTGAGACATTGAAGCTGGCCGCCCCGGTGATCGCCTTGGCCGAATTGTTATGCGCCTCGAATATCGCCAGACTGCGCGTGCCAATCGCAGCGGTCTGCGTAGTCTGGCGCGGGCGGAAATGCCACGGCATGCCCGGATCGACATTGGCGTCAAAGCGCACCGACATCATCCGCCCCGCCGCCACTTTGATGCCCGCCGCCTGCGCCTCGCTGGCCCTTTGCGGAGTGCCGCCAAAGCCGGTCGCCTGACAAAACATCCGGTAAAGCGGCACCGATGCATAGCCCAGACCCGCCATCCCCAAAGCCACCGCCCCCGCGATCATCGCGACACGGCGGTTGCGGGCTTGCGGCGCGGGCGGGGTCAGGCTGGCCATCGGATCAATGCCCCATCTTGGCCACGGTGATCGCAAAGAACAGCACCACCAGCCCGAGCAGCACCAGCCCCAAAGCCTTGTTGCGCCCGGCGATGATGCGCTTGCGCGCTTCCATATCAATCGGTTCGTTCACAAAAATCCTCCGATCATCCCCGCCCAGCGATCCGCCACCAGCGCGGCGAACAGGGCAAACAGATAAAGCACCGAGAAAGCGAAAAGCTGCTTTTCCGGCTTCATGCTATCCTCGTCATCACGCCGATTGCGACAGCCCACCCGGATCGCCAGCAACAGAAACAGCGTGGAAAGCACCCCCGCCGAAACGCCATAGATCCAGCCCGGCCCGCCATCGCTCTTGGGCAGAAACACCGGCAGCAGCGTCAAAGGCAGCAACAGCACCGAATAGGCAAAGATCTGACGCCGGGTCGATTTCTCACCGGCGACAACCGGCATCATCGGAATGCCCACCTTGGCGTAATCGGTCTTTACAAACAGCGCCAGCGCCCAGAAATGCGGCGGCGTCCACATGAAGATGATGAGGAACAACAGCACCGGCATCCATGTGATATGGCCCGTCACCGCCACCCAGCCGATCATCGGCGGAAAGGCCCCGGCCCCGCCGCCAATCACAATATTCTGCGGCGTGCGCGGCTTGAGCCACACCGTATAGACCAGCGCATAATAGACAATCGACACCGCCAGGATCAGCCCGCACAGCCATCCGGCCGCCAGCCCCATGGTCAGCACCGACAGGCCCGAGAGCGCCATGCCGAAATCACGCGCCGATTCGCGCTCCATCCGTCCGGCGGGCAGAGGCCGCTTGGCGGTGCGTTTCATCCCCGCGTCAATGTCGGCTTCCCACCACTGATTAAGCGCGGCGGCCCCGCCGGCGCCCACGGCAATGCATAAAATCGTGGCAAATCCGATCACCGGATTGATATGCCCCGGCGCCGCCAGCAATCCGCAAAGCCCGGTGAAAATCACCAGCGTCATCACGCGCGGCTTGGTCAGCGCAAAGAAATCGCGCCAGTCGGTAGGCTGACGAGTGGCGGCGGTTTGTTCGGGGGTGGTCATGGCCAATCCCCCTTGCGCCATTGCGCCGCGATGTAAAGGGAGCACGAGCGACATGGCTGTCCCTTCGAGTGACAGATGGCAGGCGCCGGGACCATGCCCGGCGCCCCACCGATCTTAATGGTGATCCTCGTCCTTGATCACCGGCACGGTTTCGAACTGGTGGAACGGCGGCGGGCTGGACAGCGTCCATTCCAGCGTCGTTGCACCCTCGCCCCAGTAATTGCCCTCGGCCTTTTTGCCCATGGTGAAGGCATAGATGATGTTGATCAGCCAAATGCCGATCGACACCGCCATCACCATGTAGCCGATGGTCGCGATATGGTTCCAATAGGCATAGGCGGGGGTGAAGTCAGGGTAACGGCGCGGCATGCCCTGCATCCCCAGGAAGTGCATGGGGAAGAAAATCATGTTCACGCCGACAAAGAACACCGCGAAATGCAGGTGGGCGAGGAATTCCGAATGCCAGCGCCCGCTCATCTTGGGGAACCAGTAATAGAAGCCCGCGAACAGCGAGGTCACAGCGCCCAGCGACAGCACATAGTGGAAGTGACCCACCACGTAATAGGTGTCCTGAAGATTGTCGTCCAAACCGCCATTGGCCAGCTCAACGCCCGTCACGCCGCCCACGGTGAACAGGAAGATGAAGCCGATGGCCCAGACCATGGGTGAGGCAAAGCGGATCGAACCGCCCCACATCGTCGCGATCCACGAGAAGATCTTGATGCCGGTGGGCACCGCGATGACCATCGTGGCGGTGGTGAAATACATCTTCACATCTTCGGACAGGCCGGTGGTGTACATGTGGTGCGCCCACACGACAAAGCCCACCACGCCAATCGCCACCATCGCATAGGCCATGCCCAGATAGCCGAACACCGGCTTGCGGCTGAAGGTGCTGATGATCTGGCTGATGATGCCAAAACCGGGCAGGATCATGATGTAAACTTCGGGGTGGCCGAAGAACCAGAACAAATGCTGAAACAGCACCGGATCGCCGCCGCCTGCGGCATCAAAGAAAGTGGTGTGGAAATTGCGGTCGGTCAGCAGCATCGTGATGGCCGCGGCCAGCACCGGCAGCGCCAGCAGCAACAGGAAAGCGGTGACCAGCACCGACCAGACGAACAGCGGCATCTTGTGCAGGGTCATGCCCGGCGCGCGCATGTTGAAGATGGTGGTGATGAAATTGATCGCGCCCATGATCGAGCCTGCGCCCGCCAGATGGAGCGAGAAGATCGCGAAATCGACCGCCGGACCCTGCGATCCCGAGGTCGAGAGCGGAGCGTAAGCCGTCCAGCCGATCCCCGCGCCCTGACCCGTGCCGCCCGGCACAAAGGCCGAGCAGAGCAGCGAGCAGAAACCCGCCACCGTCAGCCAGAACGAAATATTGTTCATGCGCGGGAAGGCCATGTCGGGCGCGCCGATCATGATCGGCACGAACCAGTTGCCAAAGCCGCCGATGATCGCGGGCATGACCATGAAGAACACCATGATCAGGCCGTGCGCCGTAATCAGCACGTTCCACAGGTGCAATTGCTGGTCAAAGCTGGGGTTCTTGGTCCCCAGCAGATCGGCGAAAAAGCCCAGATACTGAATGCCCGGATGCGCCAGTTCGGCGCGCATGATGCCCGAGATCGCGCCGCCGATGATCCCCGCCGTGATGGCGAAAATCAGATAGAGCGTGCCAATATCCTTGTGATTGGTCGACATGAACCAGCGGGCGAAGAACGCCGGCTTGTGGTCATGGTCATGATGGTCATGCACATGCCCGTCGGAATGCGCGTGAAATTCGTCTGCGATGGTAGCCATTGGTTTCGAACCTTCGCGTAAAAGTTATTCGCCGGACGAGGCAGCAGCAGCCACCTCAGTCCCCGAAGCGGCCCCGGAAGCAGCCTGCGCGGCGGGCGCCGCAGCAGCGGCAACAGGCGCTTCAGGCGCGCCGTCGATCTTGGCGCCCGCATGGGTCAGCACCCAGGCGTTATATTGCGGGCGGGGCAAAGCCTCGACCACGATCGGCATATAGCCATGGCGCGCGCCGCAAAGCTCGCTGCACTGGCCATAATAAACGCCCGGCTCCTTGACGAAGAGCACCTTCTCGTTGATCCGCCCCGGCACCGCGTCCAGCTTGAACCACAGCGAAGGCACCGCAAACGAGTGGATCACATCCGCGCCCGTGGTTTGCAGGCGAATCGGTTCGCCCACCGGCACCACCATGCGATTGTCGGCGGCCAGCTGCACCGGCTCGCCGCGCTTCAGCGCTTCTTCGTGGCTCAGCATGTTGCTGGTCACTTCGAACTCACCGTTGTCCGGATAGGCATAGGTCCAGTACCACTGGTTGCCGATGGCCTTGATCGTCAGCGCATTGGCGGGCGGCGTCTTGAACTGATGGGCCAGCAGCTTCATCGAGGGCACGAAGACCACCAGCAGGATCAGCACCGGAATGCCGGTCCAGACCACTTCGAGCAACGTGTTATGGCTGGTCTTGCTGGGCACCGGATTGGCGCGGGCGTTATAACGCACCACCACCCAGATCAGCAGCCCCAGCACGAAAACCGTCGTCGCGATCAACACGGTCATCACAATATTATCGTGCATCCACAAGGCCTCAAGGCCGGTGGGCGAATATTGTGTCTGAAAGGTCAGCCCGCCATCAACCGGCATGCCCTTGCCGGGCGTGGGCTTCATCGGGGTATAGCCGCCCGGCGCCACGGCCAGACGGTCCGCCGCCGCATGGGCAGCGCCAGCAGCAATCAGCGCCAGCCCCGGCAACGTCTTCAAGGCATCACGCAACAATCGGCGCCCGAGGGCCCCGGATACTTCTCCCAACATCATCGCCTACGTCTTTCTTCTTCGCCGCTCGGAAGAAAAGCCCCCTCCTCGTCCGGCGTCCCACAGGCACGGGGACTTTTGTCCCTTAGGAACAGGGTGTACCAGCGCTTGCCCCAGCCCACAAGCGCCTCTAGGGGTAATTTTGAAGCAGGGCGCGCGCCGCTCCTGCCCGACCCACGCAAGTATTTTGGACGAAGGCAAGACAAAGCATGACCGAAGAAGAGGTGCTGGCCGAATTCCGCGCCAGCCATGCCCTGCTCGAAGGGCATTTCCTGCTCTCCTCTGGCCGCCACAGCGCGCATTATCTGCAATGCGCCCGTGTGCTGATGAACCCGGAACGCGCCAGCCGTCTGGCCATTGCCATCGCGCAGAAATTGCCGCGCGACCTGCGCAAGGAAATCCAGAAGGTCATCAGCCCGGCAATGGGCGGCCTGATCATCGGCCATGAGATGGGCCGCGCCTTGGGCGTGGACGCGATGTTTGTCGAACGCCCCACCGGCACGTTCGAATTGCGCCGCGGCTTTTCCATCGAACCGGGCGACAAGGTGCTGATGGTCGAGGACGTGGTGACCACCGGCCTGTCGAGCCGCGAGGCGATCAAGGCCATCGAGGAAGCTGGCGGCAAGGTGATCGCGGCCGCCGCCCTGATCGACCGCAGCGCGGGAACGGTGGATCTGGGTGTGCCCTTCTATCCGCTGATCGCGCTCAACTTCCCCACCTATGCGCCCGAGGAAGTGCCCGCCGCTCTGGCCGCGACGCCCGCGGTCAAGCCCGGCAGCCGGGCCAAGCCGTAATGAACACGCTGAACCCCGCCCGTTTGCGCCTTGGTGTGAACATCGACCATGTGGCCACGATCCGCAACGCGCGGGGCGGCGCCCATCCTGATCCGGTGCGCGCGGCGGAAATCGTCGCGGCGGTGGGCGGCGACGGCATCACCGCCCATCTGCGCGAGGATCGCCGCCATATCCGCGACGAGGATCTGATGCGGATTCAGGCAGCCACCAACCTGCCGCTGAACCTTGAAATGGCCGCCACCGACGAGATGCTGGAAATCGCGCTGCGTCATAAGCCGCACGCCGCCTGCATCGTGCCCGAGCGGCGCGAGGAGCGCACGACCGAAGGCGGTCTGGACGCGGCGGGACAGCATAACCGCCTCGCCCCCATCGTTCAGCGTTTGACCGATGCGGGCATCCGCGTCTCGCTGTTCATCGCGCCCGAGGTCCGGCAATTGGACGCCGCGATCCGCCTTGGCGCCCCGGTGGTGGAATTTCACACCGGCGAATATGCCCATGCCGAGGGGGAAGCGCGCGAGGTGGAATTGAGGCGCCTTGCCGATATGGCCGCCCTTGCCGCGCGCAACGGGATCGAGCCCCATGCGGGCCACGGCCTGACCTATGACAATGTGCAGCCCGTCGCCGCCATCCCCCAGATCGCCGAACTCAACATCGGCCATTATCTGATCGGTGAAGCGGTGTTCGTGGGCCTCGAAAATGCGGTGCGCCACATGCGCGAGCTGATGGACGCCGCGCGGGGATAATAAAATGATCGTCGGCCTCGGCACAGATCTGGTAAACATCGACCGTATCGAAGCGGCGCTGGAACGTCACGAAGAACGCTTTCTGGCGCGCAGCTTCACGCCCGCCGAAATCGCGCTGGCCGATTCCCGCCCCGCGATGCGGGCGGCCACCTTGGCCAAACGCTGGGCGGCCAAGGAAGCCTGCGCCAAGGCGCTGGGCACCGGCATCGGGCGCGGCTTTGGCCTGACCGACATCGAGGTGGTGCGCGACGATCTGGGCGCGCCGCATCTGGTGCTGCATGCCGGGGCTGCCGCGCGACTGGCGGAACTGACGCCGCCGGGTCATGCCTCGGCCCTTCATCTCTCGCTCACCGACGATTTGCCATGGGCCAGCGCCACGGTAATTCTCGAAATTCTGCCTTCCTGAAAGATCGCTCTTTAATGTCCGCCTCCACCGATACCCCAACCGACGCCGCCGCCAAACAACCCATCGACTGGTGGGCCGAAGTGCGCGGACTGGTCGGCATGCTGCTGGCGGTGCTGGCGTTTCATTCCTTTGTGGCCAAGCCTTTCTATATCCCCTCGGCCTCGATGCTGCCGGGATTGTGGGTGGGCGATCATCTGGTGGTGTCGAAATATCCCTTCGGCTGGAACTGGGCCTCGCCCAGCTTTCACATCCTGCCGCGCGGAAGCTGGCGCTTGTGGCCCGGCACGCCCGATTATGGCGATGTGGTGATCGTGGTCCCGCGCGACCGGCCCGGCGATGATTATATCAAACGCGTGGTGGCCCGCCCCGGCGACCGCATCGCGCTGCGCCATGGCCAGATCATCCTGAACGGCCTGCCGGTGCCGCAGGCGGTCGAGCCTCCGGCCGAAATCCCGCTCGACGCGATCCGGGGCGATGAAGATCCCTACCCCTGCGAGGGCATCGGCTTTATCGGGCTGAAGGAACGCAAACCCTCGGGTCAGGAGGTCTGCTCGATCCCGGCATGGCGCGAAACCTTGCCCAATGGCGCGACCTATACGATCCTTGACCATATGGAGCAGCCCTTCGACGATATGGCCGAGATTCGCGTGCCCGCAGGCCATGTCTTTGTGATGGGCGACAATCGCGACCATTCCGCCGACAGCCGCGTGCCGCTGGAAGAACGCGGCCTTGGCGGGCCGGTGCCGCTGTCCGATGTGGGCGGGCGGGCTGAATTCATCACCCATTCCTTCAACGGCACCGCCGGCTGGAACCCGCTGAGCTGGTTCACCGGGCTGCGTTCGGGCCGTGCGGGAACCTCGCTGCGCCCGCCGCTGGTGGGTGCCCCCAAATAGTATGGCCCAAGCTCCGCGCAAAACCCCCTCGTCTCGCCAGCGCCGCGCTGGACCAACCGACATTCGCGACCCGATGGTGCGCAATGAGGCGAAAAAGGCGCTGATCTGGCTGGGGATTGCCGGGTTGATGGTGCTGCTGGTGGTGCTGGCCCAGCCGCTGATGGTGGTGTTTGGCGGCATGGTGTTTGGCGCGCTGCTGGATGGGGGCGCGCGATTGCTGGGGCGGGTGCTGCCGATCCCGCGCATCTGGCGGGTGGCCATCGTGCTGATCGCGGCCACGGGTTTTGCCATCTGGTTTGCCACCTATGCCGGGTCGCAAATCGCGCTTCAGGCCGCCGCTTTGCCCGAAATCCTGATGGCACAGGCGCAAAAGGGCCTGCACTGGGCCGAGCGTCACCGGCTGATTACGCTCAACCGCAGCACGATCCAGACCTTTACCGAACAGGCCATCGCGGGCGCGGCGCAATTGCCCAGCGTGCTGGGCGGCCTGCTGGGCGGGATGGCCACGCTGTTTCTGATCATGGTGCTGGGCGTCTATTTCGCCATCGACCCCCAGCCCTATCAGCGCGGCCTTGCATGGATGCTGCCGCGCGAAAGCCGCCCGTTTTTCGAACAGATGTTCACCCAGATGGGCCACACGATGCGCCGCCTGCTGTTCGGGCGTCTGGTCGGCATGGTGATCGAGGGGCTGACGATCGGCCTTGCGCTGTCCGCCTATGGCGTGCCGATGGCCACCTTGCTGGGGCTGATTACCGGGGTGCTGGCGTTTCTGCCCAATATTGGCGCGCCGGTGTCGGGGTTGCTGATGGTGCTGGTGGGCTTTTCGGGCGGCACCAATATGGGGCTCTATTGCATCGGCGTTTACATCGTCGTGCAGGGGATCGACGGCAATATCGTCGTGCCCATGGTGGCCAAGAAAACCGCCGATCTGGCCCCCGCGCTGGTGTTGGCGATGCAGTTGATGATGGGCGCTTTGTTCGGCATTCTGGGCCTTGCGCTGGCCGATCCGATGCTGGCCATGCTCAAGGTGCTGCTGGAAAGGCTGGCGGCGCGGGGCACTATCGCGCATGATGGCACCGAATTGATAGAGCAGGTGTAAGTATCCTTTGGCGCGAAAGTTTCTCTATGGCGTTGCAATCCTGGTGGTGTTCGTGATCGGTGCGCTGGGTGCTTTGCGCTATTGGGCCAAGGAGTTGACGCAGTTTACCTTTGTTCCGGTGGTGCCATTTGCCGCCGCACCGCCTTTGGCCGATGGGGCCTATGCCAATCCCGCCTTGTGGTTTTCGCGCGGGGCCGGCGGGCCGAATGATCCATCGCGCTGGCGCCCCGTCGGCGCGCCGGTGGACGAAGCCACTTTGCCGGTCGCGGTGTTTTTCATTCACCCCACCAGCCATTTCGACCGGCTGCACTGGAATTCGGCGATCGATGAAACGCTGATTGCCGGGCGCACAGAAATCCTGCTGCGCGGCCTGGCCACACCTTTCAGCGCGGCGGCGGAACTGTGGGCGCCGCGCTATCGGCAGGCCACGTTGGGCGCGTTTCTGACCGACCGGCCCACGGGGCGCGCGGCGCTCGATGTGGCCTATGGCGATGTGCTGGCGGCATTCGATGAATTTGTGACGTCGGTCGATCCGCGCCTGCCCATCGTGATCGCCGGGCACAGTCAGGGCGCGTTCCACCTGATGCATCTGATGCAGGACCGGGTGGCGGGCAAGCCGCTGGCCGCGCGGGTGGCGGCGGCCTATGCGGTGGGCTGGCCGGTCAGTCTGGAACATGATCTGCCCGAAATGGGCCTGCCCGCTTGCGAAGGCCCCGATTCTGCCGGATGCGTGATTTCATGGCAGAGCTTTGCCGAACCCGCCGAAACCGACATGGTGCGTGAGACCTATGCGCGTTTCCCCGGCCTCGATGGCATGCCGCGTGGCGACAGCCCGTTCCTATGCGTCAACCCTGTGTCGAGCCGCCCCGGTGACGCCACCCCGGCATCGGCCAATCACGGTACGCTGGTGCCCGATGCGGCGCTAACCGGGGCGACATTGATGCCCGGCCTTGTGCCCGCCCGCTGCGCGCCGGATGGATTTTTGATGATCGGCCCCGCGCCGCAACTTGGCCCCTTCGTCGCGCCGGGCAACAATTTCCACGTCTATGACATCCCGCTGTTCTGGAGCGCGCTGCGCGCCGACGTGGCGCGGCGGGTCAAAGCATGGCATCGGACGCCTTTCGCCGGGGGCACTGGTCCGGCAAAGGGCGCCGCCCCCGCAAAGCCCGCGCCGCAAGCACCTGCTCCCGAAACACCAAAACCTGTAAGCTGGTGGCACCAATGGTTGAATTGATTACCCTGTCCGCGCTGGATATGCGCGACGCGCTGCCCGAAGGCGGGGGCCTGATCGGCCTCGACCTTGGCACGCAAACCATCGGCACCGCCTTTGCCGACCCCGAATGGCGCATCGCCTCGCCCGGCAAAACCATCGCGCGCGGCAAATTCACCGTCGACAAGGCACAAATCGCCGAACTGATCGCGCAGCGCGGCATCAAAGGCATCGTCATCGGCCTGCCGCTCAACATGGACGGCACTTCCGGCCCGCGCGCCCAATCGGCCCGCGCCTATGCCAAAAACCTTGGCGTCCTCGGCCTGCCCATCCTGCTGTGGGACGAGCGATGGTCCACCACCAGCGCCGAACGCGGATTGATCGAACAGGACATGAGCCGCGCCAAGCGCAAAACCCGCATCGACAGCGCGGCAGCAGCCGTGATCCTGCAAGCGGCGTGTGATGCGATGGTGGGTGGGATGCGGTGGTAGGAGGTTTAAGGGGAAATGCGAGGGTCTAGACCCTCGCGCTCCCGTTACTGTCTGCGTGGTGCGTCGGGTTCGGCCTTGCGCAAAATACGCGGCGTTGAAATGATAAAGCC
>Ga0187844_10003402_pt1 | contig 10647 bp, 4 predicted proteins | sample SpaLakP09_SKY_50_FD_134517 | JGI IMG/M metagenome (GOLD analysis project Ga0187844, IMG submission 134517) | Oligotrophic lake water microbial communities from Sparkling Lake, Wisconsin, USA - SP09_SKY_50 | ecosystem: Environmental > Aquatic > Freshwater > Lake | place: USA: Sparkling Lake...
ATGGCTGCAAAGACTGGCCAATGCCTTTCCCAAATACGCATGGATCAATCCCGAACCTCAGGGCGTCTGGCAATACCGCCAAAGCGTGGCCCTGATTCAGCAAATCATGCATCAGCGCATGTTCCCACTGTCCCTGGCCGGCCTGGAAGCTGCGATGCGTTTGCTGAGCAAATGAGTGCCCCGCAATGGCCGCATTGGCCCGCTCTGGGCCTCGGCCTGCTGACGCTGAGTCTGCTCGGTGGCTGCTCCAGCCTGAGCGAGCTGCTGCCCAAGAACACCACCGCCAAGAGCGACGCAGCGGCGGGCCAGTCCCGCCTGATCGCCGAGTACAAGCTGGTGGTGCAAGCACCCGCGGGGCTGAAAGAGCTGCTGCAAGAGCATCTGGATCTGGCGCGCTTTCGCAATGCGCCCGAAGACCAGCGCCTGAGCGCCCAGGAGCTGGGCCGCCTGACCACCGCCGCCCCCGAGCAGGCCCGCGCCTTGCTGGAGACCGAGGGCTATTTCAACGCCAAGGTCGAGGCCGCGCGCGACTTTGGGCAAAACCCCATCACCGTCACCGTCAAGGTGGACCCGGGCCCGCGCACCGTGGTCAAGAAGCTGAGCCTGGGCTTTGTCGGCGAGCTGCAAACACCCACATCGGTGAACGCAGAAGCCGCCACCCGGGCCGAGGCCCGCGCCCAGCGCATACGTGGGAGCTTGCAAGAAGCCTGGCCCATGAAGGAAGGCGCTGACTTTGTGCAAAGCCGCTGGACCAGCGCCAAGAGTGGCCTGCTGGGGGGCGCGCGTGCCCAGGGCTACCCGACGGCCAAGCTGGAAAAATCCGCCGCCGCCATCGATGCCGAAAACAATGCGGCCGAGTTGGAACTGGTGCTGGACAGCGGCCCGCTCTACCGCCTGGGTGAGCTGCGCATCGAAGGCCTCAAAAACCAGCCGCGCGCCGCCATCGAGCGCCTGGCCGGCTACCGAGTTGGCCAGCCCTATACCGAGCGAGCCCTGCTGGACTTCCAGGAGCGCCTGGTCAAGACCACGCTGTTTGACAGCGTCAATGTCAATATCCGCCCGGAGCTGGACCCGCCCTCTGCTACAGCCGCTCCGGCCGAGGACGGCGCCAGCGCGCCAGCGGCCGGCGGCATCACCACCCCGGTCTGGGTCGATGTGCGTGAGGCCCCGCGCCAGCAGCTCACCGCCAGCGTAGGACTTAGCACCACCAATGGCCCGCGCCTGGGCCTGGACTACACCAACCGCCGCCCCTGGGGGCTGGATTTGCGCTCGCGCCTCAAGCTCAAGCTCAGCCAGGACAACCCCTCGCTGGACTGGGAGCTGACCTCCCACCCGCAGACCGATATGCAGCGCAATCTGGGTGCCCTCTTCATCGAACGGGTGCCGGATGGCGACCGCGTCTCCGTCAATCTGCGCGCCCGCCTGGGGCGCTTGCGCGAGACCGACAAGGAAGACCGCATCTACTACCTCGAAGTCATACGCGCCCGCGAATCCGACCCCGAGCAGACCATCAGCATTGGAGCCGTCTCCGGCAATGTGCAATGGACCTGGCGCCGGGTCGACAGCAACCTGGTCCCCACCAAGGGCTATACGGCCAGTCTGCTATTGGGCCTGGGCCGGGCAGACAACTCCATCTCCAGCAGCGGCGCCTTCGGCCACGGCGAGTTGCAGCTGCACGGCTACCAACCCCTGCCCGGCGGCTGGTTTGGCAATGCACGCACCAGCATCTCGCAGATCTATGCCCGCGAGGATGTGGGCCTGCCCGAGGCCTTGCGTTTCCGCGCCGGCGGTGACGACTCGGTGCGCGGCTACGGCCTGCGCGATCTGGGGCCGGTGGACGCCGACGGCAACCCGACCGGCGGCAAGGTGATGTGGACCGGCAGCCTGGAGCTGGCCCATGCCTTGATGCCCTCCTTGCCCGATCTGCTGGGTGCCGGCTTTGTGGACGCTGGCCAGGCCGCCATGAGCTGGCGCGGCTTCAAACCCGAACTGGCCTATGGCCTGGGCCTGCGCTACCGCAGCCCCCTGGGCACCCTGCGCCTGGACTTTGCCCGCGCCCAAGCCCTGCAAAAATGGCGCATTCATTTCAGCGTGGGCATTGCCCTGTGAGCGAGCCCCCCATGAGTGAAGCAGCCAAGGAGGCGTCCGCCTCTCCCGCCCCCAGCGAGCCCAGCGCCGCGCCGGTGAACAAAAAAAAGCGCGGCGGCCGGGGCCTGATCCTGGCCTTGCTGGCCGCGCCGGGTTTGATTGGCGCGCTTGGCACCACGGCCTGGTGGACCCTGGCGACCGAGCCCGGCACGGCCTGGCTCTTGAGCCAGGTGCCTGGCTTGGAGGTAGAGGGGCCACAAGGCAGCTTGCTGGGTGATTTTTCCGCCCAGCGCCTGCGCTACCACCTGCCCGGTGACCTGAAGAGCAGCGACAACATCGAGCTGCTGGGCCTGCAATGGCGGGGCCTGAGCCTGGCCTGGAACCGCAGCCCCAGGCTGTGGGCCGATCTACATCTGCAAAGCCTGCAGATCCAGCGCCTGAGCTTCAAGCTGAGCCCCTCCAAAGAACCGGCCAAGGCCCCCGCCAATCTCTTGATCCCCGTCGGCCTGCGGCTCGATGCCCTGGGTATTCAAGAGCTGCGCAGCGCCGAGCTGGGTGACAAGCCCTTGCGTGATCTGCGCGCCCGCTTGACTCTAAGCGCCGAGCAAGGCCAGCAACACCGGCTGACGATCGAACATCTGGCCTGGGACCTGCTGCAAGCCCGCGGCGAGGCCACCATCCAGAGCGCCGGCGAACTGCGCCTGAGCTCGCGCTTGCAGATCGAATCGCTGCCCAATGCCGCACAAGGCCTGCCGGCCTGGACCGCCCAGGTTCAAACCCAGGGCCCCTTGCAAACCCTGCAATTGCAGGCCAAGCTGGATGCTCAGGCGCAGCAATTGGAGGCCCAAGCCCAGTTGGCGCCCTTTGCCCCCTGGCCCTTGCAAGCCCTGCAGCTGAACACCCGCAATCTAGACCTCGCCGCCCTGGTCTCGGGCCTGCCCCGCAGCGCCCTCAGCGGCCAGGCGCAGATTCAGGCCAAGCCGGAGCCGCAGCAAGAGCTGAACGTGGTGGTCTCCGCCGCCCTGAGCAATGATGCGGCCGGACTCTGGGACGAGCGGCGCCTGCCGCTGCGCAAGCTCGATCTGAACCTGAGCTTTTTGGCACGCGACCCGGCCAGCCTGCAAATCAAGAGCCTGGACGCCTTGCTGGGCAGCGCTCAAACGCCGGCCGGCCGCCTGCGCGCCACGGGCAGCAGCTCCAGCAGCCAGGGCGCCAAGCTCAATATCGCCTTGGAAGACCTGCGCGGCGAGGGCTTGCTGCAAACCCTGCGCCCGCTGCGCGCAGCCGGCAAGATCGAACTCAGCAGCCCCCAGGCGCTGAATCATGTGGGGGAGAAAGAAAGCGCCCCGCTCAAGCTCAGCGCCAAGCTAGACGGCCAATGGCAGACCCCTGCCGCCCCGCTGAGGGCTGGCGCGGCCGGCTCGCCCGGCTCACCCAAGGCGACACCCATGCCGCTGTCCCTGCAGCTGCAAGCCCAGCTCAGTGCCAAGGCCATCGATGTGCAGTCGCTCAAGCTCAACTCCGGTGAGGCTCAGTTGAACGCGCGCGCCGAGCTGCTGCTGCGCGAGGCAGGCAGCCTGACACAAGGCTGGACGCTGAAGAGCGAGGCCCGCGCCCTGGCCCCGGATCTGCGCCCCTACTGGCGTGGCGAGGCCTGCAGCGCCTGGCAGCAAGGCGCGCAAGGCCTGGACCTTGAGTTCAGCACGCAATTGCAAAGCGGCCCCGCCTCGCCCAAGGCGAGCCTGCTTCAACAAGCCCCATTGGGCACGGCCCAGCTGCAGCTCAAGCCCGGCACCCTGGGCGGCGTCACCAGCAGCGGCCTGCTGCGTTACGAACACGCGGCAGGCGCGGCGCCCCTGGCCCGCCTGGACCTGCAGCTGGACGGCAATCAGCTACAGGGCCGGGCGGACCTGCTAGCGGGCGAGCAGTTGCAAGCCGCGCTCGACCTGCGTGCGCCGCAACTGGCCGGGCTCCAACCCCTGCTGAACAGCTTCGCCCCCAAGTCCAAGCTGGCTGGCAGTTTGATGGCCGGCCTGAAGCTCAATGCCAAGGCCGAGGCGCCCAGCAAACAAGACCCCAGCGGCTGGAACTGGCGCAGCGAGGCCGATCTGCAGGTCAAGAGCCTGCTGCTTGAGAGCCCGGGCAATAGCCTGCAACTGGCCGCGGCCCAGGGCCGCTGGGAGCTGGCCAGCGGCTTGGATGCGCCCCTGCAAGCCCGTTTCAATCTGGAGCAGTTGCAAGCCGGCAATATCAGCAGCCCGAGGGCCAGCTTGAGCCTGCTGGGCAGCTGGGCCAAGCATCAGCTGCAGCTCAATGCCCTGGGCGAGAGCAAGCTGCCGCCGGCCCTGATCCCACCGGGTCAGCCCAAGGATCAGATCGCCAAGGGGCCGCTGACCCTGAGCCTGCAAGGCGTATTGAGCGGCGCGCCCGGCCAACTCTGGCTGCAGGGCGGGCGTTGGCAGTTCGAGCAAGGCCAGATGCTGGCCCGGCCGCAGGAGGCCAAGCTGGAGCCCTGGATGCAGGCCCGCAACCTGGCCGGCACGCTGAGCCTGGGGCCGCAGGCCCAGCTGCAAGAAGCCGCGCTCAAGCCCGGCCGTCTGGAGCTATTCGGCGCCGGTCTGCGCTGGGCTGAGCTGGCCTGGCATGGGGGCGATCAAGGCCGCGTCGATCTGCAGCTGGAGCCCCTGGCCGTGGCGCCCCTGCTGGCACGCTGGCAGCCCGACTTCGGTTGGGGTGGCGATCTGGTGGTGGGCGGCTATGCCCGCATCAGCACCCAGCCTCGACTCAATGTCGACATCGCCCTGGAGCGCAGCGGCGGCGACCTGAACGTGACCGATGACGGCGGCACACAGCAGCTCAAGCTCAGCGAGATGCGCATCGGCCTGATCGGCAGCCCCGGCGTCTGGCACTTGACGCAAGCACTCGCCGGCAGCAATGTCGGTGCCCTGGCCGCTGCGTTGACCGCCCGCAATAGCGACGGCAGCCTCTGGCCCAGCGGCAACTCGCAGCTGCAAGGTGTGTTGGAGGCACAGGTTGCCAACCTCAGCACCTGGGGTGCTTGGGTGCCGGCGGGCTGGCGCATGGGCGGCGGTTTCCACGCCAGCGCCAGCTTCGGCGGCCTGCTGCGCGCGCCCGAGATCAATGGCTCGGCCAGTGCATCCAAGCTGGCCTTGCGCAACCCACTGATGGGTGTGGACATGCAGGACGGCGAGCTGGCCCTGAATCTGCACGGCGGCCGCGCCACCCTGGAGAGCTTCAAGGTGCGCGCCGGTGACGGCGAACTGAGCGGCAGCGGCAGCATGCAGCTGGGCGCCACGCCCAAGGCCGAGATCCAGTTGGAGGCCAAGAAATTCGCCGTGCTGCGCCGGGTGGACCGGCGCCTGGCCATCAACGGTCAGCTGCAGCTCTTGCTGGACGCCCAGGCCCTGGACTTGCAGGGCAAGCTGGATGTGGAGGACGGGCTGTTTGACTTCTCACGCGGCAACGCCCCCGAACTGGGCGGCGATGTGCAGGTGCGCCGCCCCGGCGCCGGCCGCGAACTGGTGGTGGAAGGCCCCAAATCCAAGCGCGCCATCAAGGTCAAGGTCGGCATCAATCTGGGCAAGAAGCTGCGGGTGCGCGGCCACGGCATCGACACCTTGCTGGCTGGCGATCTGGCCCTGAGCCAGGCCGCCACCGGCCCGGCAATAAATGGCGTGATCAAGACCGTGGACGGCAGCTTCGACGCCTATGGCCAGAAGCTGACGGTGGAGAAAGGCCTGATCACCTTCAGCGGCGTCATAGACAACCCGCGCCTGGACGTGCTGGCCCTGCGCCCCATGCCTAACGAAGAGGTCAAGGTGGGTGTGGCCATCACCGGCACGGCACAGGCCCCGCGAGTCAAGCTCTATTCCGACCCCGAGATGATGGACAGCGCCAAGCTCTCCTGGTTGCTGCTGGGCCGCGCGCCCGATCAGTTGGAGGGCGGCGACAGCGCCCTGCTGCAAAGCGCCGCCATGGCTTTGTTGGCCGGCGACGGCGAGGGCGTGACCAGCAAGCTGAAGAAAACCGTGGGCCTGGACGAACTGTCATTCGACGGCAAGGGTGCCGACGTCAAGGGCACCGTAGTACGGGTGGGCAAAAACCTGTCCGATCGCTGGTATGTGGGTTATGAGCGCGGTCTCAACGCCACCACCGGCGTCTGGCAGGTGATCTACCGCATCGCCCAGCGCTTCACCCTGCGCGCCCAATCGGGGGACGAAAACGCGCTCGACCTGATCTGGCAGTGGAAGTGGGAGTGAGGGTGCTCCGCGCACGGCTTCGCCGCCGCAGGTCCCAAGTCATGCGAGAATTCGCGCCGCCCTGTCTCAGGGCTGTCTCTCCGTAGTTCAATGGATAGAACGGCCGCCTCCTAAGCGGCAAATACAGGTTCGATTCCTGTCGGAGGGACCAAGCCCGTCTTGCGGCGTCATGCCCGGGCATTGCTGCTGTTCAGCCGTTTGCCGTCCACCAGGCCTGGGGCAGGGAGCGCACGCTCGTCAATGGGCTAGCTGACGGTGTTGCTCTCGCCATCGATGCGGACGATGTGCGCCAGAAAGAAAAAGCCGGCCGACGCGTCATCATGAATCGGCCGCAAGCGGACGGCATGGCCTGCGCGGGCCCGCCATCTGCCGCCGCGCCTCGCTTTGCGCCCAAATTCGTACTCCGAGGGTCTGGATGCCGGCGATGGCCGCAACTTCAAGCCGCCTTTGTTGTGGAGCATCTCGCCAGACCGGCCAATAGGGCCTGACGGTCGCCTCCAAACCCTTGAGCAGCTCGTCAATCACGACAAGCTCGGCGTCAAGAACGGCGATGCACACGACAGCCCTGCAAATTGCCAAGGGCCATGTGCGTGCTCCCAAGCTTTTCGCTGTCAGACTTGGCCGCCTTGGTCGCCGACATTCGGGCGCCATGTGGTGTTTGACTAGGCGCCGAAGAACAGGCGGAGTTGATACCCCGACGAAAGCGCAAAAACCCAGTCTTGCAGCCGCGTCCGCGCGGCATGGTCTCCATTTAGTCACCATCAGCCGAGGCCAGATGGGAGGCATATCGCAGCGTGATGGGCTCCGCTACAGCTTGTTGCATTTACCCGTGTGAACTTAACGTTCGGAAATATTTTTTCGGCGTCAGCCATTCAATACTGCGGCCGCATTCTTCCCTTGCGTTGCAGCCATAGACCTCGGCGCCCCTTTCAAAAAAATAGCTCTCGCCGCGGTCGGGCAATGCGATCAACCACTCTTGCACAAGGTCCGCCCATGAAATCCAGGTATCACGTTCACGCTGTAAGCCTCTTGAGCATCGCCGTATTGAGCGCTTGCGGCGGTGGCAGCAGCACGCCGAGCGCCTCGACGCCGACCGTCGGTGCCTCGTCCCTCACTGTTCAGACCATGCTGAGCGATGCCGCCTCGGAGGATTGGTCCAATATCAGCGTCAGTGTTCGCTCCATCGACCTGCTGGACACCGCCGGAAACAAGACTTCCGTGGCCTTGCCCGCGACGCCTTACCGCCTGAATCTGGCCCAGCTTGACAATCTGGCCGAAGTCATCAACAACACCCAACTCAGCAATTCCGGCAGCAGCCCGATCAGCTATACCGGCGTGAGCTTGACGCTCGATGCCAACCCGGGCGATGTGGCCTTGACGGTGTCCGGTGATCCCGAACCCGGTTTTATCGAAGCGCCCAGCACCGTGATTCCTTCGAGCCGGATTCAAATCCAGGGCGCGACAGGCACTGCCGGCGCGCTGACCGTGTCGGTCACTGCCAATTTCACGACCCCGCTGGTCGTGCCTGCGGCGAGTGCCACACCCAGTACGGCCACGGCTGCCGTTAATGTGGAATTCGACCTGGCTCACCCTGCCTTTATCGTTGGCCATGCGCCGCTGGGTGGCGGTAGCACCATTTGGGCGGTGAACTTCAGCGGCCCGGTCAAGCATAAGCCGGTAGGCAGGTTGAGCGACCAGGTGCTGCGCCACGCCTACGGCACGGTGAGCTCAGTGTCCAGCGACAACAAGAATCTGAATTTCAACAAGACCTTCCCGACACAGCCCATCGTAACGCCTGAAACCGGCGTCGCCAGCTCGCAGTCATTGTCGGTGGCAGCCGACGCCAGCAACGGCACATTGTTCTATGACATCGACGGCAAGAAAACCTCGACGATCAAGGACTTTTCCACCGTGGCGGCCACGCTGGCAGCGGGTGAATTTATTCGGGTGGCCGCACGCTACCAGGACGATGGCAGTCTGGTCGCCACCCGCATCTGGGCTGCCAAATCATTCAACAGTGTCTTCGTCAGTCCAGAGGGTCATGTGCTGCATATCGCCGCCGATGGCAGCAAGCTGACCGTGGATGATGCCGCAGGACATCCATTGACCGTCGCCGTGAACGGCAATACCCAATTCTTCTTCAGAACACCGAATAACGGCGCTTCGGATGTCACGCCCATCGGCTCGGGCCCAAGCTTTTTGCTGACCAATCTGGCACGAGGATTCAAGGTCCATATTCAGCCCGTGGACCTGACCGCTTCGCCCATCGTGGCGCAGACCATTGACATTGAGTCTGCGCCCTTTGGCGGGCGGATTGCCAGCGCCACCAACGCCGGTTTCATTCTGAGCAGTCAGTTCAATACGCACAGCGACGACTACCGGGGTGGCTCCGGGCAAAACTTTGCCTATATTTCGGCGTCCACACCCAACGGCCTGGATGGCAGTGGTGCCGCGGTCAACGGTTTCAAATTCTGGAACTTTGCCTTCCCCAGCCTGGTGGACACCGGTGCCTCGGCGATTGCTGATTTTGTCAAAGCAACCAATGGCAATGCCAATTTCGGTGGCAGTGTGGGCGCTATCCCTGTTCATGGCGAGACCCATGCGGTCTGGGGAGATGCAGCGCAAACCCAGGGGTGGTCTGCGCCAAGCATGGTGTTGACGCCTTCGGCGCTGCCGCGCGGCAGCGTGGCCTCGGCCCTGGTGGCAAGCGGCACGGCGGGCATCTCTAGCTTCGGGCTCAAGGTCGCGGGCGGCAGCAATACCGTCCCAGTCAATATCTCAAGCGCTGCGCAACAGGCGACCCTGGTCTACTCGGTGAACCGTAGCGGAGATAACGTCACCGTTTCGCCCCTTGATGTCAGCACCCCTGGCGGGCTCAGCGCGCTGACCACGGCCCTGAGCCTAGGCGTCCGGGTAGACGTCTCTGGCCTGCCACAGGCCGATGGGAGTATCAAGGCCTACGTCGTCAAGTACTACAGCGGAACCGGCACCAAGTAGCCGCTCTGCGCGAGACGGTGCCAGGAGACAACAGGCAGCGACCAAAGGCCGGAGGCACTGCTTCAGTGCCTCCAAAAAGGCTTTTTAGAGCACCGATTTTCTTGGTGGCACACCCGAAAACCATGACGCTGCGGGAGAATCGGGCGAAAGATGATGCCTCTGCCCGAGTCGCTATCTACCGCCAGTTGAGCGAAAGACTTCAACGCTGCGCTATCGTAGGGTTTGCCGTGACTTCCATCGCCGATCTTTTTTGCATCGAGACCTTCGGGGAATGGTCACCGGCAGCCGTGATCGATCGACTCGATGTCGTCAAGCAAGCCTTTATGGCCTTGGCCAGCCCCGCACAAGGGCAGGCGTTTTTAAGAGCGGGGGCTGCATTGACGCGCCCTGAGGCTTGTGAGGTCAATTTCTTGGCGGGCACCGATCGCACATTGGCCTTCAAGAAGGGGCGCAATGCCGATTTTAGAATTTTGGACTCTGCACGCCCGCAGGCCGCAGCGCTTGCGACGGCCGTGATGACCGAGAGAGCAAGATCAATTCGCCGTCGGCATCGCCGCTAAATATGAGCAAGGCAGCTTCAGCGTTTCGCGAATTGCTCGATGAGGTGCGCCGTTGCACCGTGTGCGCAGCCAAATTGCCTTTGGGCCCCCGGCCGGTGCTGCAGCTACACCCCAGGGCGCGCATTCTGATTGCGGGTCAGGCGCCCGGCCGCAAGGTACACGAGAGCGGCGTGCCCTTTGATGATGCCAGCGGCGAACGCCTGAGGGCATGGATGGGGGTGACGCGCGATGTGTTCTACGACCCCCAAAAAATTGCTATTTTGCCCATGGGCTTTTGTTATCCAGGCACGGGGCGCTCCGGCGATCTTCCGCCACGCCCCGAATGCGCAGCGCTTTGGCGGCAGCGATTGCTGGATCAGATGCAAGATATTGAACTGACATTGCTGATCGGTGATTTCGCACAGCGATGGCACTTACCCCGCGCCGAGACCAAAAATGTCACCGCCACGGTGGCCGCCTGGCGTGCCTATTGGCCGGCCATTCTGCCGATGCCCCATCCCAGTCCGCGTAACAATATCTGGCTGAAGGCCCATCCATGGTTCGTGGCGGAAGTCGTCCCCGCACTCCAAACTCGCATCGCGGAGTTGCTCACCATTTAGATCTTGTCCGTCAATCCTGGCGCGGTGGATGGCACGGCGCTTTGAGCCCAGGGCCAGGCTGAATTCGACGAAGGACAGACCCTCTGGGTCTGGCGCAAGCCACAGCAATACCCAGAGCTATTG
>Ga0187844_10003403_pt1 | contig 10646 bp, 9 predicted proteins | sample SpaLakP09_SKY_50_FD_134517 | JGI IMG/M metagenome (GOLD analysis project Ga0187844, IMG submission 134517) | Oligotrophic lake water microbial communities from Sparkling Lake, Wisconsin, USA - SP09_SKY_50 | ecosystem: Environmental > Aquatic > Freshwater > Lake | place: USA: Sparkling Lake...
GGCCACAGGCGGCAAGCTCAAAATCACGGTGCATGCCAATACCGCGCTGTTCAAGGCCCCCGAAATCAAGCGCGCCGTGCAAGGCGGCCAGGCGCAGATGGGCGAGATCCTGCTGGCGAACTTCCAGAACGAATGGCAGCTGTTTGGTGTGGACGGCCTGCCCTTCCTGGCCGACAGCTACGACGCCTCCAAAAAGCTCTACGCCGCGCAAAAGCCGTTCCTCGAAAAGAAGCTGGCCGAACAAGGCATGGTGCTGCTGTATGCCGTGGCCTGGCCTCCCCAAGGCATCTACACCAAGAAGCCCCTGGCCTCGGCCGCTGACCTCAAGGGCATCAAGTGGCGCGCCTATAGCCCCGCCACCGCCCGCATTGCCGAGCTGGTGGGCGCACAGCCTGTGACGGTGCAGGCCGCAGAGTTCTCGCAGGCGCTGGCCACGGGCGTGGTCGAATCGACCATGACCTCGGGCGCCACCGGCGTGGACAGCAAGCTGTACGAGCACCTCAAGTTCTACTACGACACCCAGGCCTGGCTGCCCAAGAACGCCGTGCTGGTGAACAAGAAGGCGTTTGACGCGCTGGACAAGCCCAGCCAGGACGCCCTGCTCAAGGCCGGTGCCGACGCCGAGGCGCGCGGTTGGGCTGCCAGCGCCAAGGTCAACACCGACACCATCGCCAAGCTCAAGGCCAATGGCATGGCGGTAGAAGCGCCGCCCGCAGCCCTCAAGGCCGACATGGCCAAGGTGGGTGACACCATGCTCAAGGAATGGCTGGAAAAGTCCGGTCCTGAAGGCAAGGCGCTCATCGACGCCTACCGCAAGTAAGCCCGGGCACCCACGCACATGCGTCGTTTCCTGGACTTTCTGTACGACAGCGCCGCCGCCCTGGCGGCGCTTTTCATGGTCGGCCTGCTGGGCATGGTGCTGTTGTCCATCGCCAGCCGGCAGTTCCACTTCCATGTGCCGGGCACCGATGCCTATGCGGGCTACCTGATGGCCGCAGCGGGTTTTCTGGCGCTGGCCCACACCTTGAAGCGCGGCGAGCACATCCGCGTCACGCTGCTGCTCAACTTTCTCAAGGGCGGGGCCAAGAAGGCGTTTGAGATCTGGGCGCTGGCCATTGCCACGCTGCTGGCCTCGCTGTTTGCGGCGTACAGCTGCAAGCTGGCCTGGCAGTCGCACGAGTTCCACGACATCTCCACCGGCAGCGATGCCACGCCGCTGTGGATTCCGCAGATCGCCATGGCCGTGGGCACGGTCATCCTGGCCATCGCCTTCATCGACGAGCTGGTGCTGGAGCTGATGGGCAAACGCGCCGACACAGCCTCTGGCGAAGCCCTGCGCAATGAATAAAAAACCGGGCACTACCAACCATGAGTGATCTCGCCATAACCGGCCTGCTGGTCCTGTCCCTGTTCCTGATCCTGGGCAGCGGTGTGTGGATCGGGCTCACGCTCTCGGGCGTTGCCTGGATCGGCATGCAATTGTTTTCGGCACGCCCCGCAGGCGATGCCATGGCCGTGACCATCTGGGGCAGCGCCTCCAGCTGGACGCTCACGGCGCTGCCGCTGTTCATCTGGATGGGTGAAATCCTGTTCCGCACCCGGCTGTCGCAAGACATGTTCAAGGGCCTGGCCCCATGGGTGCAGGCGCTGCCGGGCCGCCTGCTGCACACCAACGTGGTGGGCTGCACCATCTTTGCCGCCGTGTCGGGGTCGAGCGCCGCCACCTGCGCCACCATCGGCAAGATGACGCTGCCCGAGCTGACGCGCCGGGGCTACCCCGAGCACATGGTGGTGGGCACGCTGGCAGGTGCGAGCACGCTGGGCCTGTTGATTCCGCCGTCGATCATCATGATCGTCTACGGCGTGTCGGCCGAGGTGTCGATCTCGCAGCTGTTCATTGCGGGCGTGTTGCCGGGCATCCTGCTGGCGGCGCTGTTCTCGGGCTACATCATCGTCTGGGCGCTGCGCCACCCCGAGCAAGTGCCAGCCGCCGACGTGCGCATGACCTTCATGCAGAAGCTGTCGGAATCGCGCAGCCTGATCCCCGTGGTGCTGCTGATCGCGGCGGTGCTGGGCTCCATCTACACCGGCTTTGCCACCGCCACCGAGGCCGCAGCCGTGGGCGTGGTCGGCTCGCTGGTGCTGTCGGCCGTGCAGGGCTCCATGACCTGGGGCACGTTCAAGGAATCGCTGATGGGCGCCACACGCCTGTACTGCATGATTGCGCTGATCCTCGCGGGTGCTGCGTTCCTCACGCTGGCCATGGGCTATATCGGCCTGCCGCGCCATCTGGCCGAATGGATTGCATCGCTGGGCTTGAACCAGGCCCAGCTCATCGTGGCACTCGCCGTTTTCTACATCATCCTGGGTTGCTTCCTGGATGGCATCTCGATGGTGGTGCTGACCATGGGCGTGCTCATGCCCACGGTGCAGGCCGCAGGCATCGACCCCATCTGGTTCGGCATCTTCATCGTGCTGGTGGTCGAGATGGCGCAGATCACACCGCCCGTGGGCTTCAACCTGTTTGTGCTGCAAGGCATGACAGGCCGCCAGCTGCCCTGGATTGCCAAGGTGGCGCTGCCCATGTTTTTGCTGATGTGCGGCGCTGTAGCATTGATCTATGTTTTCCCCGGCATCGTGACCTGGCTGCCGCAGCAGATGGCAGCGCGCTGAACCCACCTGCAACCAGCAGACACAACAAAGCGGGACGGCCCCACCAAGGCCGCCCCGCTTTGTGCTTTAGGGGCGGCGCGAAGCGACTGTGGGGCCCTCAAATCCAGCGACAATGGCCCGATGTTGAACGTTCTTGCCATCTGCATCGGCGCCTGTGTGGGCGCACTGGCACGCTGGCGCCTGGGCCTGTGGCTCAGCCCTGGCGGGCTGATTCCCTGGGGCACCCTGACTGCCAACCTCGTGGGTGGCTATCTGATTGGCGTGTGTGTGGCCGTGTTCCACGCCCTGCCCCAGCTGGACCCGGTGTGGCGGCTGGCGCTGGTCACAGGGTTTCTGGGTGCACTCACCACGTTTTCCAGCTTCTCGGCCGAAGTGGTCGAGATGCTGATGGCCCAGCGCTATGCCGTGGCACTGGGCACCACCGCACTGCACCTGCTGGGCTCGCTGGGCCTGACGGTGCTTGGCATGCAAACTGCTTCATATTTCATAGCATCACGCGCTTGATGGTCGCGCGCAAGCAGGCTTTTTTGTCATAAATTTCCGCCACACTGCTGCTCCATCCTGTCACCGGTCGGCCCCCACGGGCCCTCCCCCAATTCACAGACCCAACCAAGAGTCCTGCCATGGAAGCCAACACCCAACTCAATGAACGCCGCCTGGCCGATGCCTGGGCCGAGCTGCACAACCACGCCACCAACGGCAACCCGCTGCAGGCCGACGCCTACCGCATGGCCTTTGCCGACCCCGAATTCCTGTTCCGCCGCGAAACGCGGGGCATCCGCTTTCAGCTGGAGATGCTCAAGCCCGACCTGGGGCAGACCGAACAAGGCATCGAGAACACCATCGTCGTGTTTGGCAGCGCCCGCTTCATGGCTCCCGAAGACGCCGCCCAGGCCCTTGCAGCCGCCGAAGCCACGGGGGACGCCACGCAGATTGCACGCGCCAAGCTCGCCGTGCGCAATGCGCGCCACTATGACCTGGCCCGCGAGTTCTCGCGCCTGGTCGCGCAGTACAGCAATGGCAAGCCCGAGTCCGAGCGCCTGTACATCTGCACCGGCGGCGGCCCCGGCATCATGGAAGCCGCCAACCGCGGCGCGCACGACGAAGGCGCGCTGAATGTGGGCCTGAACATTGCCCTGCCGCACGAACAAAGCGGCAACCGCTACATCACGCCGTCGCTGAGCTTCAAGTTCCACTACTTTGCGCTGCGCAAGATGCACTTCATGATGCGCGCCAAGGCGCTGGTGGCCTTTCCCGGCGGTTTTGGCACGCTCGATGAGCTGTTCGAGGTGCTGACCCTGGTGCAGACCGGCAAGGCCAAGCCCGTGCCCATCGTGCTGTGTGGCACGGACTACTGGAAGCGCCTGATCAACTTCGACGTGCTGGTGGAAGAAGGCACGATCTCGGCGCAGGACCTGAAGCTCTTCCACTACACCGACGACCCGCAGGAAGCCTGGGATCTGATCCGGGCGTTCTACAAGCTCTGAGCCCCAGGGCACCCCCCCCAGGGCGGCACGGAACCCTAGCGGATCACCGGCGGCGGTGGGGGCGGAGGCAGTATAAAAATCGGCAGCACCGGGATGAACACAAACGGCGGCCGCACCGTGGGCGGCGGTGGCGTTGTGGTGGCAGGGGGTGGTGCCGTGGTCGTCGGGGGCGGCGGCGTGGGCCGTGTGGGTGGCGGTGGTGTGGTCGGCGCCGGGGGCTGGTAGTCGTCTGTGGGTGGAGGTGGCGCCACGGGCACCGGGGGGGGCGGCGCCACGATGGGCGGCGGTGGCGCCACAGGAACCGGCGCCGGGGCGGGCGCCGGGACGATGTACACAAACGCGCGGCGGCCCTGCACATCCAGCTGCTCGCCGATCAGCATGGGGGTGGGCAGCTCGGGCACCGGCAGCAAGGCGCGGGTGTGGGTGTACACCGGAAGCTCCTGGTCAGACAGCACCAGCACCGCCTCACCGGCCGTCACGCCCACACAACCAGCCTGGGTGCAGACCTCGATCTCGTCCTGCTCGCCCGACACCAGCACCTTGCCATTGGCATCGATGGCCAGCATGAAGGCCGAGCCCCGGATGCCCACCACGGCCGTGGGCGTGATGACCTTGTAGCTGGCGGGATTGCGCTTGCCGATGAGCCCCGTGAGCGCGCGCATGCCGCCGCGCAGCAGGTTGACCACAAAATGGTCCTCGCCCGTGCCTGCGCCGTCGGCATAGCGGGTCACGGTGAACTGCGAGTCGGGGTACAGGGCCACCAGGCCGCCATCGGTAAAGCGGATCTGCGCGCGCCCTTCGGTGCCGGTCAGCACCACATCGCCGCCGTCCAGCTCGGCCCCCTTGGCCAGGCGCGAGAGGCTGTCGCCCCGGCGCAGCTGCACATCGCCCGCCGTGAACTGCACCAGCCCGGCAGCCGCCAGCCCGGTGAGTGGCCAGGCCGCCACCATGCCCATCAGCAGCGCCAGCCGGGCGCGTTTTTGGTCGGATGTCATAAGCACCTCCAGGGCGGGTTTGCAGCAAAACCCCAGGTCAGCGGCCGCATTCAGAACTCCCGGCGCAGCAGGATGGAAAACACCCGCCGCTCATAGTCGGTGATGGGCAGCGTGGAAGCGTTGCGCGTGAACTGCCACTGCGGCGTCACGCGCCAGCCGGGCGCGGGGGTCCAGTTCAGGCCCAGCGCCACCTGGGCCTGGCGGTCGGTGCGGGTCACAGCAAAAAACGGGTCTGAACCGCCATAGCGCCTGTGCTCCCAGTCGGCGCTGGCAAACACCGTCCACTGCGGTGCCAGCGGCCACTGCCCGCCCAGGCGCACGCCCCACAGGCGGTGGCCCAGCGGATCGGCGCCGTCTGCCTTGGGCTGCTCGCGCCCGCCATACACGCCCGCGTAGGCCGATGTGCCGTTACGAAACAGGTGCGAATACGAGGTGCCCAGCACGCTGCGCCGCACATTGCGCAGCTCCTGCGTGGGGTAGCGCACCTCCAGCACCTGCAAGAAGCTGCCCCATTGCCGGAAGCCGTCGATGCGGTAGATCCACTCGCCCAGCACACCGCCCATGGTGCGCAGCCGCGAGCCGTCGAGCGCGTAGTACGAGCCCTGGCCCGAGACAATCACCTCGTGCCGCTCAGCCCGCCAGGCCATGCCCAAGGCGCCATCCAGGGCCGTGTGGTCAAACCGGTCGGCCTGGCCCCCGTAGTGGCGCGTGGCCGCGAGCGCCGTGCCCACCACCGACCAGCGCGAATTGATCACCGCCCTGCCCCGCAGCCCGGCCTGCGCCACCACATAACTTGCGGAGGTGGCCTGTGCCTCGGGCAGCAAGGCCCAGGGCGGCGTGCCCGGCACGGGGGACTGAAGCTCGCCCACCACGGGCGCGGCATTGGCGTTGGAGTCATGGCCCACGCCCAGCTCCACATAGCCCTTCAGCGACGAGTGGCCGCCGTACTCGGGGCGGTCGTACGAATACAGGAACTGGTCCAGGGTGTGCCCCGCGTCCACGGGGATCAGCAAAGCCTGCACCTGGGGCGGCAGCGCCAGCACCCCGCGCCGGTCGCCCACGGCCTGCAGCGACTGCCCCAGCGCCACCTGGGCGGCCTGGTGGCCGGGGTCGGCCGCGAGCACGCGTTCGCGCGCCATGATGGCCCGGGTGTACTGGCCCGCCGCATGGGCGGCCTCGCCCATGGCGGCATCAAACACAGGGTCGCCCGCGCGCCGGGCCTCGTGGGCATCCAGCAATTGAAAAGCCTGCGCGGCCTGCCCCTGGCGCACCAGGGCGGTGGCCTGCTGGACCACCTCGTCGGCCAGTGCCACAGACGGCAGGCCCGCGCCCAGTGCCGAGGCCAGACACCATGGCAACACGCGCCGTGACCAGAATCGAAGGTACATGACAGCCCCCTCTCGGAACCCGCTGACGGGTAAAGGCAATTTACACCTGTTTACGCTTTTTGGGACTCCTTGGGAACCCTGTTAGCAATGCGCCACGCCAGCCGCGAGCCCCCCAGGCCCGCCGCGCCCACGGCCCAGAACAGGCCGCTCACGCCAATCACCGCCCCGGCCGAGCCAAACATCAGCGGCATCAGCACGCTGGACGCGTTGATCGCCATCAGCCGCAGGCCCAGCGCCTCGCCCTGGCGGTGCGAGGGGGTGATCTGGTGCAGCAGGCTCATCACCATGGGCTGACCCGTGCCCAGCGCCAGGCCCAGCAGCACCGAGCACAGGCCCATGGCCCAGGCGCTGTGCAGCAGCGGGTAGACCGCAAACAGAACGGCCGTCACCAGCATGGCCACCGCCATCACGGCCTGCTCGCGCAGGCGCCTAGCAAAAAAGGGCATCAGCACGCGGATCACGGTGGCGGCAATCGCAAACGCGCCAAAGATGGTGCCGATCACGGCGGCCGACAGCCCGCGCTCGTGCCCCAGCAGCGGCACGGCAAAGGCGTGCACGTCCCAGCAAGAGGAGATCAGCCAGTTGACGATGAGCAGGCGGCGAAACGGCGCGTCGCCCAGCAGGTCCCAGGCCCGCTGGGGCGGCCCACCTGGGGCGCTGCCCGCCGCTGCGCTGGCAGTTGGCAGGTCTGGCACGCCCCGCACACAAAACCAGCTGAGCAGGGGCAGCAGCGCCAGCAGTGCAAACGCTGCGCGGTAGCCCTCCAGGCTGCCGGGCGTGCTGCCCGCCAGGTCAATCGCCAGCCCGGCCGCAAACGGGCCGATGAAGTTGGACACCGCCGGGCCGATGGACAGCCAGCTGAACACCTGCTTGAGTTCGGTCGCATCGTGCACGGCGCGGCCCGCGTGGCGCTGCACGGCAATCGTGGCGGCCCCGGCGGCGGCGCCGGTCATCAGCGCTGCCACGCACAGCACCGGGAAGGTCGGGAACACCACGGCCAGCCCCGCGCCCACACAGGCCACGGCCACCGAATAGCCCACCGGGCGCTTGAGCCCGTGGCGGTCGGCATAGCGGCCCGCAGGCAGGGCCAGAAACACCTGCGTGAGCGCAAACAGCGCCACCAGCAAACCCACGGCCGCTGCGCTGTAGCCCTCGCGCAGCGCCAGCAGCGGTGCGGCCAGGCGCATGCCAGCCATGCTGCCGTGCACGCAGATCTGGCCAGCGATCAACCGGGCCAGTGTTCCGTTCACGGCAGGTCGTCCTCGGGGTCCAGCCCGGGCAAGGCTGCCGTGCGGGCGCCTGCCAAGGGCTCGCGGGCCGCATCGGGTGCGGGCAGCTCCTGCACGTCGCGCAGCTTGCGCTGGATGGCCCGGGTGCGCACACCCACCTCGTCAAACTTCTTGGCGGCGGCGTCGATGGATTTTTTGGTGGCCTCGACCACATCGCCAAACTTGGCGAACTCGGTCTTCACCATGCCGAGCAGGCTCCAGACCTCGGACGAGCGTTTCTCGATCGCCAGCGTCTTGAAGCCCATCTGCAGGCTGTTGAGCATGGCCGCCAGGTTGGCCGGGCCGGTGATCATCACGCGGCATTCGTTCTGCACCGCTTCCACCAAACCGGGGCGGCGCATCACCTCGGCAAACAGGCCCTCGGTGGGCAGGTAGAGCACGGCAAAGTCGGTGGTGTGCGGGGGCGAGACGTATTTGGCGAAGATCTTTTTCGCTTCGAGCTTGATCGAGGTCTCGAACGCATTGCCCGCCGACAGCACCGCCGCCTTGTCGGCCGCGTCCTGCGCGTCCAGCAGGCGCTGGTACTGCTCTACCGGGTACTTGGAGTCGATGGGCAGCCACACCGGGTGCTCGTCGTTCTTGCCCGGCAGGCGGATCGCAAATTCGACCAGCTCGTCGCTGCCCGGCACGGTCTTAACGTTGCGCGCGAACTGGTCGGGCGTGAGCACATTCTCGATGATGGCGCCGAGCTGCATTTCGCCCCAGGTACCGCGCGACTTCACGTTGGTCATCACGCGCTTCAAATCGCCCACGCTGCCCGCCAGGGTCTGCATCTCGCCCAGGCCCTTGTGCACTTGTTCGAGCCGGTCGCTCACCAGCTTGAAGGATTCGCCCAGGCGCTGCTCCAGCGTGGCGTGGAGTTTTTCGTCCACCGTGCGGCGCATTTCTTCGAGCTTGGTGGCGTTGTCGGCCTGGATGGCGGCCAGGCGTTCGTTGAGCGCGTTGCGCAGTTGCTCAGCGTTGTGCTGGCTGCCCTGCACCATGCCCGTGAGCTGCTGCGAGACGGCGTCCTGCAGCACCGAGAACTGGTGGCGGATCTGGTTGCCGTTGGCTTCGAGCTGGTCCTTGAGCGCGGTGGACACGGTGCCCATCTGCGTCTGGATGTCGGTCTTGAGCGAGTCGAGCGTGCCGCGCGTGGCGGCCGACAGGGCCTCGAAACGCTCCTGGATGCGCTGCTCGAACAGCTGCGTGCTTTCGGCCAGCGCCTCGCGCGATCGCTGGCTGTCGGACGCGAGCGACTGCGCGGTCTGCGTGAGCTCGGCGCGGAAGGCGGCCAGCGCGTCCGACAGCTCCTTGCGCGCCAGCGCCGCCTCGGCCTGGCCCTGGGCCAGGCGCTGCTCCAGCTTGGCCTCAAACGCGCCAAACGCGGCCAGCAGCTCGGCCCGGCCGGTGCGGGATTCGCCCACGGCCTGGGCCAGCCGCTCGTCCACCGCGCTGCGCAGGGCCTCCAGCTGGTGCTGCGTGGCCTGGGTGAAGCCCGAGAGCTGCTTCGCCATCGCCTCCATGGCGCCGTCGTTGCGGGCCACGGCCAGTTGGGTGGCCTGGGCCGTGGCCTCCAGCGACTGCAGGCGCGCCAGCCACTCGGTGGGCAGCTCCACACGCGGGCGGCGCAGCAGCAGCACGGCCACCAGCAGCACCACAACGGCCCATGCGGCCAGCAAAACAAGCGTATCGGTAGTCAAGGTGTTTACTATTATTTTGATAGCTACTACCGCTTATCCATCGCGCGGTAACGGCCCATTTTGTTCGAAATCCTAGCCGCGCACACCCGCCACAGGCTGGTTCACCGGCGTGAGTGGGCCCCGCCCGCCCAGGAAGGCAATCAGGTTGTCGGCCGCCAGGTTGGCCATGGCGCGGCGCGTGGGCACGGTGGCGCTGGCGATGTGGGGCGTGAGCACCACGTTGGGCACGGTGAGCAGATCGGGGTGCACGCTGGGCTCGCCCTCGAACACGTCCAGGCCCGCTGCAGCAATGCGGCCTTCTCGCAGTGCCACCGCCAGCGCAGCGTCATCCACAATGCCGCCGCGCGCAATGTTGATGAGCGTGGCCGTGGGCTTCATCAGCGCCAGCTCGGGTGCGCCGATGGTGTGGTGCGATGCGGGGGTGTAGGGCACGACCAGCACCACATGGTCGGCAGTGCGCAGCAGCTCCTCTTTGCCGACATAGCTGGCCTTGCATTCGGCCTCCAGCGCGGCCGACAGGCGCGAGCGGTTGTGATAAATCACCTTCATGCCAAAGCCGTGCGCGCCGCGCTTGGCAATGCCCTGCCCGATGCGCCCCATGCCGATGATGCCCAGCGTGCTGCCATGGATGTCGCTGCCCGCGAACATGTCGTAGCTCCACTTGGTCCACTGGCCGGCGCGCAGGTAATGCTCGCTCTCGGTCATGCGGCGCGCTGTGGCCATCAAGAGCGCAAAGCCGAAGTCGGCCGTGGTCTCGGTCAGCACATCGGGCGTGTTGGTGCCCTGTACGCCAGCAGCGGTCATGGCATCCACGTCGAAGTTGTTGTAGCCCACTGCCATGTTGGCGCAGATCTGGAGGCGCGGCGCCGCCGCCAGCAGCGCGGCGTCGATGCGCTGGCTGCCGGTGGTCAGCACGCCGTCCTTGTCGGCCAGGCGCGCGGCCAGTTCTTGCGGCGTCCAGATCGCGTCGTCAGGGTTGGCTTCGACGTCGAAATGCTCACGCAGGCGGTCCACGATGTCAGGGAAGATCGCTCGCGCGACCAGGATGCGGGGTTTGCTCATAAGTCTTCAATCTCCAATGTCTTGGCATGGCCGCAGTGCGATGCGACTGGCACGGCCCAGGCCAGTGGCC
>Ga0187844_10003404_pt1 | contig 10644 bp, 18 predicted proteins | sample SpaLakP09_SKY_50_FD_134517 | JGI IMG/M metagenome (GOLD analysis project Ga0187844, IMG submission 134517) | Oligotrophic lake water microbial communities from Sparkling Lake, Wisconsin, USA - SP09_SKY_50 | ecosystem: Environmental > Aquatic > Freshwater > Lake | place: USA: Sparkling Lake...
ACACAGATAAATCTCGGTAACCCAATCCTGTTGGGTGTCGTGGTAAGCGTTGGTGTAGGTGTTGGTGTAGATGTACTGGTGACAGTTAATGTTGGGAATGGCGTTTCAGATGATGTGGGAGTTGATGTGGGCACCATGGTTGGTGTTGGGGTAACCAGTGTCTCTGTAGGCGTGGTGGTGGGGTCAGGATTATACAGTGACCGTGCATCAAACAAAGAAACTGGTGAAATTTCGCTCAATATATTGTCATATGAAAATTTATCATTGACAGCAATTCTCTTTCGCCTATTAACATCATCAAAGCTAGGTAACATAAATCTATATTATTTATGATGTTAAACAAAGGGGCCATTGATTATATTCCCCATGGTTATAATATATAGCATATGATTAGCTTAGCTGACACAATATTATTTGGAATCCTAGCATACAGTCTTAATGCCATATGGAGTTATGCTGACATATTCCAATCAGTCAGATTGCAGATATACAAGTTAATACCTAACAGATCATTAAAGATGCCATTTCTTTGTCCTAATTGCAACAGTTTCTGGTGTGGTGTCTTGTTGTCTTGTGTGTATAACCCGCTGGAATTCATTAGCAATTATTACATCATCTCAATGATCCTGTGTGGCACCTGGACACATTTGATTGCTTTCTTCATGAATGCGCTGTATGGCAGATTGACTAACCAGCCTGCACTAAAGAATGATGTCATTGAGCAAGAGCTAAAACCACCTGCGACAGCACCGCACTAACTATAAATATACGTGTGACTAAAGATGCACACATGATATATGAGGCATATGACCTCAATGCCAGTGTTGTGGCATCACCTCAGAGACCTGCAGTTCCACCAGTTCGACCTACAGTGCCAATTGCTGCAGCTGCATCTGCACAACCAATACCCGCACAGAATGCCCAGCAACCAGCCAGCTTGAGCTTGAAATTACCAATTGATACAGAGAGAAAAGCACAGCATGCTGCATATGACATACTTGAGCTCATTTATTCAAATGTACCTAATTTTGAAGTAGCAACAAACATAGTTGCAGAGATGGTTAGAGTACACCGACGTGAAGCAAAGCGTCAACTCAAGTCTAAGACTTAAGTTTTGCTATTCTTGCGGTTGTTTTTTTCTTCTTGAATACCCTTGCGACCATCACGACACACCTTTGTAATCTCCTGTAGGGCTTTTCTCGCACGGGTTCCTGCAGAGGCATTGCCGCTGCTAAACTTGTTGTATTCAGTTGAGAAGGTTTGGACAAATCCATTTAATAGTTCTGTAATATTGCTCATGTAGATAGATATTGGTATTATTATTAAATGCAACTATATAAATAATATTATGAGCACAGAACGAAAAAAGGTTACTGCTGATCATGTGCTCGATCTGTATGCTGCAGCCAAAAAGAACACTGGCAAAAAGAAAGCTGAATTGATGAAGCAGATAATATATCTCTCCCAGCATTTAAACGAATTTATTAAGTTAAAGTAAATCTTGGTAGGTGATTGTTTGCCGTCCATCTTTAATAATTTTTAATAGTGCTGCAAGAACATGTATTTTTTTTGCATTGAATCTGTATGCACCACAAACAGAACAAAGGTTTGCTGACTTTGCGAATATGGAATTACAAGAGTCACACACCTTGTAGCGTTCAGGGTGATCATTTACCTCTTTGATAGTTTTCTTCAAGGGTGTCCCTACAGTAATATTTATGGATAAATCTTTGCATTTGATTAAACTATTACGTAATGCAGAATTTAAATTTTAGACTAAATAATTTTATGAAGAATAATATAGCATTAAGAGCAGCTCTTTATTTTTTTATTGCTGCAATACCTGCCATTATGACAGATCTTGGCCAATACAAATCATTTGCCGAAATATCAGGAATCACACTGACACTAATGTCTTGCAACTTTATTTTACAAGGGTTCATTGCACTCAGAGCGTTTCTGGATCAATCAGTTAGCCGTGCAACAGAATCACGCAAAGACAACAAGAGCATTGAATTATTGAAGGGGTAGATAAATAATCTTATGAAACAATTACTCCCCTTGGCTCTTATTCCGTTCTTCATTGTTGGTTGTGCAACCACTGGTACCAACAGCAAGATTGATGCTGCACAGACTGTTCAGAATGCATTGCCCTACATTGCTCCAGCAGTCACACTCACATGTACAGTTGTGCTTGATCAAGCGCTTTCACCCGGTGATCGTGTTGAAAAGGCAAAGATGATCAATCATGTTGCTGCCATTGTTGAAGGTCTTACTGCTGGTTCTGCACCCACACCTGCACAGCTACAGAAAGCTTTGACAGATTATTTGCCTGTGGAAAAGACACATTGGGTAAATTATGTCACCTCAATAAAAGATCTCTATGCTGCACAGTTTGTCAAGCTTGATGGCAACACCAAACTTGCTGTTGACATTCTTAATGCAATTGCCAAGGGCTGTAAGGACGCAACCTCTAATTACGTTGAATAATGGGCAGCATTTTCACCGCAGTTATCGGAGCCATTAGCGGAATATTTCAGGCTATTAATAATGTGTTTGGAGCAAAGAACACCAAGGAAATGAAAGAGCGTCAGTTGAATCAAAAGGATGTAGATTTTGAATCAACTGTTGAAGGTGCAATAAAGGATAAAGATGTTAAAAAAATTCGCGATATTCTCTCTGAGTAGTTTGTTGCTGTGCAGCTGCACAACTGTCACACCAGATAAGATTGAGGATGAAGTTGCCTCATATGATGCCTCAACACCCAAACAGTATGACATACAGAATTCTGGTTTCATTGGCTTCATGGATGATGGTCGTGGCATACTCACAACATTTGGAGCATTACGGTATAATACTCTTGTCAAAGCATACAGGATAAAATTCAAGTCATACAAGGGTGTGGAGATCAATGAGAATGACGGCATAAGTGAATTCACTGACAAGTCCAACAACAAATTGTTTATCATCGACCAGCAGCATTTAGTATATTACGCTATTCTTAATTCCTGGAGAAAAGAGAGCAAAGAATCAGATAGCTTAATTGACAAGGCTAAGGATATAATCAAATAATATTATGAGAATGGTTGTTCTATTGCTACCACTGCTGGTACTGTGCAGTTGTGCTCCATCAAGTAACAATGAAGATTTACCTCAGACAAAATACCCTGAAACACCCACTATGCAGTCTGCAGAAGATGCAGCTACTGGCAAGCTCTGGTAGACATTGATTTTTATTATCTTACACTATAATGGTGTATGGCAAAGCTTAATGTATCTTGGCGCACAATATCCACGTTGTGCCGCAACATCTGTAATGATATAAGGAACAAATTGCCTGACTATGCAGAGTATAGCTTTGTTGCTTTGAGCAGGGGTGGGCTAGTGCCAGGAACCATAATATGTAACCATCTGGATGTTGATAAGCTTCATGTGTTGGGAATGAAGTCATATGTGGGTGAACGAAAAGGTGAAGTGGATGTGTATCAAGTACCATCATTTGTAGATATGCAGAAGATTATAATTATTGATGATGTGTCAGATTCTGGCGATAGCTTCAATCACACCTTGGAAATGCTTGGCAATCTCAAAACAGTTGTCACAGCAGCACTGTATGTGAAACAAGACACTGCACATATACCGCTATTTTTTGGAATAACAAATATTGAAAAAACACAATGGATAAGCTTCCCTTGGGAGAATATATAATGTTGTGAATAAGATTTTTAAATGCGCACTTGAATTTGTTTTTGATGCAGAAGGTGGATACACAAATGATGCCAATGACCCAGGTGGTGAAACAAATTTTGGCATTGACAAGAGAAGCCATCAAAAAGAAGACATTAAGAACTTAACAAAAGAAAGAGCGACAGAAATCTATTACAACGATTATTGGTTGAAGTCCTGTGCTGAACATCTGCCAAAATTAGTGGCAATTGCATATTTTGATTCAGCAGTTAATACTGGTATCAAGCAAGCTAACAAATTTCTGCAGCGCGCTGTGAGTGTGAATGATGATGGTGTTGTTGGACCTGTTACTCTCAATGCCATAACTCACGCAGAGCCAAAATCTACAGCAAATAGATTAGTTGATTACAGGCAGTCTTTCTATGAAGGGCTCGCTGATTCGAGGCCCAAGCTCAGGGGGTTCTTGCGTGGTTGGACCAACAGAAACACAAATCTCAAAGCTTTTTTGGCAAAAAATGTTGCTTGATTGAGTTGTAATTTCATTTATAATGAATAAATATAAATGAAAGATATTAATATATTCTGACTTTATAGGCTGTAGTCTGTTGCAGTTAACTAGCCTTTTTCTATGAATACAAACAAAAAAATACACAAATTAACTATGGCCATACTGTTGTGCTCTGTCATGAGCATAAGCATCACTACATATGTAGAGAAGAGAGGTCCATGTACTGTGTCAGAGCTTAAGAAAGAGCTTAAGCAGATGAATCTCAAAACTGAAGCAAATGCTGCCAGTAAGCTTGTGGTGAGACAAGATGGAATAAAATTCGGTGAAATGTTTATTCCAAAAAATAATAAAAGTGAGTACAAAGTCATCACTGCCAGGCTAACAGTATATTGGGCACGTGGCACAGGGTCTGATTCAGACAGTAGCAAGCTAAGAAGTTCTACTGGTTATACGCTCAAGCAGGGTGATTCTATTGCTGTAGACCCTCGGGTCATACCTTACAATAAAGAAGTTATCATACCCAATGTTGGGCTGGTTCGTGCTGTTGACACAGGAACTGCAGTTAGAAACAAAGTTGCTTCAGATGGCAAGCTTCCAGTAATCGACATCTTTTTTATGAACAAAAAAGATGCAGAATTGTTTGCAAATACCAATCCAAAGATCGTTAAAGTTGCTGTACTGAATTAAATAATTATGTGCAGAAGTTCTACAAGACTGTAGTTAAGATCATTGAAGCGGTTGGAGCAACTCCTCCCCCGCCGCCACCTGCACTCATACAGCATGCAGATGATACAAAATTAACATTTGATGACATTCTCAATTTAATTAAGAAACATGAAGGTGTCAAGCCACATATATATCGTGATTCCCTAGGCATACCCACAGTTGGCATTGGCTTCAATATGCTTCGGCCAGATGCGCGCGCCATATTTCATAAGCTCAATTTGGACTATAACAGCGTTCTCAATGGAAGTGTTGATCTTACTGAACAGCAAATGCACAGTTTATTCCAAGTATGTCTGCAGATAGCATACACTGATGTTAAACACTATGTCACGTCCTTTGATAAGTTACCGCGTAATATAAAGTTAGGTCTTATTGATCTCTCGTTTAATCTCGGTTATGGTAGACTGAGCAAATTTGTTAAAACAAGAGAACATATTCTCAAGGGAAATTACAAACAAGCTGCAGCTGAATTAGGGAACAGCAAATGGGCCAAACAAGTCGGCAACAGAAGCAAAGATATTATCTCACTCTTTGTAGCTGCTTAATAATATATTTTAAATATTTACGGACAATATTATGCTCTATTTCAGGCAAGTTGACGTCAACTCTGCGTTCTGCATTAGGAAATGTATCTTCAGGTTTGGGAGAAGTGGTAAGAGTATCAATAGGCAACATCTTGCCAAGACCAGGTATTGTGGATAACTCAATATATTCGTTAACTGCCCTATCGAAGTTCATTCTTGAGCTCACTTACTTCTGCTTGCAATGTCTTGATACTCTCAATCAAAAGAGGAATAATTTTTATGTAGTTAACAGCCTTGACGCCATCTGGCCGTGTAATTACTGCATGTGGTATTACTGCTTCAATCTCATTTGCAAGTACACCTATATCCTCACCTTGCAGGTGATTGTATTTGTCTTCATCAGAGTTCCACTCAAAGTTATATCCTGATATTTGTGATATCTTGTTCAAAGGTGACTCTATCTTCTTTATATTCTTTTTTAAAGTGACATCAGAAGTGCTATAGGCCACAATGTCATTGCCAGTGCTCTGTATCACACCGGTGCACGAAATATAGCCGCCAGCAATAATATTACCAGTGTTGTTCATATCACCAGTGTTGCTGAACCCTCCAGTATTAATGATACCGGCTCTGCTTGTTAGTGATTGACAGGCAATTGTTCCACCGTTAGCAAGGGAACCTGTATTAATCATGTTGCCACTGTTTTCAATATCAACTGACCGCATGGTTGTTATATTGCCGATTGAAACGTTTGCTGTTGGTGCTGTTATTGTACCTGCATTGTTTAAATTACCGCTATTGATAATATTTCCAGAGTTTAAAATATTACCTCCGTTGGTTAGATTTCCAAGACATGACACACTGTTGCTTTCAAATGTGCGCGTCTGTACATGAGCTGTCTCTACCTTGATAGTGCTCGTTAAGGTATTTGTGTGTATGTTCTGCGCATTGTCTATGGACGTGGCTTGTAAATCCCCTACATGTATTGCATTGATATCTGCAGTTTCAGCATTCAGTGTGCTTGTTCTTATGCTGTTGTCATTAACAATGATATTGCTCTCAATTGTGCCGCAACGCACACCGCCATTGATATTGATTGATCCAGTTGACTGGTAGTCACCTCCAATGAAAATGTTTCCTGAGTTTACACCAAAATCACCATTGAGTACAACAAAATCACCGTTATCAATTCTTGTGGGTTTAAGAAGATGTATCTCATGTTGATAGATGTCAAAATGTGAGGCGCTCAAGCCCAACAGTGTGAGTTGCGAGCCAGCCAGATTTGTAATTGCCACACCATTCACTGGTCGAAGCCCTGTTGCAAATACCTCCTTGATTAGAGTCTCATAGTTGATCCCTGACAGCGGCTTGTTAAATGTTCTGCCTAAAATTTGGCCTGGTCCGAGCTCAATATCTGTTGGATTTTCCACTCGACCGCTTGGATTGCCCTTGACTGTATTTGCTGGAACTTTATTTAACATTGCATTGATAACACCATCATTTGTGATACTAATGCCTGAGGAGATATATGGCTTTGCCAGCCCACCACCTGGTTCACACATTGCAGAGTTAACTTCAAACACTCCCACTCCACCCAGTCTGATCTGCAGCTCACCTTCTGGATTGTATTCAAGCTGCATGGGATTGACATCAATTACAAATTCATATTTTGCAAAATCTGATTTGACGGGCTCACTGAATGAAAAACTTGAAAGTGTGTAGAGAGATTTGGACGATGTTTCATAAATGATGTCTCCAACCTCGATGCCACTTAATGCAAATAAATTTGCAGCTTCATTGGTTATGCTGTTATTATCAAAAAGAAAAGGTATTGTACCAAGATTGCGCATTCCTGTTGATATACCACCGCTTGTTTTACCATCTCCAATGTAGAGTCTCTTGGTATCAACTGTGAAAGCTGGCTCACCAAGATCAAAAGTTATCCCTGTTGTGTTTGTATATTTACGTTGCCCATCAGTTCCACGCCGCACCAGGATCTTTGTGATATTATCTGTAGCCATATGAATTATTTATATTTAATGTAATTTTTGCATAAATAAATGTAAATATTTGATATGCCAACAATATACTCAGCTGTGCTAACCGGTAAAAATACCATTAAAATTTTTGATGTACAGAAGGGGATATCTACCTATTCGCTGTTTCTTGGCAATGTGGAAGTGCTTAATGGTCCTGTAGTTACAAATAATAAGATGACTTTAGTCATTAAAACTCATCAAGGACGAACATCTGGCAGAGTCTACACCTTGCCAAAAGGAATACTATCCTATTCGTTTGAGGTAAAGTGACATGGCAGCCAAGAAACCAACATCTGCACTCAAGAAAGTACAAGACGAGATATCCCATGTTTACAAGACAATCTATCAAGGCAATGGCAAACCATCCATAATAAACCAAATATCGCACTTAGAGAGCAATCTCAAGAACGTACATAGTTGTCTGGAAAAGCAAATTGAACAGCTTGAAGATGATTTGAAATGCAGGTCAGCTGATCTTACAAATTTTTACAACGAAAAATTAGAATCTTCAGAAAAAAATATCAATACACGAATCGAAGGTTTACATAATGAAGTGTCCTTGAAGTTAACACATATAACAGAAGTAGTTCAAGACAAGTTCACTGTATTAGCTCAACAAATACAAGAGGAATTTCAAAAGAAAAAAATTGATCAAACTGGCGCTTGGACCATTAGAAATACAATTATTGCCTCAACGATAGCTGCTGTAGCTTCACTCGCTACAGTTGCACTGCAAAAGATAATGTTGTTCCAAAAAATAATAGAGTAAAAGAATGTATTGATTATTAGATTCTTACATTATAATAATGTTTATGAATCAGATAGATATAAGCTTGGCGGAAAAAGACATATGTGCAAATGATTTGTCATGCACCCTGCAGGTTGATTATCCTATCTGCTTGCTTGGGGTTGAGCTCAAGAATAATTATGACCTGCAAAGAATTTCAAGCAAACAGTTCGCTACTGTTAAACACAACATTTATAATATCAATAATCATGCAACAAGATATTTCTATGGAATGCGTCTTGAGCCAAATAAGAAAATAACACCAGTAATTGAAAAATTGATGCAGGTGGATGCTTTGCCGGGCAACACCTTGACACTTCCTTTTTATAAAAATTTGCTCAAAGCATATAATCTCAACTGTTCTGACTGTTATGCTTATTTTGACAAAGGGGTGTACCCTGTGAATAGTGAACTCATAAAGGATATTTGTAGTGAGGATATTAACTTAAATCAAATATATCATGATATAATGTTTAGTGGGATTGCACCAATTTATCAGACTGTTAGCTACTTGGTTATTTATATTTTAACTGACACAAAAGTAAATTTTATTAAGAAATAAAGCTATATTTTTTTATTTTTTTTCCCTACAATTCTTATTAAATAATTTTTCACCCAACCCACAATGAGCGGAAAAATTAATGTTATTAAGAGAGACGGTAAAGGAGAGGCATTTGATGTCGAAAAAATTAACCGTGTTTTAAGCTGGGCCACACAAGGCATATCAGGTGTAAGCTTATCTGAAATTGAAATAAATGCAAAGCTTAATATAAAAGAGGATATCACCACAAGAGAAATACATCAGGTAATAATTGAATCATCAGCCAATCTTATTTCAATTGAAAAGCCGAATTATCAATATGTCGCTGGTCGATTGTTAAATTACCAATTAAGAAAAGATGTGTGGGGTGGTAAGCATGCCCCTCGCCTGAGTGATGTTATCTATTCTGGGATTCGTAAGAAAATTTACGATGCAATAATCGTAGAGAAATACACAGAAGATGAACTTAACAAGATAGGTGAATATATAGACCATGATCGCGACTTGAATTTTACTTATGCAGGAATCAAACAACTCTGTGACAAATATCTCATTAAAAATCGAGTAACAGATAAGATATATGAAACACCACAATTTGCTTATATTCTTATTGCTGCTTATGCCTTCATGAATTATTCAGCAGATATAAGACTTGAATATGTACGAAGATTCTACAATGCAATATCTAGGCATAAAATAAATCTCCCAACACCTGTCATGGCAGGAGTACGCACAACATCAAAAAGTTATGCAAGCTGTTGTCTGGTGGGTGTTGATGATACTAAGGAATCCATCACTGCATCAGGTACTGCTATTTCTCTTGCAACAGCTAGCCGGTGTGGCATTGGCATTGATGTCTCCAAGATCAGAGCCATTGGCGCGCCTGTTAATAATGGTGAGGTGATACACACTGGTCTTATACCCTTCCTCAAAATATATGAAGCGAGTGTCAAAGCTTGGCAGCAAAACGGACTAAGAGGTGGGAGCGCAACATGCAATCTGCAGTGGTGGCACTATGAAATCGAGGATGTTGTTGTATTGAAGAATAATGCAGGTACAGATGACAACCGAGTGCGCAAGCTTGATTACACTGTCGGGATGTCCAAAATATTTTATGACCGTGTCATCAAAAACGAAGATGTAACACTCTTTAGCCCGCATGAAGTTCCTCATCTTTACGATGCATGGGGTACTTCAAAATTTGATAAAGTATATGCATCATGTGAAGAAGATAAGAAGATAAAATTAAAGAAGAAGATTTCAGCAAGAAAACTCTTTTCTTTGATAGTCAAGGAGCGGGTTGAAACAGGTCGCATATACATTCTCAATGTTGATAGTGCCAACGAACATGGAGCTTGGTCAGATAAGATAACCATGAGCAATCTTTGCACAGAAGTCATTCACCCGACAATCCCATTACAGGATTTTCACGATGATGAAGCAGAGATAGGCATGTGTATTCTTTCTGCTATTAATATGCTTGAAATAAGAGATTGGAAAGATTTAGAAAAAACATGTGATCTTGCTGTTAGATTCTTAGAAGAAATTATTGATATACAACAATACTTTAATAAAGCTGCTGAGAACTTTGCAAAAAAACGACGCAGTCTAGGCATTGGTATTACAAACCTCGCTGCATTTCTTGCAAAAAATGAAGTGAACTACACTTCAAAAGCAGCCCTATCATTACTGGATGAATGGATGGAACATTTTCAATATTATCTAATTGCTTCCAGTGTGCAAATATCTATTGAAAAAGGTAAATGTGAAAAATTTAATGGCACAAAATATGCTGAAAATATTCTGCCAATTGATACATATAAAAAGAGTGT
>Ga0187844_10003410_pt1 | contig 10627 bp, 7 predicted proteins | sample SpaLakP09_SKY_50_FD_134517 | JGI IMG/M metagenome (GOLD analysis project Ga0187844, IMG submission 134517) | Oligotrophic lake water microbial communities from Sparkling Lake, Wisconsin, USA - SP09_SKY_50 | ecosystem: Environmental > Aquatic > Freshwater > Lake | place: USA: Sparkling Lake...
GGTGACAGGGGGAACTTGCTCTGCCAGTGAGTCATTTATAAATGGGCTGCGAGGAATTGATGTACCAGTTGAGTTGATTGGTAGCACCACTTGCGGTAAACCTTACGGGTTTTATCCTCAAGATAATTGCGGCATCACTTATGCGGCCATGGAAATGGAAGGTTTGAACGCCAAATTGGAAGGTAGATTTTCTGACGGCATTGTGCCTCAGTGCACAGTAGTCGACGATTTAAATTATCCTTTGGGGGACGCATCAGAACGAATGTTGTCGGTTGCCATAAAGAGAATGCAAGGGAAATCATGCAGTCAAGCTGCTGATCTTGTAATAAGTTCGCAAGCCTTATTCGGTATGGCTCTAAAAGATGACAGTGTGTTGCTCAGACCCGATTGGCAAACCAACAAGTTTTTGAATCCGAAGCCTTAATTCGATCTAAATATTCCCTTGTGCTTCCAGCAGCGATGCTTCGTCTACTAGTCCAATAAATCTCAGCTAGCTAGATTTCTCAATGCTCAGTAATTACGTTGCCAATGGTAAAATGAGGTAATGGCTCCGAAAAATACTGCACCTTCAGTGCAACCCGGGGACAATTACCTTTGCCTTGAGGCTAATTGGCTGCTAGCTTCATGCGTTGAATAAGATTTACATTGCCGGGACCGCTGTATTTAAGTGCAGTTGTCAAAATCGCATCGTGATTTGACATCCCTAAAATTTCATTCAAAGTAAGAATTTCAGGCATCTCAATTATGCGTTTTGATCGAGCAATCCCGATCACATTTATGTTTCCATTCCCATGAGACTTAAAAGCAGTACTGAAACCGCCAGGTTTCCCTGAGACCCGATGAATACTGAGCGGAGCAATACTCATTGAGATTTGTGAACCAATTAAAGCTGGAATTAATTGAGATCCACCCTTAAATTTAATCACTTTTTCTACATTTAAACCAAATGTTTTGATCAATGATTGGGATATTTTTTCGGACATATGGTCATCGGCAGGAACGCCAATTTTAACGCGCAGTTGAGGCGACTGACTTAAAAAACTTTCCCATGATGAAGGTGAAAACTTGTTTGTGCAGATTGTTATAGGCGCTTCGTCTAGAACAGCAATAGTTGTTTTATCTTGGTGGTGGCTTTTATCCGAATGCGCGCTGGAAAACGCTGCACCCACATTCCAAAATGAAGAAATAGTAATCTCGTGAATTGGATGGCCATCTAATTTGATTTCTCCAAGCTTAAAGTCGCCCTCATCTAAAAGTCGTATTGTCTTACCCAATAAATGAGTTAGGCGTTCTAGATAGCGCTGAGCAATAACCCTATTGTCAAAACCCAATTCTTCATCTAGCATGACTTTAATAAGTTCTGGACTGTAGCCGAAAGTGATGCTTGGTTCTAGACAAATAATAGAGCCAATCAATATGCCCTTTTTGAGGAGTGATCTTCTTTGCATCTTGTTGCGTTATTTGACGATGTAGAAGTTTTTACTCTTGTAACAAAAACTTAATAAAAAAGTTCTTGCGCATTATTACAATTTTTTTTGGAAATGAACATGTCCAACACAATCAACAAATTTATCTTAACCTGTGCAAGTGTTTTATTTTTATCGGTGTTTGTAACCGTTGCACACGCGCAGCAAGATTTTTCTTCCGCGATAAAAGATATTGAACTTCATGTTTCTGAAGTTAATGCCCTGATACGCGATCTGGCTGTTGTCACCACTCCAGCACAAGCCGTAGAACTTGAAAAAAGTCAGAAAAATAAAATAACATTATTTTTACAACACGTAAAAAAGGTCGATTCACACGGCGCAGAAATTGGTAAAGCAGTTATGGCAAGTGGCAACTTGCATCCAAACATTGCGTTAGCTAGAAAGTACAGAGAAGAAATGAACAACATTGGCTATCCTAAGCTTAATGCGGAAATGCTGCGAGTGGAAAAAATTCATCCACCCTTAAAGCAAATTTTTGATCAGTTAAGAAACATGCACAATTAATAGAAGTTAACTTTTTCTTCAAGTTTTTAAGGTTTATATGCAAAAATTTACTTTTAATTTTGTTAACTCATTGGCCAAAAGTTTTAAATTTAGTACTTTCGCATTTCTTGTTTTGGCATGCATACCAACAGCTTTTTCTCAGCCTGCCGTATCAACAGCGCCAGTTGGGGTTAACGTACAAGCTATTCAGCAAGATATTAATTGGATTTCGATACCCGGTGGGTTGTCCGACATTGGCGTTGGCGCAAACGGTGTGGTTTGGGGTGTTAACTCTGCACAACAAATTTACCGCTGGACAGGAAGCACTTGGACCCAAATGCCTGGCGCTGCCACACGTGTATCAGTCGATCCACAGGGAAATGCGTGGGTAGTGAACGCGGCAGGTGGCATCTACGCTTGGAATGGTTCAGACTGGGCACAGATACCCGGAGGACTGTCTGACATCGGTGTTGGTGCAAACGGAGTGGTGTGGGGCGTCAATTCAGCACAACAAATTTATCGGCGGACTGGCAGTGCTTGGACCCAAATGCCTGGTGCTGCCACACGGGTATCAGTGGATCCTCAGGGAAACGCGTGGGTAGTGAACGCGGGTGGACAAATTTATCAGTGGGTAAATAACAATTGGCTACAAAGACCGGGTGCTGCAAAAGATATTGCTGCTTGCCATGACGGTAACATCTTTGTTGTCGGCACCGATAATGCCCCTTACAAGTGGAACGGTTCTAACTGGGACAAGAAAAGTGGCGCCAACCTGATGAATATTGCATGTGATGCAAAGGGTATGGTGTACGCAACTACCGCATCTCAGGGAATCGTTTTTGGAATGACCCATGCTACTGCAACGGCTACTGCAACGGCTCCCGCCCCGTCCCCGATTTCCTGGGTAGCGACGAGCGGCGGGAATATTCCGGCGACCGCAGTCGCAGCCGGCAGGGAAGCTAACGGCCAAGCGGTGTTTCTTTGCCGCGCCAAATACGGCCCGGTCAACGACGTGCACCCCGGCAAGACGCGCCGCGAATTCAACGGCTGCAACATCGGCTGGGGCGGCAAGGAAGTCGCCGTTGCGCAGTATGAAGTCGCCGTCTCCATACCTGCTGGCGCAACCTGGCAGCCGACCACGGGTGCCAACATCCCCGCCACCGCCATCATTGGTGGACAGGAAGCTGCCGGCGTGCTGGCCATTTGCCGTGCGAACCACCAAGGCGGAGTGCACATAGGCAAGACACGAGCCGCATTTAATGGCTGCAACATCGGCTGGGGCGGCAGGGAAGTCGCGATTCCCCAGTATGAAGTCCTGGTGATGGCATCTCAAGCCGTTGCACCGGCTCCTGCTACTGCAACCGTTGCCACTGCTCCAGTTACAGCTCCACAATCAAATCCAAGCTTGCAGGGAGCGTCACAGGCTGCAAAAAATGCCAGTGATTTAGCTCGTAACGCAGCCGTAAAACTTGCTAATGCTCATATTGCAGCGGCAGCCAAACAAGCGGATATCCAATATTCTGAGAAGCAGATTCAAATTGCCAAATCAGAAGTAGCCAAAGTAAATGGCAGAGCTGCAAAAGTTGGCGCCCAGCAACCGTTGAGGTGGGTTAAGGGTGCAAATACTGGCCTTGCTTTTGCAGGAAATGAAAGTAATGGCAGCCAACTTGCATTGTGCAGAGCTGGCTATAACGGGGGAGTATTTCCAGGAAAAGTTGTCAATAAGGCTTGTAATATTGGTGTCAATGGAGCAGAAATTGCTGTAGCTGACTATGAAAGCGCTGTAGGCACGCTTGGTTGGCAAACGGCAGCAAATGGCCAATCTACACCCAATGCAGTTATTGCTGGTAAAAACATTTCAAAATTCCAGTGGTCATCTTTGCCTGGGGCTGCTGTTGATGTTGGTGCGGGTGGAGATGGTGTAGCCTGGGTGATTAATTCAGCTGAAATGATTTACCGTTGGAACGGTAGTAATTGGTCGCAGATGCCCGGTGCCGCTAAGCGAGTTGCGGTTGATGGCCAAGGCAATGCCTGGGTTGTGAACGCTGGGGGGCAAATTTATCAGTGGGTTAACAATAATTGGGTCCAACGTCCTGGCGCACTTAGTGATATCGGCGCGGGAGCAAATGGAGTGGTTTGGGGTGTAAATTCAGCACAACAAATTTACCGTTGGAATGGTAGTAACTGGACCCAGATGCCTGGTGCAGCGGTTAGAGTTTCTGTTGATCCAGATGGGAATGCTTGGGTTGTTAATTCGGCAGGAAATATTTATCAATGGTTAAATAACAATTGGATTCAGCGCCCAGGATTTGCTAAAGACGTTGCTGCGTGTGGCAACAAAGACATTTATGTCGCAGGTACAGACAACAATCCTTATAAATGGAATGGTTCAAGCTGGGACAAAATGCCCGGCGGAAACCTTTTAAATATCGCATGCGATACGAAGGGTAAATTATTCGCAACATTGACTGGACAGGAAATTGCGGTAGCAGGTTATGGATCGCTAAATCCCAAAAGTGATGAATTGCCAGTTTGTCGTGCTCTGTATAGCGGCGGAGTGCACCCTGGTAAACTTTATGCAGCGAATTGCGTAATTACTTATGCGGGTAAGGAAATTCTGATTCCGAGCTACCAGGTAGCCGTAGATTTAGGTCTGACAGCACCTAAATTAAATCAATACATGAGAAATGCAAGTGTGAACGCAGAAAATAAAGCACTTGCTGTACATAATCGAGTGTTAAACGAAGCGAATGCCGCCAAGAACGCTGCTTTGATTGCTTCCAAAGAATATAAGGATGCAATAGCACGTGCAGCCATTGCACAAACTGCGGCTGGAATGACTCCTGCAACTCAAGTCCCAGCGGGAGAAATTAACTATGTAGCGATGGTCGGTGGATCATCTAACTTAGGACGCGGTGTAACCGCAGCCGGAGGGGCCAGTGTTAATTACGGTGTGAATGGCCAGGTAACCCCGACAGGTGTGTCTGGACAATATACCTTTGTTGCTCAAGCCGGAGGAGCTGTGACCTATGGCGATGCAGACTACAACACAACGATCAGTGGTCTGGCAAAATATGAACAATCCTATTCTGGTTGCGCAGGTGTTGTGGATAACACTGCTTGCCTGATGGCTTCAGCCAACAATACCGCCTCGCTCTCTGGATCTGTTCAGAGTAATGTCGCTTTGGGTGGAGGAACTACACTTACTTCTGGTGCGACTGGTACTTTGTCGACGGGTTATTACGGAAAAGCCGGATTTGAAGCTGGACCCAGAGGTGCAGCTGGTGGCGCAGAGGGCCACATTGGTTACCAAGCAAAAGCCGAAGCTAACTACTCGATTGTCAATGATGGATATGGCGGAGCGGGTGCCAAAGCTGGTGTCTCTGCAGGCGGGCTTGGTGGCGGGGGTTTTGGGTCAGCAACACTCACTGATGGTAACCTCAAAGTTGAGGCTTGTGGAGAAGTTGAATTCTTAGTTGGAGTTGACCTATGTATAAATGGTCAAGTAAATGTTGGAGGCGTTTACGAAGCTGTATCACCTACCGTTATGCAGGGTGCAAACTTCCTTATCGAAGAGGCGCCTGGTGTTTATAGAACATCATCTACTGCAGTCCAAGGGGCTGGTGTAGTTGTTTACAAAACCGGTGATAAAGTCGTTAACATTCTTGCAAACGGGACTGTTGGCACCTCAAATCAAGTGGCTAATTCGTCAGTCGCAGTAGCTAACAATATTGCAACAGGAACAATGAGGGCCGTTTATTCTGTTGGCGGGGTTACAGCAGGAGCTGCCAATAAACTTGTCAAAGATGGTCAAATAGCGGCAGAAGTAGTTGCCTCCGATCTATCACGAGTAGCAGTCATTCAAGATATTGCGAAATCAGGTGCAAACACAGTTGTGGCAGGTATGACTGGTGTTGGTAATACAGTCGTAAGCGGGGTCACAAACTTTGGAAATCAAGTCGCAAACGTAGGGGCAACCTTCGGAAACAACTTTGTAAGCGGCGCTTCGTCAGCTGTCAATACAGTTGCGAGCGGCGCTTCGTCAGCTGTCAATACAGTTGCGAGCGGCGCTTCGTCAGCTGTCAATGCAGTTGCCTCTGTTTTTAGTGGTTGGTAACTTACTAATCTCCTTCACGAAAGGCTCTCGATTCAACTTAGAGCCTTTTTTTTAGATTCCCCATGCCTGTATGATAATTGCTAAGATAACTACCGCACTTGAAAAATGGGGAACGGTATTGCCGCCTGAATCGATCAGAACATCTGCCAGCGAACTAGAAGCTGCAACTGAAGCAACTTTTTCAAATACAGTCAAGATCTCCGCAATCCTTGTTCCTGAATCCACACAAGACGTTGCGAGAATACTCAAAATTGCATCTGAAACAAGATGCAATGTATATCCGTACAGTCGAGGTAAAAATTGGGGGTTGGGGTCGAGGTTACCCGCAGCAGATGATTGCGTGCTAATCGATTTATCAGCAATGAATTTAATTCTTGACTATGACCCAGTCATGGGAACAATCACAGTTCAGCCGGGAGTGTGTTTTTCTCAGGTTGCGGCTTATTTAAGCGATAAGAAATCAAAATTTTACGCTTCAGTTACAGGGGGATCTCCCTACGGTAGTCTGATTGGGAATGCATTAGATCGGGGTGGTGGTGATGGTCCAATGGGAGATCGGGCAGCAAATATGGCTGCTCTTGAAGTTGTTTTAGCGACAGGTGAAATCGTCAGAACAGGATTTGCAAGATTCGGTCAGGCATCAACAGCCAAGCTTGTAAAACAAGGTGTAGGTTATTCGCTTCAAGAACTACTTACTCAATCTAATCTTGGGGTGGTAACAAAGGCAACCTTTTGGTTGCAACGTATTCCAGCAGAACGTGCATATCTATTGAGCAAGTTAAATGGTGTCCGGGAGTTGGCTGTTTTTTTGAATGAGATAAGAGAGCTTTTACAGGAAGACGTTATCTATCCACAATCTGTATATATATGGAACTCATTCAAAACTTTGGCTAGATCTAGGGCAAATCACATAAAAGTGAAAATCCGGCCCGATCATCTAAATAGCCAAAGTGATCGGCACTGGACCTCAACCATCATGATGCATGCAGCAGAATCTCAGATGCTTGATTCAAGTATTCAAGTTGCAACCAAGCGATTAATGAGCACTAGTCAAACTTGGTCAGAATTACGGAAGCATGATGTATCGGCATCGGACTGGGCTCGACTAACACCAGGCAATCCTATAGGTTTGAATGTAATTAGTGCGTATTGGCGTAAGAGAGGCCAAATGCCAGATGTTGAGGATCTTGACCCAGATAGAGATCGATGTGGTCTTTTATGGATCTGCCCATCGCTTCCACTTGAAGGTGATGTGATCAGCACTGTCATGGCAAAAGTTGAAGGCATTATTCTTAATCATGACTTTGAGCCAAATATAGGCTTCAATCCAATATCAGCAAGGGCAATAGAGGCGTACATCGGAATAATGTATGACCTCGATGTTCCTGGTGAGGATGGGAGAGCAATCAAGTGTCATGATGTTGTTGTTGATTGGCTAATTTCTCAAGGTCATTTTCTCTTTAGATTGGGGACCCAGTCTATGGGAAAACTGCCATCAGAGGTTGACGGATCAATTGCTCTATTTCGCCGAATCAAGCAAGCTTTCGATCCGGAACAAATTATTTCGCCTGGAAGATATCTTGCCCATGACCTGCAGTCTTGAGATGTACGATGAATTGATGGAAAAACCGAATTATGAAATTTAATCTATCATTACTATTGGTGGCGACAGTTCCAATTTACGTCTTGGCCCAAGCTAATCCTCCGCAGCAGCCCCAGCAAGTACAACAGCCAAATCAAGCGCAGAAGTCTCCTTGTAAGGCTGGTTCTTTTGGTGCGCTGATAAATCCTTTTAACCTTGCTGATGGCTGGCGATGTTACCCTGCACCGCCAGGCTACTTTGCTCCTGCAGGATCGACAGAACCTATCTTGTGTCCTGTTGGCACGATCAGTTATGGAAATGCTGAATCCTGTAAGCGAATCAATTAGCATTTCGAGACGTCGAAGTTATGCCAAGTGGTAATGACCTGTTCTTGACCTTGTAATCTGTAAAGCGCAGCGATTTTCCACTGGTTAGTGAAATCAACCATGACTCGGAGCGCCTATATTGAGCCCCCAATAAAATGATGTCACTGGTCTTGACCCTGTATTCCAGTACCATCGTTTTGTCTTAATAAATGAAATTAAGTTATTATTTAATTTAGCGAATTATGGGGAATTCGTAATTGGGGCAGCGCCGAGCAGCTGTGTAAAGTCCAAACAATAGTTACTTATAACAAGTGCTAATTGGGATTAAATTCTTTAGAGGTTTATCATGAAGCAGGTTAGCCAATTAGTGCAAATTAAGCAAGGCTGGTCCATTTGTTTTATCGCCGTTTTTTTAATATTTTTTTTTGTAGTATCGAGTGTTCATGCACAAGCGCAACCTCAACCTCAAACTCAACCAAATTCTACGACTCAGCAAAGCGCTAGTGTTCAACAGCAGTTAGACCTAATAAATCAAAAATTAAATTATCTTAACTCTGCAATTCAGGCTATCAGTGCAAGATTGCCTGCTCAGGCACAGGGTCAAGCAGCACAGGGTCAAGCAGCACAAGGTCAAGCAGCACAAGGTCAAGCAGCGCAAGGTCAAGCAGCGCAAGGTCAAAGCAAGGGTGGGCAACAAAAATAGATTTTTTGTCACTCACGCTGTTTAGAGAGAAACGATCGGTAACTTAAACATACCGACGGTACTTAATTACAGTGTCAATACCTAGAATGTGATTTGTAGATTCAAGCAATGCCTTTACAAATTATTTCACTTCGGTAAAATTAATTATTCACCTGCTTTTCCTATTGGAAAATTCTTTGACATGGTGGGAGTCGTTGGTTCGAGTCCAATCGCGCCTACCAACATTCTTCATTTAAATCAAGCACCTAGTGGAAACGCTCGGTGCTCTTTTGTTGTCTGTACGGGAATAGTACGGGAAAGTGCGTTTAAAACTTCTGTGAGGTATCAGTACCAATTTTCAGCTTGAAACTCGTTTAACAACGATCAGGACTTTGCGTCAAATTAGTCGTAACTTGCGCTGCACAAGACATAAGACTTTTTTAGTTTTACTTTCAGCACTGCGTTGCAGCGCGCTAAGGTCATAGATCCAGGGTTGAACCAAGAGACTTTGAAACCCGGAAGCTCAAGCGCGAGCACACCAAGAAGCAATCGAACCCAAACGCGGTTGAGAAGGTTTGCCTTGGTCAGTCGTCCATGAGTGGGTGGTCGGCCCGTTGATGCGCCTCCATGAAAACGACATTTGCCACCTGCTCCAAGGCCAGGGTTTTTGCACTGCACCCCAGTCTGCCGCGACTTAGCTGCGCAACGTGGAAGAGCAGCCAGGGCTGCGCGTGCTTTATCCATATTGTTCATTGCTTTGATCCATTAAGTTTCACATCGTGAACTTATCGCAGGACCACACAAGGTGTGCAACGACCTGAATTCTTGGCAATTAGATAACAGTAACTGTTGATGTTAAGAACTTGCTCAGCCTTCAACTTGAATTACATTATGTACCGTGCCCGAAGTTTTGATTCGCTCATTTCTTTCGTCTAAAACTGCTTTTTAACCTTCAGCTATAGAGTACGTTTTTCAGGGTAAAGGTCAGTATTGTTAGGCCTGTAACCAAGGAGTCCTTGGAGGTGGAGGCATTCTTGGCAGTGCCTTGAAATAAAATGAAATCTTTTCGAATACAAAAAAAGTGGAAAACCGTCCAAGTTCCAAATATTAGTAAGTGATTACCCTCGTTTAATAGTTATTTATATAAAACATGTATGCAAATGTAACTAACTTAGGATATTCTGCGTTGATTGTGATGATGTGAGTCAAAAAGTATTTTTAATTAATTGAACTGGACGAATTATGCGTACCAATATGTTTTCAAAAGCTTTGAAGAGCTTCGCTTTCCTACTTTTATTTGTGGGATTTTCATCATCATTTGCTCAAGTCCCGACTCCGGTTGCCTGGGTAGCGACGAGCGGCGGGAATATTCCGGCGACCGCAGTCGCAGCCGGCAAGGAAGCTAACGGCCAAGCGCTGTTTCTGTGCCGCGCCAAATACGGCCCGGACAACGGCGTGCACCCCGGCAAGACGCGCCGCGAATTCAACGGCTGCAACATCGGCTGGGGCGGCAGGGAAGTCGCCGTTGCGCAGTATGAAGTCGCCGTCTCTCTGCCTGCTGGCGCAACCTGGCAGCCGACCACGGGTGCCAACATCCCCGCCACCGCCATCATTGGCGGACAGGAAGCTGCCGGCGTGCTGGCCATTTGCCGTGCGAACCACCAGGGCGGAGTGCACATGGGCAAGACGCGAGCCGCATTTAATGGCTGCAACATCGGCTGGGGCGGCAGTGAAGTCGCGATACCCCAGTATGAAGTCCTGGTGATGGCATCTCAAGCTGTTGCACCGGCCCCTGCTCCTGCTCCTGCTCCTGCTCCTGCTCCTGCTCCTGCTCCTGCTCCTGCTCCTGCTCCGGGTGTCGCTGCTGGCTGGACCCAGATGCCTGGTGCCGCTGTTGACATTGGTGCTGCTGGAGCAGGTCAAGTTTGGGTGACCAATAAAGGGCAAAAC
>Ga0187844_10003416_pt1 | contig 10618 bp, 7 predicted proteins | sample SpaLakP09_SKY_50_FD_134517 | JGI IMG/M metagenome (GOLD analysis project Ga0187844, IMG submission 134517) | Oligotrophic lake water microbial communities from Sparkling Lake, Wisconsin, USA - SP09_SKY_50 | ecosystem: Environmental > Aquatic > Freshwater > Lake | place: USA: Sparkling Lake...
CAGTTGGGGCTGATGTGTTTCTATGGTTTCAAGTGTGAGTATTTCTAAAACTTCATCGAGGTAAGTGGGGGCAGCCGCAAGCGCATCTGCCAAGGGATCGAAACTGGGTTGACTCGAAGCCAGCGATTCACCGTAGCGCACAAACTCAAACCGCGAATCCACTGCATCGCGCAACACGTCTGCCAAGTCGTTCAAGAAAAGTGTGGCCAAGTGCCGCGCCCTGTCTTGCACACCCAAGGCACCAAACGCCCAAGTCAGGGTGTCGTCTTCGGCGTTATCCAAGGGTGCAAACCGAGGCCCTTCGGGCACCAAGCCGCGAGCTGCAATGCGGTGTGCCAAAGTGGCGTCGCGGCCTTGCAAAAATGCAATCACTGGCTCTATGCAGTTGACGTAACGCTGTGCGTGGTCGAGAAAATAATTCACACTTGCGCTGCGTGCATGCACATCTTGATTCAAGGCAATTTCTTGAACCCGCTGCAAACCCTCTGAGCAGAAAATGCGCAGCACCAAGCGCAAAGCCAAATCGTCTTGCCGTGTGTCCACACCCCGTGAACGCAAAAAACCCGTCAAGTAAGCACTTGACGGGTAGGGGGTGTTGAGTTGCGTCATGGGCGCGATCAGCGCCAGAACGCGAAAGTCATTCACGCGGGAAGGTATCCTTCAACCGACAAATAGCGCTCGCCTGTGTCGTAGTTAAATCCAAGCACTTTGGCGTTGGCGGGCAGGTCTGCCAGCTTTTGCGCAATGGCTGCCAAGGTGGCACCCGAAGAAATACCCACCAACATACCTTCTTCACGGGCTGCACGGCGGCCGTATTCGCGGGCGTCTTCTGCATCGACTTGAATCACGCCTGTGAGCAAATCGGTGTGCAAGTTTTTCGGGATAAAGCCCGCACCAATGCCTTGAATAGGATGGGGCGCGGGCGCGCCACCCGAGATGACGGGCGAGGCCTTGGGCTCTACCGCAAACACCTGCAGCTGGGGCCATTTCGCTTTCAATACTTGGGCACATGCTGTGATGTGGCCGCCGGTTCCCACGCCGGTGATGATGGCTTCCAAGCCCTCGGGGAAGTCGGCCAAAATTTCTTGCGCTGTGGTGCGTACATGAACCTCGATGTTGGCTGGGTTTTCAAACTGCTGAGGCATCCAAGCACCGGGCGTGGCGTTGACCAACTCTTGGGCGCGGGCGATAGCGCCTTTCATGCCTTTTTCGCGTGGGGTTAAATCGAAGCTCGCGCCATAGGCCAGCATCAGGCGGCGTCGCTCTATGGACATGCTGTCAGGCATGACCAACACCAATTTGTAGCCCTTGACCGCCGCCACCATGGCCAAGCCCACGCCTGTGTTGCCTGAGGTGGGTTCAATAATGGTGCCGCCTGGTTTTAAAACACCACTGTTTTCAGCAGCTTCCACCATGCTCAATGCAATACGGTCTTTGATGGAGCCGCCGGGGTTGCTGCGCTCCGACTTGATCCACACCTGCGCTTGGGGACCAAACAAGCGGTTGATTCGTATATGCGGTGTGTGACCGATGGTCTCGAGGATGTTGTGGGCTTTCATTAACTGCTCCTTAAAGCGTGCTTTGATTTTGCAACAGTTTCTTTGCCAAGGCTTCACCTAATTTGATGCCATCCACCGCTGCCGACAAAATGCCGCCGGCATAACCAGCCCCTTCGCCTCCGGGGTAGAGACCGCGTACCGTGGGGCTTTGCAAATCATGATCGCGCTCAATACGTAAAGGCGAGGAGGTACGGGTCTCTACGCCTGTCAACACCGCATCACGCATATCAAAGCCTTTGATCTTTTGACCAAACACCGGCAAAGCTTCGCGCATGGCGTCCACGGCAAAGCCGGGCAAGACATGGCGCAGATCGGTCATCTGAACCCCGGGCTGGTAAGAAGGTTCTACTTTTCCTAATGCCGTGGATGCTTTGTCTGCCAGCAGGTCAGCCACCAGTTGTGCAGGTGCGTGGTAGTTGCTGCCACCAGCCACAAACGCGGCCGATTCAAGTTGGCGTTGCAAGACCATACCGGCCAAGGGATGAAAACCATCAGCGGTGTCCAGTGTGTCTAAACGTACGGCATTGCCCAACTCCTGACCCAAGGCCGCCTCAAAGGAGGCCGCGTCGCTAGGGTAATCATTGGGTTCAATGCCCACCACAATGCCTGCGTTGGCGTTGCGTTCATTGCGTGAATACTGGCTCATGCCATTCGTTACCACCCGCCCCGCTTCACTGGTGGCTGCCACCACGGTGCCGCCCGGGCACATGCAAAAGCTGTAGACCGTTCTTCCATTGTTGGCGTGATGCACCAGCTTGTAGTCGGCAGCACCCAACATAGGGTGGCCTGCATGCTTGCCCCAACGAGCGCGGTCTATCACGCCTTGAGGATGTTCAATTCGCACACCCACAGAAAATGCTTTGGCCTGCATAGCAACCCCATGCCTGTGCAGCATGGTGAAGGTATCGCGGGCGCTGTGTCCCAAAGCAATCACCACATTTTGTGCCGCCAGCTCATAACGCTGGCCTGTGTCTTGTTGGAGGATATGCAGGGATTGAAGTTGGCGTTGCTCATCGTAGGACATATCGACCAAGCGCTGGGCAAACCTCACCTCACCGCCCAGTCGAATGATTTCTGCGCGCAAACCCTCCACCACCTTGACCAATTTGAAAGTGCCAATGTGCGGATGCGCGGCCCATAAAATTTCTTCGGGCGCGCCAAAACGCACAAATTCATTCATCACCTTGCGACCCAAATGTCTGGGGTCTTTTATTTGGCTGTAGAGCTTGCCGTCTGAAAACGTGCCCGCACCACCTTCACCAAACTGCACATTGCTCTCGGGCTTCAAGACAGACTTTCGCCACAAACCCCAAGTGTCTTGGGTGCGTTGCCTCACTGCTTGGCCGCGCTCAATCACGATAGGCTTCAAACCCATTTGCGCCAAAACCAGTGCTGCAAAAATACCGCAAGGGCCAAAGCCCACCACCACTGGTCGCGCTAAGCCGTGATGGGGCCAGTCTGCAGGCGCATGTACGGGGGCGCGCCATTGCATATCAGGGCTGGCTTGAATGTGCGGATGCTGTGCATATTTTTCCAACAACGCAAGCTCTTGGTCTTTGTTGAACAGTTGCACATCCACGATGTAAACCACCAGCAGTTTTTGCCTTGCGTCAAAGCTGCGCTTAAACACTTTCCAATTTTCAATATCTGCGAGTGCAACCCCTAATGTGCTGGCAATCAGGGGGGCAAGTGTTGCGGGATACAGCGGTGGTGACGTGACATCGTCTGCAACATCAAAAGCCGCATCCAAAGGCAGTTTCAGTTCGGACAGTCGAATCATTTGTGCATGGCGTCTATGAGTGGCAACATGTCTTTGGCCATCAGCATGCCTGCATGGTCTGAAATATGGTCGCCATAGCTGTATAAAAATTTGCCTTCTTTGGCAATGCTGCAAATGTCTGCGGGTATGTCGCACAGCAAAGGCAAGGGGTCGTAAACCAGCAAATCCGGGTTGTTGTGTTTCAACTTGGTGATGAACTCTTGGTAAGCGGCTGTTCCCTTGAGGTGTTCGGAGAAGGGCAGTTGGCAAAATGGGTTTTGCTGACGCTGCAAAACAGTGTTGAGCAGATCAAATCGGGTGAGGCCGCCACTGATGCAACTGTTGGGGTCGGGCAGTGTGGGGTTGTCCACCACGAACACCACCTTTTTACCCGAGGCCCGCCAATGTTGAATGGCCTGCGAATAGGCCGCCACATGTTGGTCAATTTCCAAAGAGTTGCTGTGTTGCGCTATCAGCCCAGATTGTGGGTCTAGGCGAAACATGCCGCGCAAAGCATTGGCCAACACAATCACTTTCAAATTGGCGTTTGCGTCCAGTGAGTCCAAAGCTGCACGGTTGCTTGGGTTGCTGTCACCTGCCAGCAGGTTGATGGGGCCCATCATGGCCCAGCTGTGCTCGGGGGGGGAAGACCGCATCAAACTGTATACAAGCGCTTCACCTTTGCTGTCCCCTAAAAGCACATGGGTGGGCGGTTGCACTTTGCCATCTTGAAAACACCACTTCACCAAATGCTGTTTCTCAGCGGGTAGCGTGCAATTGGCTTGCAGGGTTCCGCGTTCTACGCCCACCACCAATGTGGAGGGGTCGGCATTGAGCATGCCATGATGGCGAAACTTCAGGCCATCCCATACATTGATGGCATGCGACATGAATAAGACTGCCAGCATATACAGGCACAACCACCACACCGCACGTGGGTAACGAGTGCCAAAACGAATCGGCTTTTCAACAAATCGGTAGGTGAGGTAGGCCAGCAAAAAGCTCAAAGCCAGCAAGCCCATGCGCACCTCGGCGGAAGGTGTTTGCGACAACAAAATACGGGCAAAAGAAAGCAAAGGCCAATGCCATAAATAAAGCGGGTAGCTGATCAAACCTATGGCCACCATAGGCCTAGAGGCCAGCCACACACTGTTGAAACTGCAGTTCATGCCAGCCAACAAAATGAGTGTTGCGCCCAGGGCAGGAAGCACGGCCCAGTAGCCAGGAAAAGCCATGTCTTTGTCAAAGAAGTACGCTGATAAAAGCACCAGTGCCAAACCCACCCAGCCTGCGGGATAGCGCCAAGCTCTGGCCAAGCGAGGGTTGTTCATCAAGGCAATGGCAAGACAAGCGCCCAGTAATAGCTCCCAGCTGCGACTCAAGGGTGAATAAAAATCTCGCGCCAAATCGCCTTGGAACACCAACCACAGGCTGTAGCCAAAGGAAGACAAGAGCAAAGCCAAAAGCAGGGGCAAAGACCAGCGCGGGATGCGCTTGAACAACAGCAGCAGCAAAGGCCAGACCACATAAAACTGCTCTTCAATGGCCAGCGACCACAGATGAAGCATGGGCTTGGTGTCGGCTGCGTTGTCGAAATAACCAGACTCGCGCAGCAACATGAAGTTGGTTAAAAAGATGGCGCTGCTGCCGGTGTGCTTGGCGAGTTGTTTGTATTCGATGAAGTTCAGGCACACCCAACCGGCAAGCAAGCCAAAGCCCAGCACCAACGCCAAAGCCGGAAAAATACGCCGCACACGTTTTGCATAAAACGCTTTCAGACTAAAGCGTTGCTCGCGAAGATCGCGCAAGATCAGACCAGTGATCAGGTAGCCAGAAATAACAAAAAACACATCAACACCGATAAAGCCACCGCTTAAGTATTCGGGGAAGGCATGAAACAGAACGACCGCCAACACCGCAATGGCGCGCAAGCCATCGACGTCGGGTCTGTAATCAGGGTTGTGCTGCGAAATAACGGGGCCTCATTGCTTGTTCTTGCCCGAATCATAGACCGATAGATAATCACCTTTGTGAAGCACGCTAGGCCGTCGCTGGTGCAAGGACAGAAATGTCGCACTGGAGGAACGTCCGGACTGCACAGGACAGCGCAGGAGGTAACACCTCTCCACCGTGAGGTGAGGATCAGAGCAACAGAGACGAGCCGATTAAGTTCGGGTGAAACGGGCAATCTCTGCGCGCAGCAATACCAAGTAGGCCAACATTGAGGCGGTTCGCTGAGTTGGCGGGTAGGTAGCACCGAGCCGAGTGGGTGACCCTCGGCCCAGAGGAATGACGGTCACATATTGGGAAACCAATATGCACAGAATCCGGCGTATCGGCGAGCTTCACATTTTTTAACTGAACTTAAATGCCAACTTATCTTTCTCACATTCAGTACCGCTTACCAAGTTTTGCCGTATTTTCAGTCTGTTTCTTAGCTTTTTCTGTGAGCCTAGGTGTGGCCATGGTGTCTATTGCCAAGTTGCTGCTCTTAATTGCGGTTGTGGGTCAATTCATTCAAGACGTCAGAAACCAAAGTTTCCCCTCGCTCAAGTCTTGGCCTCAAGTCACTTGGTGGATGGTGGCTGCCATGGCTTGGATGAGTTTGAGTGGTTTGTGGACCGAGGCCAGTACGCCTGAAGCTTTGACTGGGTGGGGTCGGCACAGCCGGATACTTTGGTTTTTAGCGGTGTTTTATCTATTGAGAACCCAAGCATATGCTTTACTGACTTTGAAATGGTTTGTCGCAGGCATGGTCATCATGATGTTGTCGTCTTGGGCGCTGGTGATAGGTTTGCCCGTGCCTTGGGCCACAGCGCAGGACTTGCCATCAATGGGTATCGTGCATGGCAGCACTTTAGAACAACCTGTGTTGCTGACTTTGTTGGCGGTGGTTTTATGGTTTATGCGAGACCACTGGCCCCAAGGTTATTGGCGCTACCTGCCCATAGGTATTTTGCTGTTGACTGTAGTGAATGTGTTTTTTGTCATGACGGGTCGCAGCGGTTTTTTGGTGATGCTGTTGTTCATCACCATGGCTGCGTGGTGGCAATTGCCTAGGAAATGGCGTTGGTTGGTGCTTGGATTGCCCTTTGCCTTGACCGCACTAATGATGCAGATATCGCCTCGGTTTGAGGTCAAGACCACTCAAGTGATAAGCGATGTTTCTACCTATCGCCAAGGAAGTATTCAGGCTTCCCAAGCTCAGCGCTTAGATTATTGGCATCGATCTTTGCTAGCCATGAAAGAAAGCCCTTTGCTGGGACACGGCGTGGGGAGTTGGCGTATGAACTATCACCGACTCGGTGGCATGCAAGCGCAAGCGCCCTCCAACCCGCATCAGCAGTATTTGCTTTGGGCCGTGGAGTCTGGAGCGGTGGGTTTGTTTTTATTCTTAGGCATATTGGTGTTTCAACTCAAGGGTGCTTATGCTCTGCCGCTTAACGCCAAACAAACTTTGCTCACCATCACCGCGATTGCAGTCGTCATGGGTTTGATGAACTGCCCCTATTTTGGGGCTGGCATGGGCGAATGCTTGGTGTATTTGGCGGCCTGTTTGTTGACACTGCAAGAAACTCAGAAAACGGGGCCCCAGCAAGCATGAACCCCCCATATCGTCGCAAACAAAATGCATGGCTTCGACGGTTGAAAAACCTCAAGTACAGCTTGTTTAAAAAGCTCACTCGGCAAGCCATGCCCGTGTTTGTCAGGGGTGGAGATTTAATCAGTATTCAACCGATGGCTTGGGGCGAATACGAGCCCGAAGTTGTTGAATTGATCAAACACTGGACTGATTCAGGGTTCAATGATTTCTTCCTAGACATAGGCGCCAATATTGGTTTGATATCGTGTCAAGTGGGCTGCTGGTTTAAACAGGTTCATTTGTTCGAGCCCAATCCCGATTGCTTGAGTTTGCTGGGTATCAATGTCCGATCGATGCTGCGTCACCAGCCGTTTGAAATTCACCCGTATGCGCTGGGGGCACAAAAAGAGCAGCTGACCTTGATGGTGCCTTTTGGCAATTGGGGCGGAGCCTTTATAGCATCTTCTGACAATGAATATTCCCCCGAGGTGTTGGCTCACAAAGACGGGTTTGTGAGCTTTGACCCTGCCCAATACCAGGCCCACAAAGTGCAAGTTGAGTCAGCTTCACAAGTACTGTCAAATTTATTTGCCTCACTTAAGGCTCAGAGTTTAAAAAAAGGTGTGATCAAAATTGACGTTGAGGGTTTTGAGTCATTGGTACTCAAAGCCATTGCGTCGACCATGCCGGATGATGTTGAGTTGATGGTGATTTTTGAAAACTGGAATGCCGGCGCACCCATACCTGAATTGGCGTTGAGCTCTCAATTAAGCGCAGACTTTCTTTACCTTGCCAATGATTTGCGTCCCTACCCTTTTTTGCCGCGCGCCATCAACTCCATTTTTAATTTCATTCGTGGTGGACACCATGTGTTTCTTTCTCCAGTCGCGCAAACTTTGCCTGCTGGAACTTGTGTATTGATGATCAGCCCAGTCAAACTTTAACGCTATAGGCCTTGTAAGTGCTCCACATGCGCTTTTAACGACCGCATCGCCACCGGCCAAAGCGATTGCGGGACATCGTCGTAGGCCAAGGGCAACCAGTCTTGCACAGTGCCTTGGGGCAGGGCTTGCATAGCGCGGCGCACTTTCTCTTCGCGTTTTAACCGGTGGGCTTTCAAGCGCTGTATGCAGTCGACTGCGCTGTAAGGTTCGCCCCAAAGATTGCCCAACACATAGCCGTGGGCCGGCAAGATGAATTGCACTTGCCACTGCTCACACACTGCCAACAGTTTGTCTAAAGAAGCAAGATAGTCGCCCATATGCCCATCGGGTGGGTCAACCACCGTGGTGCTGCCGTTGAGCACATGGTCGCCGCTGATGAGCAAGCCGTCTTCTGTCAGTACCAAACACAAGTGGTTGGCAGCATGACCCGGCGTATGCACAACCAGCAAGGTGTGGGTTTCACCTTGACTGTTTAAAACAATGGTTTCGCCGTTCTGCAATATTTTGTCGGGCACAAACTCACTGTGCGCGCGCGCAGTGGAAGCCGCAGGCATGCCCATCACTTGTACTTGCACACCGTGTTGTGCGCATAAATCTTTCAGCAGCCAAGCAGCTGGCGAATGGTCTGGGTGCGAGTGGGTGCAAACGATGGCGCGAATATCCCCTTGGCAAGACTGCCACAGGCGCTCTACATGCTGGGCGTCAGGCGGTCCAGGGTCTATCACCACATAGCCGCTGTGGACGTCGCCAATCAAATAGCTGTTGGTGCCCGGCCCCGTCATCATGCTGGGGTTGGGTGCAGTCAAGCGCCGAACATGGGCTAGCAAGGGCACAGCTGTGTGCGATTGCCAATCCAGGTGATGAACGATATGCCCATCAGGACAGGTCAATGCCAACTCGCCAAAAGGCGGTTCGTGCTCCATATAGCGCGCGTCCCGTCCATCAAGCAAGCCCGCACGTGGACAGCTGTGAAACCAGGCTTGTTCATTGGCGCACGCCGACAAAACGCTGTCTACAGTGGTGTAGTCTTGCAGTTTTTCAAGTGTGCGAATGGTGGGAAAGATGATGAAGAAGTCGCCTGCTGCATAGCGCGACAGCGCTTGGGCTGGGCTTACCCACACAGGTTCAAATTGTTCCTGTTCATCTGCTATTGGCACTTGACCCTCAGGCATGCGTGCCACCAAAAAAGGCACATCAAAACGCTTGGGCAAATCGCGGTCTGTGACCCAATGCGCCAATACATAAACCTCATCGGCTGACAATTTCAAACCATGAGCCAGACACAGTTGAGAAAAATCATCTTGACGCGACATGGCCGCGTGGGTTTGCGCTGAAACCGGTTTGCCATCGGCATGTCTGGCCAAAAGCACGCCCAGTTCTTCAAAACTCTCTCTTATGGCTGCTATGGCTTGTGTCAAACGCAGATCATCTTGGGTATCGCGGCGGTGTGCCAAAGAGTGCGCTTGGGCATCTGCCGCTTCTATGCCGCCGCCCGGAAACACATAGGCGCCAGGCGCAAAGCTGGCTTTGAGCGAGTGGCGTGTCATCAGCACTTGCAAGCCATCTTCAGCGTCGCGCAGCAACAAAACCGTGGCGGCAGGCAAGGGGGTGGCGGGAATTCGGGGCGGGTGAAGTTGTAAATGGGCGCGGACCATGTGCGCATTATGACAAGGCGATAATCAAGACATGCGCATACGATTTACCAAAATGCAGGGGGCGGGCAACGACTTTGTGGTGCTTGACGAGACACAAGGTTTGCTTGGCCTCTCGCCTGCCCAATACCGCTTTATGGCGGACCGGCATTTCGGTGTAGGCGCAGACCAAATTCTCTCGGTCCGGTCTTCTTCAAATGCTGAAGTTGATTTTGCCTATGTCATCCACAACAGCGATGGCGGCGAGGTGGAAAACTGCGGCAATGGTGCGCGTTGCTTTGTGCGCTTTGTCCGTGAACAAGGGCTGACGGATAAAACCACCGTCAAAGTACAAGTGCATGGCGGCGTTATCGCTTTAAGTGAGTTGCCAGATGGCTCAGTTCTGGTTGACATGGGGCCGCCCATCTTTGCTTTGCCGCAAGTGCCTTTTGACTCCTCCAAGGCCCAAGCCATAGGCGGACCTTCGGATTTGCTTTGGCAACTTGTCTTGCGCGAACAAGAAAGTGTGGATGTGGCGGTGCTTTCCATGGGCAACCCGCATGCAGTGATGCGGGTAGAGGATGTAGACAAAGCGCCCGTAGCACTTTGGGGGCCTTTGATTGAAAACCATGCGGCATTTCCCAAGCGCGTCAATGCAGGTTTTTTGCAAGTGCTGTCGCGTACTGCGGTGAAGCTTAGGGTGTATGAGCGCGGTGCGGGTGAGACCTTGGCCTGTGGCACGGGGGCTTGTGCCGCTGTGGTGGCGGGTATTCAACAAGGCTGGTTAGAACATCAAGTACAAGTGCATACCCATGGCGGCATGCTCACAATCGAATGGCAAGGCGCGGGCGCATCCGTGATGATGAGCGGTCCTGCGACAACCGTATTTACTGGCGAGATGGAGATTCCCGAATGAGCAACTCAATTACCCCAATCACAGAAGACGATATCGCCAATTTTTTGGTGAACACGCCAGACTTTTTTGAGCGGCATGCCCAGCTTTTATCGAATGTGCGATTTGTCAGTCCGCACGGGCAGCGTGCGGTCAGTTTGCAAGAGCGCCAAGCCGATATGTTGCGCGAAAAAATCCGCGCTCTCGAGCAACGCATGATGGAGATGATTCGCAACGGCAGCGACAACGC
>Ga0187844_10003418_pt1 | contig 10614 bp, 10 predicted proteins | sample SpaLakP09_SKY_50_FD_134517 | JGI IMG/M metagenome (GOLD analysis project Ga0187844, IMG submission 134517) | Oligotrophic lake water microbial communities from Sparkling Lake, Wisconsin, USA - SP09_SKY_50 | ecosystem: Environmental > Aquatic > Freshwater > Lake | place: USA: Sparkling Lake...
ATTAAGTCTCCTGGCAACACATCACCATCATTTTTAATCCAATGTAATACACAAGCATGAGCACCTGATGCAACAATGCTTGGGTAGCCATTGTCATTGCCTTCAAGCCGTGCTCTGCCATAAAAGGCAGCCTCTATTACTCGCTCACCCCTTGCCACAGATGTTGCTGCTGGAAAAACACGTACCATATCGGCAAAACCACGAACTGATGCGTCAATCGCCTTTTGCATCTCATCAATTTCATACTTATCTTTTACTGCCCGCATAACTGAGATGTAGTTTTGAAACTCCTTCTCACTATCCGTATTTTCTACAACTAACTTATCAATCGCAGAATCTTCACCCCGAACAAGCAACGTATCTTTCTTATCCTTTAAAAACTCTTCAATTGATTCAATCTGTCTTACTTTAACTCCATACTTTGTTTCAGTCTCTTCCAAAGTCATTCTTCTGCCCACCCAAAACTCACCAAATCTTGTGTCTTTATAAAACTCACTATCGTTTCGTGGAGACCTTGGGTGAATAAACAACAAAGCCTCATGGCCTGAGCCATTTGGCTCCATTACAAATAAGGAATCAGGAACACAATCTGATGCAACAATTCCAGTAAACCAACTAAAGGCTGAGTGAGCTCTAAATTGGTAATCAGAGTCATTGCTCCTTACCTTTAAAGAACCAGATGGAAAAATTAATCTCTTGCCAACGTATTGTTTAGACAACTTCTCTCTGCGTAGTTTTGTATATGGAATTGATGGATGAGCTGTGATGCCAGTAAGTGGTGAAGCGGTCCAGCCTTCTTTCATAAAATCTGTCATTGCATCAGCAACTGGAATATCGTGGGTTCTCATTTCAACACTTTTTTCATTGTTGGTTAAACTAGAATTCATAATTTAATCATCAATAGCTTACCGATGTGAACCAGTCATACTGTAATCCAAACCAATTGCCCCGTGAATAACCAAGTTCGTGATTTTTAAATCCGTATACGTTTAGCAAGTTGGTATAATCATCTGAACTTGAGAAGGCAGCCAGTACTGCTCCAGTTCGTTGATTAAAATAGTCTTTAATTTTTCTATACTGTACCAATCCGTCTTCATCGATCCGTTCTAATCGAGAATCGCCATAGATAAAGTTTGTAATTTCAGGTATACAAGCTATTAATGTTCCACCAGGTTTTAGAACTCTTCTGATTTCAGCAAGATTGTCCTGAATTTTTCCCTGTTCACTATCCAGATAATACAAAGCATGCCAAGACACTATCAGGTCAAAAAAACTATCCGCATATGGAAGTTTTGAATTATGCCCAACCTTGAACTCAATCCCACCGTGTTGAGACAGAAGATGGTTCACAATCTTTTCATCAACTTCAGTTGCGTGAGTTTCAAACCCTGCATCACGAAGCAAAACTGAATTTCTACCGTCACCACATCCAATGTCTAGAGCACTACCTGTGGCCGTGATAGGCTTTAAATTAGGGTAGGAACCCTTAATAATGCGTACTAAATCTTCAGCCGGAAACATCGTAGTTTTTGTAGATGTAAGAGATGGCACATATCTAGAAAAGTTGGACATAAGTGTTACAGAGTACAGTTAGAGAGGGTAGTTATGAAGCCAAAACTCTTAGAATGCACACTTAGGGATGGTTCATATGCGGTTGATTTCCAGTTCACCTCTAAATTTACAGGAGTGCTATGTAGGGAGTTGGACAACCTAGGCTTTGATTACATCGAGGTAGGTCACGGAATAGGTATAGGAGCTGAAAAAAAATATAGAGCTGCAGCGGCAACAGATATGGAGTACGCAATTGCTGCCGAAGGTTCATCTAAAAATTCAAAATGGGGAATGTTTGCCCAACCCCACATTTCAACACTCAAAGAACTTAAAGTGCTTAGAGAATTGGGAATGAAATTCGTTCGCATCGGCGTCGATTTATCTGAACTTCAAATAGGGCTTGACTTGGCTCAAGGTGCATCAGAACTAGGTTTGGAAGTTTTTATCAATTTAATGAAATCATATAGGATTTCCAACAAGGAAATGGCAGATGCTTGCAGATTAATTAGTAAAAAGCAATGGATAAAAGGATTCTACCTTGTAGATTCAGCAGGAGGAATGCTAACTTCACAAGTAGATTCTCTTTCAAAATCAATACAAGCCAATTCTAGGGAAAACTTGGAACTAGGATTTCATGGACACGATAATTTAGGAATGGCGATAGCACATAGCTTATTAGTTGTGCAAAATGGCTTTTCACTTATTGATTGTACTTTACAAGGTTTAGGTAGAAGTTCTGGTAATACATCAACCGAACGTCTTATTGCATTACTAAATCGCGAAGAGATATCTAACAAGATTGATCCTATTCTAACAATGAAGCTTAGCGATAAATACATACGTCCGATCATTCCTAGAGCTGGACATTCAGGTTTAGATACGATGGCCGGTTATGCACTTTTTCATACCGCTTACATGGATCAACTCCTAGAAATCGCACGGGCTAATCGTGTTGACCCCTACGCCCTAATGCAAGAAATAGGTATGTCTTCTCCAGCAGAATTAGATATTGAAAGAATAATTAAGAAACTTCAAAACGAAAATAGTTTATTGGAAGAAGCGCTTCCATCTGATAGGTATGTTGGAAATGAACAAACTTAATAGTAGTGTCCAATTACCACTTTTACAAGACTTAGAAGTAATTGATGCTGGCACCCGACAAATTGTAGAATTTAAAAGTTATTCAATAAATCCGCAGAATTGGTTGTTATATGACGGAATAAATAAAACAAACATCTTTTCTTATTTGGAACTTTGTAACAATGAAGGTAGTAATATTTTTTTCTCAAATTTACAGAATAAGAAGGATCAAGAGAAAGTTCTCCTAAATCTTAATAAATTTTTTCCTCAAAGTAAAAAGTTACTTGCATTTTGTACGAGCGGTTCAACCGGTAGATTCAAGATTATTATTCACTCTTTAGAATCTTTAATAAGTTCAGCGCGAGATTTAATTCAACATTATCCAGCCATTGTTGGCGGAGTAACATACTCTGGTTTTCCTTTAAACTACATGGCAGGGGTCCTGAACAACACAATAGTACCTATGGTTGCAAGTTCTCCCATTATCCTAGATGAAGACTTTAGTTTTTCGACTGCTTACAGGCTAAAGGGCTTGTTTACAAGATATAGCGTGGCTTGGTCCTGGTTAAGTCCCGGAGTTATTAATTCATTCCTAAGCTCTGGCCAAGAAATGGATGCTTCAATTAATCTAAAACTAATTCTTAATGCAACCGGGCCATTACTTTCTAATAAAAGAACTCTGGCTTGCAATCGATTTAACACACCCGTACTTAACACTTATGGACTTTCAGAACTTTTATTCGTTTCAGGAGAAAATGAGGTACAAAGTGAGGTAACTATAGGGAAACCACTAGTTATGAAAAGTGTTGATGTATACGAAGGCCGGATAGCAATTAAAAGCAATACTGAATGTGAATATATTTTTCAAACAGGAGAGGATTATGAATTCACTCCAATAGCTGTAGAAAGAACTCCTCAGGGTCAATTTCTCACTCAAGACCTGGGAAAAATTTGGAAAGATAGCTTTGTATTAAGTAGCAGAGCGGATGATATAGTAATTCGAAGCGGCGCAAACGTTTCCCTTTCGTTGCTGGAGCAAACAGCAGAGTCTCACCCCAATGTTATTCACGCTTGTGCGCGTTTGAATTTCAGTGCTAAGTTTGAATTTCTTGAAGTAATAGTAGAAATAATCGATGGTGTTGAATTTAAAGAATCAGAAATGAGAAGTTATATGGTTAGTTTGTTACCACAATCCCATTTACCTTCAAAAATCATAAGTGAAAAACTTCCAAAATTGCCATCTGGTAAAGTTGATAAGATATCAATCAGAAACAAAACAAAGTCAAAATGAAAATTTTAGCCTTTTCGCACTTTACTTTTTGTCTTCCAGAGAGTGCTAAGTCATTTGGGAAAGATATATTTGGAAATGGAACCGAACTAGTCGTACAAAACCACGCAAATAAGAAAATATTTATGGAGGCAGAGCAACCTACACATTATCTGTATTGGAATGAAATTGGAATAGAAATAACGTCATATCTCAATACAAGATTTAAATCCCCCGATAGCCTGAAATTAGCACATGAGTTTCTAACAAATTATGCCAAGGCTCCATACCAAATAAACTTGTGCTATTCCCCTGAGCTTATATTTTTCTTAAGTAAGTTTGGAAGGTTAGAAAGAGTAGATAATAATGAGTTTCTTCTCAGAGGTGTTGGATTATTTAAGGACTTTAAGATTCTTAACGACTGTACGGGTCCTTTTTCTAAGCCGAACCAACATTTAGATGAGGCAGGATTATCTGCGATAGCTGTTTATGTAGATTCGGTCTCAGAAAGTATACAATTTGGTAGTGATCCGGGAGAGATTAAATCAGAACCTTATGAAGTATGTCTTGGAAACAAAAAATTCAAAGTACAATTTGTGCAAATTGGTGGGATAAATATTGAGCTCCTATCCCGAAGTTAAGTATTTTGATTTTTCACATCCCATACGTAGTGGAATGACCACCTTTCCTCGAAGTTGGCACAGAGAAACTATTATTGAAACCATGGGAACAATTAGTTCATTTGGTCGACGTACTTCATATATTTCGATAGGTACTCATTCGGGAACGCATATCGATGCACCCTCTCATTTTATTGTCAAAGGAATTTCAGTTGATAAAATCGATTTGTCTCGTTTTTTTGGTAGTGCACAAGTTTTTGATTTAACTAACGTGTCTACTTCCTGGGAAATAAGTAGAGATGAGTTAAAAACATTGCTAAAGGGGTATATACCAGGCAATTCTATTTTCTTAAATTTTGGTTGGGGTTCTAATTTTTACAATCCAAAAAAATATTATGACAACCAACCTTGGATTGCAGAAGCAGCAGCAGACTATCTAGTTACTCTTAGCCCACCAGTGCTTGCTTATGATTTGGCAATGTTAGATAACCCATTAAATGGATATGGGTGTACTTTAGATAGTCCAATACATAAGATTTTACTGGGTAATGATATTCCATTGATTGAAAATTCAGTTTTTCCACAACACTTACCACAACACTTATATTATTCTGTATTTCCTCTAAGACTTGAAGGACTGGATGGGTCACCAGTGAGGTTTATAGGTTGGGAAAAATGAAGGTTGCCGTCGAAAAATTGATTAAAACTTGGGTTAAAAAAAATTTGAATATAGATATAGAAGGAGATTTATTTAGCGATGGCAAATTAGATAGTTTAATGTTTGCAGAGCTTATAGCCTTTCTAGACACTGAACTAAACCATGAAATCAATTTTTCAGACTTATCCAGCTGGGAATCTATAAAAGATTTAGAAGGATTATCAAATTTTATCGCGAACCAAATTTCTATAACATAATGGCTAGTTGGTCAATTGAAGATCTCCAAAAATCCCTTATTTTATCGGGAGTTCAAAGTAGTAGCGATATTTTTATTCACGCAAATCTTGGTCTATTAGGCAAAAGCATTTTTCCTTCAAGTGAAATTCCATCGGCAGTGCTAAAAACAATTGAAGATACTGTAGGTGAAAGTGGGTCAATTTTCCTTCCTGCATTCACTTACTCAGCTGGGAAAGGTGAAGTTTATAAACCCTACACAACTCAAGGCTTACAGGAAATGGGAAGCTTGAGCTTGGAAGCTTTTGCGCGTTCCTACATGCGTTCTATGGATCCAATGTTTAGTGTTCTATGTTACGGAAATAAGTCTTTAGCTTTGTTAGGAGACTTAGGAAATAGCTCATTTGGCCCAAAAAGTTTTTTCGAAAGAGCCATAAATTATAACTTGCGCATGCTACTTTTCTGCGTAGGTTCTGGTACTACTTTGTTGCATGAAATTGAAAGGCAAGTAGGTGTGAATTATAGAAAAGAAAAACTCTTTAGTTATAAAATTCAAAGGACCGCTGACGAACCCATTTTTAGAAATACTTGGACAAGCTATGTGCGCGATCTTGAAGACTCGGGCTCAGCAGCTGATTTTCGACTCTTGTCGAGAGAATTTTTAAATCACCCAAATGTATTAACGGTTCCCCTTGGTAAAGGCTCTATTGTGAGTTACGAATTAGACACGCTTAAAAAATTTGTTCAGGACAAACTGATTAAAAATCCTTGGTACTTAACAAAAAATGGTCATCAATATTTAGATATTGGTCATGCATGATTGTCGGAGTAGGTGTCGATATTGAGGAAATTCCAAGAATTAAAAAAGCCTACAAGCAAATTAATTTTTTGCGCCAACTTAATCTGACTGGCAAGTATTCAAATGCATCAACTTCAAGCTTTCCAAGCGATTACTGCATCATAGAGGCACTTTTTAAGGCTTTAGGTTGCCCAATTGGTTTTTCAACTAAAAATATTTCAATCATTCGGGTTGATGGACAACCTCATGTTGAAATCCTAGATTTCTCGCTAAATGGTTTATATAATTTCAAAATACATGTATCTGTTTCTTATGCCAAGAATTTAGTTGCTTGTGTGGTAATTGTGGAGAGTTAAAATACTAAAATTTGAATTAAGATGAGCATGAAAATATAAAGAATTTTACAAAATCTACTCAGTAAAAAAAGTTATGCATATCCAACTATTTAAATCTCGATTATTTCATGGTGTAGTAATACTTCAAGTATTTCATTAATTTGTTTCATATCTATTCCACATTTGGTTGATATATCTTCTAGAGTATGGGTACCATCTAAATAAGATAAGGTATCTATCATTCTTTTAGTTTGAGCAGTATATGATTGCGCCGTTGAGGTGTTTGAATACAAATTACGCTTACCCATTTGAGGCTCACATAGAATTTTTGATTTGGGAACACGATTCGATTCTATTTTTTTAACTAAATGTGACAAAAACTCGAGCGATTCTTCAAGTGAATCTTCAGAGATTATGTCTAAGTTATCAAGGCTTGTGTGGTACTCCGGATAAGTACCGTATCTACTTCTTGTGACGCTACAAACTGGCAAATCAATACCGGGCGAACAATACTGCCTTTCGTCTGAACCTCTATCTAGCCAAGAATAAGTTACATAGTCTGGAACGATACTGCTAAGAACTTCCTTGGTTATTCGATCAGCATAATTATTTCCAAGACGGCTAGGTATATATGAAAAAGCTCCTTTATCCCCAATGCATGTCAAAACCCATCCAGCGATTGTTTTCACCTTCATCTTTTCATAGTTTTCAGACAAATAAGCAATGGATCCAATCGTTTCTGGTAAGAATAAGAATCGGTAAGTGTAGTGATGATAAATTTTTGATAGTTGCCTAATTAAAGCTATCGACAATACTGGCCCACTAAGTTCATTATTAGCCATTGACGGGTGGCAAATATAAGTAGAAAAAAGTATTTCTTGACTAGATTTTCCCTTCAGTATAACTTCTCCAAAATTTACTACCCCACCCTCACCCGGCCCCTTAAGTGAGGAATCTATAAAAACTCGGAAAGGGCCTTCTCCCAATTTTTCAAATGCTTGTTTTGTCATACAAAATCCCCAATTACTCTCATAATATGAGGTAACGTAAGGTATTGCATTTGGCATTTCATCAACGTAATGAAGATGTTTTAGTAATTCATCCTTTGACACTATTTTATCTATAGGAACGCTGTACCCAACTAGATGCAGATTACAATCAGAGAATTCGGCTACTCGTGAACCATCTATACGCTCAATAAAAGCATTTTTAACGTTCCATTCATGAGGTACAACCCAGTCAAATGCAGAGTAGCCAGACTTGAACTCACCGATTTTCATTTCTGGCACTAAAGTTTGTAGATACCTCAGTGTTTCGCGATTTCCTTCTCCGGAGAGACTTCTATTTAGTGGGAAAAGGATTTTCATCCATGAAAACATTTCAGGACCATGAACCACCAAAAAAGCATACTATGAAATAATGAATTACTGAAATGTTAAATTGGTTCATTCAATATATAGCAATATCGAGATAATCATTTATAAAATAATTGAATCAGTTAAGATTTGTATTTTTTCTACAAGTAAAACAAGAATAATGATCAATGGAAGCGCAAATTGTACTTATTAGGCTTAAGAAGTTACCATATTGTTACTGGAGACGTCGCATAGCCCGGTCTAGTGCGCCTCACTGCTAATGAGGTTAACCCCTAAAGGGTTTCGGAGGTTCAAATCCTCTCGTCTCCGCGGAGGCAACGCAAAATGCTCATACAGATCCCTTGTACTATGTACTTACCTAAAGAAACTCTTTGTTGCAGAGACAATTTTTCTTAAATCTTTCTTAGTGATCTTTGGGTGTATTGGAAACGAAATGACTTCACTGTAAAATTTCTCCGCTTCGGGACATAGTCCTTTCTGGTATCCATTTTCCAAAAATATAGGATGGAAGTATGCAGGTACGTAATTAACTTGCACGAAAATATTTAAATTCCATAAGTATTCAAAAAATTCATTTCTGCGGCCATTTTTAATTCGAATTGGGTATAAATGCCACATAGGATCTACAAAATCTTCCTTGCTTGGAAGCTGCAAATCATCGATGCCAGTTAAATTCAAATTATAGTAATCGAATATATTTCTACGAATGTCCTTAAACTTTTGAATTCTTTTAATTTGTGATACTCCTAAAGCGCATAAGATATCAGGAAGCCTGTAATTTAAACCTATTTTATGTACCTCTTGATGCCAACGGCCATCTGGCTCGTACAAAAAATATTTTGGGTCTCGGACTAAACCTTGTCTGCCAAATTTTTTAGCTGCATCTAGCAGTACCTTGTCCTTTGATGCAACAGCACCGCCTTCTCCAGTAGTAAAATTTTTAGTTGGAAAGAAAGAGAAAGTAGTTAAATCAGCCAATGTACCTACCGGGCGATTTTTGTAAGTCGAACCTATGCTATGTGCAGCATCTTCAATCAAGAAAAGTTTATATTTATTGCATATTTTTCTTAAACTATCCATATCTGCTGGATGCCCGGCATAGTCCACAGCTGTAATAGCTTTAGTATTTTGATTAATTAATTCTTCAACTAGAGCTGGATTGAGATTCCCTGTCCTGCTATCAATATCTCCGAATCTAATTGTCGCCCCAAAGTGTAATGCGGTTGATTGAGTAGCAATAAATGTCATCGGGGAAGTTATTATTTCATCACCTGGTGCTAAACCGATCGCAGCATAAGCACAATGGAGTGCAGCTGTCCCAGAGGAAACAACAAAATTTTCTGAACCGCAAACTTTGGATATTTCTAATTCTAATTCTTCAACCTTGGGACCAATAGTTAACCAGTTAGATTTCAAAACCTTGCGTATGGCTCGGTAGTCGCTCCTATTAAGTGACTGTCTACCGTATTGAATCAAGAAGGGTCTCCAAATAAAATAGTGTCTATCGTGAACAAAGAGTATCATCTGCTTCGGCTAAAAAATAATATAAAATACCTATCTGACTAAAGGAATGGAGAATTTCAATTAGTTTGTTCAAAATTGCAATAGTTGGCGCAGGTCCTGCTGGCTATTTCACCGCCCAAGCATTTCAAAAGGCGCAAGATGAAGAGTTTTCATTTTCAATAGACATGATTGAACGTCTTCCCACCCCATGGGGATTGGTAAGAAGTGGGGTCGCACCAGATCATCCAAAGATAAAAACAGTTTCTAAAGTATTCGAAAAAATTGCCAAAGAGCCAAATTTTAGATTATTTGCCAATGTTGAATTAGGTAAAGATATCTCATTAAAAGATCTGCGTGATCAGTATGACGCAGTGGTTTTAGCAACCGGTGCTTCAAAGGGGCGAAGGCTAGGTATCCCAGGTGAGGATTTAACCAACTCACTTTCTACTGCAGACTTTGTGCCTTGGTATAACGCCCACCCAGATTACGTAAATGTTGAGGTTGATTTATCTAGTGACACAGCGGTGGTAATCGGTGCTGGAAATGTAGCAATGGATGTGGCAAGAATTCTGGCCATTGATCCAACTGAGCTTGACCCAACTGATGTGGCAAATCATGCACTCGTAAAATTAAAGCAGAGCAATATTCGAACGGTAATAATCTGCGGCAGACGTGGGCCAGAGCATGCAGCTTTTACCGCCCCTGAGCTGCGAGACCTTCCAAAACTTGAAAACACTGATGTATTTATTGATTCAAAACAAATTGAAGATGCTGTAAAGCGGATCAGTGAATTGGATGAAATTGAAAAAGATTTAAAGAATAATCTTGAAGCGATGAAATTAATTTCAGAGCATCCTAAAAAAGGTTTTGAGCGAAAACTTGAAATCAAGTTTTTAGCCGCTCCAATTGAATTTAAAGGAAATAATAAAATTGAGGAGGTTATTTTCGCACAGAATAAAGTTGAAAATGGCAAGGTAGTCTCAAGTGGTGAGAAGTTTTCTATTAAATGTGGGTTAGTAATTAGCGCCATTGGATATGACTCAGTTGAGTATCCAGGAATTACGATTGAGAATGGTCGTATAAATAATATTGCAGGCCATGTTGAACATAATCTCTATACAACTGGTTGGGCAAAGCGTGGGCCAACTGGAGTTATTGGCACAAATAAAAGTGATTCAACTGATGTGGTGG
>Ga0187844_10003421_pt1 | contig 10610 bp, 10 predicted proteins | sample SpaLakP09_SKY_50_FD_134517 | JGI IMG/M metagenome (GOLD analysis project Ga0187844, IMG submission 134517) | Oligotrophic lake water microbial communities from Sparkling Lake, Wisconsin, USA - SP09_SKY_50 | ecosystem: Environmental > Aquatic > Freshwater > Lake | place: USA: Sparkling Lake...
GCGGCGCCGGAAGATCCCGTTGTCGGCGCGCCGCCGCCAGCCGCCCAGGAGCCGCGCCCATGACCCTCAGTGGCGGCCTCAGCCGGCCCGGTGAGCGCGACCGGCCGATTATCAAGTTCATGGAGATCGACTGGACCTTCAGTCTGGTCCTGTGCCTGATCGCCGGCGCAGGCGCCCTGATGCTGTTCTCCATCGCCGGGGCCTCGTGGGAACCCTGGGCGGCCAAGCATCTGGTGCGTTTCGGGATCTATTTCGTGATCATGGTCGTGCTGGCCATGGTCGACCTGCGCATCTGGTTCATGATCGCCTATCCGGTCTATATCGCCGGGCTGCTGCTGCTGGTCGCCGTTGAACTGGTCGGCGACACTTCGCTGGGCGCCCAGCGCTGGCTGTCGATTGGCGGCTTCCGTTTCCAGCCCTCGGAAATCATGAAGGTCGGCCTCGTGCTGGCCCTGGCCCGCTATTATCACGGCCTGTCGGCCGACAGCGCCAGGTTCTCCTGGCGGCTGATCATGCCCATGCTGATGATCGGCATGCCGGTGCTGCTGGTGGCCCACCAGCCCGACCTGGGGACCGCGGTCCTGATCGCCGCGACCGGCCTGTCCATCGTCGTGCTGGCCGGCCTGTCCTGGCGGGTGATCGTCGCAGGGGGCATAGCCCTCCTGGTCGCTATTCCGCCGTTCGCGCTGTTCGTGCTGCACGACTACCAGCGCAACCGCATCCTGACCTTCATGAACCCGGAGGCTGACCCCTCGGGCAACGGCTATCACATCCTGCAGTCCAAGATCGCCCTGGGCTCAGGCGGCCTGCTGGGCAAGGGCTTTGGCCTGGGATCGCAGAGCCAGCTGAACTTCCTGCCCGAGAAGCAGACCGACTTCATCTTCGCCACCCTGGCTGAGGAGTTCGGCTTCCTGGGCTGTTTCGGTGTGCTGTTCCTGTATGGCGCGGTGATCTTCATGGCCCTGCGGATCGCCTCGATCAGCCACAGCCATTTCGGGCGGCTGGCTGCGGCCGGCACCATCGCCACCTTCGCGCTCTATGTGCTGATCAACGGGGCCATGGTGATGGGCCTGGCGCCGGTTGTCGGCGTGCCGATGCCGATGCTGTCCTATGGCGGTACGGTGATGCTGACGGTGATGATCGGCTTTGGCCTGATCCAGGCCGTGCGCGTGCACCGCTACACCGAGGTGACCAGCGGCAAGGGCTCGCTGATGTAGCGCCGGTTGGCGCTACAGCCTTTTAGCCTCACATGGAATCATGTGAGGCGTCAAAAAGGCTCTATCTTTAAACACTTAGAGCGCGCCCGAGCGGGTTAACCGCACACACTTAACCCTGGCGCGCTCTACGACACTAGGGCCGCGTCCGTGGCCCGCACCAGCCCGTCGATCACGCCCGGTTCGGTCGAGGCGTGGCCGGCGTCCCAGATGATGTCGAAGCGCGCCTCGGGCCAGGCCTTGTGCAGCGACCAGGCGCTGTCCAGCGGCGTGACCACATCGAAGCGGCCCTGCACGATCCAGCCCGGGATGTGCCTGATCGTGTCGATGTTCCTGAGAATCCACCCGTCGTGCTCGAAGAAGCCCCGGTTGGTGAAGAAGTGGCACTCGATACGGGCGAAGGCGACGGCGAAATCTTCCTCGTTGAACTTGGGAGGCCGGGCCTCGGGCCCGCGAAGAGAAATGGTGTCACCCTCCCACTGGCTCCAGGCGGCGGCGGCTTCCAGCTGAACGCGGCGGTCGGGGGCCACCAGGCGACGGTGATAGGCGGCCATCAGGTCGCCGCGCTCTTCCTCGGGGATCGGCGCCAGGAATCGCTCCCAGGCGTCAGGGAACAGCATTGAGGCACCGTCCTGATAGAACCAGCGCAGCTCCTTGTCCGTCAGCAGGAAGATGCCGCGCAGCACCAGGCCCTCGACCCGGTCGGGGTGCTTGATGGCGTAGGCCAGGGCCAGGGTCGAACCCCATGACCCGCCGAACACCGTCCATTTCTCGACGCCCAGATGCTCGCGCAGCCGCTCGATATCCTCGATCAGGCTCCAGGTGGTGTTATCGTCGAGGCTGGCATTGGGGCGCGAGCGGCCGCAGCCGCGCTGGTCGAACAGGGCCATGCGCCACTTGGCCGCGTCGAAGAACCGCCGCATGGTCGGATTGACCGCCCCGCCAGGGCCGCCATGCAGGATGACGCAGGGCTTGCCACGCGGATTGCCGCACTCCTCGTAATAGATCTCGTGCGGACCACCTGTGGGCATCCAGCCGAACGAATACGGCTCGACCTCCCGGAAAAGGCTGCGTCGGCCGGCCGATGACATGACGATGGAAGAGGCGTTGCGGTCCATGGGTAACCCTACCGCGCTTCACCGCCGGCTGTGAACGGAAGATCGCAGGAAAGCTCAGGGGATGCGTCTGGCCGCCGACTTGCTATGTTTGGTGCATGGACTCGCCTGAAGACCTCACCGACGAAGAACTGCTGGCCATGCTGACGCCGCGCCAGCTGGCCCAACTGGACCTGACCATAGGCGAAACCTTCGCCGATGGCGGCGTGGACCGTGCCGAGGCGCTGTTCGCCCTTGCTCAGGTCTACACGATGCGCGCCGCCGAGCGCGATGAGGTCTCGGCCCTGGCCCTGCTGCAACTGGCGGCGGCCATGCGCCGCCGGGCCGAGCAACTGTCCCGCGGCCGAGGCTGAAGGTTCAGCTCGGAAAGCGCCGGTTCATCCAGTCGATCAGTACCGCGTTCACCTCTGTGGGCTTTTCCTGCTGGGTCCAGTGGCCGCTGCCCTTGATCAGTACCTTCTCCAGGTCGGCGATCTGCTCGTGCATGCGGTCGCACAGCGAGGGCGGCAGGACGACGTCATGCTCGGCCATGACCATCAGGCACGGAATGTGATCGATGGTGCGCGGCAGGTCCGCCGCGCGCTCCCAGTTACGCGTGAAGTTGCGATACCAGTTGATGCCGCCCGTAAAGCCCGTGCGCGAGAAGGTCTCGGCGAAGACGGCCAGCTCTTCAGGGCGCAGGAACTGCAGGGGATCGGTGGCGGGATCATAGCGGGCCAGGCCCTCCTGCAGCGCCAGGCTCTTGCGCTCGGCGGGGCGGGCTTCGAAGGCCTCGACGCTGTCGCCGGGGCCCCGCATGAAGAAGCGGATGGTCTTTTCGGCGTCCGCGCCCAACTGGGCGTCGGCCAGGCCCGGCTTCTGGAAGTGGACGATGTACATCTCGTCGCCGAACGCCTGACGATACATCTCGATGGGGTCCAGGGGCAGGCGAGGGGTGAAGGGCGTGTTGAGGCCGATCACGCCGGCGACCCGGTCTGGATGCATCAGGGGCATGGCCCAGACGATCATGCCGCCCCAGTCGTGGCCGCAGAAGACGGCCTTCTCGACACCCAGATGGTCAAGCAGGCCGACCAGGTCACCGGTCAGATGCTCCATGTCATAGGCCTCGACGGCCTCGGGGCACTCGGTCAGACCATAGCCACGCTGGTCAGGGGCGATCACCCAGCGTCCGGCACCCGCGAGGGCCGCCACCTGGTGGCGCCAGGAGTAGGAAAATTCGGGAAAGCCGTGGCAGAGCACGATCGGCACGCCCGTCCTGGGTCCAGCTTCGTAATAGGCCATGCGAACGCCATTCACCGTCGCAAACGACGGCTGCGGCATCGACGGGGCAAGGGGGCGCTGGTCCTGGCGGCTCATGGTGTCTCCTGCTCGTTTTCCAGCCCTATATGATTGCTGATCACCCTGACCTCGGGATCGCGGCGCCGCAAGTCGGATAAGGAGGCACCCCGCATCACCGGTGTGTCACGGGTCTTTGCCGCCCCGCGCGGCGCGGCAGCGCGATCTCAGGCCTTAACGACCGGCGCGGGACGAAGCGTTAAGGCTCGCCACGACATGATCGCCCAGCCCAGCAGGAAGGCCGCGCCGCCCACAGGGGTGACGGCACCCAGACTGTGCGGCGCGCCAAAGGCCATCGCATAGAGCGATCCCGAGAACAGCGCCGTACCGAGCAGGAACAGCGCCGCGACAGCGCCCATGCTGCGCACCCCGGCCCGCCGCATGCCCAATGCCGCGAGAACGGCCAGGGCGTGGTGCATCTGGTACATCGATCCCGTGCGAAGCCACTCGGCGGGCTTTGGGGAATCGATACCGTGAGCGGCGAAGGCCCCCACAGCCACGGCGCACAGGCCACTCATTGCCGCCAGACCAGTCCAGGTTCGCGGAGTCCAAAAGGCCATAAGCTTGACGTTCCGTCACGATTGCATTCACTGCGCGCGACCTTAACGTTGTTCATCTGTCCGTAAAGCCACCCCGTCAGAGGGCCTCGGCGCGGAGAGGCGGGAGGACGGCATGGCGCTCACCTGGGGCGACGATTATCCGATCCATCAGACGCCGGAACCGGTGGCTTATGCGGGTACGGATCGCAACTTCTACGACCGCTATTTCTTCAACGGCTATGCGCCTGACGGTGACGGAAGCGACCTCTTTTTCGCGGCCGCGTTTGGTGTCTATCCGCATCTGAACATCGCCGACGCCGCTTTTTGCGTCATGAAGGGTGGAAGACAGGTCAATCTGCACGCCAGTCGCTGGCTGAAGATGGAGCGGATGGACCTCACCGTCGGGCCCATCAGTATCGCCGTGGTTGAGCCCTTGCGCCGGCTGACCCTGACCGTAGACGCGCCAGAACACGGCATCCAGGCCCAGATCGCTTTCGAGGGCCGAGCTTTCCCGGTGGAAGAGCCGCGTTTCATCCGCCGCAATGGCCCGCGTACCTTCATGGACTATACCCGCCTCACCCAAAACGGTCGCTACAGCGGCTGGATCGAGGTGGACGGTGTGCGCTCCAACATTGAAGGCTTTGTGGGCACGCGTGACCGGTCCTGGGGGGTGCGTCCGGTCGGCGCGCGCGATTCGCAGGACCTGGCCCCGCCGATCGCGCCGCAGTTCTTCTGGCTCTGGTCGCCGTGCAATTTCGACGATGGCGGCCTCTTCTTTCACACCAATGACGATGAGCTGGGACGCCCCTGGAACCGCCGCGCGCTATGGCTGGGCGATGGCCAGCGCGAGGACGGGGAAGGGGAGTTTCATCCCGTGACCTGCGAGGCCGCCTGGCGTTCTGGCACGCGCAACGTCACCTCAGCCCTGCTTGATCTGGGAGGCGGCGCGACGGCGCGCATCGAGCCGCAGGCAGAGTTTTTCATGCTGGGTCTGGGCTATGGTCATCCCAAATGGGGGCATGGGCTCAATCACGGCGAGCTGGCGGTTGAACGCGAGGACTTTGTGACGGCCGACCTTGATCGTCGCCTGCCGTACCACCTGCATGTCCAGGCGCTGAGCCGGGTGACCTATGTCGACGCCGCGGGGCGCACCCGGGTGGGGCGCGGGGTGTTCGAGCAACTGGCCCTGGGGCCGCACGCTCCGTCGGGCTTTGTATCCCTGCTGGATGTCGCGCCATGACCCTGGCCGAGCGTCTTGAACTCTATCTTACTCGTCACTGGGGCGCGCCGACCCAGGTCGCGGGCCTGTCACGGATTCCCGGCGGGGCCAGTCGCGAGACCTATCGCTTCGATGCGACGGTGGGCGGCGTCCTGCGTCCGCTGATCCTGCGCCGCGATCCGCCGGGCAGTCTGATCGACACCGACCGCAGTCTCGAATACCTCGCCTTCCAGTCCTTCCACGGCCGCGCGCCGGTGCCCGAACCGATCGTGCTGGAGGCCCAGGGCGCGGAGCTGGAGCGGCCGTTCTTCATCATGGAGCGGGTCGACGGCGGTGTGGCGGCCTCGCCGTTCACCGTCCAGCCCTATGGACCCCACGCGCAGGCGATCGGGGAGGCCTTCTTTACAGCGCTGGGCGCCATAGCGGCGGCCGATCCGTCACAGCTGCCGCTGGGTGCGACGGCGCCATTGCCGGCGCCGGAAGACTGCTGGCGCGTGGCGCTGGACCACTGGTCTGGCGTCATCGACGCCGACGAGCAACACCCCCAGCCCATTGTGCGGGCGGCGATCCGGCGCTTGCGTCGCGCGCCGCCGCCGCCTGCGGTGGCCGTGCGCGTGGTGCATGGCGACTACCGCACCGGCAACTTCCTCCACGATGGTCAGGGCACCATCCTGGCGATCCTCGACTGGGAGATGGCCCATCTGGGTGACCCGCTGGAGGACCTGGCCTGGGCCATTGACCCGCTGTGGGGACACTATGACGACGCTCTCGTGGCAGGCATGATCCCGCGTGCTGACGCCCTGCGCCTCTGGTCCGAGGCCAGTGGCTTGCAGATCAATCCTGAGGCCCTGGCCTGGTGGGAACTGTTCGCAGCGGTCAAGGGCCAGGCGATCTGGACCTCGGCGGCGCGCGAATACCGCAAGGGTGGCTTCAAGGATCCCGTGCTGGCGATTTCCGGCTGGTACACGGCCCGCCGTCACGACCAGATCCTGGCTGACCGACTGATGTCCCTGGAGGGCCTGTCATGACCCCGAGCTTGCCTGATATCCTGGTCGGCAATTTCCTGTGCATGGCCGAAGCGCCGCCGCCGGAGTCCGCCGGCGAGTTCATGGCCGGCAAGGTCGGGGTGGTGGCCCTGCTATCGCTGCTGGCGGCGCAGGAGGCCGAGCGCGGCGTGGCCGCCCGGGTCTGGGAGAACGCCGCCATCCGCGCGATCCTGGCGCAGGCCGCGCCCGCCTACGGTGAGCCTTTGGTCGGGACGCCGGCTGAGGACAAGGAACTGACCCTGGCGGCCCTGGATGCTTCAAACGCCTCCCTGCGCCGGTCGCTGATCGCTCTGCACGAGGCCGTCGAGGTCGCCGGCGACGGGCCGCTCGATCATGCGATCCTGCGCCTTTATGGCCAGATGGCACACGCCCGGCGGCTGGACATGCCGCCTCTGCCCGGACGTTAAGCCGCTATTTCCGGTGTTTCTCGTGGTCGGCCAGTTCTCCAGGGCCGATATCGAGGAAGGCTGGAGCCGAGGCGTTGTAGGCGCCGGTCTTGTCCAGATCCATGACCACGCTGCGGTGGCCCTCCCAGATCATGTGGGCGGCGACATACAGCACGATGGCCAGGCCCACAAAGCCGATCCAGCGGTGCTTGTGCAGAAGGTTGGCGATGGCCGAAGCGGCCAGGCCCATCAGCGCGATCGACAGCAGCAGGCCAAACACCATGATGCCGGGGTGTTCGCGCGCCGCGCCGGCCACGGCCAGCACATTGTCCAGCGACATCGAGACGTCGGCGATCAGAACCTGGATGAACGCCTGCTTGAAGCTCTTGACCGGCCGTGCGCGGGGCTCCGTCGAGGGGTCCCCGTCGATCGAGGCCATGGCGTCGGCCTCGTCGTGGGTGACCTGCTCGCGCATCTCGCGCCACATCTTCCAGCAGACCCACAGCAGCAGAACGCCGCCGGCCAGAAGCAGTCCGATAACACCCAGAAGCCAGGTGGTGATCAGCGCAAAGCCGATCCGCAGCACGACCGCCGCGCCCAGGCCGTAAAGGATCACCTTGCGGCGTTCCTTGAGCGGCAGGCCGCCGGCCGCCAGACCCACGGCCACAGCGTTGTCGCCGGCCAGCACCAGATCGATCATCAGGACTTGAAGAAAGGCCATGACCGGGCCGTCGAGCCCGCCCGCCTGGGCGATCAGTGTATCAAACATGGCGTCTCAATGCGGCAGCGCGGCAAACGTTGCAAGCCGTGACCTTAGAGCGTGATAGCCGAAAGTGTGGGCGGTTTCGTCGGCTATCACGCTCTAAGTCCTTGATTTAGAGCCTTTTTAGATGCCCCACATGATTTTATGTGAGGCCGGAAGGCACTAGTGAGCGGGCTCCAGCGTGCGCTCCGCCGCGGGCGCGGGCGCGGGCGCGGGCACGGGCGCGGGCTCGTGCTCGTCCTCATGCTCGGCCACGTGGCCGTGGTCTTGCTCGGTCTTGTGTTCGTGGTCGTGGTCATGGCCGGCCTCGGCGACCTTGAACTCGGAAACCTCGATCACGGCCGGAATCTCGGCCGGCGTCTCGAGCGCCGGCGGAGCCGTAGCCGCGATCATCGGGTTCACATAGGCGATCGGTTCGGCGGCGACCGGTTCGGCAGCGACCGCGGGACTGACCTCGACGGCGTGACTCGCCTCGACCTCGGGGCTGACCTCGACGATCGAAGCGATCGGCAGAGCTGTGGGCTCGATCATCACGGGATCGGCCGGTTCCGGAGCGATCGCTTGCTCGGCGGCGGCGGGATCGATGATGAAGGTCGCGTCGTCCTGCTGGGCCGACGCCATCGCTGTCGCCGCTGTCGCCGCTGTAGCTCCGGCGGCCGCCGCGACCATCGGGCTGACGAAGGCCACATTGCCGGCGCTTGGCGGGGCGTCGTCCGGCTCAAGCGCGTTACGGCCGTAGTCGGTCAGGGTGCGGAACTTGCGACGCTCCTCGGCGCGCGCCCGGCTGGCGAAGGCGTTGCGAGACAGGATCGCCAGGATGATGACGGCCAGCAAGACCAGTGCGCCGCCGAGCAGGCCCTTGAGCGGCGTCTTGCCGATCCCCGGCAGGGTGACTTCTCTGTTCAGATCCGGGAGGTTCAGCTTGGACATCAGCCCACCCGCAGCGGCCTTGGCCTTTTCGGGGAGCGGCGTGACGCGCTTGGCGATCTCGCCCAGCGAGAAGGTCTGGGTGGGCTTTGTGCCGCTCAGCTCCAGTCCGAACTGGGTCTGGAGTTGGCCCTTGGCGTCGGCCCCAGGCTTGACCTGCCAGGCGAAGGTGGTCGCCTCGCCCGGCTTGACGACCGCAGTCTGGCGGCCGTTGGGAGTCACCTCATAGCCTTCGCCGTTCAGCGTGGCATAGGCGCTGGTGGTCTTGGCGGCCTTGCCCAGACCCAGCTTGGCGGCCTGGGTCTTGACCATGTCGCCCAGGGTGGCGGGCAGCGAGAGGGTGACCTGGCCCGGCTGGCCGGTCGCCAGGCTGTCGCCGGCCGACAGGACGGCGTCCTTGGTTGCGGTTGGCGCGACGGCGGCCTGCAGGGCCTCCAGCTTCGTCAGCGGCTTGGCGGCCGGCGTCGCAGCCGGGATCACCGGCGTGGGCGCCTTGGCCAGCGCAGCCGGCGCCTTGGGTGGCGCGACAGGCTTCAGAGCCGGAGCGGCCGCGACGACCTTGGGCGGCGGAGCCGCAGCGACAAGCTTGGTCGCGGGCTTGGCCGGTACGGCAGCGGGCTGCGTCTTGGCCGGCGAGACAGACGGCGTGGCAGCCGCGGGGCGGACCGGGCGAGGGGCCTTGGGATTGGCGATCGGGCGCATGGCCGTAACGAGCGTGCCGTCAGGCCGACGCCAGGTCTTGAGCGAATCAGACGTCGTCATGACAGGCGCGGGGGCAGCAGCGACCGGCGCTGCGGCCGGAATCTCGGCGCTGGTTATCGGCGCAGGCTCTGTCGGCGTCGTAGTCGCCCCGAGCAGGCCGTCGGGCGCTGTGCTGGCGTCGGGTGCCGAAGGGGCGCCCAGAAGCTCAGGCGCGGTCTGCGCGCCGGCGTCCGCGACATCCACCGTGGCGGGCGGAGCGGACGCGACCTTGTCGCCGCCGCCACATCCCCCCAACAGCAAGACACCTGTCGCCGTGGCGCTTAAAGCCGCCAACCGCATGCTACGTCCAAACATCGGGTCCCCCGATCCCATGTCAAATGACTCCGCCAGGCGACGCCTGTGGATCACTGCCCCTGACAAGACCATGAGGCTGTGACGAAATCAAAACGGTTAACCTCATTTTACGAACTGATTTCATCCTTCAGGCGAAGTCTTGATGCTTCATAGAGCGCAATCGCCGCCGCAGCGGACACGTTGAGGCTTTCAAAGCCGCCAGGCATGGCAATTTTTCCCATGGCATCGCAGTGCTCGGCGACCAGCCGGCGGACGCCTTCGCCCTCGGATCCCAGAACGAGGACGGTCGGCCCGCCGTCGAGCACGACATCAAGGGTCTGTTCGGCCTCGCCGGCCAGGCCGATGGCGCGCCAGCCCATCTCGGCCAGTTCCTCCAGCGCCCGCGAAAGATTGACGACGTGGGCGTAGGGGATCTTGTCGACGGCACCGACGGCGGTCTTGGCCAGCACGCCAGACAGCGCCGGGGCGTGACGATCCTGCAGGATCACCCCGCGCACCCCGAAGGCGGCGGCCGAGCGGAAGATGGCCCCGACATTTTGCGGGTCGGTGATCTGGTCCAGCATCACCAGCACGCCCTTGGCCGGCGTGCCCAGTTCGGCAATCGACAGGGATTCGGGCGGGTCGATCTTCAGCGCCAGGCCCTGGTGAACGGCGCCGGACGGCAGGTGCCGGGCGATCTCGTTGTTCTCCAGCACCTGCAGGCACGGCAGCCTGGCCAGATTCGGCGCGAGTCGTTTGGCGCGTTCCGCCGTGACCAGAAGACGCTTCGGCGCGGGTCTCGCGGGGTTGGCCAGAGCCGCTTCAACAGCGTGAAAACCCCAGATCCAGTCCTTTTCGTCGTTTGCGCCCTTGGAAAAACCGTGTGGTTTCCGTGGCTTGGAACGAATATCGCGTCCGGGCTCAGAAGGCTTCCGGCGGTCGTTGCGTTCGGAATGAGAGGACACTATAAGACGCGCTCCGATTTGGGGCCCTGAGGGTTTCCGCGAGCCAGGACGGCGCTGCTTTAGCAC
>Ga0187844_10003423_pt1 | contig 10607 bp, 5 predicted proteins | sample SpaLakP09_SKY_50_FD_134517 | JGI IMG/M metagenome (GOLD analysis project Ga0187844, IMG submission 134517) | Oligotrophic lake water microbial communities from Sparkling Lake, Wisconsin, USA - SP09_SKY_50 | ecosystem: Environmental > Aquatic > Freshwater > Lake | place: USA: Sparkling Lake...
GCCTTCGATGTCGCGCAGGTTGACGTCGTTGCCCAGCGTGGCGCCGACGACTTGCGCGCGGCTGTTCACGGCGAGGACGATTTCCGGTTCCGGATTGTTCCAGTGCGACGACGGGTGCAGGCCGACCGCGGCGCCGTGGCCGACCGCCGACATCGGCTGCGACTTCGTGAACACTTCCGCATCCGGGCCGATGCCCACTTCCATGTATTGCGACCACATGCCGCGTGCCGACAGGTCGGCCTTCAGGCGCATGGCGGCCTCGCCGCCCGGTTCCAGCTCCGACAGGTTCGTACCGATGGTTTCCTGCAGCTGCTGGCGCAGCGCGCTGGCACGGGCTGGGTCGCCCTTGGCCTGTTCCTCGATCACGCGCTCCAGCAGGCTGACGGCGAACGTCACGCCGCATGCCTTGATGGCCTGCAGGTCGCACGGGGCCAGCAGGCGCACCGCATTGCCCTCGTCGCCGGCCAGCGCGGCTGCCACGAGTGCGTTCACGTCGCCCAGGTCCTCGCCCTCCGCGCCGCGTACGAAGGCGACGAGGTCGTCGCGCTCGAACAATTCCGACACGGTCGGCACGTGGCGCGTGATATCGATTACACGACCATTACGAACGGCGACGACGGCCGGACCTTCGTTAGGGGAAGTGCGCCAGACGCGGCCGACCAGCAAGGCCTGGTCGAGGTCCTGCGGCAGCGGATTGGCTTGGATTGCTGTCATGTTGTGTCTCTCTTGGTTTATGCCACCGTCAGGGTCGCCTTCTTCAGGTCGACGCTGTTCGGTCCTGCGAAAATGGTGAACGTCCCCGGCTCCACGACGCGTTTCATGTCGGCGTTGTAGAACCACAGGTCGGTCGGCTTGATGTCGAAGGTGACCGTGCGTTTTTCGCCCGGCTCCAGGGTCACGCGCTGGAAGCCCTTCAGTTCGAGCAGCGGACGGGTGACGGAGCTGACGTCGTCGCGGATGTACATCTGCACGACTTCGTCGCCGCGCACGGCGCCCGTGTTCTGCACGTCCACTTGTACCTGGGTCGTGCCGGACACTCCAATCCGGTCCTTCGTGAGGCGCGGCGCGGAGATGTCGAAGCGGGTGTACGACAGGCCGTAGCCGAACGGGTACAGCGGCGTGGTCGTGTCGTCGATGTAGCCGCGACGGCTGCTCGGCTTGCGGTTGTAGTACATCGGCAGCTGGCCGACGTTGCGCGCGATGGTCACGGGCAGCTTGCCGCCCGGGTTCGCGCGGCCGAAGATCAGGTCGGCGATGGCGTGGCCCGTCTCCTGGCCCATGTACCAGCATTCCATCAACGCGTCGGCGCGTTCGGCCAGGTAGTTCACGGACAGCGGACGGCCGTTCAGCAGCAGCACGACGGTCGGCTTGTTCAGCGCGAAGATGGCGCGGGCCAGGTCGTTCTGCTGGCCGATCAGGTCGAGCGTGGTGCGGTCGCCCAGGTGGTTGTCGGCCCAGGCTTCGCGTGCCGTCTGCTCGTTGTCGCCGAGGACCATCACGATGGTGTCGGCCTTCTTCGCGGCTTCGACCGCGTCGGCGATCAGGCGCGCGTTGACCTCCGGCTTGGTCCAGACGATCTCGTCCTGGCCCCAAACGTGGCCTTCCGTCAGGCGCACGCCTTCCGAATAGTCGAGCGTGAAGCCACCCGCCTGCGCTTCCTTCTGCAGCGCCTCGTGGATGGAGACGACGTGGCGCGGCTTGTCGGAGTAACCGCCGATCGGAGTGTCCTTCGCGTGCGTACCCACCAGCAGCAGCTTGCCGACCTTCTTCGACGCCAGCGGCAGCAGTCCTTTGTCATTTTTCAGCAGGACGGCGGTGCGCTGGGCCGCCTTGCGCGCGAGGGCGATGGCTTCCGGCGTCGCGGTGCGCGCGTCGGCCTGGGCGGCGTCCGCGTACGGGTTCTCGAACAGGCCCGCATCGAATTTCCAGCGCAGGATGCGGCGCACGACGGCGTCGAGTTCCTTCGTCGTGATCTTGCCTTCCTTGACCAGTTCGTTCAGCGCGGCGAAGCCGGCGGGGTCCGGGGTCTCGATGTCGACGCCGGCCTTGAACGCGCGCAGGCCGCCTTCCTTCACGGAGCCGACGAGGTGGTGGCGGCTGCCCAGTTCCGCGACCGCCATGTAGTCGGACACGGTCAGGCCCTGGAAGCCCCATTCCTTGCGCAGCACGTCGGTCAGCAGCCAGCGGTTGGCATGCGACGGCACGCCGTCGATCTCGTTATACGACGGCATCACGGCCGCGATCTTCGTTTCCTTGATGATCTTCTCGAACGGCGGGAAGAAGTCTTCGCGCAGCGCGCGCTCGCCCACGTTCGCGGGGCCGATGTTGGTGCCGGATTCCGGCTGGCCGTGGCCCGTCATGTGCTTCAGCGTGGCGAAGACCTTGTCCTGCGCCAGCGGCAGCGTATTGCCCGAGAAGCCCAGCACGGCGGCCTTGCCCATCGTGCCGCACACGTGCGGGTCTTCGCCGTACGTCTCTTCGATGCGGCCCCAGCGCGGCTCGCGCGCCACGTCGACGACCGGCGCCAGCGCCAGGTTGGCGCCGCGTGCGCGCATTTCCTTCGCCGCGAACGAGAAGATCTGCTCGACCAGCTGCGGATCGAACGTGGACGCGAGGCCGATCGCCTGCGGGAAGCTGGTCGCTTCCGGCGCCACGTAGCCGTGCAGCGATTCCTCGTGCATGAAGACGGGGATGCCGAGGCGCGTGTTCTCCAGCGCCCACTTCTGCACGGCGTTCACGTATTCCGCCGTCTCCTTCGGGCCGCGGTTGCCGACGGCACCCGAGTTGCCGGCGTTGTTGTCGGCGCCGATCTGGCGGTCGGACGGGCGCGCGAACATGCCCATGCCGTGCGGATGCACGCGGCTCGCCTTCTCGGCGTTGAAGCTCGTGTCGTCGTTCTGCAGATCCTTCTTGGTCAGCCAGACGCATTGCAGCTGCGCGATCTTTTCGTCGACCGTCATGCGGCCCAGCAGGTCTTCCACGCGCGCCGCGACCGGCGCGTTCGCCTGCTTGTAGACCGGTGCGCCGCCCTTGACGGCCTTGGCCGCCATCGCGCCAGGCACGACTGCCATGCCGGCCGCGCCCCCAACGGTGGCCAGAAACTCTCTGCGTTTGATACCCATCGACTTGTGTCTCCTGCTTGTTTTTGTAGGTGCCGCCGTGTAGCCAGCGGCCTGTCATCTGCCTGGCATGCGGTGGGTCTGTGCCCAACATTCCAATAACAGAAATGTTACCGCAACCATTCCAGTCTAATCGGCAGATTTAGCCCTTGTCAATCAATTATTCGGATTTGTCCGGCAGAGGCGACGCAACGGCTTGCGGCCGTGGCAGAATTGGCGGGAAAAGAGGGAATTAAGGATGTTTGCGCGAACAGCTCATGCGCGGTGCGTACCGTGCCGCGGCAGGACGCCGCGGCCGGGAGGGATCAGCCGGCGCGCTTTCCGGCCGCGAGCGGCAACAGTGCCGAAGGGCGGGTACGCGGGGCGGCGTCGGACTGGCGGCGCACGAGTTCGAAATCCATGCGCACTTGTTCCGGAACGGCCTCCTCGCCTTCGCGCAGTGCGCGCACGCGGCGCACGAGCGACTGCACGGCTTCGCGCGCCATGCCCGCGATCGGCTGGCGCACCGTGGTCAGTTCCGGCCAGATCGTGGTGGCGAGCGCCGTGTCGTCGAAGCCGGCGACGGTCAGGTCGCCCGGCACGTCGAGCCCGAGGCGGTGCGCGACGGCGACGCAGGCGGCCGCCATGTCGTCGTTGCTGGCGAAGATGGCGGTCGGGCGTTCTTCCAGCGCCAGCAGGTGTTCGGCCGCGTCCAGGCCGGAGCGGTACGTGAACATGCCCTGCACGACGAGTTCCTCGGACGCGTCCGCGCCCTGCTCCGCGATCGCCGCCCGATAGCCTTCGAGGCGGCGCGCGCTCGCGGTCTGGTTCGGATGGCCGACGACGAAGCCGATGCGGTGGTGGCCCAGGTTGATCAGGTGGCGCGTCATGGCGTGCGCCGCTTCGTAGTCGTCGACGCTGACGGCGCCCACGCGGCTGTCCGGCAGGCCGCAGGCGACGACGACGGCCGGGATGTTGGCGTCGGCGATGGCGGCGATCACCTCTTCGCTGTCGCACAGCGGCGGCGGCAGGATGATGCCGTCCAGGCCGTTCTCGACGAGGCGCCGCGTCTGTTCCGCTTCATGCTCGCCCGCTTCGCATTTTTCCACGAACAGCTGGACGTTGTTCAGGCCCGACTGGCTCAGGAGGCCGACGAGGAACTCGCTCAGGTAGGCCGCGCTCGGGTTACTGTACAAGAAGCCGACGCGGATCGGCTTGGAGCCCGCGAGGTTGCGCGCCTCCTGGTTCGGCGTGTAGTTCAGCGCCGCCACGGCTTCCGCGACCTTGCGGCGCGTGCTTTCGCGCACGAGGCCCTTGCCGTTCATGACGCGCGATACCGTCATGGCGGACACGCCCGCGAGCTTGGCGACGTCGGCCATCGTTGGCTGGCCCCGCCGTTCCAGCTCCTCCTGGACAGCCTCTGGTTTGGTTTTAGACATTCTCCCGATTCCCATCATTTTTTGTTTGCGCTATCTTAGCATCTCACGGCCATGCAAAGATAGCCATAAAAGTGGCCGTAAACACCCAGAAATCGATTTCGCATTTCCAGAGTTTGCGCTAACATTCCTGCGCCGGGCGGGCCGCCGTACCCGGTACTCTTATAAATACAACGGAGACTACAATGGAACGTCTGCTGCGGCATGTCCGCGCACGTCTGATGGTTGCGCTCGCGCTGAACGCCCTTCTCGGACTGTTCGGCACCCATCTCGCCCACGCCGCCGGCGAGGACGGCTACGACCTGTGGCTGCGCTACCGCGCCCTGCCCGCCGCCCAGCGGACGGCACTCGCGGCCGCCGCCACCGGCATCCAGTCGCCCGACGACACCCCGACTGTGCGCGCCGCGAGCGCGGAACTGAAACGCGGTCTGGCGGGCATGCTGGCGCGGGTGCCGGACGCCATCCCCGTGAACTCCAGGGCACGCGTCGGCACCGTCGTCCTCGCCCGCGCCGGTCTGCCGGCGAATTTGCCTGCTGATCTGGCCGACGCGGATGCCGTGCGCCGCCACCTCGCGGCCGCCGGTGCCGAAGGCTATGTCGTGCGGCACACGCGCCAGGGCGGCGTCCCGATCACGCTGATCGCGGCGAACTCCGACATCGGCCTCCTGTACGGCAGCTTCGCGTGGCTGCGCCAGCTGCAGCTGGGTGCCGCGCCCGACCGGATCGCCCTTGCCGACAAGCCGGCACTGCCCCTGCGGGTGCTGAACCACTGGGACAACCTCGATCGCACCGTGGAACGCGGCTACGCGGGCGAGTCGATCTGGAACTGGTGGGAACTGCCGAACATCGTCGATCCGCGCTACATGGATTACGCGCGCGCCAACGCGTCGCTGGGCATCAACGGCACGGTCCTCAACAACGTCAACGCGAAGGCCGAGGTCCTGAGCCCCGCGTTCATCGCCAAAACGGCCGCCATCGCCGACGTGCTCCGTCCGTACGGCATCCGCGTTTACCTGTCCGTGCGCTGGTCGACGCCGCTGGAACTGAAGGAGACGACGACGGCCGACCCGCTCGACCCCGCTGTCGCCGCATGGTGGACCCGCAAGGCCGACGAAATCTACCGCACCATCCCCGACTTCGGCGGCTTCCTCGTGAAGGCCAATTCGGAAGGCCAGCCGGGCCCGCAGGATTACGGCCGCAACCACGCGGACGGCGCCAACATGCTGGCGCGCGCACTCGCGCCGCACAAGGGCATCGTGATGTGGCGCGCGTTCGTCTACAACCCGCCGGCGCATCCGAACCAAGGAAGAGAAAGAAGCGGCGATCGCGCAGCCCAGGCCTACGACCAGTTCAAGCCGCTGGACGGCAAGTTCGACAGGAACGTGCTCGTGCAGGTGAAGAACGGCGCCATCGACTTCCAGCCGCGCGAACCGGCGCACCCGCTGTTCGGCGCGATGCCGGACACGCCGCTCGTAATGGAATTCCAGGTAACGAAGGAATACCTGGGCTTCGCCACGCACCTCGTCTATCTCGGCCCGTTGTTCCAGGAAACGCTGCGTTTCGACACCCGTGCGGGCAACAAGCCCATGACCGTCGCACGCGTGCTGGAAGGTACACAGGATGGGCACGTCGGCGGCATCGCTGGCGTCGCCAACATCGGGGCTAGCCGCAACTGGACCGGTTCCACGTTCGACCAGGCCAACTGGTATGCCTACGGCCGCCTCGCGTGGAATCCGGACCTGGACAGCCGCGCCATCGCGCGCGAGTGGGCGGGCCAGACGTTCGCGCCGGACGCGCGCGTCGCCGACCCGGTCGTCGCCATCATGATGCGCTCGCGCGAGGCGGCGGTCGACTACATGACGCCTCTCGGCCTGCACCACATCATGGGCACCGGCCACCATTACGGTCCCGCGCCATGGGTCGACGACCTGGGCCGCGCAGACTGGAACCCCGTCTATTACCACCGCGCGGACAGGAACGGCATCGGCTTCGACCGCACCTCCAAGGGCAGCAATGCGGTGGCCCAGTACGCGCCCGACGTCGCGCGCCGCTTCGCCGACCCGGCCACCACGCCACCCGAATTCCTGCTGTGGTTCCACCATCTGCCGTGGGACTACCGCATGCCGGACGGCCGCACCCTGTGGGCCGACATCGTTGCGCACTACGACCACGGCGTGGCCGAAGTCGCCGCGATGCAGGCCGACTGGCAGCGCCTGCGTCCGTTCGTGGATGTGCAACGGTTCGACGACGTCGCCCAGCGCCTGGCCCAGCAACGGCGCGAGGCGGAATGGTGGCGCGACGCGTGCATCGCGTACTTCCAGCACCAGTCCGGCCTCCCGCTACCGGCCGGCGTGCGCGCACCCGCGCAATCGCTCGAGTACTACCGGAAGCAGACGTTCCCGTTCGCGCCCGGCCACGGCTGAACCCCGCGGCTCAACCCTTTTCACCCCACCACGCAAACAGAAGGACACATAAAATGACTACGAGACGAGAGATCATCCAGGCGCTCGCCGGCGCCGCCCTGCTGCCCGCCATCGCACCGTTCGCACGTGCGCAAGGCACCGCGGGCGAATCGCTGAAGGACGTCGCGGCCCGCAAGGGCATGCGCTTCGGCACCGCCATCAGCGCCGGCCGCAACCAGTTCGGCGATGCCGCCTACCGCGCGCTCGTCGAGCGCGAGTGCAACCTGATCGTGCTCGAGAACGAGATGAAATGGCAGGCGCTCGAACCGGCGCCGGGCAAGCCGAACTTCGGCCCGGCCGACGACGTGATCGCGTGGGCGAAGGACAAGGGCATCGCCGTGCGCGGCCACAACCTGTTCTGGCAGACGGAGAAATGGGTGCCGGCGTGGGTCGCCAGGCAGAACTTCGGGCCGCAACCTGCGAAGGCCGTCGAGCAGCTGATGCGCACGCACGTGAGCACCGTGTGCGGCCACTTCGGCAAAACGATCAAGAGCTGGGACGTCGTCAACGAAGCCGTCGACCCGGCCGACGGCAAGCTGCGCCAGAACGCCCTCACGAAGCCGCTGGGCGCCATCGAGCAGATCGACCTCGCGTTCCGCCTCGCGCACGAATACGCGCCGCAGGCACAGCTGGTCTACAACGACTACATGCGCGGCGACGCCGGCAGCGCGAAGCACCGCGCGGGCGTGCTGGCCCTGCTTGCGGACCTCAAAAAGCGCGGCACGCCGGTCAATGCCCTGGGCCTGCAGAGCCACATCGGGTCGTGGGACGAAACGGACAAGGGCCGCGCGGACCTGGTCGAATGGCGCAAGTTCCTCGACGAAGTGACGGGCATGGGCTACGACCTGCTGATCACGGAACTGGACGTGAACGACCGCCGCCTGCCGGCCGACATCGCGAAGCGCGACGCCGGCGTGGCCGCCGCCACCCGCGACTTCCTGGACGTGACCTTGGCCTACCCGCGCCTGCGCGACATCCTCGTGTGGGGCCTGGCCGACAACATCAGCTGGCTGCAGACGTGGGACGAGGCGCCGCGCACGGACAAGCTGCCGATGCGCCCGACGCCGTTCGACGCGCAACTGAAAGCGAAGCCGATGAAGCAGGCGATCCTCGACGCGATCAAGGCGGCGCCGGCACGCCAGGGCTGACGCAGGGATATCGATTCAGGTATCAGTCGGCGCGAACAAGTGATTGGCGCGCCGGCCGCCGGGTGCCTATACTCGCGCGGCCCCCAGTCAACCCGGATCGATACGATGGATTCCTACCGCCGCCGCCTCCTTACCGCTTCCCTCGCCACTGTCGCCGCCGCCGGCGTCCCGTCGCTCGGCTTTGCCGCGACATCCAAAGCGTCCGCATCCCGCCCAGGCCTCGCCCCGACGCCGCCGATGGGCTGGAACAGCTGGAACTCGTTCGGGCCGACCATCACGGAAGCGCAGGCGCTGGAAAACGCCGACATCATGGTCGCGAAACTGCTGCCGTTCGGGTACAACGTCTTCACCGTCGACATCCAGTGGTACGAGCCGAACGCGAACAGCTACGAGTACCGCAAGGACGCCGAGCTGACGATGGACCAGTACGGCCGCCTGCAGCCGGCGCCGAACCGCTTCCCGTCCGCGGCCGGCGGCGCGGGCTTCAGGAAGCTCGCCGACCAGATCCACGCGCGCGGCATGAAGTTCGGCATCCACCTCATGCGCGGCATTCCGCGCCAGGCCGTGCGCCTGAACACGCCGATCCTCGGTACCAAGCTGCACGCGCGCGACATCGCCGACACCAAAGCGATCTGCGAATGGAACGGCGACATGTACGGCGTCGACATGACGAAGCCGGGCGCGCAGGACTACTACAATTCCGTGTTCAGGCAGTACGCCGAGTGGGGCGTCGACTTCGTCAAGATGGACGACATGTCGCGTCCCTACGAGCGCAACTGGCCCGAAGTCGAGGCCGCGCACAAGGCCATCGCGGCCAGCGGCCGCCCGATCGTCCTGAGCCTGTCGCCGGGCGAGATGGACCTGCGCTGGGCCAACCACGTGCCGCACTATGCGCAGATGTGGCGCATCTCGGACGACTTCTGGGACGAATGGCGCCTGCTGAACGAACAGTTCCAGCGCCTGGAAAACTGGAACCCCGTGATGGGCGAGAATTCGTGGCCGGATGCCGACATGCTGCCGCTGGGCCGCCTCGCGCTCGGCGCACGCGACACCAAGTTCACGCCGGACGAGCAACGGACGCTGATGTCGCTGTGGAGCATCGCCCGTTCGCCGCTGATCATGGGCGGCGACCTGCGCCACCTGGACGCGAAGACGCTCGCGCTGCTGACCAACCCCGAGGTGCTGGCCGTGAACCAGCGCAGCCGCGACAACCGCCCGCACCGCGCGGAAGCGGGCACGCGCATCTGGAGCGCGCGCTCCCTTGAGAAGCGCAACCTGCAATACCTCGCGCTGTTCAACACGGGCGACGCGCCGACCGAGATCGTGTTCGACCTGTCGCGCCTGGACCTCGGCAACCGCAACGTCGCCGTGCGCGACCTGTGGGCACGGCGCGACCAGGCTGCCGTCCGCGGCGCGCTGCGCATCGCGCTGGCACCGCACGCCTCGACCTTGCTGGGCCTGTCCGCCTGACGGTGACAAAGGGTGACTATTCGGGCCGCATAACATGTCAGAATAGCGTCGATACAAGATTTGGAACATAATGCTTCGGTACGCCGGCCCCATTCTATTCCCATCCATCGACCGCATGAGAATACACCCGCTCACCGGCGAGTTTGCGCTCGCCGCAGACGAATCCGCGTTCCTCGTCCACCAGCTGCCGCAGACGCGCGCCCTGCTCGGCTACACGCTCGTGTTCTGCACGCTGTTCTACCTGGCGTTCTCGGTCTCGGACCTGGTCGCGCTGGGCTTCGGTCCGACGTACCTGAAGCTGTGCGCGGCGCGTGCCGTCGTCGCCGCGACGGCCGGCACCTGCGCCTGGCTCGCGTACCACAAGCCGCTCGGCGTCGGCGCGACGCGCATCGCCGCCTCCGTCGCGGAGGTCGTGGCGCTCGCGTGCTTCATGTTCATTGGAGTGTCTCGGCCCGCCGAATTCCACTGGCACGCGATGTCGCTCGGGATCATGCTCATCGTGATCTACCTGTACATCCCGAACAGTTTTTCCAACGCGCTCGTGCTGGCATGCGGCGCGACCGCCATCTTCCTCGCGCTGACCATGGCATACAGCCGGTTGACGGCGGCCGACGACGTCACGATGGTCATGCTGCTGTTGCTGGCGAACGCGTTCGGCGCGCTCGCGGCGCGGCGCTTCAACCAGGTGTCGCGCGAGGAGTACCTGGCGCGCGTGCAGCTGCAGCACACCGCGGCGCGCGACCATCTCACCGGCTGCTTCAACCGGCGCTACCTGCACGACACGCTGATGCGTCCCGGCCAGGTGCGCGCGCCGGAGCATGAAGGGCTGCTGACGGTGGTCCTGTGCGACATCGATCACTTCAAGCGCATCAACGATACCTACGGCCACGCCAGCGGCGATGCGGTGCTGCGCAGCTTCGCGGACCTGTTGCGGCGCATGACACGCGAAGGCGTCGACAGCGTGGTGCGCTACGGGGGCGAGGAATTCCTCGC
>Ga0187844_10003427_pt1 | contig 10601 bp, 11 predicted proteins | sample SpaLakP09_SKY_50_FD_134517 | JGI IMG/M metagenome (GOLD analysis project Ga0187844, IMG submission 134517) | Oligotrophic lake water microbial communities from Sparkling Lake, Wisconsin, USA - SP09_SKY_50 | ecosystem: Environmental > Aquatic > Freshwater > Lake | place: USA: Sparkling Lake...
CACCCAATCAAAGTATATGCAGTTATTGCTGAGCTAATGCTGTATCTATTTCTTTACAGGCCTGATCCAGCGAGGATTTTGGTGTATCGCCTTTCAAAACAACACGCTCTATTGCTCTATGAACTGCCTCATTAATTTCAAGGATTTGAGGCGCCCTTTGCACATATTTTCCAACTTTAATATCGTTTAAAAACACATCTAAATGTTTGTTTTTTCTTGCATCTTCAATACCCGGTAAGTCTAAGAAATTTGCAGCAGGATAAGGATATGCTGTATTTGCATACCATGATTTAGGATCCTTTATAACAAATTTGACGAATTCATGTGCTGTTTTTGTTTGTGCCTGAGAAATTTGTGGATTAATTGCTAAAGCAAACCCATATAGTGGCGCAACTTGCATTTTAGGATTGACTTGCGGAAAAGGAACAACTTTCACATCTTTCATTACATCTGGACCAAATTGCGCAACACTACCGGCATGAGAAATAAACATAGATACACGCCCCTTAGGAAGATCTTCTGCAGGTAGGGCATTTGTGGCCAAACTAACTGTTGGATCTGATATTTTATATTCTTGCGAATACATGGCTCTAGTTTTCATTGCTTGAATACCAGCCTCACTATTGACTGTACATTTTTTTCCAGATAGATCTAAAATCTCTCCGCCATATTGACGAATCATTGCATTGAAATACCACATTGTCCATGTGGAGGAGTGCATGGGGAAATCGAAAGCTTCACGTGTAATTTTACCCCCCTCTGTTTTAACTAATTTATTACCAACTTTTACAATATCATCCCAAGACTTAGGGTAGTCCTTATCAGGATCAAGGCCAGCTTCAATAAAGTGTTTGCGGTTGATATACAAACTTAGTGGCGTCGCAATGACCGGGACAGCATATAACTTACCTTGATAAATATAGCCATCGAGTGAATTTGGTAAATAGGCCTTTTTCATCTCATCTAAATTTTTATATCCTAATAATGCGGGATTGATCGCAGCCATCATGTTTTTAGATGTAAAACTCGGCAAAACAGAATCTGTAACAGTAAATACATCCGATGCAGATCGTGTTGATAGTGCAGTTGTTAATTTCTTAAGGTATGGCGTCATCGCAAAAAACTCATATTCCACTTTTGCAGAAGGATTTTTTGTATTCCACTCATTTACTAACTCTTTAGAATAATTATTATGTGGGGGATTACTATGTTCCCACCAGGTTAAACCCGCTCCAAATGAAGAAGAAAGGCCATTGAATGCAAAAGCTGTTAAAAAAAGAATTTTATAAATATGAGAATTTTTAGTCATTTAAATCAGCTTTCTAATTTTATAAGTTTTCAGACAAATTTTTTGAATAAAAATTCGGCCTTTTTAAAATCACTTTGTAACTTTTAAAGTTTTCATAGGGAAATATTAGCATCTAATAAAATATACTTTATATTGCGCTCAATTAAAAGTACTAATTACTCATATTAACCCTTAGAACATTTCAAGGGGTATTTTTTTGATATTTACTTGTCCTTAAAAGTCTTGAAACTGCTCATACCGTTCTTTATTGAACTAATCTTAAGTGGTACTTTCAACAACATTCAAAAAAGGTGGTCAAAGTCAGATGACAGAAACTATTAATTAACCGAATCTAATAGCTTTGTTGCAGTATTCCTTGAATGTCTGATAAATGCCTGTCATGATATTTTTTCGTTAGAATAGATTTAGTTATATAAATTAAACAAAAATCAACCTTTCTGGAGACAACAGATGAACAAATTAAAAAGAATTGGGAAGCATTTCAAAAGATCCAAAATGGATTGCAGCAAGAGAAGCTTCAATTACAAATGGTGCGATTGTCGTAAAAGTACAATCTATCTTTGTGAACCAAACGAATTTTTTCCAATTAAATAATTATGCAATTCTTTTCTTCAGTTGTTTTTCTTTAAAAAAAATCTAACTGAAGTTTTAACTTGTTTCTTTCTTCATTTTATAAAATTTTATGTCAAATAATACTTTACAGTTGCGCCAATTACTAAAAAAAAATACTTTTTTGCATCTACCTTCCGTCAGTGACCCTTTACAAGGAAGACTAGTTGAATCTCTGGGGTTTGAAGCTGTATTTATTGGGGGCTATGTTTCTGGGGCCTCCTCAGCAATTACTGAGCCTTTAATGACAATGACGGAACAAGTAAAGATGGCACAAGACATCACTGGTAAAGTCAATATCCCTCTCATTGCTGATGCGGGTGCAGGATGGGGTGACTCGCTACATACCATGCGAACTGTCAGTGAGTTTATTCGTGCTGGAGTTGCTGGAATCCATATTGAAGATCAAGTTTTCCCGAAACGTGCTCATTATCACAAATACGTAGTTCATGGTATTTCGAGAGAAGAGTATATTGAAAAAATTTCTTACGCTTGTAAAGAGCGTGATCGTCTTGATCCTAATTTTGTCATCATTGCAAGAACCGATACCTGTCGTTCAGTAGGACTTGATGAAGCTGTATTTAGAATCAACGCTGCAGCAGACGTTGGTGCTGATTTAGGTTTACTCTTTCCGAGAAATGTAGATGATGCTATTCAAGCCCCTAAGCGATGCAAAATTCCGCTCATTTATGTACAAAGTCGTGGTAATCGTGATGGTAGGCCATTATTTACTCGTCAAGAGTTAATTGATATGGGATATGTTGCTTGTATTGAAGCTCAGGTTGTTTTGTGTAGTGCCTTTCATTTCATGAAAAAAATGTTAACGGAACTGCGTGAGACAGGAGAATATAAAGGCTTAACGAATGTAGAGTTTGTAACAGCTAGGCAAGATGTTGAAGATATCATTAGTTTGACTGAGTTTTACGAGATTGAAGCAAATACCGTGGAAAAAAGACAAGCTAGTTAAATTTATGGCGTTAGAACCAAATGTAGCCCCTCCCATAGCAGATACTTGGGAACCAAAAAAGCCATTTCCGCATTTGTCATGCGATAGTCATGCACATATTTTTGGTCAATTAGATCAATATCCAATGCTGGCTAAAACCCACTTTATTCCGCATCTCAATCCTTTAGCTGATTATGTGAAGATGTTGAAGAAGATTGGATGCGCGCGAGCAGTTTTAGTTCAGCCCAGTGTTTATGGCACCAACAATGTTTTGATTGAAGAAGCGCTTGAGTCCAAAACTTTTGATTTAAGAGCAGTCGCCGTTGTTAAACCAGATATCTCTGATTTAGAATTACTTAGACTTCATCATTTAGGATTTCGTGGCATCAGAATCAATACAGCATCAGCCACATCTGGATTAATTCTAAACGATGCCAAAATACTTGCACCAAGATTAAAAGAATTGAATTGGCATCTGCAATTTTTTATTAATGTGCGCAATCATCCCGAAATTATTAACGAATTAATTACCTTACCTGTCTCTATTGTTATCGATCATTATGGTTGTGTCGATGCCTCTCTTGGTCAAAATTCTATAGGTTATGACGCTTTAATGCGATTGTTTTCTTATGAGCATGTATGGGCAAAATTATCTGCAAATTATTTCTCGTCGGCTGACTTTCCCTTGCATCGCGATGTTTCAGAAATTGCACAGCAGATGATGAAAATCATGCCAAATCGACTCGTATGGGGGACAGATTGGCCGCATGTTAGCGCAAAAAATATGTTGGCTAATGACGGTCATCTTGCAAATTTACTCATCGATTGGACGCAAGACGATGACTTAATTAAAAAAATCTTAGTAGATAATCCAGCAAAGCTTTATCAATTTAGCTCTGACTGATAAAAAAGACTTTCCTAATTAAACTGTAGCAATTGGCGTAACAGGCGAACCAGCAGCTCCTGGCAAACGTAAAGGCGGTGCGGTTAACAAGAAACGACTACGTTGATGCTCCTTTAAATAATAAGCTAAATCTGTTAAATACCAGAGCTCGCCCAAATGAATCCCAAGTTTAAATAAGCAGTGTTCATGAATCGGCAACATCGAACCACAATCACCGATATCATGACGTATTCCGAGAGTCGATGACGATTCAATGGCAAGATTATCGGAGGCAATCGCAACCAAACCGCTATCAGTAATCCATTGTAAAATTTGAGGATCAGCACCGTCTAACACTGCACAAGCTATTTTAATCGAGGGGTCTGGACCGCTGCTAGGGCTATTCATAATTAACTCACCGAGCCCAGTATTCAAGCAAACAATATCTCCCTCTTCTACAACGATATGATCTTTTCTAAAAATCTCCTGAAGCATACTAAAGTTGACATAAACTCTTTCGTAACCAAAGTGTTTCTGGAAATCAATCATTACACCTCGGCCTTGAACAGTTTTCTCAGCTAAGTTTGCAATAGATAAGTTATAAGCTCCTAACTCACCTTGTGTTCCTTGGTTGTTTTCATCTACTATTTGCCAACCGTTATAAAATATTTTCTTTTTAAAGCCTTGACCATCTACATCAAACTGAGAACCCTTGTGAGCAAGCGCATCCCACTGTGTCGAGTATTGGTTATACAACATGACGGCCTCATCTGAACTCACATCCAGAATACGCTCGTCAAATTTTTCCATCTCCAAATTAAATACTTTATGACCATGACGAAAAACTTGATGAAATTCAGGGGCTTTTCGATGATCGTTTAAAACCATTCCACCTGGTCGATCCAATGGTAAGCTGAGACAAAAAGTAATTCCTGTAACAACTTCTTTGATTGCAGCAAGACGTTTTTCAGGTGTGATCAAGTTGATACGCCCATACCGATCATCTTCACCAAAGTCACCCCAATTCGAGCCCTCAGGTCTAATCTTCCATCGTTGGTTCACTCCGTACCCCTCATTTGATTTATTCAAGTTTAGCGTTTAATATTGAAGTAATTATTATTACATTGGAGACATGATGATTTATAAATTCATCCTTTTATTACTACTTAGTAATTTTTCATTTAATCTGTTCGCCCAGTCCGCTCAATCGAACTATCCTAATCGAACTATCAAAGTGATTGTTCCCTATGTTGCTGGGGGAGCCGCTGATATCACTACGCGAGTTATTTCTCAGAAACTTTCAGAAAATCTCGGTCAATCGATTGTGGTAGAAAATCAACCTGGTGCAAATGGCATGATCGGAACCGCGATGGTTGCTAAGGCTCCACCTGATGGCTATACCCTAGTAGTAGCAGCTAGTGGTCCAATCGTCATTGCTCCGTCACTTTACCCTCAAATGACCTACGACCCAATGAAGGACCTAGCACCAGTTAGTAACTTAACCGTTTTTCAATATGCTGTTGCTGTCAGGCAAGAATCACCGATTAAAGATATGAAAGACCTAATTAACCTAGCTAAAGCCAATCCTGGTACATTAAGTTATGGCTCTACTGGCATCGGTGGTGGCGGTCACTTAGCAGGAGTAAGACTTGAGCAAGTATCTGGCACAAAATTGATTCATGTACCCTATAAAGGCGGTGCTGCGATTTGGACTGATCTGCTAGGTGGGCAACTTTCATTTACTTTTGAAGCAGTTGTGACAGCCTTACCTATGGTCAAAAGCAATAAAATGAGGGTGTTTGCAGTGACCAGTGCCAAAAGAGCAACCAATCTTCCTAATGTGCCCACCTTGGTGGAATTAGGCTTTAAGGACTATGACATTAGTCAATTCCAAGGGATGTTTGCCCCAGGAAAAACAGATCCAATGATTATCCAGAAGTTACAAACTGAAATCGCTAAAGTGGTAAAAAATCCTGAAATCATTAAACGATTAGTTAATGACGGTGGCAACGAATTAATTGGCAATACTCCTGAGGAATTTTCAGCTCAGATTAAATCGGAACTTGCTATGTATTCAAAACTGATTAAAGAAAATAGTATTAGGGCTGACTAACTACCCCCATAGCTAAAGCGAGGGGCTTTACGCTGCTTTGGGGTAATCTTTGTAGTCAGGTCATAACTCGATGACACTGGGCTCAAATAAATTCTCATCGCCATGAATATCAATAATATGATAGACATTAAATTTATAAGCTGTGCCGATGGATACCTCTGGCGGTGTAAACGGGAAGGCAATATTGCCTCCCGTTGAAAGCCGGTTAGGATAGCCATAATGCAATAAATATTGTTTGGTTGTTCGAACCACCTCAGATGCTCTTTCCAGAGTTGGTGCAATACACTCAATCATTAAAAAGACTTCGTCTGGGACAGATGATTGAATGGGTCGATCTGTAACTCCGTTAATGCCATAAATCCTTGGATACAGTTGATAATCCTTGGGGATATCTTCGCATACTAGTTCTTCGACAATTTTTTCGACTTCACGAAAAATCATTTCATGATTTGCAATAAACTTGGGATCCGCAGCGCCACATAATAAAACAGCACGTTCACCAACTTTGGAAGAGCCCTCTAGCTTAATTGTTTTCTTCTTTGACTCTATCCACTTAGCTCCACTAATTCTGCTCGAACGATCAGAAATTTGTTCATATTTTGCTTCATGTAAATCTACAAACCCTTCTGGTTCAATGATTAAAAAAGGATCATTTTGTTCATAAAGACTATGCGCAGCTATCGACATCGGTAGAGCCTTGCGTTGAGGAGCCATACTTTCAAGTTCAAAATAGTCTTTATTTAATGTGGCTAAAATAGAATCTCTACCCCCTGGGGTACAACATAAAGAGGCACATTCAATAATTTTTGCCATGTGGATTGACAGTCCAATATCGAAACCTAGTAAAACCGGTAGTGCTGAAAAAATAGCGGTATCACATGCACGACCAGCAATTAATATATCAATATCTAGTTCAATTGCCTTTTGAAAATCGCTCATACCCATTTGGCCAACTAAATTCGTAGTAAGCGCTAATTCATCCATCGACAAATCAGGCATACCATCAACACCAACAATTTCTTGCCGAATAATACTTCTTTCAACAATAGATTTAGGTACATCACCAGGAATAATCGCCATTCTAAAAGAGAGGTGATCTTCTTTCGCTATTTCGCGAATGATTTCAATTGTTTGTTCTAAATGTGGCGCAGCGCCTGCTGAACCAGCAGAGCCAATAATCAGTGGAATATCTAGTTTTCTTGCTCCAAGAATCACTTTTCGCAAGTCTCTTTTGGTTGAGGCTCTTTCTGTTGCCATTTGACCACATCCCAAATAATAGGGACCTATATCAATAGAACCCATATCGCAACCAATCAGGTCAGGAAATTGTTCAAGTCCTCGCTGAAAGGCTGGTGTAGGAATACCGTAACCTAACTGGCCTGACGCACCGATAATTTTTAATGGGCGATAAGCAGGTCTGCCCACAAATTCTTTAATTAACTTTCCTGTTGCACTCATATCAATCTTTATATTCTTTACTAATACAATTTAGATAAACTACTCAATCTCAAGATTAAATAACCGTGCATGCTGTTGAGCACCGTAAACATCTTTATCACCAGGGTCACCTGCTGTAACTTTTCGAGGGAGACTATATTTTATTGCCATTGAAATGGGATATTGAATTTCTTTAATTTGATTCTCTGGAATGTCATAGAGTTCAGAGATGGATTTCTTACTCAAGCCTTCACTCGAACACACCCGTTTGAAATCTGCTTCGTTAGCAAACATAATATCTAAAGTTATACATCTCGGACCAGCATTTTTACTTCGAATAACTTTCGCAATATCCATTAATTTCATTGGCAACTGTCTCCTAGAATTTTTATTACAAAGTTCATCTTATCACGCCCGAATACAAGGTAAGTTGACTCTACTCAAGTAACGATATCCAAGCAATATAGTCTTATAACTAAGAGTTCCTTAATCTAATCTAATTTTTAGTACCACCCCCAAAGAGAGAAATTTTTGATAATCTATCTCTAAAAGGAGAAAAAAATCCCTAAAGGATTTAAAACTATGAAGATGCCTTAACTCTAACTTGAATACAAGCGTTACTTTAATCAAAAAACTAATCACATAACTCTCATTTTTTGAATTTTGCTGGCCCGGGGCTGAATCGACCAGGGCATCAGGATACTTTTCTCTAACTCCTATTAACTAGCGAAACACCTAAGGCTGTGATAAGACCTCCAACTACCATTGAAATTAATAAGGGTTCACCAAGCAATAAAACGGAAAATAAAACCCCAAATGCTGGAACCAAATTGCTAAAAATTGCTGTACGTGAGGGACCTACCGCTTGAATACCTTCGTAAAACCAAATAAACGCGATAACAGTACCAAAAGCGCCCAAATAGAAAACCGATGTCCAAACACGCCAGTCAAGAAGTACCCAATCAATATCTTTGAACTCTCCAAGGGCGCCAATACTTAAAAAGAAAAAACCCCACAAAGTACTGTAAGTAGTGGCAACAATTGGGGAAAGCGTTTCTATGACCTCGCGTGAAATTAACGTATAAGCAGCCCAACTAAAAACAGCACCAATCATCATTAATTCACCTAACCCAATTGACTGATTGATATCGGTAATGCCACTGACCAAATCGCCGCGTGTAATCACAACAATGGCGCCAATAAGCGCGACCAGTATGCCAATCCAGCGACGAACTCCAAGCCTTTCTCTAAAAAAGAAACTCGCCAAAATAGCAATCACAATTGGGGTCAGACTTACAAATAAAGATGTCCGTCCCGCTGGTACTCGGGCTAACGCTCCAAAAAAACAAATATTGTTAATAAAAACACCTGTAAAACCTAAAATAGCAGTGAGAAATATTTGCTTGCGATTTAAGCGTGGCAAGCTTCCTTCTATTTTTATCACAACAATAACTAGCAATATTGAGGCAATAAAAATTCTGCCAAATGCCGCTGTCATTGTTGGTAAGGACTGAGCCAAAATTCTTCCCGCGATAAAGGCTCCACCCCAAAATACGGCAACCATTGTCAACTTTAATACCAGCAAGGGTGTCATCGCTGAGAGATTAGCTGTTTTCATTTTCAAGGAATCCCTTAGGGTAGCTATTGTTAGGCCTAATTAAAATAGCCCCAAAAATTAGTTATTGTGAATTTTTCTTGTCCGGGGCGGAATATGGTCAGCCTCCATTTGGTTAATCTCAAAGTGATTTTTGCAAGCAGGGTGCCGACAAAATCTCATTGAGTAGCTCTTCTTCAGGCGCCGCGACAACGGTGTTGTGCCAATCCGTCAGCGGACCCCAGCCAGGTAATATTTCGCCATTCGGATCGTAGCCAACCGACTTAAATTTCCACTGCCCGTTACTGTACTGCAGGTTTCCCACATGTTCTGCGCCAGCCGTCAGCACGCGATACACGCGCTCATTAAACCTGCTGAGCGTCAGCTTATAAGTAATCACGGTTTATTCCGCATGTGGTCGGCGACTTTGGCAAAGGCTTCCGACAACTCTTGACACAGAACGATATTTACTACTTCACCATAGAGTGCGCTATCCATGCACAGCTTGGCGAAGTCTTGTGCAGGTTGCGCAACTTCTTGGGAAGTTAACTGAGTCATGGTTTACACCTAAATCAAAAGTTAATACAGACATTTTAGGCTTTTAATACTTAGTTTGCTTTAGAGACTTGATGGAGAAATGGAAATCAGGATCAAAATTGAAGCGTCCTTTTAAAGGATGTTTCATGCCTAAGGTACCACGAGCATGACCACTCCCATAGCAGAAACTGTCTAGCAGGATTAGACATCTTAAATCTGATGGACTTGGTTTTAATTTTTCCTTTTAAAAGAGATTTCTATAATGAAATTATTAAAAAAGTGCAAAGATTTACGCTAATGAATTTTAGGTGTATTCTTAAAAAAACTTGGGAGAAAACAATGAAATATCTTCTTGTGCTTGTCTGTTTTAGCGGGATTTCCCCGTACCTTTTCGCAATAGATGTGCTTGCTGGTAAGGCAAAGGTAGAAACAGTCTGTGCGGCTTGTCATGGAGCCAATGGCGTCAGTGTTAGTGATTCCATTCCGCACCTTGCGGGTCAACGAGCTGGTTATCTTGAGAGCCAACTCAAAGCTCTTAAAGATGGCTCTCGTAAAAACGCCATCATGAATCCTATTGCTGGTCAATTAAGTCCTGATGATATTAAAAATATAGCGGCTTTCTTCGCTAGCCAACCCGGTGCTTCAGCTGGTGCCAAATCTGAATTTCTACCAAGTCTTGCTAAAACTAATGCGTCCTTCCCCGATAACTACCAGCAAACCTATAAAAAATATTTAACCCTAAACTTTCCTGCTACCAAGCAGGTACGTTACTACTACGCCAATCCCATCGCTGTCAACGCCATTAAGACTAATAAATCGATTGGCAATGGTGCTGTCCTTTTTGTTGAAGTCTTTTCAGCCAAATTAGATACTAACCAAAACCCCGTAATGGGAACTGATGGTTTTTACGAACCTAATCAACTACTCTTTTATACCTCGATGGAAAGTGGCGATGGCTGGGGAAAGGCAATTCCCGAAATACTTCGTAATGGGGATTGGAATTATGCTGTCTTTACCGCCGATAAAAAAATTCGACCGACTGCCAATCAAGCCGAATGCTTTGCATGCCACAAGCCGTTGGAGAATACAAACTATCTTTTTACAACCAAAAGTCTTATTACACTTAAATGAAGACCATTTAAGACAAGAACAAGCAATGTAATGATCTATGTA
>Ga0187844_10003428_pt1 | contig 10600 bp, 8 predicted proteins | sample SpaLakP09_SKY_50_FD_134517 | JGI IMG/M metagenome (GOLD analysis project Ga0187844, IMG submission 134517) | Oligotrophic lake water microbial communities from Sparkling Lake, Wisconsin, USA - SP09_SKY_50 | ecosystem: Environmental > Aquatic > Freshwater > Lake | place: USA: Sparkling Lake...
CGCCGATCGGCGCCGCGGTGGTGGGACCCATATCCAGGAATGTGCCGCGCAGGCGGACCATCCAGTTGCCTTCAGCCTCTTCGGCGGCAAAGGCCGGGGCAGAAAGGGTGCCGATGGTTGCGGCGGCGAGCGCCATGCAGATGGAGGAGGCGAGGGGCTTGCGGCGGGCAGTAGTTACGGTGGTTACAGTGGTTGAAGTGGGTGCAGTGGTCATGGTGGTCAGGCACTAATGAGCAAAAAGTGCGACCAGTTTGTCGTTCGCGAGTGCGCTGGACCTTGATGCAGGACAAGTGAATGGCAGCCGACACACATTCAACGAAGAATCGTCGTCAATGCGCGACAGATTGAAACATGGCTGGCGCAATGCCTGCGCAAGCGTGCCGATGTTTCTATTTACATGCGGATTTATTCGTGGCGTACGGGCCTCGCGGCCCGTACGCTGTGGGCTCGTGGTTGTGCACCACGCATGTCGTGGACGTCCTGCCGGACGTCTTTCCAGGTGTGCCCCGTGGGGGCAGGGCACACCGTTTTTCTTGGCAGCGGCGCCAGCCGGTCAGGCCGCCTGCGGCTGCTCGACGGCGTTTGTCGCAAGATGGCGATTCACGCCCGACACCATGGCCTTGAGCGATGCCGTGACGATATTTGCGTCCATGCCGGCGCCGAAGCCGGTCGGCGAATCTCCCACGCGTACCTCGACATAGCACGCCGCCCTGGCATCCGCGCCGCTGGCCATCGCATGTTCGTGATAGTCCATGACGCGCACCGCAATGCCCAGCCCGCGCGAAAATGCATCGACCGCGGCGTCGATCGGGCCGTTGCCCGTACCGCGCACCTGTACCGTGCGGCCGTCGCGCAGCATTTCCATGTCGATTTCCGCCGCGTGGTTGTCGGTCGATACCATCCGGTGCGATACATAGCGCAGCGGCGCCTGCACATCGAGGTACTCGCGGCGGAACAGCGCGTAAAGGTCCTCGGCGCTGGCCTCGAGTCCGGTTTCATCGGTCATGACCTGCACCGCACGGCTGAATTCGATCTGCAGGCGGCGCGGCATGTAGATGCCATGCATCTGCTCCAGCAGATACGCCATGCCGCCCTTGCCGGACTGGCTGTTGACGCGGATCACCGCGTCGTAGCTGCGGCCGAGATCGGCCGGATCGATCGGCAGGTACGGCACTTCCCAGATCGCGTCCGGCTTCTGCTGCGCAAAGCCCTTGCGGATGGCGTCCTGATGCGAGCCCGAAAATGCCGTGAACACGAGGTCGCCAACGTACGGATGACGCGGATGCACGGGCAACTGATCGCAGTGCTCGACGCACTGGCGGACTTCGTCGATATCTGAAAAATCAAGCTCCGGATCGACGCCCTGCGTGTAGAGGTTCAGCGCCAGCGTGACCAGATCCACATTGCCGGTGCGCTCGCCGTTGCCGAACAGGCAGCCTTCCACGCGGTCGGCGCCGGCCATCACGGCGAGTTCGGCCGCGGCCACCGCCGTGCCGCGATCGTTATGCGGATGCACGGACAGCACGATGTGCTCGCGGCGCGCCAGCCGTCGATGCATCCATTCGATCTGGTCGGCAAAGATGTTGGGCGTGCTGCATTCCACCGTGGTGGGCAGATTCAGGATCATCGGGCGCGAGGCGTCGGGCTGCCACACGGCCGAGACCGCGTCCGATACTTCCAGCGAAAAATCGAGTTCGGCCAGGCTGAAGGTTTCGGGCGAATATTCGTAGGACCAGGCGGTTTCCGGCATCGCATCGGTCAGCGCGCGGATCAGACGAGTGCCCGACACGGCCACTTCCTTGATTTCCTCGCGCGATGCATTGAACACGATGCGACGCCACGCCGGTGCGATCGGGTTGTAAAGATGCACGGTCGCGCGCCTGGCGCCGCGCACCGATTCGACCGTGCGGCGGATCAGGTCGTCGCGCGCCTGCGTCAGGACCACAATCGTGACGTCCTCGGGGATGCGGTCTTCTTCGATCAGCATACGCACGAAATCGAAATCGGTTTGCGATGCGGACGGGAATGCGACCTCGATCTCCTTCACGCCGATCTTCACCAGCTGTTCGAAAAAGCGCAGCTTGCGCGCGCTGTTCATCGGCTCGATCAGCGCCTGGTTGCCGTCGCGCAGATCGGTGCTCATCCAGCGCGGCGCACGCGTGATGGTCTGCGATGGCCAGGTCCGATCAGGCAGATCGACGACGGTGGCGGGGCGGTATTTGGCGGCGGGGTTGCGCAACATGGGCATGGGTTTCTCCTTCCTCGCTAAGGAAGCAATGGAAAACGTCTCGTCGTGCGAGCGTTCCGGTTCAGTCGGAAAACGAAATAAAGGTGGCCAGAAGGCTGCCGAACTGCCACGAGGCCCTAGGCCCGGCAACCGATCGGTAGGCTTAGCAGTAGCGAGGAAGCGCGCAGGGCGCGGCACGACAGCAGGCCCGCAACGCACGCGCGCACGGCTGCATCGATGCGCGAGGCATCGGCGGCGTGGCGGAGGTTGAGGGTGCAGGCGTTCATCGTGCGGAGGTGTAAATCGCCCGACGGATGCGAGCGACAGACCGCAGCGTAGTGCAAAACGCGCGCAGGCGTCAACTCGCTGCCCGCATCTTGGCGCGCCGCGCGCGCCTCACTGGCCGCGTGCCGCTGCGCACGCTTTCCCCCCAACGGATGGCATCCAACCGATATGTGGGATGCCGCTCAATCGTCTGGCCGGTACATCGCGGGGCACATCGCGCCTAGGCTGGTTGATACAGGGAACGGGCCCAAAAACAACGAACGGGGGAGCGAAACATGCTTACGCGCACGTGGATAAGCTGGCTTGCCTGCATGGCAACGGCAATGTTGATGGCGGCATGCGGCGGTGGCGGGGGTGGATCGGGGACAAGCGGCGCGGCGCCTGCGGGCAGCAACGGCGGAGCCGGCGGCAGCCCAGGCGGCACGGCGGCCGTGGCCAAGTCTTACACGCTGGTGATGAACCAGACCTCGGGCCAGGTCAGCATCGGCAATTCGATCACGCTGGTGGCGTCTGTCGTCGACGATCTTGGCAACGACGTGACGGGCTCCACAGCCTTTGTCTGGTCGACTTCGAACAACGCTGTGGCAGCGGTATCCAGCAGCACTGTTCCGGGTAGCGCGCTGGTTGGCGGCATCGGCACGGGCACGGCCACGATCAGCCTGGTGGCGACCGTGACCGGTGCCAGCGGCGCCACTACCGTGCTGCCGCAGTCCGCGGCCACCATCACCGTGGTGGCGCCGGGCGTGAAGACGTACAGCCTGGCGCTGCCCTATCCGGTGTTGTCGATGACGGACGGACAGGTATTGCCGGTCACTGCGTCGCTGATCGACAGCGATGGCGCCGATCGCTCCGCGACGGCCACCGGTTGGACCTGGCGCAGCAGCGCGGCGGCGGTGCAGGTCACGGGCGCGGCCAATGTCGGCACCTTGCGCGGCGTAAACGCCAGCGACACGCCGGCGCAATCGACCGTGAGCGTCCAGGTGACGGCCCCGGACGGCAACACGCTGACCGCATCGTTCTTCGTCTCGGTGTTCAAGAGCAGCGTATCGACGTATCGACTGGTGCTGTCGCAGTTCGGCACGCAGATCAACGCGCTGAACGTGCTCAACGGCTATCCGCAAACCTACGATTCGCGCGTGGTGCGTCACGATGAAAGCGATGCCACGGCGGATTTCAGCGGCCTGTGGACGTATATGACCACTTCGCCGTCGCTGGCCGTGCTGCCCAATTCGGCCACGCGCGTGACTACGGTCAGCACCAGCCGCGCAAATGGCGCGTCGCCGCTGCAAAGCGTGCTGTCGGAGATGGCCGGCAGCCTCACGTTGAGTGCCAAGCCGCGTGCCACGCTGCTGGTGACCGAGCAGCCGACGTGGGCGCTGGTCTACGACGGCCCGAATCCGCTGGTGGTGCCGGGCGGCGGTATACCGATCGCCGCGCACATCATGCATCGCGGTATCGACGAGGGCATCATGGGCTGCAACGGCACCTGGGCCTGGGCGGTCAGAAGCGGACCGGTGTCGATCAACCAGACATTCCCACCTAACCTGGCGACGATCGTGCCCACCGGGTCCGGTCCGTTCACGGTCACCGTGTCTTGCACCGCCGGACCGGAGGCGATGCCGGTGACGCTGATCATCCCGGGCACCGTGCAATAACGGGAACGGGCCGGCGCCCGTGAGCCAGCAAACGCCTGCTGCGGCCGCGGCCGCGGCAGGCGCTTTTCGTTGCAGCGGCAGCGCACGCAAAGCGCGGGATGCGTACCAGTTTCTGCGTGGCGTTCATGCGCTGTCGCCGCGTCGGCAAGTCACCTCGATCACCCAGAAAAAACGGCGACCCGAGGGTCGCCGTTTGCATGTCGTGGTGGTCCGGATCACGGCTTGCGTGAGAAGCGGATGATCTGCTCGTGGCTTGCCGCCGTGGCCCCGGTCGCCCCGGATGTATTCGATCCGCACGAGCCGCAGCCGCTGTTCGTATCGCAGCCGCTGGCGCAGCCCGCCGCCTGCGTCGGCGCCAGACGCTGCACCAGCCATGCACGCCAGCCTTTGGCCGAGACGCCGCCCAGCGCGGCGGCCAGGTTCGCTTTCACGCGCTCGCGCGTGCGCGGCATGTAGCGAGCCACGACGTGCACGGCGCAGCCCAGCACGATCAGCGGGACCAGCAGGGTTTCAAAGGCGTGGTAGAGCGTCATGATGGCTGTTGGATTGGATAACTACGCTGCCGTTTCCGTGCGATCAGCTGAACATCAACGCCACGCGATAGGTGATGAACGACGCGAGGTAGGCCAGGCCCGTCAGGTAGGCGGCCGAGGCGGCCATTACCTTCCAGGAATTGGTCTCGCGGCGGATCACCGCCAGCGTGGAAATGCACTGCGGGGCAAACACGTACCAGGCCAGCAGCGACAGCGCCGTGGCCAGCGACCATTGCGCGGCGATCATCGGCGCCAGCTGCACGGCCACCGTGTCATAGCTGCCGGACAGCGCGTACACCGTCGCCAGCGCGCCCACGGCCACTTCACGCGCGGCCAGACCAGGCACCAGCGCCACGCAGATCTGCCAGTTGAAGCCGATTGGCGCAAACACATGTTCCAGCGCCTGGCCGATCATGCCTGCAAAACTGTAGTCGATCGGCGGCAGGGTGGCGCCGGCCGGCGGCGACGGGAAGCTGGCCAGAAACCACAACAGCACGGTCAGCGTCAGGATCACCTTGCCCACGCGCGACAGGAAAATCCGCGCGCGTTCCCACAGGCCGATGGCGATATCGCGCGGATTGGGCACGCGGTACGACGGCAGCTCCATCAGCAGCGGATGATCGGTGCGGTCGCGGCGGAACCACTTGAGCACGTATGCCACCACCAGCGCGCTGACGATGCCGGCCACATACAGCGCGAACAGCACCAGGCCCTGCAGGTTGAACATGCCGCCGACGGTCCGCTCGGGAATGAACGCGCCGATCAGCAGCGCATACACGGGCAGCCGCGCCGAACACGTCATCAGCGGTGCCACGAGGATCGTGGTCAGGCGGTCGCGCGGGTCCTGGATCGTGCGGGTGGCCATGATGCCGGGGATCGCGCACGCAAAGCTCGACAGCAGCGGAATGAACGATCGTCCCGACAAGCCCGCGCCCATCATTAGCCGATCGAGCAGGAACGCGGCGCGCGGCAGGTAGCCCGATTCCTCGAGCGTCAGGATGAACAGGAACAGGATCAGGATCTGCGGCAAAAAGACCACCACGCTGCCAAGGCCCGCAATCAGGCCATCGACCAGCAGGCTCTTGAGCATGCCGTCGGGCAGCATCGCGCCCAGCCATTCGCCGAACCAGTGCACGCCGGCCTCGATGCCGTCCATCATCGGCGCGGCCCACGAGAACACAGCCTGGAACATGAAGAACAGCAGTACCGCAAGAATGACCAGACCGAATACCGGATGCAGCACGACGCGATCCATCGCATCGTCGAAGCGCGCGGTGCGCGTTGGCATGGTGACGGCGATATCGAGCAGGCGCTTCACTTCGGCGTGCGTGTCAAATTCCGACACGCTGTCGAGCGGCTGCGCGGGCGGCGCCGGCGGCAGTGATTCGTCGAACAGGCGGACCAGCCCGGCCGCGCCGTCGCGCTTGACCGCGACGGTTTGCACGACGGGCACGCCCAGCGCCTGCGAAAGCGCCTCGCGGTCGATCAGGATGCCGCGGCGCGCGGCCGCATCGCTCATATTGAGCACCACCACCATCGGCAGGCCGAGGCGGCGCAATTCCAGCACGAAGCGCAGGTGCAGGCGCAGGTTGGTGGCGTCGACCACCGACACCAGCAGGTCCGGGCGTGCCTCGCCGGGGCGCTGCCCCATGCAGACTTCCCGCGTGATCGCCTCGTCAAGGCTGGCCGAGTGCAGGCTGTAGGCGCCCGGCAGATCGAGGATGCGGACCGTGCGGCCGGCGGGCGACGTAAATACGCCTTCCTTGCGCTCGACGGTCACGCCGGCATAGTTGGCCACCTTCTGGCGGCTGCCGGTCAGGCGGTTGAACAACGCGGTCTTGCCGCAGTTGGGATTACCTACCAGCGCAATGCGCAGGGCGGAGGGATGCTGTGCAACTGACATGATGAGCGGGATCCTGGCGGCGTCGGGCGGCCTTCACGCAATGCGCTTGGCGGCGTCAGGCGTATCGGCCTGGCTGGCGGGGACAATGCTGGAAATCGTCGCGGAGGCAATCTCCACGGCAATGCGGTCCGCTTCCGAGCGGCGCAGCGCAAATCGCGTGAAGCCCACCTGCGCGACCAGCGGGTCCTTGCCAAACGGGCCGAAGGTGATGATCTGCACGGTTTCTCCCGGCACAAAGCCGAGATCGCGCAGGCGGCGCGCGACGGGATCGTTCGGGGTGGCATCGTCCACCGATTTCACGATGGCGACCGTGCGCCGGGACAGTTCAGACAACCGCATATGCTTCCAGTCCAAGGGCGGGATCACCGCCGCGCAACAGGCCAAAAACGCCTGTCGGGTACGTAAATAGAAATCGTTCTCGATTGTATAGCATTCACGCCGTTTTCGTGCCTTTATGGCAAGCGGGGCCGCAACCTGGCGGGCGAAAAGATCGATGCAATGAGGGGCGCTGGCCGGCATCAGGTGCAGTGGGATTCCCCTCGTTCCTCGCAGCAATGAGCGGGAAATTCCGGCGTGTTCTTGCGAATAACGCATTTGCGGTATTGGCCGAACGCAGTCGGCAGCATAAGCTGCGGGCACGCTGAACACCCCGTTCCACGCGTACTTTCAAAAGCCACTGGTCTTCTTGCCAGTGGCTTTTTTCTCTCCGGCGCCGATCTGCGCCGATGACGTGCAAATCGGCGCGGCCATCAGCCCGCCTCCGCAGCCATCGCCGCCTTGACCGTTTCGACAAAGTGGTCGCGCGCGGGATGGTCGGGCATCGTTTTCCAGACGCAATAGACCTCCGACGGCACTGTGGAATCGGCCAGCGGCCGGAATGCGGCGCCGGCCATGCCGGAGCGTGCCATCGCGGCCGGCACCACCGCCACGCCCATGCCCTGGGAGACCAGCGAAACCACCGACAGCCAGTGCCGCACTTCATGCTGGATACGCGGATAAAAGCCCTGCGCCGCGCACATATCGAAGATACGGCTGTAGTAGTCCGGCGACGCCTTGCGCGAGAACAGCACGAATGGCTCGCCGCGCAGGTCCGCCAGCGCCAGTTCGGCACGCGCCGTCAGCGGGTGATCGGCGGGCATGCAGCAGACAAAAGGCTCGGTATGCGCGAGCGTGGCGGCCAGTTCGTCGGGTACGCGGCTGGTGTGGACGAAGCCGGCGTCCAGTTCGCCGTGCAGCAGCGCGTCGATCTGTTCCTGCGAATTGAGTTCGGTCAGCGCCACATGGATGCCCGGATAGCGCGCCTGGAATTCCTGCAGCCGTTGCGGCAGGCCGCGGTACAACATCGAGCCGACAAAGCCGACGCGCAACCGGCCCACCGCGCCGGCCTCGATCTCGCGCGCCAGCAGCCGCGCCGATTCCGCCTGCGCCAGCAATGCCGTGGCCGATTCCCGAAACGCCCGCCCGGCGGCGGTCAGTCGCACGCCACGGCTATCGCGCTCGAACAGGCGCGCCCCGACGGATGCTTCGAGCTGCTGGATGTTGAGCGACAACGGCGGCTGCGAAATCGACAGCCGTTTCGCGGCGCGCCCGAAATGCAGTTCCTCGGCCAGCACGAGGAAATAGCGCAGATGGCGAAATTCCATGGCGATATAAAAATTATATGGATCGAGTCAATTTTAGAATTAGACACGAATCGTTGCGCATCAAATAATGCGTCCCAAACCATCCCGCCTCAATTCGCAGGGCGGGAGCTTCCGGAGACACATTCGATGCCGACCAGCGCCGTCCGCCCCGCTGCCCTTCAGGCGACCTCCGCCGCCCATGCTTCGCACGCCGCCCCGCCCGACGCTCATCCGGTCCCCGACCGTCACGGCGCGAGCCTTTTCACGGCGGATCCGGACCTGCGCGCGCTGTTGCCGCTCTATCTGCCGGCCGACCTCTTCAATCACCTGCTGCCGCACTTGGAGCGCATGGGCGCCCTGGCCGGTGGCGTGCTGGACGAACTGGCCAATGTGGCCGACCACGCGCCGCCGACGCTGTCGCAGCGCACGCGCAGCGGCCTCGATGCGCAGCGCATCCACAAGCATCCCGCCTATGTCGAACTGGAACGCGTGGCGTTTGCGGAATTCGGCCTCGCCGCGGCATCGCATCGCGGCGGCGTGCTCGGCTGGGACAAGCCGATGCCGCCCGCTGCCAAGTACGCGCTGACCTACCTGTTCGTTCAGGCCGAGTTCGGCTTGTGCTGCCCGTTGTCGATGACCGATTCCCTGACGCGCACGCTGCGCAAGTTCGGCGATCCGGCACTGGTCGAGCGCTTTTTGCCCAACCTGACCACGCAGGTTTTCGACGATCTCTACCAGGGCGCGATGTTCATGACCGAGCAGGGCGCGGGCTCCGACGTCGCGGCCACGTCCACGCGCGCGGTGCGCGACGACAGCGCCGAAGGCGGCTGGCGTCTGGTGGGCGACAAGTGGTTCTGCTCGAATCCGGACGCGGCGCTGGCGATGGTGCTGGCGCGCGTGGAAGACGCCGACGGCACCGCCGTGGACGGCATCAAGGGCGTGTCGCTGTTCCTGCTGCCGCGCACGCTGGCCGACGGCAGCGCCAATCACTACCGCATCATCCGGCTCAAGGACAAGCTCGGCACGCGCTCGATGGCCAGCGGCGAGATCCGCCTCGAAGGCGCGCATGCCTACCTCGTCGGCGAGCCCGGCCGCGGTTTCGTGCAGATGGCCGACATGATCAACAACTCGCGCCTGTCCAACGGCGTGCGTGCCGCCGGCCTGATGCGCCGCGCCCTTACGGAAGGACAATTCATCGCGCGTGAACGTCGCGCCTTCGGCAAGCGCCTGACGGACATGCCGCTGATGCGTCGCCAGTTGCTCAAGCTCACGCTGCCGACCGAACAGGCGCGCACGATGGTGTTCCAGACCGCCGAAGCGCTGCGCCGCGCCGATGCTGGCGAATCCGACGCTTATCCGCTGATGCGCATCTTGACGCCGCTGATCAAGTTCCGCGCGTGCCGCGATGCGCGCAAGGTGACCGGCGACGCGATGGAGATCCGTGGCGGCTGCGGGTATATCGAGGAATGGAGCGATCCGCGGCTGGTGCGCGACGCCCATCTCGGATCGATCTGGGAAGGCACCAGCAATATCGTCGCGCTCGATGTGCTGCGCGCGATCCGCCGCGAAGGGTCGCTGCCGGTGCTGCAGGCGCATTTGCAGGGCCTGCTGCGCGATACGCCGCTCCATGCCACAGCCCGCGCCACCTTCGAGGCGGCCATTGACAGCGCCGCCGCGCTGGCGGCGCGCGCGGCCGATGCCGGCGCGGATGGCGATGTCATGGCGCGCCAGGCTGCCTCCGCGCTTTATCACGTGACCAGCGCCGTCGCCATGGCGTGGGAAGCGGGCCGCATCGGATCGGTGCGCCGTATGCGTCTGGCGCAACTGGTGCTCGTGCATCGCGTGCTGCCGCAAGATCCGCTGGCGGGCGGCGCCGAACCCGAATGGCTGGCCGAAACGGTGGCTGCCCCGGCCGATGGCGTTGCGCACGCGGCCGGGCAGGTCGATCAGGTCAACGTGTTCTGAACGGCGTCACACGCGCGCCACTGCGCCCCGCACATAAAAACAGCTTTACCGGAGACAACGCATCATGCCCCAATGGCACCGCCGCACGGCCCTGGCCGCATTCGCTTCCATGACCGCGTGCACGCTGCTTGCCGCAGCCACGCCCGCCTTTGCACAGAAGGATTTTCCAAGCAAGCCCATCATGATGGTGGTGACCTATCCGCCGGGGGCCCCACCGACGCGATGGCCCGCACGCTGGCCGCCGCGCTGAAGAACAGCCTCGGCCAGCCGGTGGTGGTGGAAAACCGCGCCGGCGCCGGCGGCAACATCGGCGCGGAAGTCGTGGCCCGCGCGGAGCCCGATGGCTACACGCTGATGTTCGGGACGTCGGCGCCGCTGGCGATCAATGTCAGCCTCTATCGCAAGATCAA
>Ga0187844_10003433_pt1 | contig 10588 bp, 10 predicted proteins | sample SpaLakP09_SKY_50_FD_134517 | JGI IMG/M metagenome (GOLD analysis project Ga0187844, IMG submission 134517) | Oligotrophic lake water microbial communities from Sparkling Lake, Wisconsin, USA - SP09_SKY_50 | ecosystem: Environmental > Aquatic > Freshwater > Lake | place: USA: Sparkling Lake...
ATGTCTTATGACTGAATCTAGCATCAATTCTCAAGTTCAAAAGCAGCTTCAAAGCATTCTGAGCCAAGCAACGCCAGACAACGCATCTGAGCAAGCGCAACTGAACAACGCCCTGCGCCTGCTATCCAAGTGGAGAAGCGTTCTCATTCAAAACACGCTTCTTAAATCACAGGGCACTGTGGTCATGCAGGGGCCTCTTGCGGGCATGGACTTTCTGCCCCAGTCGGCTGAAGGATGCCACATTGCCAAACTGCTAGGCTGCTACGAACAACCCCTGCAGCCCTTTATTGAAGAAGCCATCAACTTGGCTTACCCCACCATTTTGAACATCGGCTGCGCTGAGGGGTACTACGCAGTAGGCATGGCCAGAAGAATGCCCAGTACTCAGGTTCTTGCTTTTGATCTGAACCCTAAAGCTCAAGAGGTTTGCTCTGCTCTGGCACACAAGAACGGTATGTCCGACAGGGTGAAGGTAGGTGCTCTGTTCAAGCCTGAAGACTTTGACGCTTATCGCAACCAAAAGGTGTTGGTGCTGTGCGATATAGAAGGGGCAGAGAAAGAACTCTTAAACCCAGAAGTAGCCCAAGCATTAAAGGGCATGGACTTAATCATTGAAAGCCATGAGTGTCTCATACCTGGAATTACCCAAACCTTGATCGACAGGTTCAAGGACTCGCACAACATCACGATGGTTCAAGACAACGGGCAAAGGCAGCTTCAAGATTCACCGCAGTGGTTTAAAAACCTAGCCCACTTGGATCAACTACTGGCCACTTGGGAGTGGAGAAGTGGGGCTACGCCTTGGCTTGTGATGAAGGCTCGGTAGCGCTGGCTGTTTAAGAGAGATTCAGGTTATAAATCCCGCTATGAAGATCGATTTGTCTTATCTACCCGAAGAAGACCGCCTGAGCCTAAGCCTGCAAGGACAAGTTGGCTGGCTCTTTACCCGCAGCTTGCTCATTAAACTGATCAATGCGTGGATCGACAAGCTGCAAAAGGTTGAATTACCTGATGTCGGGTTCTCTTTGGGGGACAGAGACATTGGCCAAGAGCATGCTTTGTCCCTTGAGTTTGATGGACCCACCACAACTCAGAAAAAACCTGAAACAATGGTAAACAACAGACTTCTTCAAGAAGTAGCTCTCACAGTGGAGTCAGTGGGAGCAAAACTGGTGCTCAGAGGTGATGGTGTTGAGACTAATCTAGTGCTCACCCGCAAAGAGTCGCACTTGGTGCTTGAGATGCTGGCAAACAAAGCACGAGCAGTGGGTTGGCTTAACGAGGTTGATTGGCCAAGCTGGCTTGGTTCAACGCAAACTAACAAATGACTCTCGAAGAAGACTTCTGGGCAAAACTAGTCCAAATCCAAGCAGAGTCCATTGGCTGGATTCCCTTGGATGAGGGTGCTTACCTACATGTTGGTTCTGATGAGGCAGTCATTCAAGTAGTGGGACTAGCTAAAGAAGAGATGGCTGGCAGTAATGTGTTGTGGCTTCTCTAATGAATTACAGGGTTTAAACCAACCACAGAAGCTGCTACTGGTTTTGCAACTACCAACTTTAGCTTGTAGGTATCAGTAGCTTCCTTGCTTTCACTTCCCATTCTTCTATATTGGGTGTGTGAACAGGGGGGCTTGGTTGTTCGGGCCAAGGCCCTGCACCTACGCGTTTGTATACAAATATGTCTGTCCAAGCCACCGTTTGGGCGGGCAGCTGTTTGATCAGCGTCAGGCCTGGATGGTCTATTTTGAAGGTGGTGGTGGTCACCAAACAACCCTCTGGTGTTTCGTTAGCCAGCTTGTGGGCCAGCTTGTGAATGAAAGAGCCAAAGCAGGTGCTGTAGATAAACACTAAACTGGCATCACTGACATTGCAAGTGAGCATGTCGCCCATCTGAAAACTTGCACGCTTTGGCAAGTTAAGCAGGTGCGATAAGCGCATGTCGGCGGTCCAAGGCAGCTCAATCGGGTCTTCTGCCGTAACCGATAATTTTAATTGATTCAACGACTCTTGGGCCAGCTTGAGCAAGCCTACAAAACGCTCACATGCCATGCTATGGCGATACGGCACAATTTCTATGCCCTTGCACGATGCAAAAGGAAATTGCAAGCCAGCCGTCATGACTACTTTGCCAAGGCCACTGCCCAAATCTACAAAGTTGCCGCCCGGCTCTAAGAGTGGACCAAGCTCGGCAAAATACTTTAGAAGTTCTTCGCCAGTCAGCTCACCATAAACCAAACTGCCATCGTCCACAATCCACTGGTGTAGTTGCTCGTCTGTAACGTCCTTCAATGCCATGGCTTTGAAATTGGGGTCTGCCAATTCTTCTGGCGTGGGCAGCAAGCCTTGCGACTGAATGCCTGGTGGCAATACACCAATGATCACATCGACATGGGCCTTCAGCCGCTCTATCAATTCTTCGTGGCGCTGCGGATTCACAAAGCAATCTTTGAGCGCCAAGCCGATGCGCAGAAAATCGGCATACGCGAGAGTGCCACTTTCCTTGATTTTCTCTCTTGCGTGAAATTGCCCACCTTCTAGGCTGAGCAGCATGGCATCACGAATTTCTTTGACAGAGTTCATGGCATCAATTGATCTACTGAGTTTGTAAAGCTAAGCTAATGACAACATCAGTCACGGGCACATCAGCGAACCCATTTTTAACAGCGGTAGGTTCAGAAATGATGGCGTCTACCACGTCCATTCCCTGCACAACTGTACCAAAAACAGCATAACCAGGGTTGGCAGCATTTTTGTAATCTAAAAAAGTGTTGTCCACCGCGTTGATAAAAAACTCAGAAGTGGCGGAGTTAAACACATTGGTGCGCGCCATGGCCAAGGTGCCGCGCACATTTGACAAACCTTTGTTTGACTCCAATTCAATAGGGGCCAATTGGCCCGCCTTTTTAACCATGCCAGTGGTGTAGCCGCCGCCTTGAATCATGAAACCCGGAATCACGCGGTGAAAAAGGGTGCTGCTGTAATAGCCTTTGCCCACGTAGCTCAAATAGTTGTTGCTAGAAATAGGCGCCGTGAGGGGGTCTAGTTCTAGCACCACAACACCCTTGATGGTAAACAACGTAACCTGAGGCTTGGGCACCGAGAGTGTGGTGGTGTAAATGACGGTGCCGTTTTCAGACTTAAAGGTGAGCGGCAAATCGCCCACAACCGTGATACCGCAATTCAACACCAAGGTATCGGTGGTACTGCCAGAACCAAAGCTGGGGTTGATGCACTTGCCATTGGATTCCACTGTGATGGACGAGCGCAAATCTTTACCGCCCAAGTAAATGGTGGCCGTTTGGCCATACCGCATAGATTGCACCTTCACACCGGTAATGACCGGCAGAAATCCATCAGACCCGCCGCACCCGCTTAGCCATGACGCCACAGACAAACCGACAACTCCCAACACAGGTTTGATAAGAGACATTGAAACTATTTCTACTTTAAAAAATGAATGGAACACAACTTTAATTTGTTCTTAAGGCAAAAAGGCACAAAGAAATCAAGCCGCCAACCCATTCACCCAAGCTAACTGCTGGGGCAAACAAACTTTTTGCAAATCGTAATGTTCTTGGGCAAAGGCTCTGGCATTGGTACCCAAGCGGGCGCGCTCTTCGGGTTGATCTAGCAACTGGCACACACTCTGCGTAAGGGCTGCGGGGTCAAAAAAGCTCACCAGCTTGCCTGTGTCATTATGTTTGATAGCTTCGAGCAAGGGCTGCGTGTCGCTGGCCACAATGGCACAACCCGCACTCATGGCTTCTAGCAAACTCCAGCTCAGCACAAACGGATACGTTAGGTAAACGTGCACCGTAGAAAGCTGCAGCAGTGGAATGAAATACTGATAAGGCACATGCCCCAAAAAGTGTACACGCTGCCAATCGGTGTCACTGATTTGTGAGCGTACTTCGTTGACAAAAATGTCTTTCCATTTAGCAGCGCCATATTTGGCAGCGTCGGGCCGCGCGCCGTAGCTGACATCGTCTGCCCCCACCAACAAAATGCGTGCGTTGGCTCGCTTCTGAAGCAACTCGGGCAAGGCGCGCATGAAGGTGTGATAGCCGCGGTAAGGCTCTAGGTTGCGGTTGACAAAGGTCACCACCTCGCTTTGCCTGTTGAGGACCAAATCAGTGCCATCAGATTTTTTTAAAGTTAGGCTAACAGCAGGGTTGGGGGCAACAGCTTGTGTGTCGATGCCATCGTGCACCACTGTGATTTTGTTTCTGAATGAATCGGGAAACGTGCTGGCCTGCCAGTGCGTTGGCGATATGCCTGCATCGGCCACTTCAAAGTGCAACAAATTGTTCAAATTCTTAAGGCGCAGGCGACAAACTTCACCTTCATCGGTGGCCGGAAATTCTGGGTCAAAGCCAACGTCGGCGCCGTGTGGATGATAGTAAAACTCGCAGTAAATACCAAGTTTGGCCTTGGGCCACACTTCCTTTAAAAACAAACTCTCGCCCCAGCCATGGTGCGCCACGATGACATCGGGCGTGAAGCCCTTGGCCTTCATGCCCAAAGCTGCCCTAAAACACGCCTCGGCACGAATAGTTTTGGTTTCAAAGTCAGACACCCAAGGGTGTACTTTGGGGGTGCTGCCGCGCTGCGCAATGTAGTGCACCAAGCTGATACCTTGCCAAGACTTGACATCGGTTTTTTGCATGGTCATGGCTACCACTTCGTGGCCTTGTTGAACCAATGCAGGGGCCAAGAACTTAAACTGCCCTGGAAAGTTTTGATGAATGAAGAGAATTTTCATGAACGTGAATTTGTGTTAGCGCGGCGTTAGCTTTGCACTTTCAAGACACCCAATTTAAGAAACCAAACTAAGGTTCTAAACACAAAAGGCTTTCTTGCCTCGTTAATTTGCACCACCAAATTCTGTGCAGATTGAGGGCCACTTGATGCTTGCTTTAGGACCGCTGCAATTTCGGCATCGCTGGGCATCACCCATTTGGCAAAGCTCACCATGGCCATGCCTTGGTACGTTTGAATGCGCGCAGTTGCAGCCTCCACGCTGGCATCGGCCAGGCACAAAACCGTGTTGGCTGTTAGGGCCTGCGTGGGGTAACTTGCAAATGCATAGAAGGGGTCCATGCGGGCGGGCCATGGGTGAGCCAACTTCACAGGCGGCGTGGCTGTGTTTTCCAAAGCAGCCAATCGGACACTTTGTTGTTCGGCCCACAAAGCCTCGTATTGTGCAATGATCACTTTCCAGTCGTACACCTGCTGCGCTCGCAATCGGCCTGCAGCGCCCATGGTTTGGCGCAAACTAGAGGATTCAAACAATTTAACAAAGGCTTGAGCTGCTTGGTCAATGTCTACCGATACCAAGCTGCAAGTATGGCCGCAGTACATGTCGTACGTGTCAATTTCTAAAGCATGGCGCAAAGCCATGTCTGTGGCCAAGCCGGCCTCGGGCATGGTGGTGCTAATGCGAAAGCCATCTACTTCATGGCGCACGGTGTCTTTGTAGCCATCCCAGTCGCTTACCACCACAGGCAAGCCTGCGGCCATGGCTTCAATGGGCACAATGCCAAATGTTTCTTGAATGTTGTCAGACAGAGAGCAAAATACATCGGCACTGGCCCATGCGGTTTCGCGGTCTTTGGCCTTGCGGCCATCCAGCGTGATCACTTCGACATCTGGGCAAGCATGTAAGGCAGCGTCACGGTAGGCTTTTTCAATGAACTCATTGGCATGCCAACCGCACTCTATTAATTTTATTTTTTCTCCAGAGACTTTTACTGTCTGCGCCGCTATTTGCAACGCTTGGTACATGGCCAACGGATGGGCCTTGGCATGAAACGACAAGCGCCCCATGAACAGCACCACCAAGGTGTTGTCATTGGCTTTGAGCGTTTGGCGCGCAGCTTTTTTTTGCGCATCAGTAAACATAAAGTCTTGAGTGTGAATGCCCAATGGAATAACGGGCAACATGGGCAACACCAACTTGCTAATGCCCAAGCGCTCTTGCAACATGTTCACTTGCGCTTGTAAAAGTTTGCTGACGTTGTCTTTTACGGCCTTGCTGGTACATATAACGGCATCCCAGGCTTGCACGGGTGCCGTAATGAGCTCACTGATGGCATCCATGGCGCCTGCAGAAGATGTGGTGTGAGTAATACCACACAAACTCCAGGCTGCGTGCGAGCCAGCAGCCATACTGCGATGAAACGCATGCTGCCCAATGCCGGGGCCTGGGTGATACACCAAACCCGCTTGTGATAGGGCGCCTAAATTGTGAGGGCTGACGGCGTGTACCAATTCTGTACGGCCTTGGGCTTTGACTTGTGCTGCAAAGTGCTGCCCATGCTCTGGCTTTTGAACCTGAGCCCAAAAAGCTGTGGCATTGCTGTAATTTAAAAAACCACGCAAAAACGATTCACCCGCTGCATTTCTGCCCATCAGCTTGGGGCCGCTGGTGGTGTACGCCTCTGGGTGATAGTAAATAACAGAGTTCATAGCTTCGATTATCACAACTTATTTGGTCAGGGTACGAGGTTTAACGAAACTGCCCACTACAAGTCTAGAGGTGCTGTGCTGACCGACTTCCTTCCATCCGCATACTGGGTAATTTGCAAATCTTCTGGGTAAGCCTGTTGGCGTAATTGACAACAGATTTAGATGTTGGCATAATCGCCAACGTGGCTGCCCAACTAATGACCTCAATCAAGAACATCAACCCTGATGGCTCTATCTTGGAAGTTGTGATTTGGAAAGTGCCAAAGCCTGTTCCGCCAACTGAACATGGCTACAAGTACAGGGCTGTTTATGTTGTCGATGGCGTTCGCATGGTTGGCTTTGACAATGAGCGCGGTAAGGGCGACCACTGTCACATTGATGGCAAAGAATTACCGTACGCTTTCACAACCGTTGATCAATTACTTGAAGACTTTATTGCAACCGTAGAAACTAGGAGAGCATCATGACTCAGAGAAACCTGACCATTACTTTGCAGCCAGACTGGAAAGCGGCAATCCGTGCAGTTGGTGTTGCAGCCAAATCAGATTCATATCAAGGTGAAGTACTTAACTTTGAAACGCCGGCGCAGTTCTTTGGCCAATTGTCAGAAAAGCGTTGGGACATCGTTCGTGCTGCACAGGGCAAGGGCGAGATGTCTGTGCGAGAGTTGGCTCGAGTAGTAGACCGCGACGTCAAACGTGTTCACAATGACATTGTGATCTTGGCTGAATTGGGTCTGCTTGAGCGTACAGAAAACGGTGGAGTGTCTTGCCCTTACACATCCATGCACATCGACATGTACTTGCAGGCTGCCTGAGTTTCTAGCCTACTGAACCAGTTGCATCTGCCCAGCAGGGCCAGCCGACACCATTGGCATAAACATCCCGCCTAGCGCTGTATTGACTGAGTTTTTGGCAGCCAGCAGTGTGTCGTGGCTCAGATGAGCGTATCTTTGAGTTGTCTTAACCTGCGTGTGCCCAAGAATGTGCTGCACCTCATAGAGCGTTCTGCCAGCGTTCACTAGGAAACTGGCTGTACTGTGCCTTAAGTCATGAATCCGAACCTCGGCCAGATCAGTCTTTGTCCTAGCTGAATCCCAAGCTATGTCTTCACATTGATGGTCAACGATGGCAGTTTGAACAGCTCCGTCGCCACAGTGGCCGTTACAGCCACAGCGCCTTAATTCAATCGGGTCAGGAGTCTGACTCTTGGCCCGATTTCTATTTGAGGCACCACTTCGACAGCTGCCACCAAACGCTCGCGGCTTAAGTGCGCGTAGCGGCTGGTTGTTTTAATGTCGGCATGGCCTAGCAGTTCTTGCACCTCGTACAAGCTTCGACCTGCATTGACCAAATAGGATGCAAAGCTGTGTCTCAAATCGTGAATGCGGAATTCTGGTAGGCCCGCTCGAATGCGTGCATTGTTCCAACTGTAAAAAATCGAAACAAAAGGCTCTCCGGTTCTAGGATTCGCAAAAATAGCTTCTTCGTCGAGGAGCTCTTCAGCCGTTCTGAATCGCAAATGTTCCAACACTCTCATCGCGCCCGAACTAATGGGGACGTGTCTAACCTTGCCAGATTTGGTTTTGGGAATACGCCATGAACGTTGTGTCCAATCAATGTCACGCCAACGAGCGTCAAGAACCTCACGTTTACGGGCTCCGGTATAAATCAAAAACAAAACGATGTACTGCAGCATCTCGCTATCGCTTTGGCGAACTGCTTGAAGCAATGCATTGCTTTGCGGCTCCGTCAAATACCTTTCAATTTTGTTGTCTTCTTTGATATTTTTTATTTCCTTGACTGGGTTGCTGGTAACACCAGGAATTTTCCAGCGCATCGCCAGCTCAAAACCGTATCGAAGTAAAACCAAGGCACGGTTGCAGGTACCACTGGCGTAGTCCTGCGATTTCATTTGCTCCAAAAATAAGGCAACGTCTGGCGGGCTCATGCGACCCATATAAAGCGTACCCAACTTGGGTATCAAATGATTGCGAATCATTGACTCATCTGTACCCCAACTGCGTTTGTAACTTTTTACAAAAGGCAAATATTTGTGGCAAAAAAAACTCTCGACCGAAGGCCCCTCATCACCAAAAGGCAGCTCTTGTGAAATAACAACTTGCTTGAATTGTTTCAAACATTTCAAAGCTTGCCGTCGAGCTTCGTCAACACTTAATATTTGAGCGTCGCCCAATGTGATGACCCGAAGTTTTTTCTCAGCCCTGTAGCGCAACCGAAAACTCTTGCGGCCACTTGCCATCACGTCCACATAAAAACCACGAAGATCTGAGTCAAATACTTCGATGTGAGATTTATTTGAAGGACATTTAATTTCTGATATGTATGAATCAGTGAGTAACAGATTAGGAAGCCTCATCTCAATATATTACCTGCAAATCATATTGAGACGAGTGGCAACTTCTGCCTCGATGTCGTTGAACGTCGTAAAGCGTCGTTGTCATGTCGTTGCATCAATTCACTTATAAAAAACTTTGAAAAATCAACGAATTAAAAACGAAATTATCGTATGCGCAGTCAAAGCGCAAAACACCAATGTTGGTACTTAAATTAAGTAAATTAACTTAATAAATTTATAAGTTTTTAAAAATATTTTGGGCGCAAACTGCCTGCAGTTAAATATGAGGCACACACTCGACAGCCGCATTCAGCCTGTCTCTGCTCAAATGCGAATATCTGCTGGTCGTTTTAATGTCTGCATGCCCCAATAGTTCTTGCACTTCGTACAAACTGCGGCCTGCATTGACCAAAAATGACGCAAAACTGTGCCTTAAATCGTGCACGCGTAACTCCGGCATGGCTGCACGTTTTCTGGCGGCATCCCAAGCGAAGAATACCGAGCTGAATGGTTTACCCGTTCTGGGGTTGGTAAACACATACTCGTTGACACAATTTTCTGGCAGCTTTGCTTTGACTGCCTCTAAAGTTTCCAAAGCGCCATACGACAAAGGCACATGCCTAATTTTGTTCGACTTGTTTTTAGAGATTTTCCAAGACTTTTGAGCCCAATCTAAGTCAGACCACTTCAAATCAAGAACCTCTCGCTTTCTAGCGCCCGTGTAAATTAGCAAAGCCACAATGAACGGCAACAGTGGGTTCAAGCTTTCTCGGACGGCCAGAAGCAAATGATGCGCTTGCTCTGTCGTCAGGTAACGCTCTATTCGGTTGTCGTTTTTTAAGTGCCTAATGCCATTCCACACTTGAAGGCTAACGCCAGGCACTTCCCACCGCTGCCCTAATTTGAAAGCGTATTGCAGTAGCACCAATGCGCGGTTGATGGTTCCTGGGGCCAATTCTTTGTGCTTCATTTCCTCAATGAACCCCGCAATTTGCAGCGCCGTCACCTTGGCCATGACCAAATGCCCTACAAGTGGGATGATGTGAACACGAATCATGGACTCGTCTGATTTCCAACTCTTTTTGTAGCTGCGCACATAAGGTAAATACTGAAGCTGCAAAAACTCAGTGGTTGAGAGTCCCTTTACAGATATAGTTTTCTTAGATGCCCTAACTTGTTTAACTAAGGCAATAGGCAAAAGACTTTTAATCTGCTGCAAATGCTCTGTGGCCAAGGATCTAGCGACAACCAAGCTGATTACCGATGCATCTCCCAGAGTTTGAAGCTTTTTGATGCCATCTTGCCTAAATCGAAGCCGATAGGTTTTACGACCACTGCTGAGCAGGTCTAGATAAAAGCCTTTTAACTCTTCATCAAATACCTCTAAGTGGCCTCTGCCAAATGGGCACTCTAGAGCTTGAACTAACTCAGTGGTTAACACTTTTACGACCATGGCTCTACCTTTGTTTGTATTAACGAAGGTCGAGAGTCGAGAGCTGACAGGCAATCGTCGTTAAAAATACTATTTAAGTATTGAAATTGATTGTAATTTTAATTATCAAAATTAACAATCAATTTTTACCCCCTACCAATCAGTTTGCTTACTACCAATCAGGTAGCGCTAGAAAACCCCTTACAAGCCTGCAATCCGCAGAGCGCATTGACCCCAGTGCGCTCTGTCGAGTGTGGGCTTTTTGCTTAAACACCCGCACTCGGAATTCTTTGCAAAGAACTCTGATTAATCTGTAAACCCTAATAAG
>Ga0187844_10003435_pt1 | contig 10577 bp, 8 predicted proteins | sample SpaLakP09_SKY_50_FD_134517 | JGI IMG/M metagenome (GOLD analysis project Ga0187844, IMG submission 134517) | Oligotrophic lake water microbial communities from Sparkling Lake, Wisconsin, USA - SP09_SKY_50 | ecosystem: Environmental > Aquatic > Freshwater > Lake | place: USA: Sparkling Lake...
AGGAAATAAAAGTGCGTGGTTCTTCAAGCTGACCTGGGAGTGCTTCGTCGAAAAAAAGCAGATTGATCTTGGCGTAGCGATCTGTGTTGTTTCTGGCTGCGGGTAAAGCGTTGTATGCACGCGTTGACGGTAACATTATCTTTTTGGATAGTTTGCACATTGCCCAGTTTACGAGCGAAATTGCGGTTACTTTTAATGTCTTAGTTCTACTGAAGCCTGCTTCCCGATAGGATGCAAAAGAAGTATACGGCTCATGATATATGTATACAATGGTTGCCGAACTAAACAAGCGGACATAAGCAGCATGAAATAAAGCAGAGATACTGGGAAACCAAACTATAAATAGGTCCCCGACACGAAGGTTCAAATAATCTGATGCGTTGGCCTTTTGACTCTCTAAGATTTTGTCCGAAAACCGGAAATAACGTTCATGAAGCAAAAATCGGACATCAAATCCATACTCCTCAAGCAACATAGCGCTCGCTTCAATATGGGATATGTGCCCCGGGTTGAAACGTTTAGATGCAAGTATAGCTTTCATTATATAAAATCAAAAAATTGATAACAATAATTCTCAATAGAGCGCACCTTAAATTAATTAGGAAGAATTTTTCGGAACTACAAAAACAGTTGAGTAGCGCAAACAAAAATATAAAACAATAGTAACAAGGATTGGAAATTTAGCCATAAATATACTCAATATATAAGAGAAAAAAATTGCGGCAACTATATTTACGTACAACGATTGAGCAAACAACCCAGACCACCGTCCACACGACAATCTAAATATTTGATCGAATATAAATCCGAAAATTGTAAATACAACAAAGCTTCCCAGAATACCAAAATCTGTAATCAAGCCACGAAACATAGTAAATTGCACGGTATTGACGATATCGCCCAAGGGATAAACCTCATCGTAAAACGAAGGCAAAACACTATCTGCAAGTCCGAAAAAATCGTAAATTGAAAAAAAAGTGTACTCACCAGGATTAACTGACCTTGTACTATATATTGCGATGGAATCAAAACCAATATAATACATGAAAAAATCAGAGAAACCATAAATTTCAGCAGCAAAATAATTAAGAACCTCCCCATATAACGAGTCGACAATAAACGATGTGTCGCTGTAATTATCGTGATAATGATTTCGCGATAAAAATGAAAACATAATGAAAGGAATAAACAAAAATGCATATTTCAAAAGAGGTTTAATGGTATCCATCGATATTTGTCGACCTTCTCTCATCATGCCCAGCAAATAACCGCCAAAAAAATATGATAAAGACAATAAAAAAATTAGTTTGGACGATTGGGAAATCATAAGAAACACAGGCGGCCCAAGTCCGAGAAATAAAAATATATAACTTCTTTTTAAATTTTTACCAAGTCCAAGTATTAACCCACTCAGTGCTGCGCATACATATGTAAAAGACACATTTACCACGCCTATTGCGCCATACTCAATTCCCTCATTTCCTCGCATAGCTGCATAGTTTCCACTAGACTTTAAAAGATTAAATATAATTTGTGAAAAATCAAAGCCATTTTGGAGCAACATCAATACCGAACTCACAATTGATACAAGCGAAAATATACATAACAGGCGGTACAGTCTTCTACCATTTAAAGCTGAAGCCTGATTTTTTGCACTACCAAAAACAACGCGTCCTCGAATTAAAATAGGGATTATCAAACAGAAAGCGAGAGCATATACATATATAAAAGCCAGGAAACTACTATGCACATTTAAAATCAAAACTTGCGGGAAAAAAGATAAAATACTCCATAGGATTGAAAACAATAGTGCAGGATGCAAGTTACTCCCAGCCTTTTTTCCGGCAAATATAATTAGCGGAATATAAAATATTGGGATAATTATTAAAACTATTTTACTTGCATCCACAAAAACTCCTTCCCATATAAATTAATTGATTAACCTAAAGTTTTTGGCATATTTATTCATCTAAATTCCGACCGCTTTAAGCTGTCGGTGTACTGCGTACTCTTTGGTGCGGAGCATTACATTCAGAGAGAGCGTCGGTTGACCTCGCAGATCACGTGAACGCTCAAGGTCTCGTGACCTGATGACCTCCAATACACCGTTTGACACGAAAACTGCATTTGCGCCATGACCCATGGTTAGCCGCGCAATGACCTGAACAGTTGCTTGCGCTACGCCTAGGGGAAACGCTAACCAAACACTCGAGTAGACGACCGAAGGGACCTGCTGCCCGAGGTGCTGAATTTCACGTTTACCGCTCGAACAACCTGCCGTGACATGAGTCCAGGTACGGGGTCTTCAGCGGGGGACCCGTGGGTTTGCTGTTGGAGCGCAGTCCGCGCCTGATGAAGATGATCAAGTTGACAGACGATGCCTAGAGGTTTTCTACGTTGGATGACATTACTTCCAAACTGAACAGCATTGCCGAGATGATCCGCAAGACGCTGACCGACGACTGGAGGAAGGAAATGGCGCGTCATAAAGAGCGGGCAGCCCTCACCGGAATGCAGACGGACATCTGTAGCCAGTACAGCCCCTAATGTGGAAGCGACAAAAAATCACCTGGTTTGTCAGTGCTTGCACAAGATCTCGGACCTGTGGGTCTACCGCCAAGATAAACTCCCAATATCGCTGAGCACCTCAAAAACGGCAACACACAATATACGAACTTTACCCGACGGTAACCGCCTCCGGAGCCAGGCAGGGAAAAGTCAGCCGACGTCAATCCTATACTCAATGAACTCTTTTTACACTTGGAGGTTGACACTACTAATATTTTAAATATTCAATTAAAATCATCGCCAAAGATGAGGATGCTTACGGTAAATTGAAATATGCACGAGAAATTTAGAAAAATCATAAAATTTATTCGGGCCAAACACCACTAGTATAACTCTTAAACATATGTACGATAGTTTGTATAATTTTTTATATTTATTACTATCCTTAAGTGAAGCATATCTATATTTTTGAAATGATTTTTTTTGCAACAATTTATTTCTTTTTGCAAATGAACCAACAGCACCATCTGAATCGAATGGGTCGACTATCTGAAGCGTATCGTAAACACTACACACCGCCCGTCTAAGCGTTGGAGAAATATAGCTCCCATCACTCATATAGTCGTAAGCATACTTTTTAAATATATATTCTTTTTCATACTTATTTAATAAAATAGAATATTGGGTGGCTATTTCCAACAGAAATGGATACTTGCAACCTACTTCACTCGATGCTTTTTTTAGATCGTATTGAGGGTCGTCATGACTAAAATTGCTGAAATGAAAAAATATTAATGGATATATTTTATTTACCATATATACCCCATTGTCATTAACCTCAGTAATCATTCGTTCAAAAGTATTCCAGGCTGCGAAATTTAACCCCGGATTAAAAGATATATGAAGAAAATCGAAGAAGCACGGCGCGATAGTTACCCATTTCTGGTCGGTTGAAAGGCCAAATTGACTTTCCATAAATGAATATTTTAAGCATCGCTTGTTCCACCAGTTTAGGAATTCCTTTGCTTGATCAGTATCATTTACAGCAAAAAAACCTAAATTAAATGAACCGAAACGCATCATAGGCAAATCTGATTCATCTTCACCATCGGGCTGGGGTTTAATATGGTGAGGCGTCAATATAACGGGATGCTTTTCAAGTAAACTATTAATGCAGTTAAGATTACTGAATAAGTAAGTATCCGGATCTAAAAATATAACTTTTTTCGATACCTTCAAAAGACTCAAGGTTATATAAGGCTTTAGTGAAGTTGTAAACTCAATAACATCATAAATAAAAGATAGCTTATCCAGCTCCGAAAATCCAATATCATCAATCCACTTTATATTTATGTAGTCAGGGATATTTATCAATTCAGTTTTTTTATCAAAAATGAAAACTGTGAGACTGTCCGATTGGTGTTTGTTAATCGAGAAACCTAAGGTCAAAGCTTTTGGCAAATAGGTTAGATTACAGACCGTAAATATCGTAAGTTCACGTTTCATATATATCTCGTTAATTAATTTACTTTTATCCAAGACTCGGGATAAACTTCCGTATCAATTTCTGTCGCAATAAATTTTTTAGGGCAAACAATTATTTTATTTGGGTTTGAATTTAGCCAAGCACCCCACCAAGAGAAAGAACTGTTACAAATTATATTATGCTTACACGAGCTCATCAGCAACATGTCTTGCCAAGAATTGGCGCCAGAATTGCCACTCACGAATCTGGCTTCTATTTTTAAGTTATCTCTCACCCAATCCGGATCGTCGCTAAATATGTAGTATTCTGGGTTTTCAACAAGGTCATTAATGATTTTAATAGAATTCTTGTAATAATCAATATTGCATACGCCGCCAAATAGCACGGATCCAACTGTATAGTAGTCCCCTCGCCTGATGTGAATGGCTACACTTTGCCTAATAGCCATCTCCCCAATTAAATCCAAATTAATTTTCGAGACCCTTTTAAGATCGAATTTAAATACTTCTTTGATTGTCGATTTAATTTCATCAAAGTATTTTTCACAATGCCATCCGCCGAGATAAAAAACTATTTTAGCTTGGCAGTACTTGTAAACTATTTCTTTGAAGGAGTAATCATAACTTTCATTTATCCAATAAATACCAATTTCTCTGAAGTATGCTTTAACTCTAGTAAAAAAAAATGGTAACCGATTCGTGGCAACTAATCTAGCAATAAAATAATATAATTGACTATTTATAAATCTTGCATTTATGCTCGGAAATACCCTTTGCAGCTCAAACCCATTGTGCTCTCTCTCTGTACACATATTTAAGGCAAATACTGACTCTTTAAATTTATTTTTTATTGACAGATAAAATGCAAATTGCGACATTTGATTACCCAGCCCGCCCTTAATCATAACTAAACGTTTTGTCATTTCCGACCTTTTACGCTTGACCCGGTAACCAGTATGTATTTTACTTTGCAAATCCATCGCTTCACCTTCCAAATAAAAGATGAAATTTCATATATTTTTGCTTTTAAATAAATTATTATTAACGACGAGCATGAGTAACCGCTAAGGAAATTTTCAAATGTCTTGCCTTTGTACTCGATGCTATTTTTATGAACCAATAAATTGTAAGATAATCGGTTTGTCAGACTGCGAGGCAACTGGTTTACCACGTTTTCAAAAAAATACGCCAATACAAGATCATAGTTATATGCTATTTTCGATGGCTTCGATTTTATACTTATTGATTTTTGATGCGCCCTGAATAATGCGAGTGGTTTTTTTATATATCCTATATAACTGTAGCAGTTCGCGACTTGTAACATTAGCAGTAAGTCGCTTCCTATTCCATGCTTCGAAAATTCGCTTGATTCGCGAGTAGGAATATCAGCCTTTAAGAAAAATTTTAAATCACCTAATCTAAATAATGCTGCACCTGGTGAGATCGGGTACGCACCATGCATACCGATTATATCGTTGAAGTATTTTTCACTAGAAAATACACCACTCGCTGGAAGTAAGTAATTGATCGAACCATCTTCTGGCGATGTGGAAAAAATACGTACTGCCGTGAACACAAATCCTACGTTATTTGATTCCATAAAAGTCACAGTCGCGCTAACGTAATCTGGTTCAAGCAAGTCATCTGAGAAAAGTATTTTTCCATACTTACCGTCCGCCTCATTTATACATCTCAGCCAGTTCTTGACTGAACCGAGATTGATCTCGTTCTTGTATATTTTAAGTCTGGAATCCGTAGCAGCCAATTCCTTACATATACCCCATGTTCCATCGGTACTACAGTTATCCACTACAATTACTTCTACGTTTCCGTATGTCTGACTGAGGGCAGATCTAATACACTCGGCTATATAATCTTCTCGGTTGTATACTGGTATTAATATACTTACCTTGCAGTGCATATTGCCTGTCTTTCAGGAGCGTATTAATTGACGGACTTGTAATGGCAGTACAATCCCGGCAAAAAGTAAACTGAATGCAGTGCCTGCGACAATGCCGCTTACACCTAACTCTGTATATTTGGCCAAATATATTGAAACCGGTATGTTAACAACCATTGCGACAATCGCAGTATCCAGTTGAAGTTTGAGCTTTCCAACACCATTCACGATCATTGCAAAAATATTATTCCATGTTGCAATCAAAACAAATATACTCATCCAGTTAACCAATTCTTTTTTTATTAAAACATCTGGGCCGATCCAAATATTAATCAATGGCTCCGATATCAGATTTAAAATAAAAGTGAGCACCAGTATCCCAGCAAAAATTTGCAATTGCCTTGTGAGCATTATTTTAATCCAGACAATGTCGCGTCTTTGGTAAGCCTCCGTATATGCGGACCAAAGCGGCTCTGCAACTAGCCCATGCAAAAATGTGATGCAACTAAATAATTTAAATATTATCTCATATTGCGTAACTTGTAGCGGCCCAAATAATTGGGTAATAAGCATTTTATCTGTGGTAAAAATGACTAATACCGCAATTTGTATGATGAAAAATTGTAGGCCTACACCCAATAAAGGACGCGCATGATTTATGTTGAATTTATACTGAGGCAAAAGATCGGGGTGGCTTTTAAAGAATCGCCAGCTAAGAAATATATTGGCAGTTACTAGCGAAAGACCGTAAACAAGCGCTAGAAGACTTAGCGATGCACTTGTATATTTTGTTAGCACCACCACTAAGGCGAGGACCATGACGTTTGAAATCAATTGACCAAGCGCAACAAATGAACTTTTTTGGACTGCACCATAAAGCGCAGTAATTATTCCTACCCAGAAGTTCAGCAAAATGAAAAAAGCTGCAACATGAATGGTTTCGCGTAATGTTTTTTCAGATACTTCTTGGGTATTAAATATACTCTGCCAAGTTACAAAATAAGCTGCAAATGTTATTAGCATCCAAATTATGATGGAGATTATGCCGAGAAGGATGTATCCTGAGCTGATGTATCGCCTGGCTTCGCGTGAATCATTTTTAGCCAAGGACTCGGCAACCATGTTGCGCAACCCATTACCTATACCTAGGTCAAATAGTACGATCCATGACATGACGGTTAGCAAAGTTGACCATACACCAAACTGTTCTTCACCCAAGTAGTGAATCATTAGTGGTATAGCAATAAATGAGGCGCCTACTGCGGTTGCGCGATAAAATATTGCGCCTTTTATTTGTCGCAAATAGTTGCGGGTCCGTTCACTTGAAATGGTTTCGCTCATTGAGGTGCTCTTACCCATTCAACCATTCGCGCTACACCCTCTTGAGCACAGACAACCGGCTGCCAGTTGATCAATTTATTGGCTTTGGCAATGTCTGAGACGAACACACGTTGGTCACTCTCGCGCACAGGGATGTTGGTGTAGCTTAGTTTTACCTTGGATATTTGTTCAAGTAGCGCAAACAGTTCTAGCAAAGATAGGCTGTTTTCAAAGCCACCACCCACATTGAAGGCTTGACCTCGGGCGCTGTCGATATGGTTAACGGCGGCCATGTAGAGACGCTTCATATCGTCCGCGTGGAGTACGTCACGCACTTGCTTGCCGTTGCCGGAGATGGTGAAAAGTGCAGCATTTTTGTCTTTGCTTGCTTCGATTGCTTTTTGACAAAACCAGCCCACCCAGCCTTGATCGTAGGTGGCAAATTGCCTGCCGCCATACATGGATGAATGTCGGAACACCACTGTTTTGAGCCCAAAGATGCGGGCGTAATCCAACATGTATTGGTCTGCTGCGCCTTTGGAACAGCCGTAAGGGGAGTGAAAACTGAGCTGTGTTTCCTCGTTGATGCCGTTCGGGTGCTCAACGCACTGGTAGCGTGTGTCCGTCTCAACGTATGTGTATTGTTCTAGGTCGCCGTAAACTTTATTTGTGGACGAATACACCACCGTGGCGTTGGGGGCATGTTGCCGCACGGCTTCGAGCAGGTTGTGGGTGCCCATCACGTTGACTTCAAAGTCCATGCGTGGGTTGGCAATGGAGGTGGTCATGGCCACTTGCCCGGCCAGATGGAAGATGGCGTCTGGCTCGAATGCCTGAATAACACGGGTGATATCGTTTTGGTTGCGGATGTCGGCATGCTCAAAAGTGAATTTGCCTTGGGTTTGGAGCCAAGTAAGATTTTCACGCGAGCCGCTGCGATGGAGGCTGTCGAAAACAACCAAATCATCGCCACGGGCCAAGGCATCTGATGCGAGATTGCTGCCTAAGAAGCCACAGCCACCGGTTATTAGTAATTTCATAGCTTCCCTCTTTCTTGCGTAATTACTATTTTTAGGCCTGCCGCCACGCTGTATTTGCACTTCCAATTCAATTCCTTTAACCCGGTGGTATCAGCCTCTGATTGCATGACTTCACCCGCGCGATAGGGCATTGCGCCAAAGGCCAGATGTGTTTGGGATGCTGTAAGACGATGGACTGTCTCTACAAACGACCGGATTGAAATCGACTGGCCGCTGCCTACGTCAAATTCAATGAATGATTTGTCGAAATCATTAATCTTTTCCAAGACCAGCAAGTAGGCAGAAACAACGTCGTCAATGTAAATGAAGTCACGTTTTTGTTCACCCAGTGTCAGCTTCAGTTCGGGTGTGTTGGCCAAGCAATTGTTGATGACATAAGAGGTGAACTTTAATTCATCATCGTTGGGACCATAAAAATGTTCAAGTCGCAAATTTGTAAATTTGACCTTGTTATGGATCGAAAAGAACTTGCCCCACTGCAATAGCTGATTTTTGGACAGAGAATATATGTTTAAGTACTGATCCAATATGGTATCGGTATTGATAAACACCTTGACCCCAGCTCGGCTGCCTACGTCAAGCAAATGCAGCGGGAACTCTGTGTTGCCAGCAAAAACCTCACTCGCGGTTTCGTTATTGCGGCCATAAACTGTGGCGGTGTGGATGATTGCATCAATTTTGCCGTGCTGTGTAAATAGCTTTTCAAAGTCCAAATTGTCAGCATCAACCAATGCAAGATCAGCCGCAATGTCTTCGATGCGCCGCAGAGAAGACTCCCGTCTTTTTATTGCGACTACATCGTGTCCGGTGGACAGCAGTGCCTTGGCCAAATGGCTGCCCAGACAACCAGTGACTCCACTTAGCAGAACTTTCTTAGCCATTAGCTACTTTCTGGTTGGTAGCAATTCAAAGCAACCTGTTGGCTGGGTGGGTTTGAGTTCAAACATTTAAAAATTAACACCAAGATAACTTTCGATTTTGGCTGCCGCAAACTCAAGCATCTCCCGCGTAAGCGCAGGTTGCACCCCAATCCAGAAGGTGTTGTTCATGACTTTATCGGTATTGGTCAAGTCGCCGCTGATGCGGTAGTTGGCCCCGATCATGTAGGGCTGGCGTGTCAAGTTGCCGGCGAACAAGAGGCGGGGCATCAGCAAGAACATGCTCCAAATCTTCCGTGGGAAGTGGATGAGCCATACTGTTTACCGCTGCAGAGCAAAATCCCTAATCTCGCTAATCTCGTGTTCTAGCATCTGCTTGCTTAGGCCTGGGTAGGTGCCAAGAAATAGTGCCTGATTCATGATCTCGTCCGCTCCCTTTGTCTCCCCTACCTGTCGAAATGAATGAGGTCGTTCTTTCTTCAACTGAACAAACACAGGTTGCCGCGTCAGATTCCCTCCAAACAGCATCCGATTGCCTATTTTTTTCTGATCCAGATGCTTGGCTAAGTCGCGAACCTTAAATCGGGCATTCGGCCGAACTCGGATCATGAAGCCAAACCAAGAGCAGTCGGACATGCTTCCTTTACCATCCCACGAGAAACCCCCGCCCGAGGTCCACTTTGTTGCGTGAGTCGGCAGGGAAAAATCGAATATATCCCCGAGCTCATCAAGTCCTCGCCTTAAGATCTCCCAATTGTCTTTTCGTGCCTGAATAAAATCAGGCAATTTTTTTAACTGAACACGCCCAATGGCGGCTTGAAGATCGAGGGGTTTCAGATTGTAACCCAGATGACTATAAATGTATTTATGGTCATATCCCTCGGGAAGTTCTCCCAACTTCCAGTCAAATCGTTTCCCGCAGGTGTTGTCTTGGCCAGAAGCACACCAACAGTCCCGTCCCCAATCTCGGAAGCTCTCGACCAGCTTTTTCAATGGCGGATGCGAAACGATGTTCACCGCCCCACCCTCCCCCATCGTCATGTGGTGGGGCGGGTAGAAAGACTGAGTGGATAGATCCCCCCAACTCCCAGTGTAACGAGTAATGTGGATCCCATCTGACGGAATTCCGGGCGAGTTTTCCGAAAAGCCAAGGTCCTTAGCTTTTATCACTGGCATGGAGTAGGTGCTTCCTAGGGAATCGCAATTATCTTCAATCAGCCAAAGGTCATACTTCCGACAGAAGGATAGAACCATGCCAAGGTCAAAGGGGTTTCCAAGGGTGTGAGCCATCATTACCGCTTTAGTCTTTCCCTCCTGAAATGCCATCTCCAGTTGGTCCACCCGGACATTTCCGGTGACAGGATCATTGTCGATGAACACGGGAACCAGCCCATTTTGAAGGATCGGCGCCACCGTAGTGGGAAAGCCGGCCGCACAGGTGATCAC
>Ga0187844_10003438_pt1 | contig 10570 bp, 10 predicted proteins | sample SpaLakP09_SKY_50_FD_134517 | JGI IMG/M metagenome (GOLD analysis project Ga0187844, IMG submission 134517) | Oligotrophic lake water microbial communities from Sparkling Lake, Wisconsin, USA - SP09_SKY_50 | ecosystem: Environmental > Aquatic > Freshwater > Lake | place: USA: Sparkling Lake...
ACTTAGAAGGTCATGTAGCTGAACTTGATAAGGTTAAGGAGGTCTTAAAACTGCGAATGAAGTACCCTGGTGCCAAAGAAGATCCAGCTCTAGAAAAACTTGCAAAAATCTGGATTCTACCTACCAAGCTTCACATGGGACCAGATTCACATGCTCTTTCTGAATTACCTATTAAGGATGCCTTTGAAAATGTTTTCAAGACCCTAAATAATGAATCATCTATGATTCACATTCTAAAGCTAGAACTAGGTGAGGGTAAGGAACGTCAACTTCTCTATAAAATTTTAGATAATGGATTTCGGCCAAGTCTACTTCTGGTCAAATGGTCGCATGACCTTGATGACCATATACCAACCGCACACTGCTCAGGACATCTTCTGAATTCAGGATACAGTCTAGTAGCTCTTGAAAATGACTATGCCCTCTACATGTTCTCAGAACAAACACTTTATGATATTACAAGTATGAAAACAATTGGCCTTAAAAATCCTATAATGGAATCTATCCTAGGCTCAGTATATGATTATATGAAAGTCAACCCCGGAGAAATTAACAAGAATAAGTAGGTGTGGCTATGCCACGTAAGACAAGGAAACTAAGACTTCCATATGAGCCTAATATACCACCTGTACGGGTGTCAATGCCGCCAGGTGAAGACTACTATACCTTTATTAATTCTAACTGGCTTAATAATACTAGTATGCCCTCATATTTGAGTAGTTACGGTGTAAGTGAAGAGATAGAAGAGATAGTAAATAAACAACTCTTAGAAATTGTATATGATTGTAGACAGCATTATTTATCAGATAATCATCCCTCAAACAATGAATATTTACTTGGTATCTTTACAGAATCTATTATAAATACTAAAAATAAGAACGGAAATTTAAAATTTTTATCAGGTATGGTATCATTCTTAAAATGTATACGGGATAGGGATGAAATAGCCTCTACAATGGGTGATTTTATAAGGCATAGAATTCCAACTCTTATTCACGTTACCATTTCTCCAACAGAAACTGACTCTGAATATCTAAGAGTTATTCTTACACCAAACACTAAACTGGGTCTACCTGATCTAACCTACTATCATCCAGGGTTCTCAAAAACACGGATTATATCTGCCTATGGTTCTCTGCTAAAGCGTCTTGGAAATGAATTTAACACGCCTGGATTGGAAAATGTTTTTGGTATTGAAGAAATAATAGCAGGATCTATTCATGATAATGATGTATGGACTGACATAGTTATGGATAGGGATGAATTAAAAAAGACCTTTAAAAATATTCCTTGGGATATATTTTTCAAGTCTATTTTTAATTGGTCGCCATCTGAAAAACATAAGATAGTCATAAAAAACAAGCGTTATTTTAATAATTTAAATAAATGGTTTGTAGCCTTTCCTCTTGATACATGGAAGGTATTATTTGCCTCACAAATAATCCTACATATGCTACCTGTTTTACCTGAACCCTTTTATACTTGGTATTTTGATTTATACGAAAATAAACTACGTGGTCAGACTGAAAAACGGCCAAAAAATATTCTTACCCTACATTTAGCCAAACAGTGGTTAGGAAGTTCCTTGGGCAATGTATACGTTAACAAATATGTTTCTAAGGAAATTAAAGGCAAGGCAATAAAATTAGCAAATGAAATTAAACTTAGTGCAGCAGAAGTTGCCGGTTCAACAAGCTGGTTAGAACCACACACTCAAAAAAAGGCGGGGGCTAAGGTAAAAGGTATTTATCTTGGAGTGGCCTACCCAACAATTATTCACAATGATAAAAAAATTAAACTACACCCTGAAAGACTTTTAGAAAATATTCTTCATTTGGCAGAATCGGATTTTATGAATGAGGCCAAAAAAATAGATACCAAGCTAACTGAAGGTGAATGGGACGATGATGTCTTTGCGGTAAATGCCTATTATTACAATGAGGCAAATCGGCTAATTCTTCCAGCAGGAATTCTTCAATGGCCCTTTTTTCATGAGGCGGCCTCAGATGGTTGGAATTTTGGTGGCTTAGGAGCATCAATTGGTCATGAAATCAGTCATGCCTTTGATAATGATGGAAAGGATTATGACGAACACGGAAATAAGAATCCATGGTGGTCACGGGCCGAGCAAATGCGATACCATAAAAAAACAAAGGCCTTAATAGAATTATATAATAAGACACTATATTTTGAACAACATCTAAATGGTGTTTTGACCTTGAGTGAAAATATAGCTGATCTTGGGGGTGTTCAGATAGCCTTGAATGCCTTAAAGAAACGTCTTAAAAATCGTGGAGCCTCAGAAAAAGAATATCATAAACAAATGTGTGATTTTTTTCACAGTTATGCAGTAAGTTGGAGAACAAAGGAGAAAAAAGAAAAGGCTATGCAGTCACTCTTTATGGATGTTCATGCGCCACCACCAGCCCGTGTAAATAATATTGTTCGGCAGTTTGATGAATGGTACGATTGTTATAATATACAACCAGGTAGTAAATTATATACAGATCCATCAGATCGTATACGAATTTTTTAAAGAATAAGAAGATCGGTTAAACGCCAATATTCAAAGGTACCATCAGGCATACCACGCTTAAGAATATAGGGCATACGACGTTCTTCAAGTTCAATTCGTGCAATTTCAATAACATCCGTAACATGTACTGGAACATCAACAAGAGGACGTGCTCCTTGAGCAAGTTGGTTGGCACGAAAACCAATCAGCTTAGTCTTTTCAAATAGCGTTAGATAAGGAACACTCTTGTGTTGTTTATCTAGTTCTCCAGGTGGATAGGTTCCAAGAGGCAGGGCCTCCATAACTGTTTCAAGATAGTCAATACGACATTCGGGATGGTGAACAGACAAGAACTGCATCGCACGACTTTCCTTTGTCTGTACCTCTGGCTCAACCTCCTCAAGACCCTCCACCACATCCTCTACATCCTCAAAATCTAGTTCTTCTTCCTCATCTGCCATTTAATATATCTAATATAAAATAAGGGCTTCAATTTTAAGTCCGCCGCTTAGACAATAAATAAGAGTCTAAAAGCTTACCACTATTTATTCAAAGGAATGTCAGTAATGGAGGGACAGTCTAATGACAACGTTGAGGTATTTAGTTCCTTTGATAGTATGGGTCTAGCAGATCAGCTTCTGCGTGGAATCTATTCCTTTGGATTTGAGAAACCATCAAAGATTCAGGAACGTGCAATTATGCCTATTTCGCAAGGTCGTGATGTACTTGCCCAGGCGCAGTCTGGAACGGGAAAGACTGGAACCTTTACCATTGGTTCACTTGCTCGTGTTGACCCCAAGCTTGAGGAGGTTCAGGTTCTTGTGCTAGTTCCAACTCATGAGCTAGCAGAGCAAATTTATAAGGTAGCAAAGGGTATTGGCGAGTATCTAAATATTAAGGCACACTATGCGATTGGTGGCAATCCTGTACGTGTTGATATCCAGGCCATTAAGAGTGGCTGCCAGTTTCTAGTAGGAACTCCTGGTCGTATTTATGATCTTGCTCACCGTGGTGCGCTCAAGCGTGATAATATCCGTGTTCTTGTAATGGACGAGGCTGATCAGATGCTTGAGGACCGCTTTCAAGAGCAGGTTGTTGAGATTCTTAAACTCGGTTTCCCACAACAGACACGCATTGCGCTTTTCAGCGCAACAATGCCACCTGAGATTATCAAATTTACAAATGGCATCCTAACTGACCCAGTACGTATTCTTATCCCAGCAGAGGATGTAACACTTGAGGGAATTAAACAGTATTATGTGGGCCTTGATCAGGAAGATTGGAAGTTTGATGTCTTATGCGATATTTATGCCCAGCTGCCCATTAACCAGGCCATTATTTACTGTAATAAGCGTCAGTGTGCCGAGTGGCTTGCCGTGAAGATGAAGGATGCCAAGTTTAGTCTTGAATGTATTCATGGTGATATGACGGCCGTTGAGCGTAAGAAACGTATGGATGATTTCCGTACTGGAGCTGTTCGTGTACTTATTAGTACTGATCTTCTTGCCCGTGGCATTGATGTGCAACAGGTAAGTCTAGTTATTAATTATGAACTTCCAGTTCAGCAGGAGAATTACATTCACCGTATTGGACGTTCAGGACGTTTTGGTCGTAAGGGTGTGGCGATTAATCTTATTGCGGGCGATGAGGTTCGCCAGATGAAGGAGATTGAGCAGTTCTATGCAACACATGTTGAGGTTCTTCCAAATGATCTTTCATCCATCCAGTTCTAAAACCGTCGTTCACAGTGGCTATTATGACCACCAGGACAGTATTCTGATTGTATAAAACCAATCTCTGAAATACAACAATTAGTATGTACATCTCTTGCACTTACTAACCGTTGACCAGTTACCGGATCAGTATACTGACCACAAAATTTCTTTCCACATTCCCAACACCAGGATTTACCACAACCAGCCCCAATATGAAAACGACCCTTGGAATCTAGGCCACAAGAAAAAATATAATTACAGGCATCATCCTTTAGACACCAACGTTGACACCAGGGACATTTCTTAGCATCCATCTATGTAGTACGGATATCAAATCTACAATCTGGACAATGAACATTGCGTCCAAACCAGGTATCAATACAGTTTTTATGAAAGCGATGGGTACAGTGATTAATTGTTCGTATTGCTTGACCCTCACTATATCCCTCTTGACATATACTACAATTCTGGTTCTCTGTCTCATTAGCAAGACGAAGACTTGTGGCAAGATTGATTTGAACCTGTGAAGGTCTTACAATTACTGGTTCTAGCGCAACCGGTTCTCTTAACATATTGAGAAAATAGTCACTTAGTATGGTATTTTGTTGTGGCATGGTAAAAAGTGGTAGTATATCAATAACAGCTCCTGTGCGTGTTTGTGAAACCTGTGTATTTCTTGGAGGACCTGTATTAACAACTGGATTTGCCATATTAAAATCACGTCGTGCACGATTATAAATATTAAAATGTGTGTCCATCTGACGATTTATATAAGAAAAGAAGTCCTGTGCTGTTAAAAAATGTCTCTGGTCATATAAGAGTGCTGGAAAATAATTATGAATATCATCTAATAAGGGGACATCGTACATACGCGTATAGGGGTTCATAATTTCTAATTTAATATGTAATGTTTTTTTAAACCTTAATCTGTAGGATTTAGCCTTTATTCTAATATTTTGTTGTTTCACGTTTTAGATTAATTTCATTTAGTTGAATAACCTGACACTTATAGCGCTTACTTAGTGTCATCATACCAGAATTAAAGATTTTACGAAGTTCTTGAAGCTGTATAGAGGCATCCATACAGGCTGCCGTGATTTCCTGAAGAGTTTTATGACCAATAATACGACCATAGATATCTACACAGGCACCAACAAAGGCTTCATATCGCATACGAAGTTCATCCTTCTTAATACGCTTTTTTTCCTTTTGTTGAAGTCCCTGTTTCCATGTTTGTATGTCAATTGTATTTGTTAGATAACGAACGTTAATCTCAGTATTATCAGAATCTTCAGCACGATTAGTTACATGTGGGATTTCAACATGCTGAATGTGAATAATTGAATTTAATGAATTGTAAAGAAAATCATAAATTTCCTTTGGAAGTCCAGGAAACTTTCGGTAAACCTCTCGGTTAAAGGTCCAGGCATTTGGTAGATTACCAATACAAGGAATATCTCCAGGATTACGAGGCATAACTCCTCCATTGGCAGCCCGCATCAATTCAAAGTAATGTGGATTATGAATGACGCCATTAGTAATCTTTTTCCCTGTGATCCAGCTAAAGGGTGTATTACAGTTTGTACAAAACATTTGGTCACACCCCTCAATCTTAAAGATGTTTGTACCACACTCAGGGCAGCCACGACATTCTTTCTTGAGTCGCTGAACCGTGGCAACAGTATCAGGATTACAGGTATGTGCGGAATCACGAGTTCCCTTAACCTCACGACACTCAGGACAGGCATAAATATCACACACACCACACTTATAGGCCTGAGAAAGAAAGCCACGACAACCATTAGATGGACAGGGCATAACAAAGACACGTCGCTCTTCCTTGTTCGTATGTTCACCAGGCTCCTCTCCACGTTGAAGCATCTCAATACGACGACATTCTTGATAATATTCAACGCGTAGAGTGTTAATCTGTGACTCCAGGTTATGAATTTTATCCATAATTTGCTGACGGACTGGTTCACGTTCATTCGCACGCTTTCGTCGCTCAACAATAATTTGGGCGGCAGGAAGACGTGAACGTTCTCGGTCAAAGAGTACATTTTCACGATGCTTCTTATAGTCACCATTGATCCAGGTAGTTAGAAGAATAGAATCCATAACCTCTCGTGACCAACCCTTACGACACCCCATACAATGAGGATCCTCATGTGTTCCACACAGATAGGTCTGAGTACACTTTGTACAGGCACTAAAATCACAATATGGACATTTTGCCTGCTTCTTATGAGGTTGCTTTGTAAATTCTTCAATACAAAGGGAACAGGACATTGTATTTAAAAATTGAAATGTTTTGCCGCCAATTTTTTGAGTATCGGCCAATGTCAGAGCAAACCCGCGGTGTCTTGGGTCTAGCAAATCTTGGAAATACGTGCTTTATTAATGCAGTAATTCAGACACTTCGTAATTGTCCTGAATGGACAATCTTCTGTACAAAGGATAAAATTCAAGAGCATATTAGTGATCCTGAAAAACCCTGTACAATTATGCTTCTTGCCTATCAAGATCTTCTCAAGAGTATGTGGGGAGGAAGTGGCCCAGGTTATGTCAAACCCTATGACTTTTACAACAAACTTCGGCATGTTGTAAGAGGAACAATTTATGACACCTTTACTAATCGTGGTCAACAAGATTCTCATGAATTTCTTGTATGGATTCTTGATCAGATGTATATGGCAACCCAGAAGACGGTTGATATTAGTATAAGAAATGAAGAGGCACTTCCACAGATGACTCTTTCTGCTATTAAGGGATGGAAAACCGCTTTTGAAAAAGCCTATAGTCCACTTACTGATCTTGTCTTTGGTATGTATAGAATTCAATATAGGTGTACTGGATGTAATATTACCCATACCCGTTGGGAGACCTTTAACACCTTGAAGGTGTCTATTAAACATGATTCTGAAGGAAAATCATACCCGCTAGATAAGCTGCTTGAACTTGAGTTTGCCGAAGAGGATATTGATGGTTATGATTGTGATGCCTGTAAACAGAAGGCCTTGGCAAAAAAGTCAGTAAGTATTTGGCGACTTCCTAAACTTCTTATTCTTACCCTAAAACGTTTTACACCCATGGGAACACGTGATAACAGTCAATTTAATTATGATGGTGAACCCGTTACCTTCAAGAATGTGTTTAGCGCAGAGTCAAAGGAAGATACTAAGTTTAAGGCTTATAAGGTCTTTGGTACTGTTGACCATCATGGAAATCATAATGGTGGACATTATACGGCTCAGACCTTTAATCCAGTTTGGAAGGTCTGGCATCTTTATGATGATGAAAGTACACATTCAATTAATGCGCCACAATTTGGTGTATATACCTATATGATGTTCTTCAGACCTGTATAGTTCTTACAGGTCCAAACATGCCGGATGCCTTAAGAGTTCTATAATGAACGTGTGGGGTTAAGGTATGTAAGGAAATATTATATGATTGTGGTTCACGAACCTTAAGAAAGGCTACTCCAGAAGCATCTGAGGTTGTAACACCTGCATTTTCATACTTGCCATAGGCAATATTGTATGGTTTTTTATTAAGATTATCACCTGGTTCAGAAGCCCAATAGACTATTTTTGTACGTGGTTTAAGCTTAACTTTAACAGTTCGGGTTGCGCCTGCTGGTGTTTGTGTTTGAAGTACAGAGGATGGAAAAATGGACTCTCCTAAGAATGGAAGATAGGTATCCCGATTAAAGGCTAGATAAAGCGCAGCGGCACCAATAAAAAGATACAGAACCTTTGCGATGGGTTTTCCTATTAGTCGTTCAATCATGTTTATATGTAAAAGGCCCATAAAACCACAGTTTAAGGCGGCTAAGACCAAGAGCCCAAAGGCCAGCATTTGTATAGTACGAATCATTACCTATCTTAGAAATAGAAATCATGCAGTGTGCGTTAAAACGTTTTGGTCCCGGTATTAAAAATCCTAAACCTACACTGGTTTCAAAAGAGGTAAACATAGATCTTCAAAAAATGTTGGCTGAAAGAGAAAGGCAAGATAAGATGTGGGACGTAGAAAAAAAGACACCACTAATTAGAGATGGCAGGAGTAGGACTTCTAACTAATACAACTATACCTAGTGGAAAGGTTAATGGTTTTAATACAGTTGTCAGCCATTTAAATAACTTAAAAGATTTACTAGACACCCTTAGTGCAAAATTGGGTGGTGTTGGTACAGCAAGGCCTACAGTAAATATTCCTGAAAATAATCCTGGTAATCCACCTGGTAATCCACCAAAAAATAATGCGTATACATTTTTTGGATTAACTAAGAATTCATCATTAAATAATCTTAACAGGGCTTTAAAACAGAAAAGAGTTAAATATCACCCTGATAAACAGACGAAAAAAACTAATACAAATAAAAAAATAGCTCAGGGACTATATGAGAAAAGTGAAAAAATGTACGATCAATTAAAAGCCATTTTTGAGGCTAGAAATAGGGTTGCCCAAGCTTCTACAGCCACAGCATCCACCGAGCAAGGTAATCCCCCTGCTCCAGTTGTAGCTGCTATTAATAATGCTAAACAAGCCACCCAACTTGCTATTGAAAATGGAAGTGTTGAAAATGTTAATAATGCAGTAAATGCGGCAAATGTAGCTGCAGCTGCCGCTCAAGGAACAATGGTTGTAAAAGGAAATGCTGTAGTAAATCACCCTGTAAATCAGCCATCAAGTCTAGCAGGTAGAGGAAAACTAGCTGGTCAAAATAATGGACCAAAATCGGGTTCAAATGCCTTTAATCCACCTGCGCCCATTAAGGGTACTAAAAATAATGATAAGGGTACTAAAAATAATGATGCCGCCCACAAAAATGCAATGGCTCAAATTCCAAATATGGGTGCCAATTCCCTACCTGCGAGTAAGCCTGGAATAAATGCACTTGAAAGGAATAGAAATGCCAAATTAAAGAATCTAACAAAGAATGTAAAAAAGTCTAATCTTAATGGGTCTAGTGCGGCCGCAAAGAAAGGCGGAAGAAGAAGAAGTAGACGTCGTCGCCACACACGTAGACATTAAATCCCGACAATAATTTACTATTTAGACTAATAATATTTAGACTAAATAGGATGCGTTATACTAGGAAAAAAGGTGGCGCAAATAATTTATCAAAACTTAATAAAAATCGTGAAAATGCACTGAGAAACCGTACAAGAAATAATAAATATAAAGGATTAACCATGGAATCGGCTAAGGCCTCTGCCGCAGCCTATATTAAGTCTGTTGAGGATGCAAAAAAAGTTTTAAATTCACCAAACTCTACACAGGCTGAAAAGAATGAGGCTATAAGACAGCGTAATGCGGCCAAACAGGAACGTAATAATCTACAGGCCAAATTATCAAGTGCTGAAAGAAATCGTAATAATGCAGTAGCAGGTCGTAAGGCAAATCAGAATGCTTCCGCCGCAAGACAGGCTGCGGCAAATGCCAATCTTCAAAGGACAAAGAAGAACCTTGCAAATGCACAGGCTAAGGTAAATGCGACTGGTCTAACGCAGGCTGAAAGAAATGCCGCTATAAAGAATCGTAATGCGGCTAAGGCTAATCTTAATGCTGCTTCCAGAAAGGCTTCAAACGCTGAACGTAATCGTAATGCGGCAAGAAAAGAACTTAATAACGCCTATGCGGCTGGTAATGTTTTATGGAAGGAAAAAGAAGCTGAACTTGAAAGAACAAAGAAAAATCTATCAAACGCCCAGGCAAAGGTAAACGCAGCTGGACTAACGCAAGCTGAAAAAAATGCTGCTATTAAAGAGCGCAATAATGCACGGATCAGTATGAATGAAGCCTCCAGAAAGGCTTCAAATGCCGAACGTAATCGTAATGCTAAGCAACAGGAACTTAATAACGCCTATGCGGCTGGAAATGCCTTCTGGAAGGAAAAAGAAGCTGAACTTAAAAGTAAACAAAACGCCTTAAACGCTGCTCAAGAAGAAAAACGCAGAAATCAAGAAGAAGCAGATAGAATATGGGCGGAGGCTACGGCCAGAGAAAATAAACTAAGATCTAACTTATCTGAAGCTCAGGCCAAGGTAAACGCAGCTGGTCTAACACAGGCTGAAAGAAATGCCGCTATAAAAGAGCGTAATAATGCACGGACTAGTATGAATGAGGCATCCAGAAAGGCTTCAAATGCTGAAACTCAAAGAAATGCTAAGCAAAAGGAACTTAATGATGCCTACGCTGCTGGTGATGCCTTTTGGAAACAAAAGGAGGCCGAACTTCAAGAAAAACAAAGTGCCTTAAATGCCGCCTCCGCTAAAAGTGTTGAATTAGCCGCCGAATTAGCTGGTGAAAAAAAGGCAGCTGAGGCTGCGGC
>Ga0187844_10003440_pt1 | contig 10568 bp, 7 predicted proteins | sample SpaLakP09_SKY_50_FD_134517 | JGI IMG/M metagenome (GOLD analysis project Ga0187844, IMG submission 134517) | Oligotrophic lake water microbial communities from Sparkling Lake, Wisconsin, USA - SP09_SKY_50 | ecosystem: Environmental > Aquatic > Freshwater > Lake | place: USA: Sparkling Lake...
GACTGCCTTGGCGTTCAGGGGGCGCACGCCGTCGGCCAGCGCCTCCAGCTCGCCGCGCAGCACGGCCAGCGGCGTGCGCAGCTCGTGCGAGAGCTCGGCAATCCAGCGCCGGCGGCTGGCCTCAAGGTTCTTCAGCGAGGAGGCCATCGCATTCATGTCCTGCATCAGCGCGCCTAGCTCGTCGTCGCGCCGGGTGTCGATATGCTCGCCGAAGTCGCCGTGGGCCATGCGACGCGCCGCCGCCTGCGCCTTCTGCAGCGGCCTGATCCAGCGCCCGGCCAGCCCGCGGGCGGCCACCAGGGCCAGCAGCATCAGGGCCAGGGCCACGCCGCCGATGCCCAGGTACTGGCGGCGCAGAAAACTGGCATCCACGCCCTCGGCCGGGCCGGCGCGCTCGGCCAGGCGCAGCAGGGCCAGCTCCTGGCCGGCGAGCTTCAGGGCCCGCTGCTGACCCGGCAGCGTGACCGCCTCCGGTCGGCCTGCCAGAACCTGCGTGCCATCCGCGCTCAGCAGCAGCAGCCGCGGTCCCAGATTGGCAGGGTCGCGCGGCGGCCGGGCCTCTGGCGGTGGTCGCCCGGGCGGGCCGTCGCGGCGCGGTGGACGTCCGGGCCTGCCATCGTCGTCGGGCGGCAAATCGGCGCGAGGCGGGCGGCGCTGGGTGGGCGGGGCGACCTCGTCCATCCAGTCGCGCAGCACCGGCCTGAGATCGCCCTCGGGCAGGCCGCCGCGGCGGCGCAGGTCGTTCTCTGCCACCACCATCAGCCGGTCCAGCAACTGGGCGTCCTGGGCGCGCAGGTATTCGCTGAAGCCGGCGCGCAGATTCCAGGCCACCAGGCCGCCCATGGCCAGCACGGCCAGGACCACGGTGCCCAGCAGCAGCAGCGAGAGTTGGTGAACGAGGCGGATGCGCATCGCGGCCCATCTTATCGGCAGGGCGCCGGGCAATTGTGGAGAGCCTCTCCACAGTTCCTCCATCGTCGCTGCGCGATCGCTGGCCATGCTGGCGCTCAAGCAAACCAGGAGTGACGACGATGCCACGCATACTGCCCACCACCACCCGAGGAACCCTGCTCTCACTGGGCCTGATCGTCCTGATGAGCGCCCTGCTCAGCGCAGCCCTGGTCGGCTGCGGCGGAGGCGGTGCCGACACCGCTGCCCCCACGGCCGCCGCCGAAGCACTGCGCCCGCCGCCGCCACCCGCTCCACCGCCACCTGCGCCGTTGACCAATCTGGCCAGCGTGGGCGACAAGCTGTTCCACGACCGCAACCTGTCGGCCAGCGGCCGCCTGGCCTGTGCCAGCTGCCACGCGACCGATCGGGCCCATGCCGACCCGGCGGGCAGCTTCCTGCCGCTGGGTGGCGCCAACCTCGACAAACAAGGTCTGCGCAGCTCACCGAGCCTGCGCTACCTCGACCTGGTGGGCCCGTTCCGCATCGATGCCCAGGGCAATGCCCAGGGCGGTTTGTTTTGGGATGGACGGGCCGACAACCGCGTCGCGCAGGCCCGTGGCCCGCTGTTCAATGCCAGCGAGATGGCCAATGAGAGCGTCGCTTCGCTGGTGACCAAGCTGCGCGCCACGCCCTACTTCAACGACCTGCGGCGTGCCGCCGCGCTGCCGGCCAGCGCCGGTGACGAGCAACTGCTGCAGGCCAGCCTGCGGGCCCTGGCGGACTACCAGGCCCAGGATGCCGAATTCCATGCCTACACGGCCAAGTTCGACGCGGTGCAGGACGGGCGCGCCCAGTTCACCGCCCAGGAGGCCCGTGGCCTGGCCGTATTCAACGACCCGCAGCGCGGCAACTGCGCGCAATGCCACAGCAGCCGGCCCGCGCCCAATGCCGGGCTTGGCGCCCGTGCGCAGTTCAGCGATCACCGCCACTTTGCGCTGGGAGTTCCGCGCAATCAAAGCCAGGCCACGGCCGATCCGGCCTTTTTCGACCTGGGCCTGTGCGGCCCGCAGCGCAGCGATCTGGTGACCCAGGCCGATCAATGCGGCAAGTTCCGCGTGCCGACCCTGCGCAATGTGGCGCTGACCGGCCCCTACTTTCACAATGCCAGCCTGGTCACCTTGGAAGAGGTGGTGGCCTTCTACGCCACCCGCGACAGCGACCCGGCCCGCTGGTACCCGGTCGTCAACGGGCAGGTGCAGCGCTTTAACGACCTGCCCGCGGCCTACCGGGCCAATCTGTTCCAGGGCGCGCCGTTCAATCGCCGGCCCAACCAGGCACCGGCGATGACGCCGCAGGACGTCAGCGACGTCGTCGCCTTCCTGCGCACGCTCAGCGACGGCTTCAATCCGGCGGTGACCCGGTAGCGGCAGCGGCCGGCGTCACGCCATCGCGCCAGAGGTAGAGCTCGGTCGTGCTGCCGTCGTCGAAACGATGGCTGTCCACATGCTGCATGCCGGCCTTGCTGAGCACCCGACGCGAGGCGGCATTGTCCGGAGCGGCGGTGGCGATGATCTCGAACAGCTGATGTCGCCTGGCGCCATAGGCCAGCATCGCCTGCGCCACTTCGCTGGCCAGGCCTTGCCCCCAAAGCGTGCGCAAGAAGGCGTACTTCAGCTCTGCATGGGGCTGGTCGCCGGGGTGAACGATGCCGCAGAAGCCGACCACCTCGCCGGTGGCCCGCAGCTCCAGCGCCGACATGCCGTAGCCGCGCCTGGCATAGTTGCGTTGCGTCACGCCTATCCAGCGCACGCAGGTGGCGTGGTCCAGCGGCTGGCCGTCGCCGACCCAGCGCATTGCCTCCGCATCGCCATAGACGGCGTGCAAGGCATCGGCATCGGCCGGCGTCAGCAGACGGGCGCGCAGCCTCTCGGTCTCGAACAGCAGCGGCTCGGTGGGCGTGAGGTCGGGCAGGTCGACGGTTGGCGCGGCCACGGGCAGCGGATCGGCCCCCAGGGCCACGAACTCGCCCTGCAGCCGGCCGACGATTTCGCCCTTGCAGCTGAGCATCGACTGGACCGTGATGCGCGCCTTGCCCTTGCGTCTGAGCATGCGCAGGAAGTGACGCCAGCCGGCCGGATCGACCAGGGCCGACTCGGCGCGGAAGTCACCGGTGATGGCCAGTTCATAGTCCATTGTGTTGCGCTGTATCACCAGTCTTGTGCAAATGCCCTCGCTCAACAGCCTGGTGTGCAGCAGCGACCAGGCCGCCAGGATGGCCACCGCCGAGGCGCTGCCGCCGAACACCGTCTCGCGGTGGTTGATATTGGGGGCCAGCGGCGCGCCAAGCAGCACGTTGTCCGGGCCGACCTGCAGCACTTCCACTTCCATCGCCTTGGACAGCGGGATGTGGGCATTCAGGTAGTGTTCTAGCTCGTAGGGGGACACGATTCACCTTTGCTGGGGTCAGGTCGGTTGCGGGCCGTCATAGCCCTCAATGATGATCAGGTCTATGGTCGATACCGGCAGGCGCAGTTGCATCGCCGCCTGGTAGCCGGGCGAGTGCCAGCAGTCCAGCGCCGCCTGGTAGGACGGGAACTCGATCACCACATTGCGGCTGCGGCTGCCGCCCTCGGGGTTCTCCATGCGCCCGTTGCGCACCAGAAAGTACGCGCCGAACTGCTTGAACGGCTCGGCATTGGCGGCGATATAGGCCTTGTAGGCGTCCAAGTCGGCGACATCGACGCGTGCAATCCAGTAGCCCTTGCTCATGTGTTTCTCCCGGGGTGAGCGATTGAAATGGCATGCGGCACCCTGGTGACGTAGCCCGGATGGAATCCGGGGCAGCAGAACCAAGAACCGCGACCCGCATCTTTACAGATTCTTGATACCGGCCGCCCCAGCTTCTACGCCAACTTGACGCGCCGATTTTTAAGCTCTGGACATTGCAATCCACCGGAGCCGCGTCATGAACGCCCTCTACTGGCTGTGCGGCTTCACTGCCGCGGCCCTGTTTGTCTATCTGCTGTATGCGCTGCTGCGCGCCGAGGAGTTCTGAGAAATGGGCACCACGGCATGGATCAATCTGGGGCTCTTCATGGGTCTCTTGCTGCTGCTGGCCTGGCCGCTGTCGAAGTGGCTCGCACGCGTGGCCGAAGGCTCGCTGCCGCGCTGGATGGGGGCGGTCGAAGGCGGCTTCTACAGGCTGGCCGGCGTCAAGCCCGACGAGGGCATGCACTGGAAGCAGTATGCCTTCGCGCTGCTGCTGTTCAGCTTTCTGGGCGCGCTGGCGGCCTATGCGCTGCAGCGCCTGCAGGGCCTGCTGCCGCTGAACCCGCAGGGCATGGCCGCCGTCTCGCCGGACTCGGCCTTCAACACGGCCATCAGTTTTGTCACCAACACCAACTGGCAGGGCTATGGCGGCGAGTCCACCATGAGCTATCTGACCCAGATGCTGGCGCTGACGGTGCAGAACTTTGTCTCGGCGGCCACCGGCATCGCGGTGGTGTTCGCGCTGATACGCGGCTTCGCCTCCAGGCTCTCGGGAACGATCGGCAATTTCTGGGTCGACCTGACGCGAGTCACCCTGTGGGTGCTGCTGCCCCTCTCCTTCGTGTTCGCGATCTTCCTGGTGGGCCAGGGTGTGATCCAGAACTTCAGCGCCTATGTCGATGTGCCCGGGCTTGAACAGAGCCAGCAGATCGCCATGGGCCCGGTGGCCTCGCAGGAGGCGATCAAGATGCTGGGCACCAATGGAGGGGGCTTCTTCAACGCCAACTCGGCCCATCCGTTCGAGAACCCGACGCCGCTGAGCAACTTCGCGCAGATGCTGTCCATCTTCTTGATCCCGGCGGCGCTGTGCTTCGCGTTCGGCCGCCTGGTCGGTGACAAGCGCCAGGGCGTGACGATTCTGGCGGCGATGAGTGTGTTGTTCATCGTCGGCGTGGCGGTGGCGACGGCGGCCGAGCAGGCGGGCAACCCCGCGCTTGCCACGCTGGGTGTCGACCAAACGCTCAGCGACAACCAGGCCGGCGGCAATATGGAGGGCAAGGAAGCCCGCTTCGGCATCACCGCCAGCAGCCTGTTCGCGGTCATCACCACGGCCGCCTCCTGCGGTGCGGTGAATGCGATGCACGACTCGCTGACGCCTATCGGCGGCATGGTCACCCTGGTGATGATGCAACTCGGCGAGGTGGTGTTCGGCGGCGTCGGCACGGGCCTGTACGGCATGCTGATCTTTGCCGTGATGGCGGTCTTCATCGCCGGCCTGATGATTGGCCGCACGCCCGAGTACCTGGGCAAGAAGATCGAAAGTCATGACATGAAGATGGTGTCCATCGCCATCCTCGTGACGCCGATGGTGGTGCTGATCGGTACCGCCATCGCCGTGCTCACCGCCGGCGGCAAGGCCGGCATTGCCAACCCGGGCGCGCACGGCTTCTCGGAGATCCTGTACGCACTGACCTCGGCCGGCAACAACAACGGCAGCGCCTTCGCCGGCCTGTCGGCCAATACGCCGTTCTACAACATCCTGCTGGGCCTCGTGATGTGGCTGGGCCGCTTCGGCGTGATCGTGCCGGTGCTGGCCCTGGCCGGCAGCCTGGCGGCCAAGAAGCGCATCCCGGTTGGTGCTGGCACGGTCGGTACCCATGGGCCACTGTTTGTCGCCTTGCTGGTCGGCACGGTGCTGCTGGTGGGCCTGCTCAATTACGTACCGGCGCTGGCCCTGGGCCCGGTCGTCGAGCACCTGCTTTTGATGAAGGTCTGAATCATGACCACCATGAATACCCGAACTGCTTTCCCGCTCTTTGATCCCAAGCTGGTGGGGCCCGCCTTGCGCGAGTCCTTCGTCAAGCTGGACCCGCGCCTGCAGTGGCGCAACCCGGTGATGTTCGTCGTCTACATCGGCTCGCTGCTGACCAGCCTGCTGTGGGCCTTGAGCTTGCGCGTGCCGGCCATTGCCGGCACCGAAGGCTCGATCTTCATGCTGGCGATCGCGCTGTGGCTGTGGTTCACCGTGCTGTTCGCCAACTTTGCCGAGGCCATGGCCGAAGGGCGCAGCAAGGCGCAGGCCGCTTCGCTGCGCGGGCTGAAAACTCGGACCTGGGCCAAGAAGCTGCATGAGCCCAAGCATGGCTCGCAATGGCATCCGGCCCAGTCGGACGAGCTGCGCAAGGGCCATGTCGTGCTGGTCGAGGCCGGTGACATGATTCCGCTGGACGGCGAGGTCATCGAAGGCGTGGCCTCGGTGGATGAGAGCGCCATCACAGGCGAATCGGCCCCCGTCATCCGCGAATCGGGCGGCGACTTCGGCTCGGTCACCGGCGGCACCCGCGTGCTGTCCGACTGGCTGGTGGTGCGCATCAGCGTCAACCCGGGTGAGTCCTTCCTGGACCGCATGATTGCCATGGTCGAAGGCGCCAAGCGCCAGAAGACGCCCAACGAGATCGCGCTGACGATTCTGCTGGTGGCGTTGACCCTGGTGTTCCTGGTCGTCACCGTGACCCTGCTGCCGTTCTCGATGTTCAGCGTGGGAGCGGCCGGCGCCGGTACGGTGGTGTCCATCACGGCGCTGATCGCCCTGCTGGTCTGCCTGATCCCCACCACCATCGGCGGCCTGTTGTCGGCCATCGGCGTGGCCGGCATGAGCCGGATGATGCAGGCCAATGTGATCGCCACCTCGGGCCGTGCGGTCGAGGCCGCCGGTGACGTGGACGTGCTGATGCTGGACAAGACCGGCACCATCACCCTGGGCAACCGCCAGGCCAGCGCCTTCATGCCGGTGCCGGGCGTGACCGAGCAGCAGCTGGCCGATGCGGCGCAGCTGTCGTCACTGGCAGATGAGACGCCCGAGGGTCGCAGCATCGTCGTGCTGGCGAAGACCCGCTTCAATCTGCAGAAATGGGCAACTTCGCGCGACATGACGTCGCTGCAGGCCCAGTTCGTGCCCTTCACCGCGCAGACGCGGATGAGCGGTGTCGATCTGGCCGGCGGGCGCGTGATCCGCAAGGGCGCGGGCGAGGCCGTGCGCCAGCATGTGCAGGCGCTGGGTGGCACGTTTCCCACCGAACTGAGCCAGCTGATCGACGACGTCGCACGCCGCGGCAGCACACCGCTGGTGGTGGCCGACGGCGCCCGAGCGCTGGGTGTGGTCGAGCTGAAGGACATCGTCAAGGGCGGCATCAAGGAGCGTTTCGCCGAGCTGCGCCGCATGGGCATCAAGACGGTGATGATCACCGGCGACAACCGGCTGACGGCCGCCGCGATTGCCGCCGAGGCCGGCGTTGATGACTTCCTGGCCGAGGCCACGCCGGAGGCCAAGCTGAAGCTGATACGCGAGTACCAGGCCGAAGGGCGCCTGGTGGCCATGACCGGCGACGGCACCAATGACGCCCCGGCGCTGGCCCAGGCCGATGTGGCCGTGGCCATGAACACCGGCACCCAGGCGGCCAAGGAGGCCGGCAATATGGTCGACCTGGACTCCAACCCGACCAAGCTGCTGGAGATCGTCGAGACCGGCAAGCAGTTGCTGATGACGCGCGGGGCCCTCACGACCTTCTCGATCGCCAATGACGTGGCCAAGTACTTCGCCATCATCCCGGCGATGTTCGTCGGCGTCTATCCGCAGCTGTCGGCGCTGAATGTGATGGCCCTGCACAACCCCAGCTCGGCGATCCTGTCGGCGGTGATCTTCAACGCGCTGATCATCGTTGCGCTGATACCGCTGGCGCTGAAGGGCGTGCAGTACCGCGCCATCGGCGCTGCCGCGCTGCTGCGCCGCAATCTGGCGATCTATGGCCTGGGTGGCCTGATCGTGCCCTTTGTAGGCATCAAGGCCATCGACCTGTTCCTGGTCACGGCCCACCTCGTTTAAGGAGTCATTCCATGTCGAATATCCTGCGTCCCGCCCTCGTGTCCCTGGTCGTGCTGAGTGCCGTCACCGGGCTGCTGTACCCGCTGGCCGTTACCGGCGTTGGCCAGGCGTTGTTCCCACACCAGGCCACCGGCAGCCTGATCGAGCAGGGCGGCAAGACCGTCGGTTCCGCGCTGATCGGCCAGAGCTTCAGCAGCCCGAAGTACGTCTGGGGCCGGCCCTCGGCCACAGCTCCCATGGCCAATAACGCGGGCGGCTCCAGCGGATCCAACCAAGGGCCGCTGAATCCAGCCCTGGTCGATGCGGTGAAGGGCCGTGTCGAGGCGCTGCGCGCGGCCGACCCGGGCAACACTCAGCCGGTGCCCGCCGATCTGGTGACGGCCTCGGCCAGCGGGCTGGACCCGCACATCACGATCGCCGCCGCCCGCTACCAGGCCCGCCGCGTGGCGCGCGAGCGCCATCTGCCCGTGTCCGAGGTGCTGCGCCTGATCGACGTGCACACCGAAGGACGCGACCTGGGTCTGCTGGGCGAGCCGCGCGTCAATGTGCTGCAGCTGAACCTGGCGCTGGATCACAATCGCTGAGCCATGTCAGACCCCTCAAGACCAGACCCCGACGCCTTGCTGGAGCAATTGCGCCAGGAGGAGCAGAGCGCCGCGCGCGGCAAGCTGCGCATCTACTTCGGCTCCTCGGCCGGTGTCGGCAAGACCTACGCCATGCTGCAGGCCGCGCGCAAGCTGCTGAGCGAGGGGCGCGAGGTGCTGGTCGGTGTGATCGAGACCCATGGCCGCAGCGAAACGCTCGCACTGACCGAGGGGCTGGAGGTCTTGCCGGCACGGCAGATCGAGTACCGCGGCCGCAGCCTGCCCGAGTTCGACCTGGACGCAGCGCTGGCCAGGCACCCGTCACTGGTACTGGTCGATGAGCTGGCCCATTCCAACGTCGCCGGCTCGCGCCACCCGAAGCGCTGGCAGGACGTGGAAGAGCTGCTGGCCAATGGCATCGACGTTTACACGACGCTGAACGTCCAGCACCTGGAGAGCCTCAACGACGTGGTCGGCGGCATCACCGGCATCCGCGTCCACGAGACCCTACCCGACACCTTCTTCGACCGTGCCGATGAAGTCGTGATGGTCGACACGCCGGCCGACGAGCTGCTGGCGCGGCTGCAGGCCGGCAAGGTCTACGTGGAGCCCCTCACCCCCCGAGGGGGTACCGTCGGCTTGGGACGGCCCGGCACCGACGGGGCCGGGCGAGCCGAGCGCGCGGCGCGAAACTTCTTCCGCAAGGGCAATCTGATGGCCCTGCGCGAGCTGGCGCTGCGCCGCACCGCCGATCGCGTGGAAGACGATGTGCAGGCCTGGCGCAGCAACAAGGCGATCAGCCAGGTCTGGAAAACCGAGGCGGCCATCCTCTGCGCCATCGGCCCCTCGGTGGGTGCCGAGCATGTGGTGCGCAGCGCCGCCAGGCTGGCCCAGCAGCTCAATGTCAGCTGGCACGCGGTGTACGTGGAGACGCCGCAGCTGCAGCGCCTGCCCGATGCGCAACGCGAGCGCATCCTGCGTGTGGTGCGCCTGGCCCATGACCTGGGCGCTGCCACGGCCGTGCTGCAGGCGCAGGACATGGCGGCCGTCCTGGTGGCCCATGCCCGCGAACACAATCTCTCGCAACTGGTGCTGGGGCGGTCTCCCGCCCGCCCGGCCTGGCGGCGATGGTTCGCCGGGGCCGCCCTGCACCGGCGCCTGGCCGACAGCGCACCCGATGTGGACCTGATCGAGGTCGGCCGTCCGCTGGCCGCTCCCGCGCCCAAGGCGCCCTCCGATGCGGCGGCGGCCAGCTGGGCGGCCTGGGTCGGCCAATGGCAACGCTATGGCCTGACCCTGCTGGCCTGCGTGGCCACCGCGGCCGTGGCCCTGCCGCTGCAAGCGTACTTCGACGAGGCCAATATCGTCATGCTGTTCCTGCTGACGGTGGTGGGCGTGTCCTTGCGCTGGGGGCGCGGGCCCTCGGTGCTGGCCAGCTTCGTCAGCGTCGGCCTGTTTGACTTCTTCTTCGTCGCGCCGCACCTGAGTTTTGCGGTCTCCGATGTGCAGTACCTGCTGACCTTTATCGTCATGCTGGCCGTGGGCCTGGTGACCGGCCAACTGACCGCCCATCTGCGCTACCAGGCCCAGGTGGCGGCCGAGCGCGAGGCTCGCTCGCGGGCGCTGTTCGAGCTGACGCGTGAGCTGTCCGGCGCGCTGCAGACCGAGCAGGTGGTGCTCAGCGCGCAGGACAGTCTGTCGCGAGAGTTGCATGGGCGCGCGCTGGTGCTGGTGCTCGATCTGCAGGACCGCTTGCAACTGCCGCCGGAGCTGGATACGCAGGATCCACCCGATCTCGGCACCGCCCGCTGGGCGCTGGACCATGGCCAGGCGGCCGGCCTGGCCACCGACACGCTGCCCGGCAGCCCCTGGTTCTACCTGCCCTTGCAGGCGCCGATGCGTGCACGGGGCGTGCTGGCCGTGCGCCCGCGCGATCTGGCAAGCGTGATGCAGCCAGAACGCCGTGCCCAGCTCGACACCTATGCCAGCATCATCGGCCAGGCGCTGGAGCGCGTGCACTACGTCGAGGTGGCCCAGGACGCGCTGGTGCACATCGAGTCCGAGCGGCTGCGCAATTCGCTGCTGTCGGCCTTGTCGCACGACTTGCGCACGCCCTTGGCGGTGGTCTATGGCCTGGCCGACACGCTGGCCGCCTTGCCCCAGCTGCCCGAGGCAGGCCAGGAGATGGCTCAGGCGCTGCGGCAGGAGGCCCAGCGCATCAA
>Ga0187844_10003442_pt1 | contig 10564 bp, 10 predicted proteins | sample SpaLakP09_SKY_50_FD_134517 | JGI IMG/M metagenome (GOLD analysis project Ga0187844, IMG submission 134517) | Oligotrophic lake water microbial communities from Sparkling Lake, Wisconsin, USA - SP09_SKY_50 | ecosystem: Environmental > Aquatic > Freshwater > Lake | place: USA: Sparkling Lake...
GGACAGGCCACGCTGTCCCGGTCCCATGATGACGACAGTATCGCCCGGCTTCGTCTGCGGAATTTCCACCGCCCACCGGAAGCCTGCGCCGAGCGGATTGAACATCACGGCAATCTCCGGCCGCAGCGCCTTGCTCATCTTGTGCACGATGGCGTTCGGATGCAGGTACATGTATTCCGAGTACGCGCCCCACAGGCCCGGCGCATCGCTCAGCGGAATGTAGGAATAGATGCGCCGGTCGCCACACAGGTGATAGCGGCCTGACAGGCAGGTGTTGCAGCAGTGGCAGGCGATCATCGTCTCCACGGCCACGCGATCGCCCACGTCCACCTTCCAGCGCTTCGCGGCGCGATCACCGATCTTCTCGATGATGCCGAGCGGTTCGTGACCCGGCACCACCGGCATCGGCATGCCCAGCACGTCGTCGAACTGTTCGTAGTCGCTGCCGCAGATGCCGCAGACCTCGACGCGCAGGATGGCGGAGTCCTCGTCGATGTCGGGCAGCGGCAGGTCCATTTTCTCCAGCCGGCGCTTGGCGGTCAGGACCATTGCAAGACTGCTTTTGGGAAGCATGTGGGTTTCCGGCGTGCGTTGAAGTTCGAGTAGGCGCAGAATACTGTCTAACGGTAGTTAGGTATAGTCGTTGTTGTCATCGTTAGTCCCTAACGATGGCGGCGGCGGCAGTCCCCGCCGCCACCCGATGTCCACAAGGAGTTCCGCCATGTCGTCGTCTCTGCCCCCCGTTCGCGGCAACGCGCTGCGCATCCCCATGCTGAGCGTCGAAGAAGCGCGCGCCGCCGCCGAGCGCGAAGGACTGCCCGAGATCATGGCGCCGCTGAGCGTGTTCCGCGTGCTGCTGCGCCATCCGCCGCTGGCGCGCGTGCTCGGCGGACTGCTGAAAATGCTGCTGCTAGAGGGCAATCGCCTGGATGGTCGTCTGCGCGAGCTCATCATCATGCGCATCGGCTGGCTCACTGGCTCCAACTACGAGTGGACCCAGCACTGGCGCTTCGCGCGTGACATGGGCATTCCCGAAGACGTGCTGCTCGCCTGCCGCTCCTGGGAGAGTTCCACCGTGCTCACTGCGGCGGACCGCGCGATCCTGCGGGCCACCGACGAGACCATGGAAACCGGACGCATCTCCCAGGCAACCTGGTCCGAGTGCGAGCGCCACCTGGACAGCGTGGAGGCGCGGCTGGAACTGGTGGTGGCCATCGGCAACTGGCGCACGTTCTCGCAACTGCTGCTGACCTTGGGGATCCCGCTCGAAGACGGTCTTGATAACTGGATGCCGGATGGCGTTCGCCCGGCGCGGGCGCCGGTCGATTTCTGAGTTCATCATCCTCTGCGTTCCAAGATCGAAGGGATAAGCGGCCGCATGGCGATCTCTGGAATGGGGGTATCGCAGGCATCCGGCCTGCGTGTGCAGCCGCTGTCGGGCTGCATTGGGGGGGTGGTCACGGGTGTCGATCTGTCGGCGCCGATTGCAGATGACACCATCGCCGCACTGCGCGCCGCACTGCTGGAGTACCTGGTCATTTTTTTTGAAGGCCAGACTCCGACGCCACGCAAGCTGGTCGACTTCGCCGCGCGCTTTGCCGAGCCCATGGCCTACCCGCAGTTGCCGGGATTGCCGGAGGCGCCCTTCGTGACCGTGGTGCTCAAATGCGAGGATGAACGGGAGGCGTTCGGCGGGGTGTGGCATTCGGACACTACGTACTTGCAGAAGCCGCCGCTGGGCACGCTGCTCTACGGTGTCGAACTGCCACCGCGGGGCGGCGACACCCTGTTCGCCAATCAGTACTGCGCCTTCGAGTCGCTGTCGCCGGGGCTGCGCAAAACGCTGTCCGGCCTGCGTGCCGTGAGTTCTTCGGCCAAGGCAGAAGTCTCGCGCACCCGCGAGGATCGGCTGCGCGCCAGCGGCGTGGAGGCCAAGCACTTCGAAGCCGAGCATCCCATGGTGCGGCGCCACCCCGAAACCGGCCGAGCGGCGCTCTATGTCAACCGCGCACACACCCTGCGCATCGTCGACTGGAGCGAAGACGAAAGTCGTGGGCTGCTCAACTACCTGCACGAACACCAGGTGCGGTCCGAGTTCACCTGCCGCTGGCGCTGGTCGCCGGGTGCGCTGGCGTTCTGGGACAACCGCTGTGCCCAGCATCTGCCGGTCAATGACTACCACGGCTATCGCCGGCTGATGCACCGTGTGACCTTGCAGGGCGACGTGCCGCAGCCCATTTCTGGCTGACGGCAGCGCCTTTTTTCAACTTAATTTACGAGGAGACCCAGCATGAGATTCGGCAGCGTGAACTTCGAGAAGCGCGGCGCGGTGGCGCTGATCACCCTGGATGAACCGGGCAAGCTCAATGCCCTGTCCAGCGGCATTCGCCAGGGCGTCACCGAGAGCTTTGCCCGTATCGAGGCCGATCCCGAGATCCGCGTCGGCGTCATCACCGGCAGCGGCGAGAAAGCCTTCTGCGCCGGCGCCGACATCAGCGGCTTCGACTTCGCCGCCGGCGCGGTCAAGCAGTTCATCGAGGAGATCGTGACTTTTCTCGCCTCGCCGGAAGCGTGCAGCAAGCCGCTGATCGCGGCGGTCAACGGCATGGCCTTCGGCGGCGGGTTTGAACTGGCCATCGCCTGCGACTTCATTCTGGCTTCCGAGCGCGCGAAGTTCGGCGTGCCGGAAATCCAGCTGGGGCTGCTGCCGGGCTTTGCGGTGGTGCGCCTGGCCGAGATCGTTGGCCGGCCCAAGGCCAAGGAGATGTCGATGCTCGGCGATCCGATCAGCGCCGAGGAAGCCGTGCGCCTGGGCATCGCGCTGCGCACCGTGGCACCCGAACGGCTGCTCGAAGAAGCGCTGGCGATGGCCGAAAGGATTGCCTCCAAGCCGACCATGGCCGTGCGCATGGCCAAGTCCTTCTACAACCGCGGCCTGGGCGGCGACGATCTGCGCGCCGCGCGCGATGCGTTCCCGTTCCTGTTCATGACGCCGGATGCGCGCGAGGGCGTGACCGCGTTCCGCGAGAAGCGCAAGCCGAATTTTTCCTGAAAAACCATCACCCCGGAGTTCCGATGTCCAACAAACGCAAGCCCATCCGCACCGCGATGGGATTCTCCACGCCCGACCGCATTGTCGTGCGCGGCTTCGATCTGCCGGGGGAACTGCTCGGAAAGATCAATCTCGGCGACATGGCCTTTCTGGAGATGATGGGGCGCGTCCCGACAGCGCAGGAATCGGTGCTGTTCAACGCGCTCGCCGTGACCCTGGTCGAACACGGTCTGACGCCCAGCGCGCTCGCCGCGCGGCTCACCTATGCCGGGGCGCCAGAGTCGATCCAGGGTGCAGTCGCGGCCGGGCTCGGCGGCCTGGGCACGGTGTTCGTCGGGACCACGGAAGGCTCGGCCAAGCTGCTGCAGGCGGCGATTCCGGACCGCGCCAATCCCGGTGATCTGGACGCGCTGGCGAAGACCATCGTCGCCGACTGGCACGCGCGCAAGGCCATCATCCCGGGCATCGGACATCCGCTGCACAAGCCCATCGATCCGCGCACGCCACGCTTGTTCGCCATTGCGCGCGAGAACGGTTTCGACGGCCCGTACATCGCGTTGATGCAGCGCGTCGCCGACGAAGCCGCGCGGGTCTACGGCAAGGTGCTGCCGATCAATGCCACCGGGGCTATCGGTGCCTGCTGCTCGGAACTCGGCATCGCCTGGACGGCCTGTCGCGGTATCGGCGTGCTGGCACGCGCGATCGGGCTGGTCGGTCACATCATGGAAGAGATGCACTCGCCCATTGCCAGGGAAATCTGGACCCGGGCCGAGGACGAAGCGCGCGAATACGCGCTTGGCACGCGCACCGAAAGCTGATTGCAGCACCAACTTGCCGCGAACAACCCAGGGACATATCAGCATGCGAGACGCTTTCATCTGCGATGCCGTGCGCACACCCTTCGGCCGCTATGGCGGCATTCTGGCCGGCATCCGCGCCGACGATCTCGCCGCGCTGCCGATCCAGGCGCTGATGCGGCGCAATCCCGGCATCGAATGGTCGGCGCTGGATGACGTGCTCTACGGCTGCGTCAACGGCGCGGGCGAGGACAGCCGCAACGTCGCACGCATGGCCCTGCTGCTGGCCGGACTGCCGCAGGAGATTCCCGGTGGCACCATCAACCGGCTGTGTGGTTCCAGCCTCGACGCGGTGGCCGTTGCGGCACGGGCGATCAAGGCCGGCGAGGGCGATCTGCTGATTGCCGGCGGCGTGGAAAGCATGACCCGTGCGCCGTTCATCATGGCCAAGGCCGACGGCGCGTTTTCGCGCGCGGTGAAGATCGAGGACAGCACCATCGGCTGGCGCTTCATCAATCCGCTGATGAAGGCGCGCTACGGCGTGGACAGCATGCCGGAGACGGCCGAGAACGTCGCTGAGCAGTTCCAGATCTAGCGCGCCGCGCAGGATGCCTTCGCGCTGCGCAGCCAGCAGCGCTATGCCAGGGCGCTGGCCGAAGGCTTCTTCAAGGACCAGATCGAGCCGGTGCTGCTGCCGCAGAAGAAGGGCGAGCCGCTGCGCCTGGATGCCGACGAGCCGCCGCGCCCGGACACCACGCTCGACGGTTTGGCCAGGCTCAAGGGCATCGTGCGCCCGGACGGCTCGGTGACGGCAGGCAATGCCTCGCAGGTCAACGACGGTGCCGGCGCGATGCTGATGGCTTCGGCGGACGGTGCGAAGCGCCACGGCCTGAAGCCGCGCGCGCGCGTGGTCGCCGCAACCACCATCGGCAATGCGCCGCGCATCATGGGTTTTGCGCCGGCACCCGCGGTCAGGAAGCTGCTCGCGCGCACCGGGCTGAGCATCGGCCAGATGGACGTGATCGAACTCAACGAGGCCTTCGCCGCGCAGGGGCTGGCGGTGACGCGCGACCTGGGGCTGGCCGATGACGATGCGCGGGTCAATCCCAACGGTGGCGCAATCACGATCGGCCATCCGCTGGGGGCTTCCGGTGCGCGACTGGTGATGACGGCGGTGTCGCAACTGGAACGGAGCGGTGGCCGCTACGGCCTGTGCACGATGTGCATCGGTGTCGGCCAGGGCATCGCGCTGATCGTCGAGCGCGTCTGAGCAGTACCGACATCACGCCGGAACCGCGACCATGGCATCACCCGAATACTTCGATCCCTGCGATGCGGAAGTGATCCAGAATCCGTTTCCGGCGCTGGCGCGCCTGCGTGAAAGCGAGCCGCTGCACTACAGCGAGGCGATGTCCGGCTGGGTGCTCACGCGCTACGAGGACGTGCGCAATTCCATGCGCGATCCGCGTTACTCCGCCAACCGCCTGCGGCCGTTCTTTGCGCACATGGATTCGACGCGGCGCGAGCGGCTGGCCGCGCTGGAGAAGAACCTGTCGCTGTGGGCGGTGTTCAACGACCCGCCCGACCACGGTCGCGTACGCAACCTCATGAACAAGGCGTTCACCACCTCTTCGCTGGCGCATATGGAAGCGCGCATCACGACGATGGTGGAATCGCTGGTGGATGAACTCGTGCAGCAGGACGGCGAGGTCGATTTCATCCGCGCATTCGCCTACCCGCTGCCGGCGATGGTGATCGCGGAGATCCTCGGCGTGCCGCAGGAGGACGTGGTCCACCTCAAGCGCTGGTCCGACGAACTGGCGTCCTTCGTGCTCACCTCTCGCCTGTCGCCGGACCGCTACGGACGCGCAGACGCGGCGATCCGCGAGATGCACGATTACTTCGGGCAGATGGCGCAGCGTCTGCGCAGACAGCCCGACGGTGGCATCGTCTCGCGCATGGTGGCGGCCGAGGAGAAAGGCGATTTCCTGTCCGGGGACGAACTCGTCGCCGCCTGCGTGCTGTTGCTGTTTGCCGGCCATGAAACCACCACACAGCTGTTCGGCAACGGCCTCTACGCGCTGCTGCGCTGGCCCGGGCAACTGCAACGCCTGCGCGGCGGCCTGCACGACCGCGGCCAGGTCGAGAACGCGGTCGAGGAAATTCTGCGTTGGGACGGACCGGGCCTCGCCGGTGTGCGCGTGCTCAACGAGGACGTGGAACTGCACGGGAGGCGGATGCCCGCGGGCAGTCGCATCTTCCAGTTCGTGGCCGCTGCCAATCGCGATCCCGCCGTGTTTGCCGATCCGGACTGCTTCGATATTTCGCGCGACCCGAATCCGCATCCGACCTTCGGCTACGGCATTCACTTCTGCCTCGGCGCGCCGCTCGCACGCATGGAAGCGCGCATCGCCTGGCCGATCCTGCTCGAACGCCTGCGCCATATCGAGCTGGTGGAGACGCCGCAGTTCAGCGATTCGATGATCGTGCGTGGCCTGGAAGGCTTGCGCGTGCGTTGTCGCGCGGCCTGATTGCCCGCCGGATCGGCGAACGCCTCGCTGTCACACCCGTCTCCCACACCCGGCGCGTGAAGCCGCGTTGCGGCTGTAGCCTTTCGACAGCTAAACTGTCGAACGCTTGTTAGATGTCCGGCGCGTGTGCCGCTGCAGTCCCCACCCGAGTCCGAGTGCCCTTGAACTTCCAGCCCAACCCGCAGCACGACAGCATCCGCGAGGCGGTGCGCACGCTGTGCGCGCGCTTCGACGCGAATTACTGGCTGGAGAGGGATCGCGACGGGGAATTCCCGATGGATTTCCATCGCGCGATGGCGGATGCCGGCTGGCTGGGCATCTGCACGCCGGAAGCCTATGGCGGCTCGGGTCTGGGCATCACCGAGGCGAGCATTCTGATGCAGACCATCGCCGAATCCGGCGCGGGCCTGTCGGGGGCTTCGTCCATCCACATGAACATCTTCGGCCTGCAGCCGGTGGTGGTGTACGGCTCCGAGGAGCAGAAGCAGCGCTACCTGCCGCCGCTGGTCCGCGGCGAGCAGAAAGCCTGCTTCGGGGTCACCGAACCCGACGCCGGCCTGGACACCACGCACCTCAAGACGCGCGCCGAGCGGGTCGAGGGAGGCTATGTGCTGCGCGGTCGCAAGGTGTGGATTTCCACTGCGCAGGTTGCCGATCGCATCCTGATCCTCACCCGCACCACGCCCATCGAGCAGTGCCGCAAGCCGACGCAGGGCATGACCCTGTTCTACGCGCCGCTGGATCGACGCTACGTCGATATCCGCGAGATCGAGAAGATGGGGCGCCACTGTGTGGACTCCAACGAACTGGCGATCGACGGCCTGCCGGTGTCCGACGAGGACCGCGTCGGCGAGGAGGGCCGCGGCTTCGAATACATCCTGCATGGCCTGAATCCGGAGCGCGTGCTGATCGCCTCCGAGGCGGTCGGCCTGGGTCGCGCCGCGCTCAACCGCGCGGTCAACTATGCGCGCGAGCGCGTGGTGTTCGGCCGCCCCATCGGCCAGAACCAGTCGATCCAGCATCCGCTGGCGGAAAGCTGGATCGAACTCGAAGCCGCCGAGCTGATGACGCGCCGTGCCGGCTGGAAGTACGACCAGGGGCTGCCCTGCGGGCCGGACGCCAACGCCGCCAAGTTCTACGCCGCCGAGGTGGGCTTTCGCGCCTGTACGCGCGCGGTGGCCACACACGGCGGCATGGGCTACGCCAAGGAGTATCACGTCGAGCGTTACCTGCGAGAGATGCTGATTCCACGCATTGCGCCGATCAGCCCGCAGCTGATCCTGTGCCACATCGCCGAGAAAGTGCTCGGCCTGCCGAAGAGCTACTGAGGGATTCCAGACCATGACTGCCATGCCCACGCCGGACGCCGCCGCCCGGGCCGAACGCGACGACCAGGTTCGATTGCTCCGCGACAGCGTCGGCGCTTTTGCGGCGGGCCGGCTGCCGCTGACGCGCGTGCGCAAGCTGCGCAAGGCGCAGCCCGAATTCGATCCGGCGATGTTCGCTGAACTGGCGGGGCAGGGCTGGACCGGCCTGCTGCTGCCGGAGGAATTCGGCGGCTTCGGCCTCGGCTTTGCCGAAGCGCGCGTGGTCGTCGAAGGGCTTTCCGCGCAGCTCGCGCCGGAGCCGCTGGTGCCGGTGGCCGTGCTCGCGGCCGGTGCGCTGCGGCGCTGCGCGAAGTCGGCGCGTCGCGATGAACTGCTGGGCGCACTCGCCGAAGGCAGGTCGGTGCCGGCACTCGCCTGGCAGAACGTGGCCGGCAGCCTGGAACTCGAACCGCCGCCGTTCACCGCGGTCCGCGCCGGCGAAGGCTGGACGCTGAACGGCGAGGCGCGCTTCGTGCGGCCGGGCAGTGGTGCCACGGTGTATCTGCTGCTCGCCGCCACGCCCGATGGTCTTGCACTGTTCGCGGTGGAACCCGGCAGCAGCGGACTCGACGTGAAAACCGAGGCGCAAGCCGACGGCACTGCGCTGGCGCGCCTGCGGGCGACGAAGCTGCGCGCGAGCACAAGCGCCGTGCTCACACTGGCGCGCGCCGACCTTGCCGCGGCGCTCGATGAGGCGCTGGTGATGAACGCGGTGGAGCTGCTCGCGCTGATCGTGCGGATGCGCGCCATGACGCTCGACTACATCAAGACGCGGGTTCAGTTCGGCAAGGTCATCGGCAGCTTCCAGTCGCTGCAGCATCGTTCGGCGGACCTGCTGATCCAGGAAGAACTCACGCGTGCCGTGATCGGCCAGGCGGTCGCTGCGCTGGACGACGAGGTTGCGCCGCACCAGCGCACCAGCCTGGCCAGCCGCGCCAAGGCGCGTGCGGCCGAAGCCGCAATGGTGACGGCGCGCGAGGCGATCCAGTTGCACGGCGGCATTGCCGTCACCGACGAATATGACCTCAGTCTCTATGTGAACCGTGTGCTGTCGCTGGTGCCCTGGCTGGGCAACGCGCAGGCGCACCGTCGGCGCTACGTGCGCCTGAATCCTCCCGTGGCCGGCAGCGAGGGCTGAACACCATGCAAACGACTGACTGGAACACGCTGTCCGACGAAGACTTCCGTGGCCAGGTGCGCGCGTTCTTCCACGCGAACTACCCGGAACACCTGCGCTACCCCAAGACCCGTCTGCGCTGGGTGCAGGTGAAGGACTGGTACCTGACCCTGTCGAAGCAGGGCTGGCTCGCGCCGGCCTGGCCGCAGAAGTACGGCGGCATGGGACTCACGCCGGGCAAGCTGCTCATCTTCATGGAAGAGCTTGAACTGCATGGCATCGGCCGCGCTCCCGACATGGGCATCGTCATGGTCGGGCCGCTGCTGATCCAGCACGGGACCGATGAACAGAAGGCCTATTACCTGCCGAAGATCCTCTCGGGCGAACACGTCTGGTGCCAGGGCTATTCCGAGCCCAACGCCGGTTCCGACCTGGCCAGCCTGCGTACCGAGGCGGTGCTGGACGGCGACCATTTCATCGTCAACGGGCAAAAGACCTGGACCTCGCTGGCCCAGGACGCCACCCACATCTTCATGCTGGTGCGCACCGACAAGAAGGCCAAGAAGCAGGAAGGCATCAGCTTCCTGCTGGCGGAAACCAGCACGCCGGGCATCGAGCTGCGGCCAATCCGCAACCTCGCCGGCCATGAGGAATTCTGCGAGACCTTCCTGCGCGACGTGCGCGTGCCCAGGGACAACATCGTCGGAGAGCTGAATCGCGGCTGGACCATCGCCAAGGCGCTGCTGAGCTTCGAGCGCATCGGCATCGGCGGCCCCAAGCAGAGCCAGTACGCGATGGCGCGCCTGGAAGAACTGGCACTGCAACTCGGCCTGACCGACGACCAGGGCTTCATGGACAGCTACGCGCGCTGCAAGCTGGACGTCCTGGATCACGCGGCGTTGTACGAGCGCTTCGTCGATCAGGTGCGGCGCGGCGAAACGCTGGGCGCTGACGTGTCCATGCTCAAGATCGTCGGCACCGAGAACTACCAGAAGATCTCCCAGTTGCTGGTGGAGGCTGCCGGTAGCGCGGGTGGCCTGGTGGGCGACGTGGACATCGCCGGCGAATCCTTCGACTGGCTGACCAGCTACTACAACGCGCGGCCCGCCACGATCTACGGCGGTTCCAATGAAATCCAGCGCAACATCCTGGCGTCCCAGGTGCTGGGCCTGACGTCCTGAGCGCAACTGACCACAAGGGAGAGCACTCGATGAGCAAGATGATGGAAGGCAAGGTGGTGGTGGTCACCGGCAGCGGCCGCGGCATCGGCCGCGACATGGCCCTGTTGATGGCGGCCGAGGGCGCGGCCGTGGTCGTCAACGACCTCGGCGTGTCGGTGGATGGCGGCGAATCCGGGGAAACGCCGGCCGCCGAAGTGGTGCGAGAGATCGAGAGCCGCGGCGGCCGCGCGGTCGCCAGCTACGACAGCGTGTCGGACTGGGTGGCGGCGGGTCGCATCGTGCAGTGCGCGATGGACAGCTTCGGCCGCATCGACGCGGTGGTGAACAACGCCGGCATCCTGCGCGACCGTTATTTCTTCAACATGAGCGTCGATGAGTGGCGCAGCGTCATCGACGTGCACCTCAACGGGACGTTCTACGTTTCGCGCGCCGCCGCGCCCCATTTCAAGTCGCAGGGTTCCGGTGCCTATGTGCACATGACGTCCACCTCCGGCCTGATCGGCAACTACGGCCAGGCCA
>Ga0187844_10003443_pt1 | contig 10562 bp, 7 predicted proteins | sample SpaLakP09_SKY_50_FD_134517 | JGI IMG/M metagenome (GOLD analysis project Ga0187844, IMG submission 134517) | Oligotrophic lake water microbial communities from Sparkling Lake, Wisconsin, USA - SP09_SKY_50 | ecosystem: Environmental > Aquatic > Freshwater > Lake | place: USA: Sparkling Lake...
AGGGCGCGGCCAGCCCCAATGCCTGGCAGAACAACGCTTCTTGCATGGGGAGGGCTCCTGTTCGGGGGGTGTCAATGGGTTTATTTGTACTGTAGTGTTCCACCCGAAACGGAAGAGAGCCCCAAAAAGCCTCAAATCACCAGCGGGTCCACATCCACCAGCCAGCGCACCAGCCCCTTGTGCTCGGGCGCACTGCGGGTGGTTTGCAGCACGGGCTGCCAGGCGGCCAGAAAACGCTGCAGGGCGGCGCGGCTCCCGCTTTCCATCAGCATCTGGGCGCGCTCTACATTGGCCACGCGCTGGATGGTCAGCGGCACGGGGGGGAACAGCGTCACCGCGTCCAGCCCCGGCAGGCCCGCCGCGTGTGCGGCGGCGGTGGCGGCGGTGAGAAAACCCTGGGCCACCTCCTGCGTGCGCGCGTCGGCCCGCACCAGGGCCTGGTACGCAAACGGGGGCATGGCGGCCTCTTCGCGTTCTTTGAGCTGCTGGGCGGCGAAGGCCTCGTAGTCGTGTTTGCGCAGCGCCTCGTACACGGCGTGCTGGGGGTGGAAGGTCTGGACCCACATCTCGGGCTGCGTACCTTGGGCGGCCATGTAGGCGGCGTCGCGCCCGGCGCGGCCTGCCGCCTGCATCAGCAGTGCAAACAGCCGCTCGGGCGCGCGGAAGTCGCTGCTGAACAGCGCCCCATCGGGCTGCACGGCGGCCACCAGCGTGATGCGCCGAAAGTCGTGGCCCTTGGCAATCATCTGCGTGCCCACCAGCACATCCACCTCGCCCGCATGCACCTGAGCCAGTTGCGCCTCCAGCGCGCCCTTGGCCTTGGTGGTGTCCGCGTCGATGCGGGCGATGCGGGCCGGTGTGCGGTCGGGCCGCAGCACCTCGGACAACAAATCGCCGAGCTGTTCTTCGAGCTGCTCGGTGCCCCGGCCCATGGAGTGGATGTCGGGGCTGCCGCAGGTGGGGCAGGCGCGGGGCACGCGCACGGTGTAGCCGCAGTGGTGGCAGCGCAGGGTGCGGTCGGTCTTGTGGAACACCTGGTGCGCGCTGCAGTGCGGGCAGTCGCTTTTCCAGCCACAGTCGGCGCAGTGCAGCACGGGCGCATAGCCCCGGCGGTTGAGCAGCACCATGCTCTGCTCGCCGCGCGCCACACGCTCGGTGATGGCGGCCAGCAGCGGCGCGCTGAAGATCGCGCGGCGCGGCTGCTGGTTCATGTCCACCCGGCGCACGCGGGCCAGGGCCCCGGCGCCGATGCGGCTGGGCATGGCCAGCCGCACGTAGCGGCCCACGGCCGGGTCGCTGGCGTGCCAGCTCTCCAGCGACGGCGTGGCCGAGCCCAGCAGCACCTTGGCGCCCTGCTCGCGCCCGCGCCAGATGGCCAGGTCGCGCGCCGAATACCGCGCGCCCTCCTGCTGCTTGTAGCTCGGGTCGTGCTCCTCGTCCACCACGATGATCCTCAGGCCCGGCAGGCTGGCAAACACCGCCATGCGCGTGCCCAGCACAATGCGCGCCGCTCCGCTGTGCGCGGCCAGCCAGCTTTTGAGGCGCTGCGGGTTGGTCATGCCGCTGTGCAGCGAGACCACCGCCTGGCTGCCAAAGCGGGGCGCGAAGCGAGAGGTGAAGCGCTCTTCGAGCTGGGGGGTGAGGTTGATTTCGGGCACCATCACCAGCGCCTGCGCCGGGATGCCATTGCCGTGGTCGGCCTCCAGCGCCTCCTGCACGCAGCGCAGGTAGACCTCGGTCTTGCCGCTGCCGGTGCTGCCAAACAGCAGGAAGGGGCCAGATTCAGAGGAAATTCGGGCCCTTGCGCGCTCCTGTTCTGCGGTGAGTGCTGTTGTTTGTATAGCGTTTTCGCTGCTGTCCTGGTCCAGCGCCTTGGCGGGGCGCTTGAGCCTGCGCGCCAGCTGGTCGGGCTGCAGGTCGCGCAGCTGGGGCGGCAGGGCAGTCAGCGCCACCTCGCCCAGAGCGCGCTGGTAGTAGCGCGCAGCAAAGGCCACCAGGCGGCGCCACGGCAGGCCCAGCGGCTCCACGCCCTCCAGCACGCCCGCCACCGGCCGCATGGCCGCCCCTTCCGGCAGCTCGCCCGTGGCCTCGGCGGCATCCCACACCACGCCCAGCACCTCGCGCTTGCCCAGCGGCACCCGCACCAGCGTGCCCGGCGGCAGGGGCTGCGCGCTGGTGTAGCTGAGCAGGTCCCCCACGCCGCTGTGCGACGGGGTATGCAATGCAACGTGGACGATGGCGGTGTGGATAGGCACAGGCTATGGCAGTTACGGGGGCTTGTGGAGGTGCTGTAGAGGTTTGGTGGCTAAGTGCTTGATTTGGCGTGTGGTGTGAGTAATCCCGTCTTTCTGTGGATAACTTTGTTGACATCCTGCCCGCACACCCCGCCAACCCGCATGAATGCTGGTGCCGAACAGAATGCCCACAAAACTGGCAGCACCAAAAAATCCTTATGAATCAATCATCTGAAGAAATTTGGGTGCATTTTCTGTGCTAGGGCCTGGCACGGGGCCGATGTTGCGCCGCATCAAGATTTTTGTGCATAAGTCGGGCACCCCGCAGGGCGTCAATGGCCGGGAAAACCCTTAATTTGTGTTAGTGATGGCCCCGCAAGCTCAGGCTTTTCTCCGATATAGGCTGCAAGTGCTTGATTTGACTGGGGTTTTGCCGGAAATCCAGAATTTCTGTGGATAACTTTGTTGATATCCCCTGTGTTTGCCACGCAAGTCCTTGACAGGCCGTGCTTTGGCTGGAATGCCCATCAAAAAAGCAGTCTGGAGAAATCCTTTGAAATCAACCACTTACGCTGTTGATGAGAATACTTCCTGCCCTGCCCACTTTGTGTGCACGGGGGCCGCGCGGGCCCCGGTGCTGCGCCATTTTTGTGCATAAGTAGGCCCTTCAAACCACTCAGGTACTGCAGCCCTGCCTTTTTTCTTCCGTTGCAGAAGATGCACCCGCAGGGCGGTGCACAGCCCGCGGCCACGCTGCGGGCGGGGCGTTGTCACCCCCGGCGCTGCGCCCGCGAGTGGCTGTGCACGGCCTCCACCAGCACCGCCACATGCTCCGGCGGGGTGAACTGGCTGATGCCATGGCCCAGGTTGAAGATGTGCGTGGGGCCGGTGGTGCTGCGGTCGGTGTGGGGTGTGCCAAAGCTGTCGAGCACATGGCGCACCTGCTGCTCGATCTGCGCGGGCGGCGCAAACAGCACATTGGGGTCGATATTGCCCTGCAGCGCCTTGCCGGGGCCACCGGCCTGGCCACCGACGATGGCGCGGGCCTTGCCGAGGTTGGCCGTCCAGTCCAGGCCCAGCACTTCGCAATCGATGTCCTTCATGTCGTCGAGCCAGATGCCGCCGCCCTTGGTGAACACGATGCGCGGCACGTCCGTGCCGTCCACGCCTGTGCGCTTCAGTTGCGCCAGCACGCGCTTGGTGTAGGCCAGGCTGAACTCCTGGAACGCGCCGTCGGCCAGCACGCCGCCCCAGCTGTCAAAAACCATCACGGCCTGGGCGCCCGCGTCGATCTGGGCGTTCAGGTACGCAGCCACGCTGTCGGCGTTGATGGCCAGGATGCGGTGCATCAGGTCGGGGCGGGCGTACATCAGGCTCTTGACCAGACGGTAGTCGTCCGATCCCTTGCCTTCGACCATATAGCAGGCCAGCGTCCAGGGGCTGCCCGAGAAGCCGATCAACGGAACACGCCCATTGAGCGCCTTGCGGATGCTGGTGACGGCGTCAAACACATAACGCAGCTTGTCCATGTCGGGCACGGCCAGCTCGGCCACGGCCGCTTCGTCACGCACTTGTTTTGCAAAACGCGGGCCTTCGCCCTCGGCAAACGACAGGCCCAGGCCCATGGCGTCGGGCACGGTGAGGATGTCGCTGAACAGGATGGCCGCATCGAGCGGAAAACGTTCCAGCGGCTGCAGAGTCACTTCGGTCGCGTAGTCCACATTGGTGGCCAGGCCCATGAAGCTGCCTGCCTGAGCACGCGTGGCCTTGTATTCAGGCAGATAGCGCCCGGCCTGGCGCATGAGCCACAGGGGCGTGTAGTCGGTGGCCTGGCGGCGGCAGGCACGCAGGAAGGTGTCGTTGGCAAGGGGGGCGAAGGTCATCTGGCGATTGTCGCAGGCCGTATGGAGCGCCATGCGGCTGAAATGAAGCTGCCATGGCCAGGATCAAACCTCGGCCCTTCTCTGACGGCAGTTCACAGCTGTTCCGCCTGGGGGCCCCTGGCTGGTTGCTGGCCGGCTGTTGATGCGGCAATGCATGTGACAATCGGCGTGGATTGAAAATTACTATCGAAGGCAGGGTGTGAATCCAGCGGTGAATCTTGTATTGCATTCTTGGTGCAATTTTCAAGACGCTGTTTTGTCATTTATTCTTGATATCCAATGACCCAAGAAAATAAAAATTCAAAAAATCACTCGATTGAAACATTGAGAGCGGCAGCGGTGGTCATGGTGTTTGTGAATCACCTGCATTCGCTGGGTATTGTTACCGTTCCGTATTTTGGAATTTCCGGTGGATGGCTTGGGGTTCAGATATTTTTCGTCATCAGCGGCTATTTGATTATTCAAAGTGTCCTGCGGCACTCTGCCCTGGACTACTTGAAGCATCGGGTGTTGAGGATATACCCGGCCTATTTGTTTTGGTTTTTTGCTTTTTCCATCCTGTTTGGCAACCTCGCGTTTGCTACGCTTGATATCAAAAGCCTCGTCACCCACCTGCTTTTTCTTCAGCATTTCTTCCCGGACGCCTATTTGAAGTATGACGCCTTGCGCGTTACCTGGACGCTCACCGTTGAGGCTGTTTGGTATGTTCTGGCCTTCTTGATTGCAGCAAGATTTTTCAAGGCGCCATCGAAGTACACCATTGTTTTTGTTTTGCTGGCCTGTGTGTGGGTCACTGGTGGGGTAGGCCTGCGGATGTTTTCTGGAATCCAGGATCCGGGGCAGAAATACTTCTTCGTCCAGAATAGTGCAATCGCGCAGATGCCGTTTTTCTTTTTTGGCGCATGGATTGCAGTGAAGCAGCCACGATTTGATAAGGCAGCCTTGCTGGCGCTTTTGATTTCTACAGTTGCGTTGTTCAAGTCTTGGGAGCCTGTTGCGGTAACGCCTATATTTATCACGGGCCTGGGCGTTTCTGCACTTTTCTTGATCTTGAAGGATTCAAATTACAGCAACCCGAAGCCGGTCAAGCTGCTCTCTGATATTTCGTATTCCTTTTATCTGATCCACTATCCCATTCTTATGCTGGTGATGGGTTTTGTTCAGAACAAATACCATCGCATGTTCTTGGCATTTTTTATCACGGTGGTTGTTGCGTACATCAGCTATCGCCTGATTGAACGGCCGTTCATGAAGATGGCGAGAAACAAAACGTCTTCTGCTCCAGCCTGATGGCCGGTCTTTGACGACCCAGGTTATTTGCCGCGCCGTCGTGGACCATGGATCTCGGTTAGTTGCAATGGCTTGGATGCACTGCGTGCATTGCATCGGAAGCAGGCCCTCCCGTCGCCGTGTCTGTGGCGGCGGCGATGGCTGGCTGGTTCAGGCCGTTGTAGAGACCTTCAGCTGAGTGGGAAGCTACCGCTCCGCAATGTAGTGCGACATCCGCACGACTTCGCCCGGTGCCAAAAACGCCCGCACTTCCGTCTCCAGCGCCTGGTCGGCCATGGTGGCGCGGGCGCGCTGGTGCAGGTAGTCGGCCCAGGACTCGACGATGAAGCGCTCCACATAGCGCGACGGCTCGCCCAGGTCCTTGTACACGCGCCAGAAGGTGGCGCCATCGCGGCGGCGCGGGGCCTTCATGCGGCTGATGGTGTCGAGGAAGGCAGCATCGGAGCCGGGGGCAATGCGGTAGCCCACCTCCACCGCCACGGGGCCCGCCTCGGGCAGGGGCTCCGCCTCGATGAAAAGCTCGTCCCAGGGCGTGGCCTGGGTCACCTCGTGCAGCGCGCCCATGCGCAGCGGCATGGGGCGGGCCAGCAGCAGGCCCACGCCCATCAAGGCGGCGGCCACGCACAGCGTGGGTGTGAGGCCCAGGATGTCGGAAGCTGCGCCCCAGAACGCCGAGCCCATCGCAAACGCGCCCAGCGCCGCCACCATGTGCATGGCCACGGCGCGGGAACGCACCCACTGTGGCGCGCTGGCCTGGGTGGCGGTGTTGAAGGTGGACATGGCCGACATCCATGCCGCGCCCGCAAACAGCATGGCGATGTAGACCACCGCCGTGATCTTGGTGAGGGCCGCCACCAGCATGGCCGCGCCAAACACGACGCCGCCCACGCCCACGATGATTTCCATGCCAAAACGTGCGCGCAGCCGCCCCAGCACCAGGCCCACGGCCACGGCGCCCGTGCCCAGGCAGCCCATCAGCAGCCCAAAACCCGGCGCGCCCGTGCCAAGGCGCTGCGCAATCACCGGCAGCAGCGCCCACAGGGCCGAGCCTGCGGCGCTGAAGGCCATCACGCGCACCAACTGCGCGAGGATCATGCGCGAGTGCCAGGCAAAACGCAGGCCGCTCAGGGTGCCACCCCACAGGCGCTCGGCGGGCAGCTTGGAGGGCGGGTGCGCCTTGGGCGGCCAGCGGCGGATGGAGTCCCACATCACCAGCGTGGTGGTGACTGTGATCGCAAACACCCAGCCCGCGCCCAGCTGGGCAAACACCAGGCCCGCCAGCGTGGGGCCCACGGCGCGCGCGGCGTTGTAGGCAATGCTCACGGCGGTGATGGCCTGGGGCCATTCGTCGCGTGGCACGGGGTCGATGACCGAGGAATTCCACGCGGGCGTGAGCACTGCGGTGCAGCAGCCGCACACAAACACCAGGAACAGCACCGAGGCCGATCCGCCCCAGCCGCCCAGCACCAGCAGCGTGAGCAGCGCACTGGCCCCCGCCTGCGCCAGCAGCGCGCCCGAGACCAGGCGGCGACGGTCGGTGGTGTCGGCCAGCACACCGGCGGGCAGGGCCAATAAGAACATGGGCATGAAAACGGCCGTCTGCACCAGCGCGGCCAGAAAGGACGAGCCCGTCAGCTCCACCATGAGCCAGGCGGCCGCCATGGTCTGCATGCCGCTGCCCACAAAAAAGATGCCGCCACAAATCCACAGGCCCCGGAACGCGGGTTGGCGCAGGGGGCTCCACAAAGAGGTCGAGTGCTGGGACATGGAGGGTGAGCGTTTGGGCGTGGGTCGTGGTCGGACGGAAAGCGCGGGCGGACCTGCAGGGGTGTTACAGAGCGTGTTGGAGGATATCGCCGGTTCCCCGTTTTGGGGCGCACTGCGGGGGATGTCCCTCAATCCACATGCCGCCCGCCCCGCAGCCGGTAGGTGCGCGGCACATCGGTGCGGGTGGCGACCAGCGCCTCGGCGCGCTGCTGCATATCGGCCAGGGCCTGGTCCAGGCCCGCCACCGCCTCGGCGCTGAGCCCGGCCAGCAGATCCTGGTTGAGCGCCTTGACCTGCGGGAACAGGCCGTCGTGCACCGCCTGGCCTGCGGGCGTGAGGCTCAGCACAGCCTGGCGCCGGTCGCCGGGCATGGCATTGCGGGTGATGAGCTTCTTGGCCAGCAGCGAGGTGATGGCGCGCGAGGTGCGGGCGCGGTCCAGCCCCAGGCGCTGGGCCAGCTCGGCCGGGGGCAAGCCGGGGTGCTGGGCCAGCACCATCAGCAGCCCCCACTCGCGCCGGGTGATGCCGTAGCCGCCCTCGCACAGCCGCACCACCAGGCTGCCCGCCACCGCCAGCAGGCGGTTGAGGCGGTACATCAGCAGGTCGTTGGCCGCCTGCGGGTGGGCCAACCGGTGGCCGGGCGGGTGGGGTGGGGTGGAGGATGAGGGGGCCGGAGCAGGCGCGGGCATCAGGGTATTTCCGGGCATCAATTGATTAGATCAATTGATTGTGTGGCCAATACAGTCCGGCCATCCACCCCCTGCGCGGCTGCGCGGGCCCTGCCATCGCCCCTGGAGATTTCGACCATGCGCAAACCCCTTGCTTTTGTGCTGACCGCCACACTCGCCCTGTGCGCCACCCTGGCCCAGGCGCAGGAAGCACCACTGCGGATTGTGGTGGGCTACGCCCCCGGCGGCTCCACCGACCGCGTGGCCCGCATCGTGGCCGACAAGCTGGGCAGCAAGCTCGGCACGCCTGTCATCGTGGAGAACAAGACTGGCGCGGGCGGCCGCCTGTCGGCCCAGGCCGTCAAAGCAGCGCCTGCCCACCAGCCCACGCTGCTGCTGGCCAACCCCGCCGTGATGGTGGTGGCGCCGCTGGTCTTCCCAGACGCGGGCTATGACCCCGAACGCGACTTCCGCCCTGTGAGCCATGTCAACAGCTACGAATTTGGCGTGGCCGTGGGCAGTGCCGTGCCGGTGAAGGAGCTGCCGCACCTGCTGGCCTGGCTGCGCGCCAACCCCGACAAGGCCAACTTCGGCGTGCCTGCCACCGGCAGCCTGCCGCACTTTTTTGGCCTGATGGTGGGCGATGCTGCCAAGGTGCGCGCCGAGGTGGTGGGCTACCGGGGCTCGGCGCCCCTGCTCAACGACCTGCTGGGCGGCCAGGTGCCTGTGGCGTTCGACACGTTTGAAACCCTGCTGCCGCAGCACGAGGCGGGCAAGATCCGCATCCTGGCGGTGTCGGGTGCCAAACGCAGTGCGCTGGATGGAAAGATCCCCACATTCAAGGAAAGCGGCCTGGACCTGGCCGCCACCGGCTGGAACACGTTCTTTGCGCCCACGAGCATGCCCAAGGCGCAGGCCGAGCGACTGGCTGGTCTGATCCATGAGGTGATGAAGGACCCCGACACCCAGAGCAAGTTTGCAACCGCCAAGATGGAGCCCGTGGTGGCGACCATGGCACAGACCGAAGCCATGCTCAAGGCCTACCGCGCGCAATGGGCGCCGGTGGTGCAGCGCTCAGGGTTCAAACCATGACCACCCGCCCGAACATCATCTTCATCGTCGCCGACGACCTCGGCTATGCCGACCTGGGCTGCTACGGCGGGCGCGACGCGGCCTTTGGCCCGGTCTCGCCGGTGCTCGACCAGCTGGCGGCCCATGGCCTCAAGCTCACGCAGGGCTACTCCAATTCGCCCGTCTGCTCGCCCACGCGGTTTGCGTTGATGACGGCGCGCTACCAGTACCGCCTGCGCGGCGCGGCCGAGGAGCCCATCAACAGCAAGAGCCGGGGCAGCACCACGCTGGGCCTGCCGCCCGAGCACCCCACACTGCCTTCGCTGCTGCGCGCATCGGGTTACCGCACGGCGCTGATGGGCAAGTGGCACCTGGGCTACCCGCCTGCGTTCGGGCCGTTGCGCTCGGGCTACGAAGAGTTCTTCGGCCCCATGTCGGGCGGGGTGGACTACTTCACCCACTGCAGCTCCGGTGGCCAGCATGACCTGTACCTGGGCGAAGAAGAAAAGCAGCAGGACGGCTACCTCACCGACCTCATCACCGACCACGCGCTGGACTATGTGCAGCGCATGGCGCCGGGCGCCAAGGACGGCACACCGTTCTTCTTGAGCCTGCACTACACGGCGCCCCACTGGCCGTGGGAGACGCGCGATGACGAGGCGCTGGCGCAGGAGGTCAAGGGCAACCTGTTTCACCTGCATGGCGGCAACATCGAGACCTACCGCCGCATGATCCACCACATGGACGAGGGCATCGGCCGCATCATGGCCGCGCTGCAGCGCCAAGGCATCGCCCGCGACACGCTGGTCGTGTTCACCAGCGACAACGGCGGCGAGCGCTTCTCGGACAGCTGGCCCCTGGTGGGCGGCAAGATGGACCTGACCGAAGGCGGCATTCGCGTGCCGTGGATTGCCCACTGGCCCGCCGTGATTGCGCCGGGCGGCGTGAGTGCGCAGACCTGCATGACCATGGACTGGTCCGCCACCATGCTCGACGCCGCAGGGGCCGCCGCGCATGCGGACTACCCGCTCGATGGCCGCTCGCTGATGCCGCTGCTGCGCGATGCCAACGTGATCGACGAGCCCCCGCTGTTCTGGCGCATGAACCACCGGGGCCAGCGCGCCATGCGCCAGGGCGTGTGGAAGTACCTGCGCGTGGATGGCAACGACTACCTGTTCAACCTGGCCGAGGATGAGCGCGAGCGCGCCAACCGCGCGCCCGTGGAACCCGAGCGGCTGCACGCCATGCGCGCAGCGTGGGAGGCCTGGAATGCGTCCATGCCCGCCATTCCCGACGATGCGACCGTGAGCCTGGGGTACTCGGTGAAGGACATGCCGCAGCGCTGAGCCTGGCACGCAGGCCGTCAGGAGAGTTTGGCGGGCGGGCTTGCCCTGTTGCCTGCCCGGCCCGCTTGCCGGTAGATTGGGCGCAATGCCCGCCGCCTCTGCGCCCTTGTCTCCCGCTGCGGTGCGCCAGTGGACCACCGACGTGGTGGCGCCGCCCGCGCGCATGCCACTGCTGCGCGCAGCCTGCATGCCCATCTGTGTGCGCTGCTGCAGGCGCGCATCGACCAGCCGGGCCTCTTGGCTCAGGTTTGGCGCAGGAGGTGGGCGTGTCGCTGCGCACCCTGCACCGGGCCTTTGCGGCGC
>Ga0187844_10003444_pt1 | contig 10559 bp, 16 predicted proteins | sample SpaLakP09_SKY_50_FD_134517 | JGI IMG/M metagenome (GOLD analysis project Ga0187844, IMG submission 134517) | Oligotrophic lake water microbial communities from Sparkling Lake, Wisconsin, USA - SP09_SKY_50 | ecosystem: Environmental > Aquatic > Freshwater > Lake | place: USA: Sparkling Lake...
CACATCCGGGGCACGCCGTACTTGTCGGCCTGACGCCACACGGTCTCCGACTGCGGCTCCACGCCGGCAACGCCGTCAAAGCACGCAACCGCACCGGCGCTAACTTCAAGTACTGCGTGCAGTCGATCATCGACCGCCTTGGTGCTAAGCCTGCTGTGCTTTACATTCCGATTGGTCTCGAAGCCGATCTGAAGGGCCTGGTCGACATCGTCAATATGCGCGCGATCATCTGGAAGGACGAGGCTCTTGGGGCCGAATTCTTCTACGAAGAGATCCCCGCTGAACTGGCTGACGAAGCCGCCGAATATCGCTCCAACCTGCTCGAACTGGTCGTTGACCAGGACGACGAGGTCATGGAAGCCTATCTGGAAGGCAACGAGCCCGACGTCGACACGCTGAAGCGCCTGATCCGTAAGGGCACGCTCAACCAGTCGTTCGTGCCCGTGTGCTGCGGTTCGGCGTTCAAGAACAAGGGCGTTCAGCCTCTGCTCGACGCCGTGGTCGACTATCTGCCTTCGCCGCTCGACATTCCTGACGTCCAGGGCGTCAAGATGGACAGCGACGAGAAGGACAGCCGTCCCCCGACGGACGACGCACCGTTCTCGGCGCTGGCGTTCAAGGTCATGAACGATCCGTTCGTGGGCTCGCTCACCTTCATCCGCATCTATTCGGGTACGCTCACCAAGGGCACCTACCTGAACTCGGTGAAGGATAAGAAGGAAAAGGTCGGTCGTATGCTGGAAATGCATGCGAACGAGCGTAAGGACGTTGACGAAGCCTTCGCAGGCGACATCATCGCTCTGGCCGGCATGAAGGAAACGACCACCGGTGACACGCTGTGCGCCGAACGTCAGCCGATCGTGCTGGAACGCATGGAATTCCCCGAGCCGGTGATCGAACTGTCGGTGGAACCCAAGACCAAGGCTGATCAGGAAAAGATGGGCATCGCGCTCAATCGTCTGTCGGCTGAAGATCCTTCGTTCCGCGTCTCGACCGATCACGAATCGGGCCAGACCATCATCAAGGGCATGGGCGAACTTCACCTGGACATCATCGTTGACCGTATGCGTCGCGAGTTCAAGGTTGAAGCCAACGTCGGCGCGCCGCAGGTGGCTTATCGCGAATATCTCGCCAAGCCTGTGGACGTTGATTACACCCACAAGAAGCAGTCGGGCGGCACCGGCCAGTTTGGTCGCGTGAAGGTCAAGGTTGCTCCTGGTGAGCGCGGTTCGGGCATCACCTTCAAGGATGAGATCAAGGGCGGTAATATTCCCAAGGAATATATCCCCGCGATTGAAAAGGGTTTCCGTGAAACCGCCGCTACCGGCGCGCTCATCGGCTTCCCGATCATCGACTTCGAAATCGTGCTGTATGACGGCGCGTATCACGACGTCGACTCCTCGGCTCTGGCGTTCGAAATCTGCGCCCGCGCCGCGATGCGCGAAGTTGCGGCCAAGTCCGGCATCAAGGTGCTGGAACCCGTGATGAAGGTTGAGGTCGTTACCCCTGAGGACTTCATGGGCGACGTCATCGGCGACATCAACAGCCGCCGTGGTCAGATCCAGGGCACCGACAGCCGCGGCAACGCACAGGTTGTCGAAGCCATGGTGCCGCTGGCCAACATGTTTGGTTACGTGAACCAGCTGCGTTCGTTTACCCAGGGCCGCGCCCAGTACTCGATGCAGTTCTCGCACTATGACGAAGTGCCGGCAAACGTTGCCACCGAGCTGAAGGCCAAGATGGCCTGAGGTTAAATTGAGCGCTGCCGGTGCTGGGGTGCAACATGCGCTTGCCAGCACCGGCAGATCAGGCTAGGGGCGGCGCCTGAATTTCAGGCGAGTCTGGCAGGTGCCGTCTCGTGCAGAAATCACATTTGAACGAAAAGAAGGTTTGAAACATGGCCAAGGCTAAGTTTGAGCGCAACAAGCCGCACTGCAACATCGGCACCATCGGTCACGTTGACCACGGCAAGACCACGCTGACTGCTGCCATCACCAAGGTGCTGGCCGAAACCGGCGGCGCGACGTTCACGGACTACGCGAACATCGACAAGGCTCCCGAAGAGCGCGAGCGCGGCATCACGATCTCGACCGCCCACGTGGAATACGAGACCGCCAACCGTCACTACGCACACGTCGATTGCCCGGGTCACGCTGACTATGTGAAGAACATGATCACCGGTGCCGCCCAGATGGACGGCGCGATCCTGGTGGTGAACGCTGCTGACGGCCCGATGCCGCAGACCCGCGAGCACATCCTGCTCGCTCGTCAGGTCGGCGTGCCGGCTCTGGTCGTGTACATGAACAAGGTTGACCAGGTCGACGACGACGAAATCCTCGAGCTCGTCGAGCTGGAAATCCGCGAGCTGCTGTCGTCTTACGACTTCCCCGGCGACGACATCCCCGTGATCCCCGGTTCGGCTCTGGCCGCTCTGGAAGGCCGCGACGACAAGATCGGCAAGGAATCGATCTACGCCCTGATGAAGGCCGTTGACGAGTACATCCCGCAGCCTCCTCGTCCGACCGACCGTCCGTTCCTGATGCCCGTCGAAGACGTGTTCTCGATCTCGGGTCGTGGTACGGTTGTGACCGGCCGCATCGAGACCGGCATCGTCAAGGTTGGCGAAGAAGTCGAAATCATCGGTCTGAAGGCAACCGCCAAGACCACCGTGACCGGCGTGGAAATGTTCCGCAAGCTGCTCGATCAGGGTGAAGCTGGCGACAACATCGGCGCTCTGTGCCGTGGCATCAAGCGTGAAGACGTTGAGCGTGGCCAGGTTCTGGCTAAGCCCGGCACCTGCACGCCGCACACGACCTTCGAATCGGAAGTGTACGTGCTGTCGAAGGACGAAGGTGGCCGTCACACGCCGTTCTTCGCCAACTATCGTCCGCAGTTCTACTTCCGCACCACGGACGTCACCGGCTCGGTCACGCTGCCTGAGGGCACCGAGATGGTCATGCCCGGCGACAACGTGAAGCTGCAGGTCGAACTGATCGCGCCGATCGCCATGGACGAGGGTCTCCGCTTCGCAATTCGCGAAGGCGGCCGTACCGTCGGTTCGGGGGTTGTCGCGAAGATCACTAAGTAATATAGGCCGCTCAGCCCGGAAGTGATTCGTCGCTTCCGGGCAACGGTTTTCAAGGGCGCCCCTTTGCTGCAGCAGCGAGGGGCACTCTTTCTTTTGGCTCTTTCTCATCGGTAGCAGGACATGGAAGCTCAAAACATCCGCATTCGCCTGAAGGCATTCGATCATCGCGTGCTGGATCAGGCCACCGGCGAGATCGCCGATACCGCCCGTCGCACGGGCGCACTCATTCGCGGGCCCATTCCGCTGCCGACCAAGATCGAAAAGTTCTGCGTTAACCGCGGACCCCACATCGATAAGAAGTCGCGCGAGCAGTTTGAAGTTCGCACCTATAAGCGTTTGCTGGACATCGTTCAGCCGAACGCCGCGACCGTCGATGCGCTGATGAAGCTCGATCTCGCCGCAGGCGTCAACGTTGAAATCAAGCTGGCATAAAGGAATCGCGTCTGCTAAGGGCGCGACGTCTGGTCGATTTTGATTCGGCCATTTGCCAGAAATGGTGCCCTCTACAGCTTTGCTGAGAGGGTCTAAGGGATACCTCCGGAAGTCTCGCCAGTCGTCAGATTGGCACTTGTTCCGGGCAGCGTCCCCCGTCTTGCCGGGCCAGAAATGGCCTCGCATTCAGCCCGGACGGGGCTCGCTTCGCACAATTCGGGTTGGCACGCCTGTGGGGGATGGTCCTCTGCAGGCCTCTGTAAGGAGTAAAAGGTCATGCGCACCGGCGTGATCGCTAAGAAGGTGGGGATGACTCGCCTTTTCCAGGAAGACGGACGTCACGTTCCCGTGACCGTTCTGTCCCTGGAGGAATGCCAGGTGGTTTCGGTTCGTACTGCTGAGCGTGACGGTTACGTCGCTCTCCAGCTGGGTGCCGGCGCTGCTAAGCAAAAGAATGTCAACAAGCCCCAGCGCGAGCACTTCGCCAAGGCTGAAGTTCCGCTGAAGATGGAAGTTGCTGAATTCCGCGTGGCCGACGACGCCGTGCTGGAAGTTGGCTCGACCATCGCTGCTTCGCACTTTGTGTCGGGCCAGCTGGTTGACATCACCGGCCACACTCAGGGTAAGGGCTTTTCCGGCGCTATGAAGCGTTGGGGCTTCGGCGGTATGCGCGCCACCCATGGTGTGTCTATCTCTCACCGTGCGCATGGTTCGACGGGTAACCGTCAGGATCCGGGTCGCGTCTTCAAGAACAAGAAGATGGCCGGTCACCAGGGTGATCGCCAGCGCACCCAGCAGAATCTCGAAGTTGTCCGCACCGATGACGCGCGCGGCCTGGTTTTCGTAAAGGGCTCTGTGCCCGGCGCGAAGAACGGCTGGTTGCTCGTCCGCGATTCGGTCAAGGTCGCTCGTCATGCCGACGCTCCGTACCCTGCCGCGATCAAGTCGGCTGTGGTCGATGCTGCTCCGGCTGTGGCAGCTACCGATGGTCAGGAGGGCTAAGTCGTGGTCAAGGTAACTCTTCAAAACCTCGACGGTTCGGCCGCTGCTGGCGAAATCGAACTGAATGATGCTGTGTTCGGCCTTGAGCCGCGCGCTGACATCCTCCACCGCGTTGTCACCTGGCAGCTCGAAAATCGTCGCGGCACTGCCCGTGGCGCTCGTGAGCGTAGCGATGTGGCCCGCACCGGCAAGAAGTTCGGCAACCAGAAGGGTGGTGGTACCGCTCGTCATGGTGACCGCAAGGCTCCGATCTTCATCGGCGGTGGTAAGGCTCACGGTCCTCGCGTCCGTGACTTCAACCCTTCGCTGAACAAGAAGGTTCGCGCTCTTGGCCTCAAGCTTGCTTTGTCCTCGAAGGTAAACGGCGGCCTGGTGGTCGTTGAAAACCTCGATCTGACCGAAGCCAAGACCAAGGTTCTTGCTGCAACCCTCGCCACTGCCGGTTTTGCTGGCAAGGTGCTGGTCATTGACGGCGAAGCAGTGAACGAAAACTTCGCTCGCGCCGCTGGTAACATCGTTGGCATCAATGTGCTGCCCGCGATCGGTGCCAACGTCTATGACATCCTGAAGCATGACACGCTGGTGCTGACCCGCGCCGCTGTCGAAAAGCTGGAGGCCCGTTTCAATGGCTAAGGACAGCATCGACACGCGTCATTACGACGTGATCGTGGCCCCCCACATCACTGAGAAGACCACGTTGCTCTCTGAGAACAACGCTGTGGTGTTCAAGGTGGCAGAACGCGCGACCAAGCCTGAAATCAAGGCTGCGGTCGAGGCACTGTTCAATGTGAAGGTTGTTGGCGTTAACACGCTGACCCAGAAGGGCAAGACCAAGCGCTGGAAGGGCAAGCCCTACAAGCGTACGGACGTCAAGAAGGCCGTTGTGACCCTGGCTGAAGGCCAGTCGATCGACGTGACCAGCGGGATCTGAGGGCGGTAGAACATGGCACTCAAGAGCTATAATCCGACCAGCCCGGCCCGCCGTGGCCTCGTTCTGGTCGACAAGTCGTCCTTGTGGAAGGGCAAGCCGGTTAAGGCGCTTACCGAAGGTAAGAGCAAGACCGGTGGTCGTAACAACAAGGGTCACGTTACCAGCCGCGGTATCGGCGGTGGTCACAAGCAGCGCTATCGTTTCATCGATTTCAAGCGTCGCAAGTGGGACCAGCCGGCAACCGTTGAGCGTCTGGAATATGACCCCAACCGCACCGCGTTCATCGCCCTCGTCAAGTACGAAGACGGTGAACAGACCTACATCATCGCACCGCAGCGTTTGGCCGTTGGCGACACCATTGTCGCTGGCGAAAAGACCGACGTGAAGCCCGGCAATGCCATGCTTCTGTCGCAGATCCCGGTCGGCACCATCATCCACAACGTGGAAATGAAGCCGGGCAAGGGTGGCCAGATTGCTCGTTCGGCAGGCACCTATGTGCAGGTCGTTGGTCGTGACCGTGGTCTGGTGATCGTTCGTCTGAACTCGGGCGAACAGCGCTACCTGCGTGGCGATTGCATGGGCACTGTTGGCGCCGTGTCGAACCCCGACAACGCCAACCAGAACCTTGCAAAAGCCGGTCGCAACCGTTGGCTTGGCCAGCGTCCGCTTACTCGCGGCGTTGCCAAGAACCCGGTCGACCACCCGCATGGTGGTGGTGAAGGCCGTACTTCGGGCGGTCGTCATCCTGTTACGCCGTGGGGCAAGCCTACCAAGGGCGCTCGCACCCGTCATAACAAGAAGACTGACGGCATGATCATCCGCTCGCGTCACGCGAAGAAGAAGAGGTAATCGACAATGGCTCGTTCCGTCTGGAAAGGTCCTTTCGTCGACCTGCACCTGCTGAAGAAGGCCGAGGGCGCCCAGGATGCTGGCAACCGTGCTGGCCCGATCAAGACCTGGTCGCGTCGGTCGACGATCCTGCCGACGTTCGTTGGTTTGACGTTTAACGTCTACAACGGACATAAGTTCATCCCGGTGTCCGTCAATGAGGACATGGTCGGCCACAAGCTTGGTGAATTTGCGCCCACGCGCACGTTCCCCGGCCACGCCGCTGACAAGAAGGGCAAGCGCTGATGAGCAAGCCTGCATCCCCCCGTAAGGTCGGCGACAAGGAAGCCCTGTCGGTCGGCACCCAGATCCGTGGCTCGGCGCAGAAGCTGAACCTGGTGGCCGCGTTGATCCGCAATCACAAGGCGGAAGACGCGCTCAACATCCTGTCCTTCTCGAAGAAGGCCATGGCTGTCGAAGCGAAGAAGGTGCTGGCTTCGGCCATCGCCAACGCCGAGAACAACCACAACCTTGACGTCGACTCGCTGGTCGTCGTCGAGGCTTCGGTTGGCAAGTCGATCACGATGAAGCGTTTCCATACGCGTGGTCGTGGTAAGTCGACGCGCATCCTGAAGCCCTTCAGCCGTTTGCGCATCGTGGTGCGCGAAGTTCAGGAGGCTTGATCCATGGGTCATAAGTCAAACCCGATCGGTCTGCGTCTGCAGATCAACCGCACCTGGGACAGCCGCTGGTATGCGGAAGGTCGCAGCTACGGCAAGCTTCTTGAGGAAGACCTCAAGATCCGCAAGTTCATCTTCAAGTCGCTGCCGCAGGCTGCGATTTCGAAGGTGGTGATCGAGCGTCCCGCCAAGGTGTGCCGCATTTCGATCTTTGCGGCTCGCCCCGGCGTGATCATTGGCAAGAAGGGCGCAGACATTGAAAAGCTGCGTCTCCAGATTGCCAAGCTCACCAGCGGTGACGTCAAGCTGAACATTGTCGAAATCCGCAAGCCGGAAGTCGACTCCAAGCTTGTCGCTCAAGGCATTGCCGATCAGCTGATCCGCCGTGTTGCGTTCCGCCGCGCCATGAAGCGTTCCGTTCAGTCCGCGCTGCGTCTTGGTGCCGAAGGCATCAAGATCACCTGCTCGGGCCGTCTGGGTGGCGCTGAAATCGCACGTATCGAATGGTACCGCGAAGGCCGCGTTCCGCTGCACACTCTGCGCGCAAACATCGACTATGCCGAAGCCGAGGCGTTGACCGCCTATGGCATCATCGGCATCAAGGTGTGGATCTTCAAGGGTGAAATCCTTGGTCACGATCCGATGGCGCAGGACCGTCTCATGATGGAGGCCCAGACCTCCGGCGTGCGGCCTGCACGTTGAGGTTGAGGTAACAGATCATGTTGCAACCGAAGAAGACCAAGTTCCGCAAGGCGTTCAAAGGCCGTTTGCACGGCAACGCCAAGGGCGGCACCGACCTGAACTTCGGCTCGTATGGCCTCAAGGCCATGGAGCCGGATCGTGTCACCGCTCGTCAGATCGAAGCTGCACGTCGCGCCATCCAGCGTCACCTGCGTCGTCAGGGCCGCCTGTGGATCCGGATTTTCCCGGATCTGCCGGTGTCCAAGAAGCCTGCCGAAGTCCGTCAGGGCAAGGGCAAGTGTTCGATCGAATATTGGGCTGCCCGCGTTAAGCCGGGTAAGATCCTGTTCGAACTGGACGGCGTTTCGGGCGAGCTGGCCGCCGGTGCGTTTGAACGCGCCGCGATGAAGCTGCCGATCAAAACCAAGGTTGTTGCCAAGCTTGGCGACACCTCGCACCTGGGAGGCGAATAATGACCAAGGTCGCTGATCTGCGTGCCAAGAGCGATGACCAGTTGGTTGCCGAGCTGGGCGATCTGAAGCGCGAGGCATTTAACCTGCGCTTTCAGGCCGCCACCAACCAGCTTGAGCGTCCGGCCCGCATCAAGGAAGTGCGCCGCGATATCGCCCGCATCAAAACGCTCCAGTCTGAGCGTTCTGTTGCAGCGAAGGCGTAAGGAGGAAACCATGCCCAAGCGTATTCTTATCGGGACTGTGGTTTCCGACAAGACCGACAAGACCGTGGTCGTGAAGGTCGAGCGTAAGGTGAAGCACCCGTTGTACGGGAAGATCATCCGTCGTTCGAAGAAGTATCACGCTCACGACGAAGACAACGCCTTTAAGGCTGGCGAAATTGTCCGCATCGAGGAAACCGCCCCGATCTCCAAGCTGAAGAGCTGGAAAGTGATCGAGCGGGTTCAAGCGGGCAAGGGCGTCGCAGTCGAAGCGGACGTCTAAGGTCGTTGAAAAATTCTCTGGCGCTCTGACCCGAATCGGGTTAGGGCGCCGGACCGCTTCACGGTGCCCGTTTGCGCGGGCGCCGTTTTTTGGAACTGCCGGACTTGTTCCGGCAAGCCTAACGTAAGGAACCGGATCCATGATCCAGATGCAATCCCAGCTTGACGTCGCTGACAACAGCGGTGCCAAGCGTGTCCAGTGCATTAAGGTGCTGGGCGGATCGAAGCGTCGTACCGCTGGCGTTGGCGACATCATCGTGGTGTCGATCAAGGAAGCCCAGCCCCGCGCCAAGGTCAAGAAGGGCGACGTTCACCGCGCGGTGATCGTGCGTACCCGCAAGGACGTTCGTCGTGCCGACGGTTCGGTTATCCGTTTCGACGGTAACGCAGCTGTGCTGATCAACAAGAACGCTGAGCCCATCGGCACGCGTATCTTTGGCCCCGTCGTGCGCGAACTGCGCGCCAAGGGCTACATGAAGATCATCTCGCTGGCTCCGGAGGTTCTGTAATGTCCGCTGCTAAGATCAAGAAGGGCGACAATGTGGTCGTCCGTTCGGGCAAGGACAAGGGCCGTACCGGCCAGGTTCTGTCCGTCCTGCCGAAGGAAGGCAAGGTTGTGGTTGCCGGCGTGAACGTCGCTGCCCGTCACCGCAAGCCGACCCAGGCGAACCCGCAGGGTGGTATCGAGCGCCGCGAAGCGCCGATGGCTATCAGCAAGGTTGGCATCGCCGATCCGAAGACCGGTGCGGCTACCCGCATCCGTTTCGAGGAAAAGGACGGCAAGAAGGTCCGCGTGGCCGTGAAGTCCGGGGAGGCTATCGATGGCTGATAAGTACACTCCGCGTCTGAAGACCAAGTATGACGCCGAAATCGCTGCTGCGATGACGGAAAAGTTTGGTTACAAGAACGCGCTCGAAATCCCTAAGATCGAAAAGATCACGCTCAACATGGGTGTGGGTGAAGGCACGCAGGACCGTAAGAAGGTCCAGACCGCTGCCGCCGAAATGGAAGCCATTGCAGGTCAGAAGCCTGTGGTGACCCGCGCCAAGAAGTCGGTTGCGCAGTTCAAGCTGCGTGAAGGCATGGCGATCGGTTGCAAGGTCACGCTGCGTCGCGAGCGCATGTACGAATTTCTTGACCGTCTGATCACGATCGCAATGCCCCGCATTCGCGACTTCCGTGGCCTGAATCCGAAGAGCTTCGATGGCCGTGGCAACTATGCCATGGGTCTGAAAGAGCAGATCATCTTCCCGGAAATCAGCTACGATCAGATCGACAAGGTGCGTGGCATGGACATCATCGTCACCACCTCGGCCAAGACCGACGAGGAAGCGCGCGAATTGCTGCGTCTCTTCGGTTTCCCGTTCACTGCCACCGCCGAAGCCAAGCAGGCGGCGTGAGCGAGCAAGATTGAGAAAGAGAGCTTAAGTCCATGGCGAAACTGAGTTCGATCAACAAGAACGAGCGTCGTAAGGCCCTCGTCAAGAAGTACGCAGCAAAGTACGCAAGCCTCAAGGCTATTGCTGACGACGAATCGGCTGATGAAACCGAGCGTCTGATCGCCCGCCTGAAGCTGGCCGAGATTCCCCGTAACGGGAACCCGACCCGCGTGCGCAACCGTTGCGCCACCACCGGCCGCCCCCGCGGCTACTATCGCAAGTTCGGCCTGTGCCGCGTTGAGCTGCGTGATCTTGCCAATAAAGGTATGATCCCCGGCGTGACGAAGTCGAGCTGGTAAGGAACCAAAGCGATGGCATTGACCGATCCTCTGGGTGATATGCTCACCCGTATCCGCAACGGCCAGCAGGCGAAGAAGGACACTGTCCTTTCGCCGGCTTCGAAGCTGCGTTCGCGCGTCCTCGAAGTGCTCCAGCGCGAAGGCTATATCCGTGGTTATACGGAGGACGCCACTGGCGTCCATCCGCAGCTGCGCATCGAGCTGAAGTATTTCGAAGGCGAGCC
>Ga0187844_10003445_pt1 | contig 10557 bp, 8 predicted proteins | sample SpaLakP09_SKY_50_FD_134517 | JGI IMG/M metagenome (GOLD analysis project Ga0187844, IMG submission 134517) | Oligotrophic lake water microbial communities from Sparkling Lake, Wisconsin, USA - SP09_SKY_50 | ecosystem: Environmental > Aquatic > Freshwater > Lake | place: USA: Sparkling Lake...
CCACCGCGCCATGCGGCATCGCCACCGGATCGCCGCCCCAGCGCACCACGCGCCGCGTGATCCGGTGATGATCGGCAAACAGATCGTCGCGCCCGAACGCATCGCGGATCAGCCCCAGCGCCGCATCCGAAAGCATGATAACCGGCACGGGCGAGCGCCGTGCCGGTTCATGCGCAATCGTAAATCCCGCCGCGCGCAGCAAATGCGCCGCACAAGCCCCTGCCAAACCGCCACCACGCACCAATATGCTCTGGCCTTTGCGGGGGGGCGACAGGGGTTCCTCCTGCATCACGTGTCGTATTACTGGGCGTAAACCAGCCCCGCCATCGTGGCGTCGGCGTCAAGGTTCCACGTCTTGTCCCATTTCAGCGTCTTGGCGTCATAGACTTCGATGTCATAGCTGGCGCCATAGATGTAGAGCTTCTTGCCATCGCTCGACATGCCGAACTGGAAGCGCGAGCGGCAAGGGAATTCGGCCTTGTCGACCACCTTGTTGGTGCCAAGATCAAAGTGCCAGATTTCACAGCGCTTGTTGCCCGTCGTGCCCTGCGTGGTGACGGTATAGCCATCCTTGCCATCGGGTGTGATCTGCAGGCCCGCCATCTGATAGGGGGCCGGGCCGATGGGGGTGAAATCAAAGCTCTTGGACGCCAGTTTGAAACGGCCGATGCCGAAGATCTTGTTGTGAATATAGGGATCGGCCGCAGTGAACAGCGAGACATATTCGTCATTGTTGCGCAGCAATTCGACCCCGCCGCCAAAGCTGGTGTTTTCCAGCCCCGCGCCCTCGGGCTTGGCAATGTCGATGCGGTCCACTACCTTGAAGTCGGCGGTGTTGAGGATCACCACCTTGTCACGGAACAGATAGAGCAGCTTGCCATCAGGCGAGATCATCATGTTCGCGCGCGCCGCGTTCATGACATTGTCCTCGTCGGGAATATCGACCGCCTTGACCACCTTTTTCAGCGCCAGATCGATCGTGGCATATTGCCACTTGCTGACCTTATAACGATCAACCGATTTGTCGATCGTCATCATGATTGTGTAGAAATACTTGCCCGTCGGATCGGGCACGCCGCCGGTGAAGCGATATTTCGTGGTCGGCGTGTTCAGGCTGAACTTGTTGAGCACCTTGCGCGTGGCGGTGTCCAGCACCTCGATCCCGCTGGTGGTGATGGTGGTGACATAGATCTTCTTGTGATCGTTCGACAGGCGCAGCGAAGTGGGCAGGCCGGTGTCGAGCTTGATATGCTCGGCGATCTTGCCGGTGGCCTCGTCCACCACGAACAGCTTGTCGGGATAGGTGCCCATCACGATGGGGGCGGCGCTGGCCGCAACAGGAGCGGCGGCCAGCACAAGACCGGCCAGTCGGAAAGGAATGCCAAAGCGAGAATGCGTCATGTCGCAGGCTCTTTCATGAGAAAGCCGTAAGGAGGGGCGCGTAGGCCAAAGCCCATGCGCGGCCCCCGATCACGGAAAGATGATGTCCAGGCTGCGCCAGTCCTTGGCCGCCGCCGAGCAATTGCTGGCCCAGTCGGGCGAGTAATTGACGTGGTCGGGCACCTGTACCGGCCAGAAGCAGGTGACATAGCAGTCATAGATGTCGCGCTCGACAGGCTGGCACAGGCCCGCCGTGCCGCCGCTGGCATCCACTTCCCAACCGGGCGAGAAGGACAAGGTGCAGCCCATCGGCACATGAGGGCGCACTTGCTGTTGCAGGGCCACGACATCGTCCTGCATGGCCGCAATCTGCGTGTCCACGCTTTCGTCAATCGCCTTGGCCTTTTGGTTGATGGGGCGCAAATGCTTCATGACAGGCCCTTTCTTTCGGCAAACTTTTCAAGGAATTCGGGGTTCTTGACCGCCAGCGTGCCCTGAATTTTCAGGCAGGTTTCGGTCCATTGGCGGATCCAGTCGCAATAATGCAGATTGGCATGGCCGGTGTCGCCATAGCGCACGAACGCCTCGTGATGGCATCCGCCCGCGCACAAAGGCCGCGCCCAGCAGGACTGGCATTCATACTTGGAGCCGACATGGCCCTTGGTCAGGAATTCGCCCTGTGCCTTGCGGTCGATGCCGCTGGAAACATGGCCCATCACATGGCTGTCGGCATCGGTGAAGCGATGGCAAGGCGACAGATCGCCCGAAGGCGACACGCCCAGCAGGCCCAGACCCGCGCCGCAAGGATGGCTCTTGTTGGTGCCCTGAACCAGCTCGCCAATGGTTTCCGATACGTTGGAAAAGCCATGCATCCGGCCCTTCAACGCATAATCGAGCCATTCATCGGCCAGTTGGTGGAACTGCTCCAGCACGCTGACCATGCCTTCTTCGCCCAGCGAATAGGCTTGCTCGCCCGATTCCGTCACCGGGGCAAAGCCGACCTCGTGAAAGCCGATGTCTTCGCGCAGATGGCGGAAAATCTTCACCACATCGGTCACGCCCTGGCTGAGCGTGACGCGCGCGGTGATGGCGCGGGTGCGATGGCGGGCGATCAGCTTGCGCAGCTTGGGCTCGATAACGTCATAGCTGCCCTTGCCGCTCTTATAGACGCGGCGCTTGTCCTGCATCTCCTTGGGGCCGTCGATGCTGACGGTGACGCCAATCTGCTGAACCGCGAGAAATTCGATGATCTCATCGGTCAGCAGCGTGGCATTGGTGGTCAGGCTGAAGGTTATGGTGCGACCCTGGGCCGTGGCCTGATCCGTGGAATAGGCGACGACTTCCCGCAGCAGCGGAAAGTTCATGAGCGTTTCGCCGCCGAAGAAAGTGATATGCACCGCCGGACGCCCGCCCGACTGCGCCAGCAGCAGGTCGACCGAGGCCTTGGCGGTGTCGATCGTCATGTATTTGGGCTTGCCATTGGGCGTGGCGATCTTGTCCGCGCCAAATTCATAGCAATAGGTGCAGGCCAGATTGCACTGGTTGGTGATGTTCAGAACCAGCGCCTGAAGCGGATAATCCTCGGGCGGCTTGGGGGGCGAGGGGGCAAGCACCGTCTGATCCGAAACGATCACACGGGCAAGGCGCAACTCACGCACCAGATCCTCGGCATCGGCGGGGCTGTAGCCCCCCGTGGTCAGGGCCGTCACCAGATCGGCATGGGCCATCTCGGCGGCATCGAGCATGGCCAGCACTTCGCCCACCGCGCCGTCGAGCGCGAAGATCGCGCCCGCCGAAACGAGGTAGATGAAATCCTGCCCCTGTGCGTCAAAGCGGTGGACTTCGCCGCTGCGATAGGTGTGGGTCAAGGGCGCGCTCATTGATTCACCTCCGGCTGATCCCAACGCTTATAGGCGGGGACGGTAACGACCATGAAAGCCTTGGCGGTCAGGGGCTTGCCATCGGCGCCCTTTTCCATCTTGGCCGTGGCGGTCACCCAGACCTCGCCATAATTGTTGCGGTTCCATTTGCGCTGGGGGTTCGGCCCGTCGATGTTGGGGGTGAAGAAGCCGGCGGTCGAGAGCTTGCCGACATAATTCACGTCATCATCGTAATAGACCGAGGGGAATTCGCCCATGGAGAAGGTGGCGTCGATGGGGCCAATCGCCACGTCGTCCGCCGTGCCTGCCTTGCCATCGGCGCCCTTGTCATAACCAATGGCCTCGAATTGCAGATAGCCCTTGGGATGCTTCTCGCTGCCGCCAAGGCGGGCCAGCGAGGTTTCGGGCGTGACCTTGATGTAATCGACCTTTTTATAGATCGGCAGGGCCTTTTCCAGCACCGCGCCGCCAATCGCCACATCATGCGCGCCCACCGTGGCGTCCGCCGCCACATCGACGCTCAGCACGATTTCATCGCTGCTGGCCGAGACGATCTTCTTGGCCACCACACCCTTGCCCAGCGTGATGTCGGACAGGGCCAGCTTGGTCGGCAATTTGTCGCCGATGATGTGCAGTTCCGCGCTGGTGCCGGTCTTGACCGCATCGGGCGTGACGCTGGCTATGGTGGTTTCGGCGGTGGCCTTGGTCAGTTTGACGTCAAAGCCGAATTCTTCATAGGCGCCCCAATACCAACGGCCAGAGGCCGACTTCTGATCGGGGGCGAACCACATGGTTTCGCGCGCGTCATGGCCCGGCGCATCGGGGGCGGCGGCATCGCCCGAGCCCTTGGACTTGCCGCGCCACGAATAGCCCGAATAGACGATCCCGCTGCCGGTGCGGGTGATGGTGCTGCCATCCTTCAGCGATTTCAGCGTGATCGTGGTGGTGAAATCATCGCCCTTGGGCGCGATCACCATGGACCCTGCATAGCGGCCCTTGCCGGGCAGATCAGCCGAAACCAGCCATTTGCCAGCGAGCGCTGCGGGGCGCATCCGGGCGCTCCACGATGCCCATTCGGCCGAATGCAGCGGGGCGACCTTGCGCATATATTCCAGCGCGACCTCGCCCGGCGACGGGCCCTTGCTGGTAGGGGCGCCATAGCCCTGCGGCATGCCATGTTCATCGACCCCGCGGCGATATTGCGTTTCGGCCTGCGAATAGAGCGCGACGTGGAATTCCTGAAGCAGCTTCCACTCATTGGCCGACCGGCGCCAGCTCAACGGCTGGGCAAAGGCGTGGCACGAGGCGCAGGCCGCGCGCACCGTCTCATTGGGGATGTTGGTTTCATCCAGCACGCGCTTTTCGGTCAGATACATGACCGGCTTGGCCTCATCCGGCGCCAGACCATGGCTGGCCGAGAGCGAGCGGATGACCTTCTTGGCGTCCTCGGCGGTGATGACCAGCCCGTTGAGCTTGACCATGCGGTGGATCGCCTGCGCCCAGCCTTCGGGCGTGGTGCGCATCCATGAGATGCGCGACAGGTTGCCCTTGCCGTCGCTGGTGTGGCAGGCGCCGCATTTGTCGATCACCAGCTTGTCGGTGACGGCAATGCCCGCCTCTTTTTCGCCGGCCTGTTCGTCGGCCTGCGCCACGGCGGGGGCCGCGCCATGCAGCACCGCCATGCCCAGCCCGGTGGCGGTCAGGCCCAGCAGCGCCAGTCGGCGCCGCGCCCAATGTCCACGTTTCGATGGCGTGTGTTTTGATGGCGCAGGGGCGCCGTTATCCGAGGGATCGGACGGGAAGGCCATAGCGTAAAATTCCCCCCAAGCTGGAAATTCGGAATCTGAAACTCCGGCGCCATGAATCGGCGCTTCGGGGGGAAGATTGGACAGGTGTCAAAAATCCTTCAAGCACCTTTTCGCCTTATACGCAATTTGGCGCAAGACTTGGCGGTTTCCCAAGCAAAAGCCCGCCCCTTCACGCGGAAGGGGCGGGTTTTCATGTGCCGGTTCCGGCGTTTTTTCAGGCCAGTTTGAGCGGCAAATCACGCAGTCGCTTGCCCGTCGCGGCAAAGATCGCATTGGCCAGCGCCGGGATCACCGGAGGCAGCGAAGGCTCGCCAAGCCCGGTGGGCGGATAATCGGTTTTCAGGAATTGCACGGCGATCTCGCGCGGCACCTGTTCGATGCGGATCAGCGGGAAATCGCCAAAGCTCTCGGCCTGCACCACGCCCTTTATCTGCTCGATTTTCTGCTCGACCATGCCTTGGCCCAGCCCTTCATTCACCGCGCCCTGAACCTGATGGCGGGCGTTGATCGGGTTGATGATCTGGCTGCCAATGTCGCCGCAGGCCCAGACCTTGTCGACGCGCACGGTGGTCGCATCGGTCAGGGTGATATCGACCACTTCGGCGAAATAACCGCGATGGCTGAAATAGAAGCCAAAGCCGCGCCCGCGCTTCTCGCCCTTGGCGCTGTTGGGCAGTTTGCCGCCCTGCCAATTGGCCATTTTACACACACCCTCAATCACCGCCCGCGCACGGCCCGAATTGAGGATCGGGCGCCCCGGCACCACCGCCAGATCGCGCGGGGTCCCCAGCGTGCGGCGCATCAATTCGGGCAGGTCAATGCCTGCCGCCAGCGCCACCTCGTCCATAAAGCTCTGATAGACAAAGGCGATGGCATTGGATGTCGGCGCGCGCAGCCACCCGGTTGCCAGATTGGTCGGCAGATAGGTGATGCCGATCTCGGAATCGGCCAGCACATTGACCGGGAATTCAAACGGGCTCATTTCCGCCGCGCGGATCGGCTTGCCATCCTTGCCAAAGCTGACGAAATGATCCTTGAACGCCACCAGATCGCCCTTGGCATCCAGCCCGGCGGTAAAGCGGTGCCAGCCTGCTGGGCGGTAATAATCGTTGCGCAGATCGTCGGTCCGGTCGAACAGGATCTTGACCGGTTTGCCCGGCAAAGCCTTGGCCACCTGCGCCACCATCACCATGTAATCATTGATCAGCCGCCGCCCGAAGCCGCCGCCGATGCGCGTCTGGTGGATGGTGATGTCTTCGCCGCGCATGTCCATCATGGCGGCGGTATCATTGCGGCCATTGTTCGGGGCCTGACTGGGCGCCCAGATCTCCAGCTTGCCATCCTGCCACAGGCCGGTGCAATTCTGCGGCTCCAGCGTGCCATGGGCGAGGAAGGGGTAGGAATAGTCGGCGGTAATGGTCTTGGCCGCGCCCGCCAGCGCCTTGGCCACATCGCCGTTTTTCGCATGCGAAATCTGCGGCCCGGCGGCCAGAGCAGCCGCAGCACCCTTGTCATAGGCTTCGGTCGAGAAACCCACCTGCGCGGCATCGTCCCATGTGACTTTCACTGCCTCGCGCGCATTCTTGGCCGTCCACCAACTGTCGGCCACCACGACCAGCGTGTCGAACTTGCCCGGCGCCACCGAATTGCTGTTCACCGGCACCACCGCCAGCACACCCTTGCGTTTCAGCGCCGCGCCGGCGTCATGGGTCGCGATGGTGGCGCCATGGGCGGGGGCCTTGATGATCGCGCCATGGATCAGGCCGGGCATGTCCACGTCAATGCCGAACAGCGGCTTGCCATGGGTGATCGCCGCCGTATCGACGCCGACCTTCGACTGGCCGATGATGGTGAAGCGCGAGGGATCTTTGAGCGCCACCTTGGCAAGGTCCGGCGCCACCTCCGCCGCCGCGCCCCGCGCGAAACTGGCATAGGGCGCGTTGCGGCCCGATGCGGCATGCGAAACCTTGCCTGCTGCGGTCGTCAGGCTGGCGGCATCCACGCCCCATTCCTTGGCCGCTGCGGCCAAAATCATCGCCCGCGCCGCCGCGCCCACCTGCCGCATCGGCAGCCAGTTGTTGGGCGTCGAATTCGACCCGCCCGCGCTTTGCACGCCATAGATCTTGTCATTGGCCAGCGTGGGTTCGATCACCACCTGATCCCAGCCCAGATCGAGTTCCTCGGCCACCAGCATCGGCAGCATGGTGCGGATACCCTGACCGATCTCGGGGTTTTTCGCGCCGATGGTCACTTTGTTGTCTGCGCCGATGCGGATGAAGGCGTTGAGTGGCACCTGCGCCACCGGCGTATCGGCCAGCACGATCCGCGCCTCAAACGCCAGCGCGCCCGCGCCCACCAGCGAGGCGGCCATGAAGCCGCGACGATCCATCGTGTTGATAGAAGTGGGGGCGCTCATGCCGCGTCTCCCGTCACATCGGCCATTCCGGCCGCTTTCCTGATCGCGCGGCGGATGCGCAGATAGGTCGCACAGCGGCACAGATTGCCATTCATCCCTGCATCGATTTCCTCATCGCTGGGCTTGGGATTGGCCATCAACAGCGCCGTTGCCGACAGGATCTGCCCCGCCTGACAATAGCCGCATTGCGGCACGTCGATCTCCTGCCACATCTCCACCAGCTTGGCGCCCTGCGGCAGGGCGGTTGCGCCCTCGATGGTGGTGATCTTGTGCCCTGCGGCGGCCGACACCGGCGTCTGGCACGAGCGCACCGCCTGACCATCGAGCAGCACCGTGCAGGCCCCGCACAGCCCTTGCCCACAGCCGAACTTGGTGCCCGGCATCTTCAATTCCTCGCGCAGCACCCAGAGCAGCGGCTTGTCCGCCTCGGCGGTCACGCTCACCGGCTTGCGGTTGATTGTCAGGGCATATTTTCCTTGGCTCACGTTTCAAGGCTCCTGCTGGGAAACGGGGCGATACTGGACGTGCTTCAAGATTTCGTCAAGCAGGCCGCCCGTCAAGGTTGCAAGCAGCGCAAGCCGATGGCATGGGCCCCCAAGGAGAATGTCGCGCATGGATCTATCGGAAGAACTCGTCAGCACCGCGCGCCCGGGCACCTATTCGCGCGGGACCGAGACGGTGGACGCGATTTTGAAGGCGGCGCTTTCGGTGCTGATCGACGAGGGTGCGGCGGCTTTCACGATCCGGCGGATCGCGGCGGCCTGCGGGATGAAGGTGGGCAATGTCTCCTACCACTTCCCGCGCAAGGAAATGCTGGTTCAGGTGCTGCTCGATGAATTGCTGGCCTCCTATGAAAAGGTGCTGGAAGCGCGGGTGCGCCAGCCCGACCTGACCACGGAGGAACGGCTGCGCCTGCTGATCGTGATCTGTCTGGAGGACATCGCGGGCAAGCGCACCACGCGGCTGTTCACCGAATTATGGGCATTGGCCAATCACAATGACTTCATCGCCGACCGTGTGCGCGGCTTCTATCAACGGGTGCATGATTTCATTGGCGAATATGTTGCCGCGCTCAACCCGGCCCTCAGCACTGAGGAAGTCGGCATCGTCTCGCTCTATATCAGCGCCAGCATGGAGGGTTCGACACCCTTCCTCGGTTTTGAAAAACCATGGGCCGAGCGCATGCCCGCCTATACGTCAATTGCCGCCCATGCGCTTGTATCGCTTGCCAAAACGATCACTTCGCGAGAGATTGCCGGGATAACAAGCCAGACGGTCTGAACCGTCGGCGCTTTCTGACGCAGGAAACCGGCCTGGCGCGATTGTCGCGACGGGCCAAAGGGGCTGTGTCGAGCGTATGGGTATCATGCGAGATTATCGGGCTTTGCGGGGTTGCGCCTTGCCGCTGGCGGCGGTGTTCGGCTGTCTTCAGCCCGCGATTGACCCGGTGTTTCTGACTTTGCTGTCCTTGGCCACGCCGCTGGAAGCCGCCGATCATGGCTGGGTGGTGGGCATGACCCAGACCGCCTCGGCGCTGGCGGCGCTGGGCGTGTGGTGGCTGGGGCCAAGGATGCCGCTGAGCGTGGTGATTGCGCTGGCGCTGGGCGCGATGGTGGCCGGTTTGCTCACCCCGCTGGCGAGCGGCCTGCCGGGCCTTCTGGCGCTGCGCGGGATCTATGGGCTGGGGATGGGGGCGGTTTACGCCCGCGCGATGGGCGGTTTTGCGACAAGGCGGCCCACCGGGGCCTATGCCATCGTGCTGCTGGTGCAACTGATGCTGGCCACGCTGCTCTCGCTGGTGTTGCCGGATATGGCGGGCCGAATCGGGCCGGGGCGGGCTTTGGCGGTTCTGGCGCTGGTGCCGCTGGCGGCGGCGCTGGCCTTGGGGCTGGCGCGCGATGGCGGCAGGTTGCGCGCCGTGACGCCGGCATCCGATGCCCCCACGCCGCGCGCGGGCTGGGCGCTGGCGCTGGCCAATTTCTGGTTCATTTGCGCCACGATGATGGTGTGGAGCCTGTCGGGCGCGCTGGCGGTGCAGGCCGGGCATAGCGAGGGGCTGATCGGGCGGGCGGTGGCGATTGGCTCGCTGGCCGGGGCGGCGACCGCGCTGGCGGTGATGCGCGAGCGGTTGCGGGTGCCTTTGCCGGTTACGGCCTGTCTGGTGGGGGCGGCCTTGCTGGCGCCGCTGATCCTGACGCGGCCGGGCGCGGGGGAGGCTTTTGTGCTGGCGATGGTGCTGCTCAACATCGGGTCCACCGCGATCATCATCCGCTGTTCCGGGCTGGCCAGCGCGCTGGGACTCGACCCGCGGTTCCGGGTGTTTGTTGCCGCCACGCATAATCTGGGGATGAGCGCGGGGCCTGCGCTGGGCTCAGGTCTGCTCTGGGTGCTGCCCCATGGCGGCTTGCTGCTGGGCGCGGGGTTTGCGGTATTGGCCGGGGTGGTGGCCGTGGTGGTGGCGTGGATCGGGCCCGGCATGAAGGGCAAGGGCGGTTTACGCGATTATGCGCATTGGCCGGCGCCGCGCCGGATTTTCGCCTTTCCCTTGTTGCCCGGGCGCCAGAAGGGGCTTGATTAAATCTTGACGCTCGTCCAACCTTTGTACGTCTGACGTATTTCCGGGGTGGGGCGCCGGTGGGGGCATGGCGGATGATCGCGCCCGCTCATCTGGCTCCCGCCCGTTTCGCCGCTGCAAACATGTTACTTTCCAGGAGGGTTCCGGCCAGATGTCTCGCCAAACTTCGCAAGCTTTCGCCCTTAGCGCGGCCTGTATGCTGATGGCCGGCGCGGCGCTGACTTCGGGCGCGCAGGCCGCCGTGCCGACCGAGCCGGAAACCGCCAATGTCGCAACGCTCGCCTCGCCCAGCCCCAAGTGGTTCTATGTGCGCGGCGGGTTTGACACGGCGGGCACCCAGATTGTCGACAGCACCACGGGCAAGATGGTCGGCATGGTCGATACCAGCCGCACGTCGGACATGGCGGTCGATCCGGCGGGCAAGTTCTATTACGTGTCCGAAACGATCTGGTCCAAGGGCAACCGGGGCACGCGGCAGGATCTGCTCTCGATCTATGA
>Ga0187844_10003447_pt1 | contig 10553 bp, 8 predicted proteins | sample SpaLakP09_SKY_50_FD_134517 | JGI IMG/M metagenome (GOLD analysis project Ga0187844, IMG submission 134517) | Oligotrophic lake water microbial communities from Sparkling Lake, Wisconsin, USA - SP09_SKY_50 | ecosystem: Environmental > Aquatic > Freshwater > Lake | place: USA: Sparkling Lake...
CCGTCGCGCTCAGCTTGCCCTGGCGGGCCAGTTCGACAAAGTAGCGGATGTCGTCCCAGTCGAGTGGCTGACGTATCGATTTCTGCACGGTGAATGACGAATTTTAGGGATTTCCGACGATTTTTGATCAATCTACCATGGGCTTCTCAACAACCGGAGAACGACATGGATGAATTGATCGAACACGTGCGCATCCACCGCCAGGGTGACGCCGAACAATTGGAAACGGAGCGGCTCGCCATCGCGCGGCCGGCGGCCGGCGAAGTGCGGGTGCGCCAGCTGGCCATCGGCGTGAACTTCCTCGACGTGTATCACCGCAATGGCTCGTACCCGCTGCCGCCGCTGCCAGCCACGCCGGGCGTCGAAGGCGCGGGCGTCGTCGAGGCGGTCGGTCCGGGTGTGACAGGGTTCGTGCCGGGACAGCGCGTCGCGTACACGGGGCTGCTCGGCGGCTACGCGGCGGTGCGCAACGTGCCGGCCGACCGGCTCGTCGCAGTGCCGGACGAGATCCCGCTGGATGCCGTCGCGGGCGGGCTGCTGCGCGGCCTGACGGCGCACATGCTGTTCGCGCACGTGCGGGAACTTGGCCCCGGCGACGCGGTCCTCGTGCACGCGGCAGCCGGCGGCCTCGGGCTCGTGCTGACGCAGTGGGCGAGTGCGCTGGGCGCGCGCGTCATCGGCACCGTCGGCAACCGCGACAAGGCGGCGCTGGCGCTGGCCCACGGCGCCGAACGCGTGGTCCTGTACCGCGAGGAGGATTTCGTGGCGGCGGCGCGCGATTTCACGGGCGGACGCGGCGTGGACTTCGCGATCGACGGCATCGGCGGCGCGACCCTGCTGCGCACGTTCGACGCCGTGCGCCCGTACGGCATGGCGGCCAGCGTCGGCCAGGCGAGCGGCAGCCTGGAACCCGTCGACCTGCTGCAGATCGGCAAGCCGCGCGGTATCGCGTTCGCGCGTCCGAGCGTGATGCAGTTCATGACGGTGCCCGGCCTGTATCAGCAGGGCGCACAGGCGACCCTGGCGCGGCTGGCGGCGGGCCTGCGCGTGCCGGTCGGGCTGGACCTGCCGCTGGCGCGCGCGGCCGAGGCGCATGCCGCGCTGGAGGCTGGGCAGACGAGCGGCGCCGTGCTGCTGCGGCCTCGATAAAAAGTGCTTGACCAACCAATAACCGGATGGTTATGATTAAATTCATAGCCATCCGGTTATTAATTGCCATGACAGACACCCACGATATTCTTTTCCGGACACTCGGCGATCCCACGCGCCGCGCCATTTTCGAATCGCTATGCCGCGACGGTGAGCAGACGGTCGGGGCCCTCACGGCCCGGGCCGGCATCTCGCAGCCGGCCGTGTCCAAGCACCTGGGGCTGTTGAAGCAGGCCGGGCTCGTGCGCGACCGGCATGAAGGACGCCAGACGCACTACACCGCCCAGCTGCAGGCATTGGCGCCGCTGGCCGACTGGACGAACCAAATGGCCCGGTTCTGGGAGAGCCGGTTCGATGACCTGGAAGACCTTTTGAAAAGGATGGACCAATGAACGATACCTCGCTCCACACGCGCACCGTCACCGTCGAACGCGAATTCGCGCATCCGCCGGAAAAGCTCTGGCGCGCGCTCACGCAGCCGCACCTGATCGAAGCGTGGCTCATGAAGAACGATTTCGTGCCCGCCCTGCATCACCGCTTCAAGCTCAGCGCCGACTGGGGCACCGTCGAGTGCGAAGTGCTGGAGATCGAACCGAACCGTTCATTGTCGTACACGTGGGCCGCGATGGGCCTGGACAGCGTCGTCACCTGGACCCTGACCCCGGCCGGCGCGGGCACGCACGTGAAAATGGAACAGACCGGCTTCCAGCCCGGCCAGGATGCGGCCTACAATGGTGCGAAGTACGGCTGGAACAAGTTTACCGCCGCCCTCGACGAGGTGCTGGCGAAGCTCGACGACTAAGCTGAAGGAGGGGAGATGAAGCAGGAGAATTCGTCCGCGGACCTGCCGGCGTCCGCACTGATTGACCGTCGCATCGCCGACCTGGGCGACTGGCGCGGCGCGGCGCTGGCCAAGGTGCGCGCCCTGATCCACGAAGCGGTGCCCGGCGTCGTGGAAGAGTGGAAGTGGATGGGGACGCCCGTGTGGTCCAGCGGCGGGATTCTCTGCACGGGCGAGTCGTACAAATCGCACGTGAAGCTGACCTTCCTGAAGGGCGCGTCGCTGGACGATCCGTCCGGCCTGTTCAACTCCAGCCTGGACGGCAACGCCCGGCGCGCCATCGACATCCACGAAGGCGAGGAGCTGGACCCGGCCGCGTTCCGTGCGCTCATCCGCGCGGCAGCGGCCTTGAATGCGGCCAAGGCGAAGCCGAAACGCGCCAAAACCGCCGCTGCGTAGGGTGTAGTCGACACTTCGGGGTCAGACCCCATTTTTTGGAAATGTCGCGTTGGACATAGCCAAATTTTGGGGTCTGACCCCGGTGTTCAATCAAATGCCCACGAGTACAGCACGTCCAGCGCCGTGTTGGTACCCGTTTGCAGCTGCAGGGTGATGCGCGGGTTGATCTTGTAGCGCACCCGCACGACGCTCGATGCGGTCGCGGCGCCCTGTTCGAAGCTCAGGTACAGGCGCGACGAGATGCGCTTGCCGACCGTGACCACCGTGTTTTCCAGGCCGGACGCCTGGCCCGCGCCCTGGCGCACGCCCAGTTCGTCCACGCCCAGCGAGTTCGCCAGCTTGCTCGTGATGCCGCCCGTGCCGCCTTTGCCGCCCAGCAGGGCGCCGGCGGCGGCGCTCAGCACGTCGGCTTCGTTGCCCGTCGTCGCTTCCATGCCGTGGCCCAGCACGAGCCACGACAGTTTGTCGCTGTCGGACACGTTCGGCGTCGACACGAGCCTCGCCGTGGGCGACAGCGCCGTGCCGCGCACCTGCACGCCCGCTTCCACGTTCGTCTCGCTCAGCTGCTCGCCGTCGGGACGCTTGCGCACGGCGAGAATGTCCAGCGACGGATTGTCGTACGGGCCGCTGAACGTGATCACGCCGCGGTCGATCGTCAGGCGCTGGCCGTACGCCGCATACGTGCCGCTGACCGTGCTCACGGTGCCGTTGATGCGCGGCGGGCGGTCGCCCACTTTCATCACGTGCACGTTGCCGGCCAGGTAGGCGTCGGCGCCCATGCCGCGCAGGTGGAAGTCGTCGCCCAGGTCGGCCGTCAGGTCGATCGTCAGCGGGACCGCCGTCTGCTTTTTCGCCGTCGCCGACGCCGTATTGCCGCGGCCGAGCACGATGACGTCGTCCGAGATCGTCGGGCGGTCCTGCGGCGCCAGTTCGACGAGCGCGCGGTCGGCCTTGAAGTTGCCTTCGACCCGGAACTGGCGCGCGTCGCGCACGACGCTGGCCTGGCCGCTCAGGACGACGGTACGGTCCGGGCGCGACAGCGCTTCCAGTTTGTCCGCGACGAGTTTCAGATTCATCGTCGCCTCGCCGCCGGCAAAGCGCACGAAGCCGTCCGCCGTCGCGCGGCCGCTATTGCCCTCCAGCGTCAGGCGCTGCAATTGCAGCTGGTCGCCCGCGAGCTGGGCGCGCAGCTGCCCATTGCGCAGGCGGACGCCCTGGTCCGGCCAGCGCACGGCAAGGCCATCGCCTTCGATGCTGCCGTTCAGCGTCGGCGCGCCGACCGTGCCCGTGCCGTTGATCGCGAGACGCAGCGCGCCGTCCACTTCCAGACCGGGCTGGCCGAGCAGCGGCGACACCCACGACAGCGACGCGAGGTTCGCATTGGCCGTCAGTTTCAACGGGCTGTCGTTGTCGACGCGGCCCTGCAGCAGTTGCGCCGTGGCGTCCACGTTGGCCGTGCCGATGCGCGTGCCGTCCAGCGCGAGCTGGCTGTGCAACGCGCCGCCCGCGACGTCCGCGCGCAGGTCCAGTTGGCGCGGGCCCAGCGCGATCGGCGAAATGTCGCCCGCGATCAGGTCGCCCTTTTCGCGGAACACGTGCACGTTGCCCGCGAGCTGAGGCACGGCGCCGGGCGCGGTGGGGGCGCGCAGGTCGATGGCCCATTGAGCGCCGAGCGTCAAATCGCCGCGCACGTTCTGGCGCATCGCCTCCGACGCCTGCGCGAGGTAATTCATCGGCACGCCGGTGGCGCTGCCGCGCGTGTTCCAGCGCGGGCCGATCTTGGCCAGCGAGTCGATCGTGACGGAACCGGCCGGGAGCCGGATCGTCGCGCCGCTGAGGGCGATCTGCTCCGGTTTCGCGAGGCCCGCGAGACCGCTGCCGGGCGCACCCGCGATGCGCAGGGGCGTCGGCGCGGCCAAAGTCATCGCGTAGCGGCCGCTGTTCTTTAGCGCGTCGACCGTGCCGTTCCATGTATTGCCCGTCAGGCCGCCGTGCACGGCCAGCGCGGCATCGAAGCTGTCGCCGCGGGCAGCGGCCTGGATCGTGTGCGCGCCGCGCGTGCCCGTCGACACCAGGCGCGCGGACGCGATCTTCGTTTCGTTGACGTTGCCCAGTTTATCCGTCGTCGTGCTCGCGTAATCCGTGACCGAAACGTCCAGCGCGAGCGGATCGGCTGCGCCGCGGCCCGAGCCGAGGTTCGCGGTGGCCTTCAGTGTTTTCACCGATTGCGTGCCCATCGCGCGGATGTTCTGGCCTTCGATGGCGGCCGTCAGCGACGGCGTGTCCATCGTGCCGGACAGGGTGCCGGACCCGCGCAGCACGCCGCCGAAGTCCGGGCCCAGTGCGCCCAGTTGCGGCGCGTCGATGCGCCAGTTCAGCGTATCGCGCCCGCTGCCGAACGCGCCCTTCGCGGCGACGACGTTGCCGCCCAGGTGCAGGTCGACGTCGGCATTCGATACGTGGCGCTTGTCCGCCGCGAGCTTCGCGTGGCCCCACAGCGGCGATTTCGACAAGGTGGAATCCTGCAGCGCCAGGTCGACGGCGCCGCCCATGTTCGCGCCCGTGCGACCGCTGGCGGTAAAGCCGCCGTTGATGCTGCCGGCCAGCGGCGAGCCGAAGGCGGCCGGGTTCAGGCGCTGCATGTCGCCCTTGGCCGTGACTTCGACGATGCGCGCGCCTTCTTTACCGGAGAGCCAGGCCTCGCCGCTCGCATGGACGGAGCCGTTGTCGTTTTTACGCTCGCGCGGCACCCAGCCGAGGTTGCGCGCGTCGACGTCGAACGTCGTGCGCGGCGCCGCCATCGTGCCCGTCACGACACCGCTCGCGAGCACGGCACCATACAGGTCGCTGCGCAGCGCCGAGAGCTGCCTGCCGTCGACCTTCCACGCGAGCTGTTCGCCCGGCTTGCCGAACGCGCCGCGTAGATCGACCGTGTTCTGGCCCAGCGCCAGCGTCGCGTCGACGTCGTGCACGTGGGTGGCGTCGGCATCGAGCTTGCCGCGGCCGGACAGCGGCTGGTCGAACAATCGGCTCGGACGCACGGCGAAATCGGCTGCGACCTTCCATTGCGGGAGGAGCGCGCCGGCCGCGTTGATCTCGGCATTGATGTCGGCCTGCGGGAACTTGCCGAAATCGGCCGGATTGAATTTGCTGACGACGGCGTTCGCCTTGAACGGCTTGTTGTCCTTGAGGTTCGCATTGCCCGTCACGCGTACGCTGCTCTTGCCGGCGGACAGGCGCGCGTCGCGCACGGTGAGCACATTGTCGGCCAGCGCGGCCTGCGCGGCGAGGCGCAGGCCGGCGTCCGACAGGTTCACGTCCAGCGTCTGCGTGTTCTCGGTGTTGGCCACCTTGATGTCGCCCGCGATCTGCGTCGGCTTCATGCTGCCGTAGACGTCGTGCAGGTCGAAGCGGTCCGTGTGCAGCGCGAATTCCGCCGTGCCGAGGCCTTTTTCGTCGGGGCCGCGCTGCACGCTGCCGCTGCCCGTGAAGCGGCCGGCGCTGCCGACGTCGATCAGCACGTCGGTGATGCGCATGGACGTCAGGCTGCCGCCCAGCTGGCCGCGCATCGCCCGCAGCGGCAGGCGTTGCTGGTCGAGCGTGCCGACGGCGCCGTCGTTCGTCAGGTTGACGGTGCCCGCGATGTTGCGGTTCGGGTCCAGCCGGACCGACACGGCGAGGTTCAGGTCCGCGCTGGGCAAGGTCGGGCTGAAGAAGCCGGGGTCGATATTGTGCGCATCGAGCGTGAAGGCCTGCAGCGGAATGTCCGCGAACGGCGACATCACGATCTGCGCCTTGCCCTGCGCGCGCGCGGCCTGGCCGCTGGCGTCGATGACGGTCTTCTGCAGATCGCCCGACGCGTGCAGTTTCAGCTGCGCGCCCAGGCTCGGCGGCGCCTCGGTCTGCGCCGGCGCCGCAGGCTGCGACTGCGTCAGGCTCGCATCCGCATCGAGCTTATAAGGCAGCGTGTTCGCGATGCCGCCCTTGGCCGCGACCTGGCCCCACGGCGTGTTCGCGGACGCATAGTCCAGCTTCCACTGCGCCTTGTCGCCATGCAGGCGCGCGCGGATGTCGTCGATTTCCGTCGTCGCGCCCTTGTTCACGAAGATGGCCTTCGCCAGGCGCGCATCCTCCACCACGATCTTGAAAGGCGGCGCGAGGCGCGTGGGCATCGTCACCGGTTCCGTCGATTCCTTCAGCGTCTCCACGCGCATCACGCGGGCGTACAGCCTGTCGATCTCCACGCCGCGCGACAGGTATTGCCAGGGCTTCCAGTCGATGTCGATGTCGTCCGCTGTCGTGACGGACGTCTCGGTACGGAACACGACGTGGCCGATGTGCATGTGGCCGTACAGCGAGCCGGAGACGCCGGACAGCGTGAGCTTGCCGCCGCTCGCGTTGGCGACGCGCTGGGCGATCATCTGCAAGGTGGTTTCGCGGCCCAGGTACCAGACGGCGCCGCCCAGCACGACGCCGACGACGACCACGCCGATGCCAACGCGGCGCGGCCAGCGGCGCTTGTGTTCCGGAGCAGGGGTGTCGGGCGTTTGTTGATCAGCTTCCATCAGAACGTGAATCCCAGTGAGAAGTGCAGGCGGATTTTATGCACCGCCTTGCCATAGGCGACGTCGACGTTGATCGGGCCGACGGGGCTGCGCCAGCGCGCGCCGACGCCGTAGCCAACCTTCGGCTTCAGGTCATGGAAATTGTCGCCCGCGTTGCCGACGTCGTAGAACACGGCCGCGCCCCACGGCGGCTTGAACCAGTAATCGTATTCGGCGCTGCCGGTGAGCAGGTAGCGGCCGCCCGTGATGGCGGAACCGACCGGCACGCCCAGCTGCTGGTAGCCGTAGCCGCGCACGGACTGGTCGCCGCCGGCGCGGAACAGGAACGTTGACGGCACGCCGTTCTTGTCCTTCGAGCCGACCGCGCCGAATTCGCCGCGCACGATCAACGTGCCGGACTCGCCGACCGGTTTGTAGACGAGGCCGCGTGTGTAGACGCGCACGAATTTTTCGTCCGTCAGCACGGGCAGGAAGGCACCGCCCACCTGCGCGTTGACGATGTAGCCGCGCGACGGCTGCACGAGACTGTCCAGCTTGCGTTTGGTGATCGAGAACGTCAGCGGCACGCTTTTCACGCGCGTCGTCGGCAGGTCGTCGATGGTCACCTGTTCGGTCAGCGCTTCCAGCGTGAGCGTCTTTTCCAGCAGCGGCGAACCCCACGCGCGCTTGGCGTGGATGCTCGTCGTGCGGGTGATCTGGCCGTTGGCGTCCAGGCGGTCGTAGCCGGCGCCGAAGCTGTTGTTGTAGCCGCCCGTCGTCGTCGGCAGATAGAAATCGGCTTTCGCGGCCTGGTGCTTCTGCTCGTACAGCACGTTGCTCTTCATGCGCTTGCCGAACACGTTCAGGTCGTCGTACTCGGCCTGGGCGCGGGCACCCGTGTTGGTCGAGAAACCGACGCCGAGCGCCACGTTCTTGCGCTTGTTCTCCGTGACCCGGATGAGCACCGGCAGCGTCGCGGGGCCGCTCGGCGGCTGCGGCGTCGCGCCATCGTTTTCCTTGAGGTCCTGCACCTGCGACGCGATCACGGAGGACATGTCGGCGCTCACTTCCACGCTGGCGAAGTAGCCCGTGTCCTGCAGGCGGCCCTGCAGCGCCTGCAGCGCGGCCTCGTTGTATTCGTCGCCGGGGCGGATCGTGTTCAGGTTCGTGATCACGCTGGCCGGATAACGCTGCAGGCCCTCGATCTTGAGGCCGCCGAAGCGGGCGTCCGGGCCGCTGTCGATGACGACCTTCAACAGCGCGCGGTGCGCGTCCGGATCGACGGTGGCGGAAGAATCGAGCAGCTGCACGCGCGGAAAGCGCGATTGCGCGACCTGGCGTACGAGGCCGCGCTTGGCCGCTTCCCAGTCCGCCGTGCGGAAGCGCGCGCCGACGGGCAAGGTCCAGCGGTTGCGCAGCGCGGCCGCGTCGAACGGGGCGCTGCCCTTGTCGAACGGGACGAAGCCGCGCAATTCGATGTCGACGTCGCCCACGACGACCGGTTCGCCCGGCTCGACGTCGACGAGCGCGCGCGGCTTGCTGCCGGACGTGTCGAGGTCGGCGGAGACCTTCGGCGAGTAATAGCCTTCGGTGGCGACGAGGGTCTTGATCTGCTCGGGCGTCGTGCGCACGAGGCGCAGCAGCTGCTCCATGTCGAGGCGCGGGTTGCCGCGCCAGCGCATCAGGTCGAGGTTATTCTCCAGCAGATCCCGTAACTGGCGTGGCGCGTCGATGCGCACGTCGTAGTCGATCGCCCGTGACGGCGCATCCGCGGACGGCGCATCCGGCGACGGCTGATCCTGCGCGGCAACGACCGGAGCGATGCACAGCGCGTTCACGGCCAGCACGATTTGTGCCAAAATTCGTGGTCGCGCCGGCGCCATCGCCGTGCATGGGTCGGGTCGTGCGGAAATCATGTCGCTCCATTCGTCAATATGCCGGGCACATCTTAACTGATTGTCAAAACCGATGGCGGACGACTCAGTGGCGACGTCATTACAGGAACCCATCATGCACCAACCCGATACCGCCCTCGTCCTGTTCAGCGGAGGACAGGATTCCACCACCTGCCTCGCCTGGGCCCTGCAACGCTACGAGCACGTGGAAACCATCGGCTTCGACTATGGCCAGCGCCACGCGATCGAGCTGGACGTGCGTGCGCCCGTGCTCGCGAGGATGCGCGCGCTGTCGGCCACGTGGGACCAGCGCCTGGGCGAGGATCACCTGATCGACCTGTCGCTGATCTCGCGCATTTCCGACACGGCGCTGACCAGCAACGTCGAGATCCAGATGCAGGCCAACGGCTTGCCGAACACCTTCGTGCCCGGCCGTAACCTGCTGTTCATGACCGTGGCGGCGACGGTGGCGTACCGCCGCGGCCTGACCGTGCTGGTCGGCGGAATGTGCGAGACGGATTTCTCCGGCTACCCGGACTGCCGCGACGACACGATGAAGGCGCTGCAGGTCGCGCTGAACCTGGGTATGGCCACCCGCCTGAAGGTCGAGACGCCGCTGATGTGGATCGACAAGAAGCAGACCTGGCAGCTGGCGGAGCAGTGCGGCGGCGAGGCGCTCGTCGACCTGATCCGCTTCGAAACCCACACCTGCTACCTCGGCGAACGGGGCGCCCCGCACGCATGGGGCCACGGCTGCGGCAAGTGCCCCGCGTGCGAGCTGCGTGCGCGCGGCTACGAGCAGTACGCGAAGGAGCGCGCGAGCGCTTGATGTCATGCGTCTCGCCCTGCTGACCGACCTGCACGCGAACCGCGAGGCGGTGGAAGCGTGCCTCGCGCACGCGGAACGCCAGCACGTCGACCAGTACGCGTTCACGGGCGACTTCGTCGGCTACGGCGCCGACCCGGCCTGGGTCGTGCGCACGGTGATGGAGTACGTCAAGCAGGGCGCCGTCGCGGTGCAGGGCAATCACGATATCGCCGTCACGCGGCCCCCGAACCCGCGCATGCATGCGGAGGCGCGCGAAGTCATCGCCTGGACGGGCGGCCAGCTCGATACCGGACAGCTGGCCTTCCTGGCTGCGCTGCCCCTCATCCAACGGCACGGCAACGCGTGCTTCGTGCATGCCAGCGCGCATGCGCCCGAGCGGTGGGAATACGTGACGGGGATCGAGGAGGCGGAACGCAGCATCCGCGCCAGCGGCAGCCGCATCGTGTTTTCCGGCCACGTGCATGTGCCTGCGCTGTACCGCCAGGCCGACGATGGCCGCATGGGCCGCCACGTGCCGCAGGCGGGAGAGTCGATCGCACTGCAGCCGCAGCACCGGTACCTCGTGCTGCCCGGTGCCGTGGGCCAGCCGCGCGACCAGAACAACGCGGCGTGCTATGCGGTGTTCGACGATGCTGCGCGGGAGATCCAGTATTTCAGGGTGCCGTATGACCACGGCGCGGCCGCGCGGAAGGTGATCGCGGCCGGGTTGCCGATCGTGTTCGCGATGCGGCTGGTGGAAGGGATTTGATGCGGTGGGATGGTGGGCACAGGGTGCCCACCCTTGTATCTTGATTGAGTTGATGGTTAGCTACCGTCAACTGAGGTGAAGACCAGCTTGTGCCCACCCTGAAGGCTTGGACCTTGTGGCGTAGATTAAGCCCTTCACCTCTCCCCAC
>Ga0187844_10003450_pt1 | contig 10545 bp, 9 predicted proteins | sample SpaLakP09_SKY_50_FD_134517 | JGI IMG/M metagenome (GOLD analysis project Ga0187844, IMG submission 134517) | Oligotrophic lake water microbial communities from Sparkling Lake, Wisconsin, USA - SP09_SKY_50 | ecosystem: Environmental > Aquatic > Freshwater > Lake | place: USA: Sparkling Lake...
GAGGTGATCGGTCGACTGACGACGATCTCGGAGATTGGATTGGCGCCAATGAAGTGGGGCGGGGCGATTGATTCGGTGGGCAGCAGCACCCTCGCGGCTGCGCTAGCCTCGACCCGCTACTCGGGTGTCGTGGCGGCCGTGGGATTGGCGGGGGGGATCGATTTGCCCACGACGGTCCTGCCCTTTCTCCTGCGCGGCATTGCCCTGCTCGGTATCGATTCGGTCTACGCTTCTGCCGAACGAAGGCGGCGTGCGTGGGACCGGCTGTCGGGTATCGATCGGGATCTGCTTGCTTCCATCGTCACGGTCGTCGGACTCGAAGATGCCGCACGCGTTTCACAAGACATCGTCGCGGGGCGTGTGCATGGGCGCGTCGTCGTCGACGTGAACCAGTGACGCCGCACACCGATTCGGGCCGGTCCGTTAGGAACGATCAAATCTGACACGAGGAAACAGAGGAGAACAACATGACCCAGCATCTCGGTAACGTCTTCAAGGTGCAACTCAAGCCCGAGGGATACAAATCCCTCGAGGATGGCAGTACCGTTCCTACCGGCACGCATCACATCGCGAACCTCAAGGGTGTCGATGTCGGTGTGTGGCAGGCCGACCCGGGGCTCATCGGCGGAGTGACCAATGAAGAGATTTTCATTGTTCTGGAGGGGCGGGCTGAAGTGACGTTTGAAGACACCAAGGAGACGATTCAGATCGGGCCGGGCGATGTAGTACGTCTGAATCCCGGTCAGCGCAATACATGGCGCACCATCGAACGCCTTCGGAAGATATCGGTCTGGGTTGCGTCCCAGCCGTCGGTGCCCTCGTCGTGACGGGCATGCAGATCCAAGGTCGCCATCTGCCTCGCGTGTAAGAGCCGGAGCTGCTGATATGAGCGAACGACGACATCGGCTCGCAGGAACGGATGTTCCCGTGATCGGGCAGGGAACGTGGCGCATGGGTGACGATCCGTCGCACGAGATTGTGGCGCTGCGTACCGGCATCGATCTCGGCATGACGGTCATCGATACCGCGGAGTTGTACGGTGACGGGAGGGCTGAGGAGGTGGTCGCCGAGGCTGTACGAGGGCGCCGCGATAAAGTTTTCATCGTGAGCAAGGTTCTCCCAACCAACGCGACGGCAGCGGGCACGGTGCGGTCTTGCGAGGCCAGCTTGAAGCGCCTGTGTACGGATCGGATCGATCTGTACCTGTTGCACTGGCGCCGGGAGGTGCCACTGGCGGAGACCGTCGCAGGCTTCGAACAGCTCGTCGCGGCCGGCAAAATCCGCGCATGGGGGGTGAGCAACTTCAATGTCAGCGATATCGAGAACCTGCCTGCAGGCGCGGTTCCAGCGTCAAACCAGATTCTCTACAACTTGATGCGTCGTGGTCCGGAAGCGGATCTGCTGCCCTATTGTGCTGCCGCAGGAATCTCCGTGATGGCGTACTCACCGATCGAGAAAGGGCGGCTGCTGGAACATCCGGCGATTGCGCACGTCGCGCGTGAGCGAGGTTGCACGCCGGCTCAGGTGGCGCTCGCCTGGGCAGTACGCGATAGCAACATCATTGCGATTCCCAAGGCAAGTTCTCTGGAGCACGTTCGTCACAATGCAGCTGCTCTCGATCTGGTTTTGAGCCAGGAGGAGATCAGGTTCCTCAACGATGCGTTTCCCGCCCCGGGGGTTGTTCCACTCGAAACGCTCTCCTGAACGATATTCAGGATTCGGCGCAATCAACGCGGAGACGGTGTCGGTGCGCGTGTCCGGTGACAGTGCTTGCGCGACCATGCCGGTTTGATCCCGTTCTCAGGCTGCTCCATCGCAACCGTAACGAGGCCGTGCGCCTCACAGTCTGACTAACGAGTCACCGTCGTAGAACTCTCCGCCTTTGTAGACCATCGGCGCGATGTCCGCTGCCTTCACGTATGTCACTCCCGCAACGAATACGGTGTGCGTTTTGGCTTGGAGTCGCTCCTTGATCTCGACTTCGCCAGGCTTGCTCTGACCCCGGAGTCGGCATTCTCCGGGGCGTAATGCGGATTCATGATCTCGTCGAGTGCATCGACGTCGCCGTGATCCCGCGCGGATACCCAGGCTGACCGAACCGCATTCTTGAAATCGAACACGCCGGACACGATCTTTTTAGGGTCGTATCTTCTGGTCAGTCAGTGGCCGCGTTGTCCTTCGAGCCCCGATAATAGTATTCAGGCGTCGGGCGCTCACTCCGCTGCTTGAGCTCCGCGAAGTCGTACATGCGCAACAGCTTGCCATTGCGGAAAACGGGCACCAGAACGTTCTCCTCCGCTGGGATGGAATCACGAGGCACGGTCTGATAGTCGCCATCGACAAATCGCAATGCCAGGCGGCCAGCCTTGGAGCGTTTCATCGAGTCTCCCTTGGGAACCTTCTGAATTTCCTTCCAGACGCCGTTGATCCGCACGGCACTGGCTTTCATCCCGAAGTTAAGTGTGTCGCGATTGATGCGCTGCAGGAGCCCCCCGCCCATGCCGCAAATCAGATTGTCTGCGGACAGCCCGCGCTTCTCGACTTCATCGTACAGCGCGGCATGGCTCGTGGGGGTTAGCCCGTCCCCCTGCACGACCCGGATGTTCGGGGGAAGTGTCCGGAAGCCTTTGCTGTTGACGGTCGATCCGAAGTCCTCCATCAACCATTCGATTGTGTCGGCAGGCACCTTCACGGGATCGCCGGAATCACAGCGCACGGCTACCAGTCCAGGAAAGTTCGCCACCTCGTTTCGCAGTTCCTTCCCGATGATATTGCGCACCGCGTTTTCGTGGTCGTACGTGTCAACCAGCAGTCCAGCCAAGCCGGCGGCTGTATTGGCCAGCAAGCCCCGGAACGTCGCGGCTTCGTTCTCCCGCCCGAAGGCGATGACGTTGGTGTGTTCCTGGAATGCGCCTGAACCTCTTGGCGCAGATGCGTTGTACCACTGGCGCGCAGCGATGTACCCGGGCACCGTGTCGGTCTGATCGAAGTTCACCAGGTGCGCCAGTCCTCCCAACGCCGCGGATTCCATGGAACTGACTCCGCGTGCCCCGTAGTCATGCAGGTAGGCGCGGAGCATCTCGGGCGGAGCGTCGGAAGTGCGCGCAAATATCTCGCGGAGGTGCTGCTTGATCGTCCAACTGATGGTTCCCACGGACGTGGGGTACCACACCGCTCGCAGTAGTGCGGTCTCCACGTAAGTGGTGATCCATGGGTACTTCGGGTCGGTATTGACGAGTTGTACCAAGACGTTGCGCGTCGGTACGACGGTGCCTTCCGGAACGGCCTCAATCTCGATCGGCAGATAACCGCCATGATCGTTGATCAGATCGAGCCAAATCTGCCGGCTGAACGGTACGTTCATCGCGGCGTGGACTTGCTCAGCCTCTTGCAGGTCTTTGATCGTGAGCGGGCGGAGCAGATACTCGCGGATGAAGGCCTGCAATCCGACGAACATGGTCGCTGGATAGAGTCCGGCGCGAGATTCAATGTACGCGGAGACGAACTCGGTGCCATCTGGATACATGCGATGGTGAGTGCTCTTGTAGCTGTCGACATTCACGATCATGTTTCGCCAGATCGACGGCTCGATGTTCATCGTTTTCCCCCGGTAGTGTGGGTTGTGGATGCAGAGTGTTCGGCTTGGAGATTGGGCTTACGTACAGTCTTCGGGCGTCACTGGCGGGACCCGCGTTGCGCTTCCTTTGTGGCTGACGGCCTCAGGTGTTGGGGAAAAGCAAGCATGTCGGCGATGGGCGGCTGGGGGAGTTCGCGCAAATCCCAGCCTTCTAGTTCGTCTGGCAACAGCTTGCACCAGCGCCGATTGGAGACGGCGCCACGGCTGAAGTAATACTCCAGGTGCGGATGTCCGACGTAGAAGTACTTCTCGGCGATAAGATCCAGCAGTTCCTCGATGGCGGCCTCGTCTGTGACGATCTCTGCCTTGCCGGCGAATCGGGCAGCGTGAACGTTGTCCATCTCGTCCCCCGCATCGATGACCGCCGAGACTTTGCCACCTGCCTCCACGTTGGCCAGGTGGACGGCATCTACGGTCGTCGTTCGACCTGGGTCGCCGACGGTCGGATCAAGTGCCACGAAGACGGTCTGATTCCTTACGACGAACCATGCGGGCGAGACAATGAGCGGTCCGCCGTCAACCGCGGTTGCCAACCGGATCTTCCCCGCCTGCTCGATGAATCCCCACAACTTCTGCCCCTCGAGGGGAGCCAACGCGCTCAAAGTGATGGTCATGCGTCCTCTCTGCGGTGGTTAACCTCATCCTCCTGAGCCAGCAACTGTCGTCCGATCTGGTAGGCATCCCACATGTCATGCCCCTCATACGTTTTCGCGGCGAGTGCTTTCGTGGCGGCGGTGGCGTTCACCGCTACGGTGCGACGTAGTTCGCGAAACAGCTCGACATCGGAGGTCGAGTCGCCGTAGGCCACACAATCCGAGGGGCGGAGACCCAGCTTCGAGACCAAGTCGAGCGTGATCTCTACTTTGTGCTGGGGCTGGAGCAGTTGATCGACGTGGCACACAACACCGCGCTCGACGGTCGTGGCGAAGGTCGCGTGCACACCCCAGCGCTTCAAGCGCTGCACGATGAACAAAGGCGATTGCGAAATTGCCACGCTGTGCTCCCCTCGAGCGGCGATATCAGCGAACACCTCGGGGACTCGCATCATCCAAGGAGCGCGCTCGAACGCCTCGTCGAAGTCGCTCTCCGTCGCTGCGGACCACAACACGAGAACACGCTCCCACCACAACGCCTCGTCGGCGAACTCTCCTTTGCGCCAGGCTTGCTCCAACGCGCTTGCTTCGTCGAAGCAACCAAGATGACGCGAAATCTCCTCGACTGCGGCACCTCGCAGAAGCGTTCCATCCATGTCGAAGACGTGAAGTTTGGTCATCGAATCCCAGAGCCCCTTCCGCACTGACTGGAGGGCGCTACATAAGCTCGAAAACCAACGCAAGCAGCAATGCCGAGAAACGATTCCACAGTTAGGCTCCAGCTGACCTACGCCAACGCTCACCTGCTTGATTCACAGCAACACCGCGCTTCCACCCGATCGATTCGGCGCACAGGCCGGCACCGCTTTAGATCCGCATCCGGCAACTTACGGCCTCTTGGGCGAGGACGTGCTCCGCAGTGCAGTCTAGACAGATGCGTTTCCCATAATCAAGATTTTTATCGTTTCTAGTTGCCTCGAGTGAATGCCTGTTGCCGGCAGCCCGTCCACATCATCGGCGCAGGCACTCGCGCACTCATCACCGGCCACAATGGAACTCCAGACCAAGTGTCCGAAGTGATCGCAAAGAAGGGCATTCCCCAGCCCGACATCCAGACATTGCCGAGCGGCAGCTGATGGCAAATTCTGTTGAAAAGCCCTGTGGACTCTCGAACGAGCTTTGTTCGGTGGGGTCCTGCCGATGTCAGCGTATTAGGGGACGCCGGGATGATGGGACAGCGCCCAGTTCTGGCTCTTGCCCATAGCATCGAACCACATCAGGACGTCCGCCCGCGTGATCTCGTTGATGCGTCGTCCGCCGAGGTCCGGGACCAGGTGCCGGCGGCAGATCCGGGAAATGGCCACCCGGGTTGCAGGTCTCCACCGGCCGGCGCAGTCCGCGAGGAACGTGGGCAGGAACTCCTCGAGCAGGGGCGGACGCGGCGACCCTGAGGTGTCTTCGTGCCCGATCAGATCCAAGGCCAGAAGGTGACAGGTCGCAGGATGAGATAGCGCAGGCGATGCTCGCGACCGTCGTCGTGGTGTGCGAAGTCTGCTGCGAGTCAGCCTATTGCCACAGTGCCTTCTTCATGACCGGTTCTCCACAATCAAACGGAGTTGCTTCTTCCGGGCCGGCGACAGGTCGTCGGCCTCGGACTTCGCGTACGCCAGCAGCATGAGGACCTGGGCCTCGGCTACTCGCCAGAAATAGATCACTCGGACGCCGCCGCGCTTGCCGGTGCCGGGCAGTTCCAGCGAACTTTCCGCAGCCCGCCGGTCCCTTCGATGAGGCCACCGGCATACGGCTGCTCGATCAGGAGTGCTGGAGTTGCCGGTACAGCTCATCATCCATCAGCTCTTTGATGAGCTTTGTGAAGGCCGGCGTTTCCCGAAAGATCTTGGCGTTTGGACTAGGTCAGTGACGCACGTAATTCAATGACGGACGGTGCTCCGCGATGCAGCCGTAGCTGTAGAGCTGTCGCATCAGAACCGACTATCCGGGCTATTGTCGGTTTGTTACGCCAACGTGGTCAGCCGCATCGGCGCGTTCCTCGCCGAAGAGAAAGTCATCTTCGACTTCAGGCGTGAGAATGGGCGGCTGCATAACCGGAGCAGCGGATGATCAAGGTCTATTACGGCGAGACGCCCAACGTCTACAAGGTCACGATGGCGATCGCCGAGATGGGGCTTGCGAGCGAGTGGGTTCCAGTGAACATCTTCAAGGGTGAGCAGTTCGACCCGGCGTTCCTGGCGATCAGTCCCAACAACCGCATTCCCGCCATCGTCGACACCGCCCCTGCCGGCGGCGGCGAGCCGATCAGCGTCGCCGAGTCGGGCGCGATACTGATCTACCTCGCCGAGAAGACCGGCAAGCTGCTGCCCACCGAACCGCGCGCCCGTGCGGCCGTGATGCAGTGGGTCATGTGGCAGATGTCCTACCAGGGTCCGATGATCGGCCAGTACGGTCACTTCCGGAATTACGCGCCGGAGAAGATCCCGTACGGCATCGAGCGCTTCGGCAACGACGCGCGACGCTCGTACAAGCTGCTGGATACCACGCTCGAAGGGCGCGACTACCTCTGCGGCGACTACTCGATCGCCGACATCATCTGCTGGCCGTGGATCCTGTTCCGCCACCATCACGGTTTCGAGCTGGACGATTTCCCGAACCTGGCGCGCTGGTATCGAAGCATCGAAGCGCGGCCCGCGGTTCGCGAGGCCCTGAAGAACGCCAAGGTGCCGCAGCCAGCAGTGATCACCGACGAGGCGCGCAAGATCCTGTTCAACCGGAAGGTGGATTAACCCCGTAGCCCGGACGAAGTCCGGGGCGGTTGTTCGGGTGAAGTGGACCCGGACTTCGTCCGGGCTACGGTGGCGACGGGTGCCGCTCGTGCTGCCAACTTTGCCGCTTCAGCTGCGGAGGTTACTCCCCAGTCGCGCCCAAACCCGCCCCGGCGCAGAATCTCTGTATGCAACGAAACACCACGGCATCGCGTGAGGTCCCGCCATGAAGCGATGGGGTCGCCTTCTCGGCGCCGCGTTCTGCCTGCTGCTGTTGCTCGCCGCCCTCGCGACCTGGAACGCGGTGTTCCGCGCCCCGGGCGGCGGCCGTCTTCCGATGCCCGAGGGCCTGGTCTCGCTGGAGTCGCCTGCCGGCGAGAGCCTGCTCGCCGAAGCCGGGGCCAAGGCCGACCTCGATGCGCTCGTCCGCCACTTCGTGACGCAATCGCGCCCGGCCTACTGTGGCGTGGCGAGCGCCGTCACCGTTCTGAACGCGATGCCGGCGGCGACCGCGCCGTCGTGGACGCAGTCCACGTTCTTCACCGACGCCGCGCGCCGGGTACGGCATCCGCTGAAGGTGACGTTCGGCGGCATGAACCTGGCAGAACTCGATGGCCTGCTGCGGGCACACGATGTCGACACCACGCGCGTCTACGCGTCGGATTCGTCGGCTGACGCGTTTCGTTCGGTGCTGCGACAGAACCTCGAGATGCCGGACGACTACGTGATCGTCAATTACGAGCGTGCGGCGCTCGGCCAGCCCGCGTCCGGACATATCTCCCCGCTCGGCGCATACGACGCGACGAGCGATCGCGTGCTGGTGCTGGACGTGGCGTCCTACAAGTATCCCGCGACGTGGGTGCCCGTCGATGCGTTGTGGAAAGCGATGGATACGTTGGATTCCAGCGCGGGGAAAACGCGCGGGTATATCGTCGTGAGCGCGCGGCCGAAAAGCCTGCCCGTCATCCCGGCCCTCTCCCCGTGAGAAGCACACGGGGACAGGGAGACCTGCAGCGGCGAGGTTCCCCGAGCTTGGCTTTTCATCAACGCTCGTGCCGAGTTTTGGACCTGTAAAGGAAAATATTTTGACGCAACGGAGCAGCGACTAAAGCTGCGACGGAAAAGGAAAGAAAGGACGCAAAGGAATGCGGGTAACGGCCCGGGCGAAGACGCTGTTCGTATCATTTCCTTGTGCTTTTTTCTGCGTCCTTTCTTTTCCTTTGCGACCTTTGCGCCAAACGCTTTTATCAGCCCGTCAGAATTCGAACGGAGGCACATTGGCAAAGAAAAATGGCGACGGCAATCGCGTGGCGTAAACACGATCGCGCCGCCGCTCACTCCGCGTAAATCATCTTCCGCGTCATGCCGCCGTCGATGATGAAACATTGGCCGGTGACGAAGCCCGCTTCCGACGACGCAAGATAGGCCGCAAGGCCCGCGACATCTTCGGGGCGGCCCACGCGCCCGACCGGGTGCTGATCCTGATCGAGCTTGCGCAGCTTCTTCACCGGCCCCGTGGCGATCCAGCCCGGCGCGATCGCATTCACGCGTATGTCGGGCCCCAGGCTGATCGCGAGCGCATGCGTCAGCGCCGTGATGCCGCCCTTGGCGGCCGCATACGCCAGGGTGTCGGGCTCCGACATCAGCGCGCGCGTCGAAGACAGGTTGATGATCGTGCCCTTGCGCCGGCGCAGATGCGGGATCGCATGCTTGGCGACAAGGAAAGATCCCGTGAGATTGGTGTCGATCACGCGCTGCCAGTCCTGCAAGCCAAGATCCTCGGCCGGCCCGCTGTGCGGATCGGCGATCGCAGCGTTGTTCACGACGATGTCCAGGCGGCCCGCCCACTTGATGACCGCCGCGATGGCCTGCGCCACCTGCGTCTCGTCCGAGACGTCGCAGGTCTGGAAATGCAGGCGGCTCTTCGGACGCGCACGCGTCGCCGTGCGATCGAGGATCGCGACGCTCGCGCCCTCGTCGTGAAACCGCTGCACGATGCTTTTGCCGATGCCGGCGCCACCTCCGGTGACGATGGCCACCTTGCCCGCGAAACGTTTCATTGCTGCGTTGCTCCTGGCCTTGCCGATTCCGCTCGGTCTTCAGACCGGCACGCAGCGTGCCCAGGCCCGCACTTCGTCGACGAACAGCGCGGGCTGCTCGAAGGCCGCGAAATGTCCGCCCTTCGACGGCTCGCCCCAGTACACGATCCGGGACATGCACTTGTCGGCCCAGCTGCGCGGAGCGCGGTAGATCTCCTTCGGAAAGATGCTGCAGCCCACCGGCAGGTCGAGCTGCACGGCGAAGAACCCGTTCTTGTAGCTCTCCCAGTACAGGCGGCCCGATGACGCGCCGCTGTTGGTGAGCCAGTAGAGCGTGATGACGTCGAGCAACTGGTCGTAGCTCAGCGCGTTCAGCGGATCGCCGCCGCAGTCCGTCCAGCGCCAGAACTTCTCGAAGATCCACATCGCCTGGCCGGCGGGAGAATCCGCGAGCCCGTAGCCGAGCGTCTGTGGCCGCGTCGACTGCTGATGCGAATAGCCCGAGTCCCACTCCGCGTATTCCTGCATCTTGGCGAGCATCGCGGCCTCGTCCGGCGACAGGTCCGTTCCCGGATTGCGCGGCATCACGAGCGGCATGTTCACGTGAATGCCCTGCAGTCCGGCGGGACGGAACGCGCCCAATGCGGTCGTGACTGCGGCGCCCCAGTCGCCACCTTGCGCGAGGTACTCGCGATAACCGAGGCGCGCCATCAGCTCCGTCCAGGCCTGCGCGATCTTGGGGATCGACCAGCCCTTGGCGGCCGGCCGCCCGGAGAAGCCGAAACCCGGCAGCGTCGGGATCACGAGATGGAACGCGTCCTCCGCCTTGGCGCCGTGCGCCGTCGGGTCCGTCAGCGGCCCGATGACGTTCATGAATTCGAGCATCGCGCCCGGCCATCCATGCGTCATCAGCAGCGGCCTTGCGTTCGCGTGCTTCGAGCGAACGTGCAGGAAGTGGATCGACAGACCGTCGATCTCGGTCGTGAACTGCTCGTACTGGTTGAGCGCGGCCTCGCAGCGTCGCCAGTCGTATTTCGTGGACCAGTATTCGACCAGCGCCTTGGCGTCCTTCAGCGGCACGCCCTGGCTCCAGTCGTTCACGGTCTCGTGCTCGGGCCAGCGGGTGCGGCTCAGCCTGAGCTTCAGGTCGTTGAGATCGGACTGCGGGACGTTGACGCGGAACGGCGTGATCGTGGAGCTCATGGGTGGGGCAGGGAGTCGGTAGGCAATCGGATGCGGGAAAGCCGCAACGTCGCCCATTCGCGGTTCGTGGGCAAGCTGTTCGCGGGGGCGTAGGCCACGATCGGCGAGGAAAGGCCCCGGGTTTCACTTGGGCTACGCGGCGTGATCAGCTCGTTCGATCTGCGCTCTTGACGTGGTCCTCTGACAGCGTCGACCCCGATAGACTGGCGACAGTTGCCGGCACAGGCAACGAGGAGACCCGAGAACATGACGCCGCTTCGCATCAACCTTGAAGCAAACGACATCCCGACGCA
>Ga0187844_10003451_pt1 | contig 10543 bp, 8 predicted proteins | sample SpaLakP09_SKY_50_FD_134517 | JGI IMG/M metagenome (GOLD analysis project Ga0187844, IMG submission 134517) | Oligotrophic lake water microbial communities from Sparkling Lake, Wisconsin, USA - SP09_SKY_50 | ecosystem: Environmental > Aquatic > Freshwater > Lake | place: USA: Sparkling Lake...
GCCGAAGGCTGTGGTTCACGACTTTTCTCTTTTGCTTGAAAAATTCAAACTCCCTGGAAGACCTGCACGGACTTTGAATTTCTTACTTTTTGACCATTGGGGTGGACTCAACACCTTGCTGCACATTTTGACGTCTGGTGGAGTCGTTACGTGCCCCGAGTCTCGCAACCCCGAACACATCTGCGGGCTTATATCGAAACACCAGCTCGAATTGTTGCCAGCTTCGCCGAGCTTTCTCAACATGATGCTCGTATCAGGGGCGCACAAACGCCACGATTTGTCTAGTCTTAGATTAATAACTTACGGCGCAGAACCTATGCCAGAAACCACGCTGGCGCGGCTTAATCGTGAGCTACCGACCGTGGAGTTTAGACAAACTTATGGCTTGATCGAACTGGGTGTTCTCCGCGCGAAGTCGGCCGGCAGCGACTCATTGCTGGTTAAGATTGGTGGCGATGGGTACGAAGTTCGCGTGGTCGACGGGATGTTAGAGATCAAGGCGAAGGCATCGATGCTTGGCTACCTTAATGCTCCCTCGCCATTTACCGCCGATGGTTACTTCCGGACAGGGGATCGGGTCGAGCAGCACGGCGAGTTTGTCAGAATCCTCGGTCGTGAGTCCGAACAGATTAACGTGGGTGGCGAAAAGGTTTTTCCGACGGAGGTTGAAACTGTGTTGCTTGCTTGTCCGCTTGTGGTTGATGCGGTCGTTTTTGGCGTACCCCATCCACTGTCTGGCAAGGTCGTGTGCGCCGACGTAATACGGCTGGCGAATGACATGGAGGATCAGCTATTAAGAACAAACATCCGCCGGTTCTGCAATGAACGACTGGAGAGCTACAAGGTTCCGGTCAAGATACGGTTCGTTGAGGGCCCGCTAACAGGAGACAGACAGAAGCGTATTCGTGCAGGCCGTGCCGATGTTTAATGAAGATGAGAGTGTTATGAACAATATGGTTATTCCCCAGACTTACTCTGAAGTGTTCAAACTTGATAAGTCATTACGAGGAGGGGGAAACACTGGGCGCGTTGCACTGCGTATCGTTTTGGCTGGCAACGCCAATTTCGACTTCCTTGCGCCATCATTGCGAGTTGGGCTCGCCGCAGAAGGCTTCGATGCGGTCGTACGATCGAGCCCCTACGGCAACTGGATCAGCGAGACTTTTGACGGTTCTGAAGCTACGAATGATGACCTGTGGATAGTATGGTTGTCCGGAATGGGTGTCTCCCGTGGAATGACCGAGCGACCTGAAGTCGATATTACCAGTATAGGGGCAGCGGCTCAACGATTGATCTCTAGAGGTTTAAAGGTGGTGTTTGTCCATCCAGAACCGCTGCTCGTCGAGGACGATCCATTCTCACCTTTCATTGCTTGGCGGCATGGTATTGCAGAACGGTTGTCTGCAACACTCCCTCCCGCAGTTGTACAAATTTCGGTTGAACATATTGTTCGGCGCATTGGCATAGATTTATGGGTCGCGACAAGATATTGGGAACAGGCCAAAGCGCCGTGTCATCCAGACGCTGCCACTGCCGTTGGATTGGAGTTCGCTTCAGTGATCGCAAGGCTACTTCGTCCCACCGTACGAGCCATTGCTATTGACCTAGACGATACGATGTGGGGTGGGCTCGTCGGTGAAGTCGGCCCAGAAGGACTTGATCTAGACCCTGACGGAACTGGGCGGCCGTTCATTGAGTTGCAACGACTACTCCTCGACATCATGAATCGGGGAATTCCGCTTGCTGTGGTGAGCAAAAACGACGCCGGAGTTGCCCAAAGGCCGTTCGCTGAACGACCTGAAATGTTGCTATCGCTTGACTCGTTCGTACGATTCGATGCGTCGTGGCGTCCAAAATACGAGGCGATTACGGATCTTGCTGAGCACTTGAATATAGGTGTTGATTCAATCTGTTTTCTGGATGACTCCCCGAAGGAGCGTGATGAGGCCCGGCGCATGTTGCCAAGTTTGATCGTACCCGAACTGCCTTTGTTGCCATCGAAAAGAGTAGAGTACCTTCTCAGATCGAAATTATTTCTGACGCCTAAGGTAAGCGACGAAGATCTGCTCCGGGTGGAGTATTTCAAGCGTTCAGTCGCACCTGCACCTTCCGATCTTGACGCGTATATTTCGAGCCTTGGTATGACACTCGACGCGATGCGACTTGACACTTCTAATATTGAACGTTCGCTTTCGCTGTTGCATAAGACAAATCAATTCAACCTAACATTATGGCGTCCTGCACCTGCTGAGTTAGTCGACTTCGTAAACGACCCGTCGAATTACGCATATGTATTCAGACTCAAGGATAACGTAGGGGACGCAGGCATCATTTCTGTTCTTCTTGCTAAAAAGTCATCCTTTGGCATGCAACTTGTTGGTTGGGTGTTGTCGTGTCGCGTTTTTAACAGAGGGGTCGAATGGGCCGTTGCCGAACATTTTGCCACGTGGGTGGGGCAACGCGGTGGGTCTTCGGTCGCCGCGCCATTCGCAGCCGGTCCTCGAAACGCCCTGATTACCGACGTCCTGACAAGTGTTGGACTAGAGCAGGGCGAGGTAGATGGCAGTGTGACTTGGTTCTCGTGTGAACGTCTGTCCCCACCAACACATCACATAAAGGTTTTTGAAAAATGAAAAATGAAAAATCAGAATATTCACAGTCGCCTTCGTAAGGTTTTCCTAGAAATCTTCGACCAACAATTAATCGAGATGGATCCATCTCTTAAAAAAGGTGATATAGAGTGTTGGGACTCGTTTGGGCACATTAACTTGATGCTCGGCATCGAAAGTGAATTTGGTGTGGAGTTCGACTCTGACGAGATCGGTACCCTAGTCACCGTTGGGCAGATCATTGAGGCCCTTCAGCGCCGTCTCGAAAATGTCATCTCTTAAATAGTTTCATGGCCTTTACTTCCATCCATGGCGTTAAGATTCGCGCCATCGCAGCTGCGGTGCCAGCGACTATCAGAACTAATGACGACATCGGCGGAGACGTTGAACGTGACTACGTTGAAAAGCTTTCAGGGCAAGTCGGTGTCCGTGAAAGACGTGTGGTTGTTCCTGGACAGCAAGGATCCGACCTAGCTGTTGCAGCAGTGCAGTCGGTTTTGGCTTGTCTCGACTGGGATCCAAGTTCGATCGATCTGCTGATAGTCGCGACCCAGACGCCTGACAGACTCTTCCCTGGTATTGCATTCACGTTACACCGACACTTTAGTCTGCCTCAGACCACTCCAGTCTTTGATATCAACCTGGGCTGTTCGGCCTACACTCACGGACTCTGGACGGCATCAACTCTTTTGCCTGGCGTCGGTAAACGTGCGCTTCTGGTTAACGTCGACACTATGAGCCGGACACTTGGCGCGACAGATTGGGGTAGTCAAGTGCTTTTCGGCGACGCTGGTACAGCAACGGCGCTCGAGATCGACGAAAGTGCCTCGCCGATCAACGTAGTCTTGATGAGTGATGGAAGAGGCACGGAGTCGGTGTGCTTCACGGACTCGGCGATGAGCGCGTCGATTGATCGTGAACCTCAGTTTTTGCTTAACGGACCAGCGGTGCTTGGGTTAGCGCTTAGGTCAGTACCGCGGCTTATCGCCGAAGTTCTTGATCATACCTCCATGGCTCTCGATCAATTCGGGTTGTTCGTGCCGCACCAAGCGAACGTTTTCATCCTCGACAAGCTCTCAGAGCGACTCCGCCTGCAGCCCTCCCGCGTGGTCGTATCGATGGATCTTTACGGTAACACAAGTTCGGCATCAATCCCACTCGCATTGTGCGCCAAACGCGAACAAGTCGCTACGGCCAACCGAACTCACACAATGATGGTGGGATTCGGCACCGGCTTTTCTTTAAGTGTAGTACATGCCGATCTGAGCGAAACTAAGTTTTTCGACCTGGTCGACGTGGAATGACGATATGCTAATTTTTAACTTATCAAGACAGTTGGCGTTCGCTAATTTATCGGGCGATTACAATCCTCTTCATACCGACGCCGAACAGTCTCGCCGAAGCCAGTTCGGAGGCTGTGTTGTTCATGGTGTACATCTGGTGCTAGCTGCGCTTAATTCATTGGAGCTCCGCATACCGTGCACCATTGTCAAGCTTGATGCCCAGTTCCGTTCTGCGGTGATGGTTGGCGAGGCTGTATCGTTAACACATGAATGGATCAACGACCGGGAAGTGCGTATCGCTGTTATGGTCGGCAGGTTGCTTCGAACGTCCGTACTGGTGGAAATCGAAGAGATTAAGTCTGTCCAAGCAGTTACACGTCGGAACCAATGGCCGATGAAGGTTTCGGTCTTGCCGAGCCTTAACGAATTCATCGGATTCAAAGGCTCTGATCAACTCGCGATCGATGATGAAGCCTTCTCAGAACTCTTCCCTTCGCTTGCAGTTTGGTTGTGTCGTCCCGATGCTGCCGCACTGCTTGGAACCACTAGGGTTGTAGGTATGCAATGCCCTGGTCAATGGGCTTTATTTCGTCGGCTCATGTGGCATCATGTCAAAAGAGCTGAAGTTATTGACGATGTGATCGACTTCCACGTTTCCAAGGTAGACATGCGATTCGCTATGCTTACCCTTGTCCTGAACGTCGGAGGTAATGAGATTCAAGCTGAAGCGATGGTACGTAAACCGCCTCCCGCACAACTTGACCTTGACGTAGTCCGTTCTCGAGTCGCCACCAATGAGTTCAGCGGAGTTCGAGCTCTAATAGTCGGAGGGTCGCGGGGCTTGGGAGAGTTGTCTGCGAAGGTGCTGGTTGCTGGGGGAGCAACTGTTCTAATTACTTATCAGACTGGTGGAGGCGATGCTGCTCGAGTTGTTACGGACCTGGGTGATGCCGCAAACGCGGTCCAGTATTTAGTTAATGCACCAAATCCTTCAAGTTTAGCTCAAATTACTGCGTTTGGACCCACACACATTTCGTACTTTGCTACACCGCTAATTGCTAAACGCCCTCCTGGAAGTTGGGACACGTCTACTTTTGAACGATTTATTGACGTCTATGTTATTGGCTTCTCTAAACTATTTGAGACTATTCACAAATCAGAGGCTCTTGAGAGTGTATTCTTCCCGTCGAGTAGCTTTGTTGATGAACAACCCGTCGGATTTTCTGAGTACATAACCGCCAAGATCGCCGGAGAAGCACTTTGTTTATCCTGGCAGCGCCTGTATCCGAACTTACGTGTAATAACTGAGCGACTGCCGCCCTTGGTCACAGATCAGACCTCCGCCCTTTTTGGTACGGATGCCAGCGGCAATCTTGATGTGCTATTGCCGGTACTCCGACGAATCGTAGGTTGAGTAGTTGGCCGCCTTATAAAAATAACTATAATTACCAGTTGGTCTTTGTGGTGTCTAAAGTAGGAATACCGCACACATTATTTGTATTACGTTCTACCTTATTTATTGAAGGCGAATTCAAGCACGAAGTACAAAAAGCTATAAATACTGATTAAATACACCTCTGCAGGAGTTTTGAATCCCAATAGTTTGAAGGGATGGTTATTCAATCTAGTTGATGTGTTTGTAATTCATAAAACAACCTAATCTAACTAGACTAGAAGCCTTGAATGTTTAACATCCTCAGTCTCCTTACTGCGGTTAATCAACGTTTCACTTAGTGGTTAAATCTTCTAAATATATTAATATGTCAATATATAGATTACGTTACTGCCAAGAATATGATAAAAAGGCCTTGCTGGATTTCATCAAAAATCATTGGCAAGAAGATCACATTTTTCTTAAATCTGATATCTTATTTAAATTTCAACATTATGATAATTTCAGAGGTGAATATAATTTTGTGATTGGCGAGAATCTCGTAACAAATGAGATTGATGGCATAATTGGTTTGATTCCTATCAGTCAGTTTGATCCAGATTTATCTAAATATAATGAAGCATGGGGAGGTATCTGGAAAGTTCGGACTGACGTGAAGAACAAGGAGATTAGTTTGTTAGGCTCTAAACTATTCGCTTATTTTAAAAACTTTACTAGCCACGGCAGTTTGGGGATGAGTGATATTGCAACCATATTGCATAAATTAAGGAAATATAATATTTGCGATTTGAATCACTATTATATACTTAACCGAAAAGTAGTGGATTTTAAAATCGCAAAAATACCAAAGCCTATATGTTTAAATGAAGAATTTGGAGTTAATTCGATACATGATTTAAAAAAAATAAATAATATTTTGGATTTAATTGACCATAAATTCGATTTTACTTATCATCCTAAAAAGAGTATTGCCTATTTATATAACCGTTTCTCATTACATCCTATATACAATTATGATTTCTGGGGTGTATTTGACGATGATAAAAAGATAAACGTGGTATTTGTAATCAGAAAAATATTAATCAATGGAACTAATATATTGAGGATTGTTGATGTTTTGGGTGAACTTGAAAAGCTCAATAATATGCGTAAAGTTTTTGAAGAATTATTAGAAAGTGAACAGGCAGAATACGTGGATTTAATGAATGCAGGTATTTCAGCTGAAATTTTTCATAAAATCGGTTTCAAGATCTTAGATGTGGCGGGTGAAATAGTCATCCCAAATTATTTCGAACCATTTATTCAAAAAAATATTGTTATTAAATGTGCGTATAAAGCTCCTTATAAATACGTCATGTTCAAAGCAGATGCGGATCAGGATCGGCCATCAAGACTCTTTAACAATGGTTGATAGAAATATAATTAATTACTGATTGAGACAAATTGTAATAATGATTATATAAGATGATACTTAGGAGTGATAAAAATAATGAAACTTGATTCAGTGGATTTAATTTATAATTTCTATCCTTTTTTTTAATTTTAATCGTAATCGAAAAAGGCTGTTATTTTGATTTTATCTAATCGCAGACACTCGCATAATTCAATGGTAACGATTATTATGTATCATTATGTGAGAGATCTTGAAAATAGCAGATATCCACATATTAAAGGTTTAGATATAGATTTATTTAGACAGCAGATTTCATATTTAAAGAAGCACTATAACTTTATAACAATGAAGCAGTTGATTGAATCAATAGATAATGGGCGAAATCTGAATAAAAAGTCAGTTTTATTAACATTTGACGATGCCTATATTGATCATTACACTCAAGTTTTTCCATTCCTAACTGAAAATAATATTCAAGGCTCATTTTTCATACCGGCCAAGGCTGTTGCAGAAAATATATTACTCGATGTAAACAAAATCCATTTCATTCTGGCTGCATGTAACGAAAAGAAATTGATTGTTAATGATATTTTCCAAATTCTTGATTCGTTTAGAGGTGTTTATAAATTAGAGTCAAACGATTTCTATATAAAAAAACTGTCACTTTCTAGTCGATTTGATACTGATGAGGTTAATTTTATAAAGCGTATGCTTCAGGTGGAGCTTGATGAGTCGCTGAGATCGCTAATAGTTAATAAACTATTTCAGAAGTATGTTTCAGTGAGTGAAAGATTATTTTCTAAAGAGTTATATTTGAGTACTGATCAGATTAAGACTATGTTAAGGTTTGGCATGCACATTGGCGGTCATGGTTATGATCATAAATGGCTATCTTCCTTATCAAAAAAGAATCAAGAAGCTGACCTTTCGAAGTCGGTCGAATTTCTAATGGGCCTTGGGGTTGATGAAAAGCATTTAACTATGTGCTACCCTTATGGGTCATTTAATGAAAATACGATTTTAATTTTGTCACAGATGGGCTTTAAAGCTGCATTTACAACAGAAGTAAGAGTTGCAGATCTTAAAAAAGATGGCAGGTATACTCTTCCTCGTCTTGATACGAATGATATTCCAATGAAATGGCAGTCTGAAACAAATGAATGGTATAAATTAGGTTAGTAGGGAGCTTTGAGCACGTTATAAGTTATGCCGCTGACGACTACATATTAATATCATATTCAGCCAAAGAGAATAGGCGGATTAAAAAGTGAAGTTCAACACCTGCAAACACCGTAAGGTTAGCAGATGCAAACTATCACTTCCCGCCGTTATCGGCAACTACAACCCGAAGACCGCGTCACCATGGCCAGACTGCTCTAACTCAACTACAGCCTGCGAGACATAGCCAACGTGCTCAAGCGCTCGCCCAGCACCATCAACCGAGAGCAGCGCCGCAACTCAGACATGAACGTCCCCGCTGTTGTACACAGTCCTTACTCGAGTGCGACGGCCCAGAGCAAGTGCCGTCAAAGACGGCGCGCGTGCAGGCAACTTTGGAAGCTCCACACGGATCTATCGATGTTCGAGGTAGTTCGCCGCTTGTTAGGTCTGCGCTGGTCGCCAGAGCAGATTGCCCCGACACTGGCAGCTCTGTACCCCAAAGGCCATGGAGATCGCGTGTCAACCGAAACTATCTACAACTGCATCTACGATCAGCCTGTGGGCGTGCTCAAGCGTGAGCTGGTGGCGTGCCTGCGACCAGGTCCACAACAAGTGCGTACCGCACCCCAAACCGGCCAGTGCAGCCAACATGCTCCAAGCGTTTACAGACAAGCCCTTGAGCATTGCAGTGCCGATGCGCCAGAGCATGACGTACGACCAAGGCAGAGAGATGCTAAGGCACAAAGAATTGGCCAAGGGCCCACTGGTTTGCCGTGTACTACTGCGATCCACACAGCCCCTGGCAGCGGGGCTCCTACGAGAACATGAATGGCCTTGTTCGCCAGTACCTTCCCAAGGGCACCGACTTGGCTGGGTACAGCAAAGAGCAGTTGTATGCGATTGCCGATGAAATCAACAACCGACCCAGGAAGAGCTTGCGCAAACGATCTCCTCTGGCTGTCTACACTGAGCTACTCTTGAATTCCCACAACACTCAACACTCACCCATTTAAACTCGGGTGTTGCACTTCACTTTTGAATTTGCCATATTCCATTGTTAATTGTGTTATGTTAATGGTGTTACTCCGACAATTCAGTAGTATTTATTAATCACATATAATACAGATGAATTCAGTTAATATGTTTTAATAGGTAATATTTATTAAATTCAAATGTGCCGCCTCTCACTATTTGGTTGTCCCAGATTGTTTATTGTTCAGAAGCGAAATTTTATTTAAGGATACGAAATGAATCTTGGCTATAAAAATGTTCATTGGTGCTCAAATTGTTTGGCTATGTCAACTCGTCCAAGAATAACCTTTGACAGTCGTGGTTGGTGTAATGCATGTGTATGGTCTGAATTAAAGAAGAATATTGATTGGGTCGATAGGGAGAAAAGTCTTGTTAAATTATTAAACACACATCGGAGGAATGACGGTAATTTTGATGCATTGGTTCCTGTTAGCGGTGGTAAGGATGGCTCTTATGTTGCATATAATCTTAAACACAAGTATGGAATGAATCCACTTGCGTTAACAGTTACTCCAGCGCTTTCTCTTGAGTTAGGTAATCGAAATTTGCGTGCATTTGTTGAAAGTGGATACAACCATATTTCAGTGAATCCAGCATATGAGTCCATGCGGACTCTTAATCGTACTGGCTTTATCGAAATGGGATTTCCTTACTATGGATGGTTGATTGCGCTAAACACTGCTATTATTCGTACAGCACTCGGGTTTAATATCTCTTTAATCTTTTATGGTGAAGACGGCGAGGTTGAATATGGAGGTACTACTGAAACGGAAAAAAAACCAATTTTCGATGTCCAATATGAAAAAAAAGTATATTTAGAGGGCGGATACGAAAAAGTATTAAGATCATCTGGTCTAAAGAAAGATCAGCTATATTTTTTCAGTTATCCAAATGATGATGAACTTAATGCAAATCCAATTCATTTGACACATTGGTCATACTTTGAAAACTGGGATCCTTACCGAAATTATCTAGTTGCAAAAGAGCATTGCGGGTTGATCGAGGCAGACGAATCCAATGCAGGAACATTCACAAATTTCGCGCAAAATGATCAAGCACTTTATGCGCTACATACTTACTTGATGTATTTGAAATTCGGCTTTGGTCGCGCAAATCAAGATGCATGCATTGAGGTACGCCGCGGTTCTATGGACAGGGATCAGGCTGTAAATTTGGTGCGACTATATGATGGCCATTATCCAGAAGAATTTATTCAATTGTATTTGGACTATTATCAAATAACTAAACCTGAGTTTGATCTAGTTCTTGATCGCTACGCCAATCAAGACCTGTTTGAAAAAATAGGCGGACGCTGGAAGCCAATGTTTGAGGTTTCATGAGCAAGCATAGCATCACGGTGATTGACTACGGCATGGGCAATTTATGGTCCGTGTTGAGTGCACTGCGCTATCTGGGCTGCAACACTACAGTTAGCGGCGATCCCGATGAAATCGCTACAGCAGGCACACTTTTGCTGCCAGGAGTTGGCTCGTTCCGCAAAGCTATGATCGCACTCAAACAGCAGGGGCTTGACCAGGCAATTATTGAGGCGGTGCAAACCAAAGGCAGCAAAATTCTGGGCATTTGCTTAGGTATGCAATTGATGGGCGGCAGCAGTGTGGAGGATGGCGACACGGTGGGGCTAGGCCTGATACCGAACTCGGTGGATAAA
>Ga0187844_10003453_pt1 | contig 10540 bp, 7 predicted proteins | sample SpaLakP09_SKY_50_FD_134517 | JGI IMG/M metagenome (GOLD analysis project Ga0187844, IMG submission 134517) | Oligotrophic lake water microbial communities from Sparkling Lake, Wisconsin, USA - SP09_SKY_50 | ecosystem: Environmental > Aquatic > Freshwater > Lake | place: USA: Sparkling Lake...
ATCCTGTCTCAGGCCTGCGAACTGCGCGCGATCGCATGTCCGACGCCCATGGCAGCGGCAGAGGTGGCTGGCGTGCCGGAGATCGACACGCTGACGCAGATGTCGCTTGCGCGCCGATTCCGGGCCACGGGCCAGGGCGCTGCGGCGGATGATGCGGCACGCCGTTCGGTCTCGGCGGCTCTGGCCTCAGGTCAGCCCCGTCTGCAGTGGCAGGCATTCGCACTCTGGGCGGATATCCAGGCCGAAGCTGGACATCGTGAGCAGGCCATATTTTTGGGCAAACTTGCGCTCGGTCAGTTGCAGCAGCAGCGCCAGCGCTTGCTGCCGCTGGGAACCGTTGCTGAGGCTCACTACCTCGCGGACAAGGTGCCGCTGTATCGACGTGTTGCCGACTGGCTTTTGCAGGCGCAGCGGCTGCCCGAGGCCCTTGAGGTCATGCGTTTGCTGAAGGTTCAGGAGCAGGCCGACTTCAATGAGCGCGGCTTCAGTGAGACTCAAGCCCCTGACGGCGTGAGCCTGAGCCCGGCCGAGCAGGCCGCATGGCAGCGCTTTGAGTTGGCCCTGCAAAGGGACAACAAGGCACGAGGCTCTGAGTTGCGTGCGCTGAGTGAGCGCTTGGCGGCCCAGCGTATTACGGTTGAAGAGCAGGCGCGGCTGGAACAGCTGCGCCGAGATGAATCGCTGCAGCAGGACGCCCGTGCATCTGGTTTGAGCGAACTCCTGGCAGGGCTGAAAGCGCCTGCTCGTCAACCGGGTCGTCGCAGCGCTGTGCAGCGACCGCCAGCCGGGCAACTGTATGTCTACACATTGGCTGGTGAGCAGCGTTTGAGTCTGCTGCTGGTCGGTGCCGCCACCACGCAATTGCACCAACTTGACCTGCCGGCCCATGAGTTGGCGCGACAAGTCGCGACGCTGCGCGACGCGCTTACTGACACTGGGCCGGTCAAGCCAGTGAGCAGTCCACTCTACGGCCAGCTCGGCCGCCTGATCGCCCAGGCTGCGGAACGCAACCGCGTTGACCAGATTGTGGTCTGGCTGGACGGACCTCTACGGTACCTGCCGCTCGGTCTCATGCATGACGGCAAACAGCACATGGCGGCACGCTACCAGTGGGTTGTCGCCGGTGGTCTCGCGGAGGAATCGCCTGCTGCGCTGCTCAAAGTGGCGCCCCCGGGGAGGATTGCTGCTTTTGGGGTGACGCAGGCTTTGCAAGGTCTGCCCGCGCTGCCGGCCGTGGCAGACGAGCTGTGCGACATTGTGGATGGTCCGGTGCTTGGGCTTGAGGCCGGTAACGCCAGCCGCTGTGGAATGAGCGGCCGCGGGCACGGGCCCGTGCCGGGCCAAGGCCGTCTCAATGCGCTGTTCACTGAGGCCTCGCTGCTCGAAGCGGCCGCCTCGCTGGGATCGGGCAATTTGCTGCACATCGGCACCCACTTCGTACTGCGCCCTGGGAGCATTGCCAAGTCATGGCTGTTGCTGGGCGATGGCATGCGTTTGCCACTCGATCGCATGCGCGGCATGAGCCTGGGCATGCCGCGGCTGGTGACCCTGTCGGCCTGCGAAACTGCAGTCACTGATGCGACAGGGGGCGACGGTCGGGAAGTGGATGGCTTGGCGGCGGCCCTGCTGGACAACGGCGCCTCCCAGGTGCTGGCCAGCCTGTGGCGAGTCGATGATCGTGCCACGGCCCGTTTCATGCAGCGCTTCTACGCGGCCTATACGGCACGTTCGAATCAGCCGGGGCGTGCGGCTGCCAGTGCTTTGCGCCAGGCCCAGCGCCAAGCGATATCAGATGGCGTGCCTGCCCGCGACTGGGCTGCCTTTGTGCTGCTCGCCAGAATTGACGAGGGGGGCCGCAGAGCAGCGCCCGCACAGAAGAAAGCATTCGCTCACTGATGAGTTGGCCTTCGATGTCCGCCCAGGCCTTGCCCCGATTGGCCGGGCGTTTGAGCAGAGCACTGGAAGCTGATCGGTAAGCGCCTTTGTCGTGGAAAGGCGCCCACCTGCAGCGCGATGGGCCGCCCAGTGTGAAGCCGCACGACGCTACGCACGCACCCGCGCGGGCCGTCTCAAGCACGCCGAGCGATCGCAGCGGTGGCGTGACCGACACCGCGGTGACATTCCCATGTCGATGCCCGCGTCGATGCCCACGGGCGGCCTCTCGCGAGTTCGTGACGCATCAGGGGTCCCTGTGCCCGCCCTTGAGTGCTTCACTGGTGGAAGTTCTCGAAGCCTGCGTCAAGGTCTACCCAGTTGACGAATGCCCCCAGGAAAATGCCGCCGACCGAGCCATGTCCGCTGCCCGTTAGGTCGAAGAGCCAGCCTTCGCCCTGTCTCGACACCGGGCTGACAGTCGTGCCTTGGAGGATATTCGATGGCTCGTTGCCGAAATGGAGGCTGGCCGTGGTGCTGGACAAACCGTTGTCGATCACAAACTCACAAACGCCCAGCCTACTGTGCTGGCCTGAGACGCTGCGCTTGCTGATGTGAGCGCGAGCGCAAGGAAGAAACCTGGGAGGGTCAGACGGGGCGATATTTCATGGTGTGTCCTTCTGAAGCAGGGATGGGAGTGGCCCGATAGCGCTGCTTCCAGTGTCTGCCGGGACAGGCGGGCAGGTCCCAAAGCGAGTCCCAAATTTTTCCAAAAGCCGAGACGACAAGCCGAGGCGGAGCAGCGCTTTCGCTGCGGGAACAGCGCTGGCCTCAGCTCAGCCGCCATCATCCGTCCGCATCGCCAGCACCACCGAGGTGGTGCCAATGAAAGGCAGCAACTCCTAGGCCGCGTTCCCAAGGCAGGGATCGAACTCGGGCTGAAGGCCTTGCGTCAGAACGCGCGCGCGTTGACGTGTCATATCCTGCATCGCTTGTAGCAGGCGCTAGGTATATGGGGCCGTCGTCTTCACTGAAGGCGCACTGAAGGCGAACTGTTCTCGTTGCTGCTGCACAATCGCCAGCCTATGCCCACCCGACCCACTCCGTCCTCCACCCGCAGCGCCGAGCAGCGGCGCCTGCAGATGGCCGACATCGCACGCCTGGCTGGCGTGTCGGTGTCCACCGTGTCGCGCGCATTGAACGGCAGCAGCCTCGTCAACGCCGAGACCCGCGAACGCGTGGCCGAACTGGCCCGCTCGCTCAACTATTCGATCAACCTTAGCGCGCAGAACCTGCGGTTGCAGAAGAACCGAACGGTGGCAGTGGTCCTGCCTTACGACACGGATTCCCGCCAGCATATTTCCGACCCCTTCTTCCTTGCGCTGATCGGCAGTATTGCGGACGCGCTGACCGACAAGGGCTACGACATGCTGCTGTCCCGGGTCGATGCCGAGCACCTCGATCTGGCCGCGCGGTTCTACGACTCGGGCAAGGCGGTCGGCGTGGTGATGATCGGCCAGTGGCGACACCACGACCAACTGAACGCGCTCGCTGCGCGCCAGTTACCTCTTGTGGTCTGGGGCGGAGCGATGCAGCAGCAGCTCTACTGCAGCGTGGGCGGGGACAACATCGCTGGCGGCCAGTTGGCCACGGCCCATCTTCTGGCGCGCGGCTGCCGGCGCGTCGCATTCTTGGGCGATGCGCAGCTGCCCGAAGTCTGGCTCCGCCGCGAGGGTTATGTGCAGGCGCTGCATCAGGCCGAACTTCAGCCTGACCCGGCACTGGAGCTGGCGCTGCCGTTCGAACCGGTGGCAGCGCGGGCGGCGATCGCTCGCTGGCTGCCCGGCGCGCCGGCGTTCGACGCCGTCTTCGCCTGCAGCGACTTGCTGGCGCTGCAGGCGATCCAACTGCTTCGCGAGCGCGGGCGGCTTGTGCCTGAGGAGGTGGCGGTGGTCGGCTTCGACGACATGCCCTTGGCCGCCTATTGCGACCCACCGCTGACGACCGTGCACCAGCCGGTCGCGGAGGCCGGTGCCGAACTAGTGGCCGCGCTAATGGCGCAACTGAGCGGCGAGCAGGCCGCGCCACGCATGCTGAGCGTCGAGCTCGTCGTTCGCGCCAGCGCGCCTTGACACTCGATTGCAAAGACGTCGAAGTCCAGGCGACCGACTTTCTTTCAGATCGCTGACGGCACCGATGAATAAAGGCATTGAACTGATGTCATCCGTGTTTTCCCTTGTTTGCAATCGATTGCAATAAACGCCAGAATGGTGCCAACGAGACGGCGCTGGTGCAGCTTGCCCCAAGCTGATGCCAGCAGCGCGGTCTCGAACAACAGCCAGGCAGCGGTTCACCGACCTGCCGGCAACACCAGGAGACTCTGATGCCCGCATTGACCACGCCCCTTCGCCTTCGCCCGACCGCGCTCGCCGCCATCAGCCTCGCGCTGCTGCAACTCAGCGCCCAGGCCCAGACTGCTGCCGATGCGCCGCAGCCGCCCTCCGACGCAAAGGACGGTCTCAAGCTGGACCAGGTCGTCATCACCGGCACCTCGACACGCACATCCAAGATGAAGCAGAGCGTGTCGGTCAGTACGGTGGACAGCGAGCAGATCGCCAAGACCGGCGCCACCAGCGCGACCGATCTGCTGCGCTCGGTGCCGGGTCTGCGCTCGGAGTCGACAGGCGGCGAGGGCAATGCCAATGTGACTGTGCGCGGCGTGCCCCTCTCAGCTGGTGGCTCGCGCTATGTGCAGATGCAAGAAGACGGCCTGCCTCTGCTGATGTTCGGTGACATTGCCTTCGGCACGGCCGACCAGTTCCTGCGCGTGGACTACAGCACCGACCGGCTCGAAGTCATCCGCGGTGGCTCGGCCTCGACCCTGGCCTCCAACTCCCCCGGTGGCATCATCAATTTCATCAGCAAGACCGGGACTGAGAAGGGCGGCAGCATCGGCTTGACGGCCGGCCTCGGCCGAGACCTCTTCCGCCTGGATGCCGACTACGGCGCGAGCCTGGGCAATGGCACCAGCTTCCACATCGGTGGCTTCCAACGCATCGGCGAGGGCGGCCGGCCGACCGGGCAGAACGTCGAGAACGGCGGCCAGATCAAGGCCAATATCACGCAGAAGTTCGACAAGGGCTATGTCCGCCTGAGCCTGAAGGTCCTCGACGACAAGACCCCCTCGCTGCTGCCGGTGCCCGTCACCGTCAGCAACGGCACGATCCACACGATCAACGGCATTGACCCGCGCACCGCCTTCTTCCTCACGCCGAGCCTGGCCAAGGACACCAGCTTCAACAAGGACGGCGGCTTCACCACCTCGTCCACCCGCGACGGCCTGCACGTGAAGAGCCAGGCCATCGGCTTCGAGGCAGGTTTCGACCTTGGCAATGATTTCAGTATTGAAGAGAAGTTCCGCCGCACCAGCAACTCGGGTCGCTTCATCGCGCTGTTTCCGGGTGACAACGGCAACAACGGCAGTGCCCAGTCCTTCACCGGCGTGGTCTTCAATACCTCGCTCGACAACTTCGACAACACCTTCAACGACATCAAGCTGACCAAGGTGATCAACGCCGGCGGCGTCAAGACGACCCTCGTCGGCGGGCTGTTCTACGGCGTGCAGAATGTGGCCGAGACCTGGTTCTGGAACCGTTACAACCTGACCCTCGACGGTGAAAACGCGAAGGTCGTCGATGCGTCCGGCAACCCGACCTCCGCACCCGCCGGCCTGGGCTGGACTACCTTCGGTGGCTGCTGCACACGCACCTGGGACGTGCAGTACACCGAGACTTCGCCCTATGTCGCCGCCACGGTCGAGCTCGGCGCGTTGATCATCGACGGCAGCCTGCGCCGCGATGAGCAAAGGCGCGTGGCTACACGCTCAGCGGCAACAACACCGCGCAGACCTGGGATGCGGCAAGCCAGAAGACAGTCAACTACGACGTCGGTCACACCTCCTACTCGCTGGGCGCCAACTACGCGTTCAACCCCAACCTGGCCGCCTTCGCCCGCGTCAGCAACGGCGTGGCGTTCAGCGCCGACCGTCTGCTCTACGGCAACCCGCTCGATGGCTCGGTGCCGATCAGCATCAACGAGATCGACCAGGCCGAGGGCGGCGTGAAATGGCGCGCCGGCGGCCTGAGCCTTTTCGCGACCCTGTTCAATGCCCGCACCAAGGAAAGCAACTACGAGGTCACGACGCAGAAGTTCACTGCCAACAAGTACGAGGCCAGCGGCATCGAACTGGAAGCGGCCTACGCGATTGGCGACTTCCGCGTGAGCGGTGGCGCCACCTTCACCGATGCCAAGATCAAGGCCTCGAACGATGCAACCATTGTCGGCAAGAAGCCACGTCGCCAGGCCGACTTCGTCTACCAGATCGCGCCGAGTTACGCCTGGGGCGACCTTGAAGTTGGCGCGGCCTTCGTCGGCTCGGGCAAGTCCTATGGTGACGATGCCAACACGATCCGTATGAAGGGCTACACCCTCGTCAACGCCTTCGTGAACTACCAGATCAGCACCAAGGCATTGCTCTCTGTATCGGCCAACAACCTTTTCGACACCCTGGCCTACACCGAGATTGAAGGCGATGGCCACGCGGCGCGCGCATTCAACGGCCGCACCGTGCGCGCGACCTTGAAGTACAGCTTCTGAGACTCGCGATGCGCAGCGCCTCCGGCAATCCGCCCTCGGTCCTGGTCGTCGGCGAGGCTCTCGTCGACGAGTTCTTCGAGCGGCGCGTGGCGGGCGGCGCGCCTTTCAACGTCGCGCGTTCGCTGGCGGCGCTGGCGCCCGGCCTGCCGGTGTGCATGGTCAGCCGGCTCAACCCGACTGACGAGGGAGGGGCAGCGCTGATCGCGAGCAGCCAGCGCTTCGGTATGAACTTGGCCGGCATTCAGCACGACGGCGCCCATCCGACCGGACGGGTGACGGTGGAGGAGGAGGGGGGCAGTCACCGCTTCGAGATCCACACGCCTTCGGCTTGGGACTTCATCGAACTCGCACCCGCGCAGGCTCTGCTGGCCGGGACACCGCCGGCCTTGTTCTATTTCGGAACCCTGGCGCAGCGCGGCGAGGTGTCGCGCGCCAGCATCCGCGCGCTGACCGATCAGGCGGGCGCGCTCGGCGCTACCCGCTACCTGGACCTGAATCTGCGCGAGGGCACCTCCGACGCCGAACTGGCGGCCGAGTCGCTGGCCCGGGCCGATTGGCTCAAGGTCAACGAGGATGAGCTGGCCCAATTGTTCACCTGGTTCGGTGTAGCGCAGGACGCTGCGCCGCTGCACCGCCTCATGAAGCGCTTCGGCCTGCAACGCCTGATCCTCACCAGGGGAGCGGGAGGCTACGCGGCCTTCGACGCTGAGGGCGCGTTGCTGGCCGAGGGCGGCGGTGTCGACGTGCCGCACTGCGTGGACACGGTCGGCGCCGGTGACGGCTTCTCGGCCATGCTGCTGAGCGCTGTTCTCTCTGGCTTCGATTTGCCTGCCGCGCTGGCTCTGGCCAACCGCTATGCCGCCGCCTTGTGCGGCCAGCGCGGGCCGCTCCCCGATGACGATGCGTTCTTTTCGCCCTGGCAGGCCCTGTTGAAGGAAGCCCAATGAGCAGCAAACCCAGACTCACGTTCTGGCAGATCGTGAGCATGAATTTCGGCTTCTTCGGCATTCAGTTCAGCTTCGGCCTGCAGCAGAGCAATATGAGCCCGATCTACCAGTACCTCGGTGCGGACGAGGCCAGCCTGCCGCTGCTGTGGTTGGCCGGGCCGATGACCGGCCTGCTGGTGCAACCGCTGATCGGCGCCATGAGTGACCGCACCGTCTCGCGCTGGGGCCGGCGCACGCCGTACTTCCTGATCGGCGCCATCCTCTGCAGCCTGGGCCTGCTGCTGATGCCCTTCAGTCCCACGCTCTGGTTCGCCGCCGGCCTGCTCTGGATCCTCGATGCGGCCAACAACGTGACCATGGAGCCCTACCGCGCCTATGTGTCCGACCGGCTGGACCGCAGCCAGCATTCGCTCGGCTTCCTGACGCAGGCCGCCTTCACTGGCCTGGCCCAGACCTTGGCATATCTTGCGCCGAGCCTGCTGGTCTGGTTCGGCATGAACAAGGACGCGCTGGCGGGCAACCACATCCCGCAGATCACAGTGACGGCCTTCCTGATCGGCGCCGTCTTCTCGATCACCACGGTGTGGTGGTCGGTGCGCCGCGTGCCTGAGTTGCCGCTTACTGCTGCCGAGCTGCAGCACATGCAGGCTCAGCCCCGCGGCCTGCGCGCCAGTCTCAGCGAAATATGGAACGCGATGCGCCACATGCCCAGCACGATGCGCCAGCTCTGGTGGATGAAGCTGTTCCAGTGGTACGCCATGATGTGCTATTGGATCTACATCGTGCCCTCGCTGGCCAGCACCGTTTTCCACACCAGCGACGCCGCGTCCGAAGGTTTCCGCGATGCAGGTCTGCTGAACGGCCAGATCGGCGGCTTCTACAACTTCGTCGCTTTCCTCTCGGCCTTTGCGATGGTGCCGTTCACCCGCCGCTTCGGGCCAAAGCGCGTGCACGCGCTGTGCCTTTGCCTGGCCGGCGCGGGCATGTGGGCGATCCCCGAGATCCAGAATCGCTGGCTGCTCTTCGTGCCGATGATCGGCGTCGGCCTGGCCTGGGCCAGCATCATGGGCAACCCCTACGTGCTGCTGGCCGGCAGCATCCCGCCCGAGCGGGCGGGCGTCTACATGGGCATCTTCAATATGTTCATCGTGATCCCGATGCTGATCCAGATGTTGACCCTGCCACTGATTTATCACAGCCTGCTCGGCGGCCACCCCGACAACGTCATCCGCCTGGCCGGCGTGCTGCTCGTCTGCGCCGCGCTGGCGGTGCTGCGCGTGCAGACGCGACCGGCCACAACCGACGTGCCCACTCCCTCGACTCCATGAAGAACCAAGTTCAACTGATCACCTACGTCGACCGCCTCGGCGGCCGGCTCGACGGCCGCGACCTGCAGCGCCTGCGCGCCTTGCTTGCACCCGGCGGCCCCCTCGAAGGCCTGTTTGGCGGCGTGCACCTGCTGCCGTTCTTCCATGCGATCGACGGGGCTGATGCCGGCTTCGACCCGATCGACCACACCCAGGTCGACCCGCGCCTGGGTACCTGGGCCGATGTGAAGGCGTTGTCGGAGACGGTGGAGGTGATGGGTGATGTGATCGTCAACCACATGTCCAGCTCCTCACCGCAGTTCCTTGACTACTCGGCGCGCGGCGATGCCTCGCCCTACGCCGGCCTGTTCCTGACGCTCGACGCCGTGTTCCCGAACGGCGCGTCGGAGCGCGACCTGCTGGCTGTCTACCGCCCGCGACCGGGCGTGCCGCTGCAGCCGGTGACCCTGAAGAACGGCCAGAAGAAGATCCTCTGGACAACCTTCACGCCGGCCCAGATCGACATCTCGATCGACCATCCGCAGGGCCGCGCCTATCTGGACAGCATCCTGCAGACCTTCGCCGCACAAGGTATTGCGATGGTGCGGCTCGATGCGGTGGGCTACGCGATCAAGAAGGCCGGCAGCAGTTGCTTCATGATGGCTGAGACCTTCGAGTTCATCGGTGAGTTCGCCGCGCGTGCCAAGGCTCTGGGCATCGAGGTGCTGGTCGAAATCCACGCCTATTACCGGCGCCAGATTGAGATCGCCGCCCGTGTCGACTGGGTTTACGATTTCGCCTTGCCACCGTTGGTTCTGCACGCCTTTTTCTTCGGCACCGCCGCGCCGTTGAAGGTCTGGATCGCCGAGCGCCCAACCAATGCGCTGACCGTGCTCGACACGCATGACGGCATCGGCATCATCGACATTGGCGCCGACCCGGCCGACCGGATAGGTCAGCCCGGCCTGGTGCCGCCGGCCGAGCTTGACGCGCTGGTCGAGCGCATCCACGCAAACAGCGGCGGGACCAGCCGCCAGGCGACAGGCGCTGCCGCTTCGAACCTCGATCTCTACCAGGTCAACTGCACCTTCTACGAAGCCCTCGGCCGCGACGACAAGCGCTACCTGCTCTCGCGTGCCGTGCAGTTCTTCCTGCCCGGCGTGCCGCAGGTCTACTACGTCGGCCTGCTTGCCGGCCACAACGACATGGACCTGCTTGCGCGCAGCGGCGTCGGCCGCGACATCAACCGCCACTACTACGACGAAGCCGAAATCAGCGCCGAGTTGCAGCGCCCGGTCGTGGTCGAGCTGCTGAAGTTGATCCGCCTGCGCAACACGCATCCGGCCTTCAACGGCCGCTTCGAGCTGCTGGAGAGCGGGCCCAGCGTGTTGCAACTGCGGTGGTCTGTTGAGGGGGTGCATGAGGCACAACTTACAGTCGACTTCGCCAGCCTGAGACACGAGCTGCGATTGACCGACCCATCTGCGCCAGGTGTTCCCGCAAGCGAGGTCCAGTTCGCCGAAGTTTCATAACAATCTCGAAACCAGGCATGTCGGGACAGCCGTTTCCCTTCCAAGAGGAATCGGTGAAATCTTGGCGATGTCCCAGCAAGTGTTGTGTGTCTTCAGGCGGGCTGACGGGCGTGTAGGCCGTCGCACTAAGCGGCTGGCCGCCTGGCGGCGACCGCGCTGTGTCAGGTGGTCACCGTGATTCCGGCTAGGGTTGAGGTGCGAATACCAACCTTGATCCTTGGAGAGG
>Ga0187844_10003454_pt1 | contig 10539 bp, 21 predicted proteins | sample SpaLakP09_SKY_50_FD_134517 | JGI IMG/M metagenome (GOLD analysis project Ga0187844, IMG submission 134517) | Oligotrophic lake water microbial communities from Sparkling Lake, Wisconsin, USA - SP09_SKY_50 | ecosystem: Environmental > Aquatic > Freshwater > Lake | place: USA: Sparkling Lake...
CAGCGCGTCTTCCGCCGGCCGTCGCGACAATAGCCGCAGCGGTATCCGAGGTGATCCAGCACCAGCCGGGCAAAGTGGTCGCCGCAGCCATCGCATTCGCCAGCGATGCCGACAGGATGGTCCGCCGCGCGCGCGACAGCGACACCGTGCTCGGCCTCGGCAGCGGCAAGCTCATTGGCCTGATCGATTGCATCGGCCATCACGCGGCCTTCCGGCGAGCGATGCGCGCGTTCCAGTCGTCCAGACCTGCCACCGGGACCGGCAGAAGCAGACGCGATTTTCCGTTCGCGAAAACGGCCTTCGCCGCTCCCGCGTTATCAGCAGTGGTCATTGTCGTCACTCCAGGGGCAGCGCCAAGGCGGCCCGGTTGATTCCTATTGCTGGTGGACCAGGCGGATGGTCTTCGCACGGCGAGCGCGGAGCTGGTCGATGAAGCCCGCGACCCGCTCGATCTCCGGCCACATCGCCTCAAGCTCGGCGTCGTCGATCTTGTTGTCGGCCAGCGCGACCGCCTTCTTCGCGATCAGCTCGCCCAACGCGGCCAGCGACTGGCTTTCGTCCATGGAGGTATCGGCGATCGGCGTCAGGCGCATGCCGACGAGGCTCAGGACGTCATTGGCGAACCGGCCGTCCCATTCGCGGCAACCGCGCAGGAAGCTGACCACTCCCATGTCACCGGCACCGGCACGGTATGCGCCAGCCCGATCCTCGCTCTTGCCCAGCACTTGGCCGAGATCCGCATCGGTCGCCCGGTCCTCGTCCTTGATCGTCGACAGGCTCTTGCCGAGCGTGTCGAGGAGCAAACTCGCGGGGACCGTGCGATAGCGGCTGTGGATGTGCGATGCGCTCACAGCGTAACTCCGTCAGTATGAACAGTGACACCCTCTCCACCGCACCGCGCGCCGTCCGCATCGCGATCGCTCGCACGCTGGTCGACCAGCTCACCGGCGGCGCTGGGAAGCATCGCGCCGCCGGTGGGGTCACAGCTGCCAGCGGTGGGGAGTACGGGGGCAGCCGTAAGGGAGAGGAAGTGAATGTCGGCGCACATGTCAGCGCCCTCCGGCCGGAGCACTGGACGCGCTCCGGCCTTCGGCTATCGTGCAAGCTTCCACACGAGCACGAAAAGGTGACATTATGGATCGGGCCGAACTCAAGGCTTTCAACCAAGCATTGGCCAACACTGGTGTCGCGGGTGGAAGCGCGATCACTGGGCTGGCACAACTTTGCCATGAGCTGGTTTCGGCCGGCGTTCTATCCGGTGACGCCGCAGTGCGTGTCGGAGAAGCGATCATCGCTGACATCAAGAACACACCCGCTGCCGATTGGCAGACGCGCAATCGGCTTGAGACGGCGATACGACCGATTTTTCAGCGAATCGGCTCAAAGGACGAGACGCACACCGGGCAATAAGGGAGCCGAGAGAGGGGCTCGCGAAGCCCTCGGGCGCCTCTTGCTCGGGGGTGAAGCCTGTTTCGGGGTGGCAGGCCATTATGCTGCTACCTGCGAAGGATGGCTCTGACATGTGGGCGAACCCTTGGGGAGCGGGCTTGCGACCCGCCCCCTTCCGGTCCACCGTGGGACTGCAACACCACCACGGAGAAATGGAATGCCAGACGAGCCTGAGCAACTCGGGGAGCGGCTACGGCGCATGGAATCGGAAATCTCGCGCTTGGTCGCCGACATGGAGCACGCCAAAGCGGCGACGCGCATGTTCGGCTCGGTCTGGGAGCACGTCGTCATGCCCTCGATCCTTTTGCTTGCGGGTCATGGGCGCCATGAAGAAATTCAGGCGATGCTTCGCCGTGCGGAAGATGAGGTCCGCGCTGACAAATACGTGTTTGAGCCATCTCGAGAAGCAAACGCTGACGATCTGGCAGGTTGGCGGCAATGGTTCGAGTCATCTCTTCCATGGAAACCGCCGAGCCATGAAGACCGGCATCCAGACCTATATCCTTGAACACCGCCGCAGCGGCCTCCACCAAATCATGAGCCGATGCCGCCGCATCAGGCCCGGCGTTCATGAGCACGTCGTCGAACGCGGTGAAAAGGGCTGCGTGCATGGATTGATCGAGGATCATGCTGCTACCTGCGAAGGTTGGTATTCGGACATGAACCGAACAATCCGACTTGCCGTATCCAAACTGGGTGACCTGCCGAGCTTCAAGCTTGCGATAAGCTGCGGCTCACCGGTCGCCAGGCGCCCGAACCGGGTCGGTCGCATTTCCGTGCGCTTGAGGAAGGCCTCAATCGACGAGATCAGCTCAGCGTTGGTCGGAATATCCATGCATCACAATCTATCAGCAAACGCTGACATTGCAAGAGATATGTCAGCGTCCTCTGAAATCGACGCAGGCTGACATGTTAGCTATTGCTGACACCATGGCAGGCGTACCCGAATCACTTTACGACCGTTTGATGGCGGTGAAGCCAGCAGATCTATCGGCGAATAAGTGGACGACGCTGGCCGGCGTCAACCGGAACGCCTTTACCGATATTCGGAAACGCGGCGCAGCCAACCATGATACGATCGAGCGCCTGCTGGCCGCCATCAGTGTCACGTTCGGTGAGTTTGAGGCCGGGGAGATCGCGCCCAAGCATGAGAACGAGCCGAGGGAGCGCGGGCCATTCTTGGCTTTCCGAGGCGATGACCGCCCGCGAGACATCCCGGTGGTCGGCACGGCGCTGTGCGCTGATGTCGAGGTTGACAGCGACGGCCGAGATGTATCGGTTGAAGCCATGGAATTGGATTTCGGGGAAGTTATCGATCATATCCGCCGCCCCCTGTCGCTTGACGGGAAACGCGAGATATACGCTCTCTATTTTCGCGGCGTCTCGATGTCCCCTCGTTATGAGCCGGGCGAATTAGGATACGTTGACCCCAACCGACCGCCGCAGCTGAACGACTACGTTGTTGTTCAGCTGCGTAAGCCAGACGGAGTTGACGGCGAGCGCGTCTATACCGTCATTGCAAAGCGTTTGAAGCGCCAGACATCAGCGCATTACGAACTGGAGCAGTTTAATCCGCCGCTGACCTTTCAGGTGCCACGCGAGCATGTTGCGCATATTCATCGAATAATACCCTGGGATGAACTGGTCTCATTTTAACGGGTGAGAGTGTACGCCACGCCAATGACCGCGATTACGAGGCACGCGAAGAACATTATCTTTAGGCCGAGCGGCGGCTCTGGGGTTTCAGCGGCCCGCTGAGGAGCGACTTCGGCTTGGTCGGCACCCTGGTCAAGCATCGCGTCATCATGAGCGATCGTCCGGATCGGCGTATCTGCCGGTCTCGCCTGTGAAAGTGTATCGCTTAAGCTGCCAGCGGCGATGAAGAGCGCCCCCGCGAGGCAGGCCGCCAGCCCGGCATGAAAAGTCATGAGTTGCGATTGGAGCAGCCCGATGTTCAGGACATCGGAATACGGTGCCGTTCGCGGCATCATCACGGCCGCCACAATCAGCAGGAGCACGCCTCCCGCAAAAATTAAGTACCCTGTCTGTTTCATAAATGCCTCCCACCGGGGAGGGTGGTGATGTTTCGGAAAACGCGCAATGTCAGCGTTTGCTGATGTTCTGTTGACTGTCAGCAAAAGCTGACGCATAGTGCCCTCACCGCTGATCGCCGCCTGATGCGAGCGAAGCGGTCGAGGAGATCGCTATGGCGTCCGCGCCTCTCACAGCGTCAGAGATTGAAGCGGCGGCCCGAGGATGGGTTCGCCACGTCACTGGCAATGCGTGCCCGGTCGACGGGAACACGCTGGTCCAGGTCCGCTGCCTTTTCGAGCAGGACTTCGACGAGGGTCAGTTACCGCGCCGCGCGCGCAGCTGGGACTGGCTGGAGAAGCTCGAGGCCACCGCCGTCACGCATTACCGGGTGGCGTTCTGATGCGCGCCGCCCGCCTGCCGCGCTCGGCGTTCCAGACCCGCAAGCCCACCCGCGCCGGCCGCCCGGCCTGGAAGTGCGCCGAAGAATATAAGCGCTGGCTGCGCCGCCTGCCGTGCGTCGCGTGCCATGCGCTGGGCGATAGGACCAACCCCATTGTCGCGGCCCATGTCGATCATGCGGGAGGGAAGGGGACGGGGACGAAGGTCGCTGACCGCCACTGCATCCCGCTGTGCGACCATTGCCATCAGGAGCAGCACCGGGACGGCTGGCGCACCTTCGAAAAGAAGCTGCCGATGCAGGACGCTACCGTGGTCGCTTCCGCGTTCTGGCAGCAGTGGCCGGGGCGGGTGGCCTGGGAGCGTGATCTTGTCGAGCAGGCCGGCGCGATGCGGGGTGCGCTATGACCGAGCACCACATCAGCGTCACGCGTCACGCGGTCAATCGGTGGATGCAGCGGATCAACCCGCGCGCGGACTATGAGACCGCCGACCGAGAAATTCGCGCCCATGCCCGCGCGGTGTGCGCTGCCGCCGACTTCGGCTGCCAGGTGGTCAAGCTGGCCTCCGGCGACCGGCTGATCTGCGATGGCCGCAGCGTCGTCACCGTGCTGGCTCGGTGCCAGGGGATTTACTGCGTTCCGGGATTCGTCCTGTGAGCGCGATCATCGATCCCGATCTGGTCCGCGCGCTGGACGAGCTGCGCCCTGTCGCCGTCGGCCTCAAGATGCTGGAGGAGCAGATGCTGCTTCCCTCGGTCCGTGAGAACTACAAGCAGTTCGGCTATACCTCCTCGCGCCGCGACGATGCGATGAACGCGATAGCTGGCCGCGCAAAAACGCTGTGCATGAAGCCTGGCTCGCTGCGGCTGGCCGTCGAACTGGCGGCTGATTTCCACAAGCGGCATGGCCGCCGTATCGGTCTAGATCATCTCCGCCGGCAGGTTTCGGCTGCGACGCTGGCGCTCAAGAGCGCGAGCCTACAGGCCCAGGCTGATAAGGCGGCGCACGATTGGCGCAGCGAGAAGGCGGGCCTCGCGGTCGAAGCGGCGGACGGCTTGGCCGAATACCTCGACCAGTCGCGTCGGGATGCGACCCATGGCTGATCCGAACACGCCCCCTATCGGCCGGCAGCCCGACAAGCGCGCCGTCCAGATCAGCGGCCGGTACCCGTGGTACGGCGATATTCGAGGCTACAGCGTCGAGGGCGGTGCCCAGGTCGGCGGAGAGCGGTGGACGCGCGAGCAGGTCATGGCGATCATGCGCCTAGGTCTGGACCCGCTGACCTGCGAAGCGATGACCGTCCGCCGCCAGTCGACACCCGGCGAATGGTGGGTCGGCCTCAACGCGCTGCCTGTCGTCTTCGCCTTCGACTGTCCGATCGTGCAGCGGATGAAGTCCGGCCGGATCAAGGTCATCGCACCGAACGGCGACTTCAAGTTCGTGCTCCCCGACGGCTGGGGTCACCGCCCCTTCCGCCGGCCGCGCGACGAGCACGACGGCTATTCGCAGAGCCGCGTCCTGGGCGTCGGCGGCGCTCGATCGCGCCCTTCCTATTCAACCACTCGGAGGCCCATTTGATGACCTTCACTGATCACGTCGCCCATGCTGTGGGCGCGGGCAGCATCGCCGCCATTGCCGCCATCGGCGTCTATTCTACTCGGTCGATCGGGCGTGACCTGATCGAGTCCCACGAGCGCATCGCCGAGGTGTGGTGCGCCATGGTCGAGCGGGCCGCCGCGCGCTGGCACGCCATCGCTGACCTGCGCCGCCAGCAGGCACGCCGCGCGAAATCTGAGGAGGCCGCCCGTGGCTGACATACCCGAAAGCACGAAGAGCGAACACGTCTCTTGGACGGTCAATGCGACCTCTTACCTGCGGAACCTCGATAGTGAGGACCTGGACGCTGAGACGATAGCCGTTCACTACCAGAAGGCGCCGGAGAAGACCGAAACCGGCACGCGGATTTCGCTCTGCTTTCCGACGCTGATCGTCAGCGGCTATTGCAGTGAGCCGCGCGAGGTTGCTGATCGCGTCGCCCGGATCCTCAACGCGCATTGGGATGAGCCCGCCGCCCCGCCCGCGATGGATCGGGAGGCGGCGTACCGCCAGGCACTCGAAGATGTCTGCAATCCGCTGGGCTATCTTCAGCGCATGGCGGATGCTGAAGGTGCCAAGTTGAGCGGTATGGCCTATGCCATCGCCAGCGACATCGGCACTATTCAGCGTATCGCCAAGGAAGCCCTCTCCACCCTCTCCGCAGACGCGATCCGCCATGGGGAGGGGGAAGCCTCGAACCGGGTGATCTATCTCTTACAAGGCGATAATAGCCGTATGGCCGCCGCATTGCGCTCGTGTCGCGATCAATTCGCTTTCTATGCCCGCGAGCATACTGTGGCAGGCAAGAGTGAGAAGGCCGCAACGAACGCACGTTTCGCGAAGATAGCCGATGATGCGCTGACTGCGATAAAGCCCGCCACCCCCGCCTCTCACGCCAGCGATGGGGGGAAAGCATGAGCTACCGGTGTATCGAAGGTCGCCTGTTCCGCAGCGATCCGCAGCACGACGACCCCTACCTGGAAACGGACGTAGGCGAATGCCCAGATTGCGAGGGTGACGGGTGTGGCGATGATGGCGAGCCAGTGAGCAAGGCCGGTAGATCCGACTATTGGCTCAACGGCAATCCGCGAGGTGCAGCATGACCACCCAGACGCCGGATGCTGTGCGAACCCCGATGTTCACGCAGTTCGGAAATGACCCTTTCAGCTGGAATCTTGGCGTGAGAGGCGGGGAGGATGGCTCGGGCAACCCGGGCGCAAATATCGTCGGCAGCGCGATCGGCGTGTGGCTGGCGCTGAATGGCTACAAGCAGACCGTCGCGACGATCGCGACCGTTTTCAACCTCCCGCCTGCCATGATCCGGGAGGCCGTCGAGGCCGATTACTGGCTGCTCCTGTCACCCGAGGAAGGCGCGGACGACGATGCAACTTTCGTAGAATCGGAGGGCATGTGATGAACGCTCAGGAGACGCCGGATGCTGTGCGCGAGGGGCTTTCATGGCGACTGGAGCGCATCATTGATGATGGCGGCCCGCTGACACTGTCCGACAAGGCGGTTCTGCGCGAAGCCCTCGCCGCCCTCGAAAGCCGCGCGGGCGATGCGTTCGACATGCCGGAATATGCGCCTGACGACATAAGCCACCTTGAGGGGTTGGCGTCCTATCTCGATGGCGTGGCGGGTGACAAAGGCCGCGCGGGTTTGCCCGCCAGCAAGTCGCTATTCGAGGAAATCGCCAAGCGGCTCCGCGAATATGACGTGATCCGCAACCGTAGCCGCGCGGGCGATGCGGGGGAGGAAATCGAGAACGGTTACACCGCCGACGACGCCGTTGATTTCGTATTCAATCGGCTTGCGAGCAAGCTGGGGCTTGTCGATTGGCAGGTGGTCGAGGGTAGCGAGGAATGGGAAGGCGACGTGTCCGCTACGCTTCACCGCCTGCTTATCGATGCCGGGATCATTGACGACGAAACAGGCGCTGTTGCCACCCTCGCCACCCCCGCGCCCGCTGTCGATGCGGATGAAGGGTATAATCCAGAAGCCAAGCCTGATCGTGTCAATATCACGCCCGAACATAACGAGGCTCTGCATGGCGCGCTTTTGGCGTCGTCAGCCGCTGTCGATGCGGTCCCGGCGGGGGAGGTGCTGAAACAGCAGGCGCACGAATGGCGTCGCGGTGAAGTGCAGGCCATCGGCGCGGCTATCAGCACCCGCAGCTGGCACGCGGTAGAGCAGGCGTACAACGCACTTCGCGACAAGATGGACGCCGCCGGTTGCTGGCACGCATCCGCCGCCCTCTCGCACGGGGAGGCTGACCGTGGCTGAGCCCAACTATGCCGCCGAGCGAAAACTACCTGCCGGTGCCACCTGCGCCGATTGTCGGCACGGAAAGCGGTGCGACGGGCTATTTGGGGCGATCCGCAACGCTTTCACGTCGTGCGATTTCTGGCCATCGAGGTACGATCCCGCATCTCTCTCGCACGGGGAGGGGCGGAAGTGATGCAGTACGATCTGTTCGCTGCCGCCCCGCCGCCACCCGTGGTCGCGCCGCCGCGTGGGATGCGCGAAATCCGCGAGGTGATGACGCGCGCCGCCTGTGGTCGGGCAATCCGCGTCTATGATGGCGACCCCGACCCTTTCGAGGTCGAGGTTCGGGGCATCCCTACCGTCATCGCTGGTGGCTTTTGCACGCACGCGATCGCTGGACCGGGTTCCGCGTACTGGTCTGAGACGGGCTTTCGCAGCTTCGGCATTCCGACATGCGATCCTGACGAGGTCCGTATCTGCATTGATCGCTACATCGACAAGGACTGCGGCGGAAAGCTGACCCGCTGGTGGCCCGGCTATGTCACACAATGGCGGCAGTCGCTGGCATTCGAGCTTGAGGTGACCAAGCAGGGCGGGCGCGGGGACGTCTGGGCTCAGTGGGGGCCGGAGAAGTGGGAAGACTGCTGGCACCGTCACGACATGCGGCTGGCTGATGCCATCGAGCAGATGATCGAGGAGGGTATCGATCCCAACGATGTCGGTCCGCCGAGCGGCTTTCGCGGCAAGTGGCCGAGAATATCTGTCGATCGGATCGCCGCATGACCGCCTCCGGTTTCGCGATGAGCGAGAGCGCCTTTCCAGGTGGGATGCAGCCGTGGTCGTCGCTGGTCGTCGAGCGAGACACCGGCCTTGCTCGTGGCCCGGCTTGCACATGGTGCGGTCAGCCGATCGGCCAGGACCATGCTGACCAGCACGGGGCGCGGTGCCATCGGCTCATCAGCCGCCAGCGGATGCGGATCAGCATGATCGCCTATCTTCACCTGAAGGGCCGGCACGATCTGACCGACAACGAGACCGCATGCCGGTGCTTCGATTACCGGGACGCGCTGATCGAAGACCTCCGGTCTCATGACATGCTCGATCGGACGATCTTCCAGGAGGAGGCCGCGCGCCATGCGCCGTCGATCCAGAGCGGTGCCCAGCACCGAGCCCAATACGCGCATCTTGATGCGGACTGGGATGGCAAAGGCTGGCGGCCTTCGTCGCTCGCCGTGCTCCGCGATTGCGTCCAGCAGACGGGCGGAATTCCAGCCGCATGGCGGCGAAATGTTCCTGAGGAGGGAAGGGGATAATGGACCAGGCCCCGATCATACCGTTCCGCGCGCGCTGGGGGCGGCTGCTGTCCGCCGCCGACGCTGCCGAGTATCTGGGCATCAGCCCGACGACGCTCAAGACGCTGGGCATCCAGGCGAAGAGCATCGGTCGCCGGGTCGTGTGGGATCGCGTCGACCTCGACCGATTCGTTGATCGCATGACCGACCAGCCGATCCCAGCTGCTGAGCAGGGCAAGGAACAGGACGACGAGGAAGCCCGCTTCTTCGAGAGAAGGCGTGCACGTGGCCGGAACTGACCTCAAATACACCTATCTGTCGAAGGGTACCTATTGGCGGTTCCGGCACAAGCTGACGGGCGATCTGCCATTGCCGCATGACCCGGCGCTTCATTGGTCGGAGCAGCCCAGCCGCTCGGGGTTTATGGAGCGCTATGCCGAATTGCTCGCCGTCGTTGAGGCGCGCGGGGCGAAAAAGCCAGTCGCGCGGAGCAGTTTCGAGTGGTTGGTCGGCCAGTATCGCCGCAGCCCCGAGTTCCGCGGCCTCGCTGACGCAACGCAGCTGGATTACGGCCGGACGCTTGACCTGATCGTCGAGGAACTGGGCGATGTGCGCTATGCCGTCGCGACCCGCAATATGCTCAAGGCGGTACGGGACGACCACGCGCAGACCGTGCGCAAGGCCCACAAGATCAAGCAGATGCTGTCGCGCCTCTACAGCTGGGCGGACGAAAATGACCATGTCCCGGCCGGTTTCAATCCCGCCAAGGGGATCAAGCGCCTGAAGCGGAAGGGTGGCGATAAGGAAATTGTGGTCTGGTCCGACGCCGAGGTCGAGCACTTCCTGCGCGGCGCGCCGCCGCACTTGGTCACGCCCGTGCTGGTCGCGCTCTATACCGGCCAGCGGCGCGAGGACGTGGTGAAGATGACCTGGCAGCAATTCCAGGGCGATATCATCCGCGTGCGGCAGTCGAAGACGACCGCGCTGCTCGACATCGCCTGTCATGGCGCTCTGCGGAAGCATCTCGACGCACTACCCAGGCGAGGCGTGGTCATCTGCACGACCGAGGCGGGTAAGGCATTCACGCCCAATGGCCTGTCGGGCGCGATCCGCCGCCGGGTCGAAGGCATCGATGCCATGCCCAATAATCGATCGATGCACGGGCTTCGCTATGCGGCCGGTTCACGGATGGAGGAGGCGGGCTGCACCGTCGCCGAGATCGAAAGTGTGCTCGGCCACCAGACCTTCAAGATGGCTTTGAAATATGCCTCGCAGCGTCTGCGCGCCGCCGCCGCCATGGCGAAAATGGAGGCTGCCGAATCGGCCTGATGCGGGACCGAAAAAGTCCTGTGCGGAGTACGCACATGCGACGCTAACTCTATGATATCTGGTGATAGGAACAGAGCGAGAAATCTGCGAACAATCGGCCTAAAAGCTGGCCTGTGTCAGGATTTGCAGTCCTCTGCGTCACCACTCCGCCATCGCGCCTCGATGCGTGGGAGGCG